>Ga0247742_10002897_pt1 | contig 11063 bp, 11 predicted proteins | sample UWRJL208509C2_FD_180944 | JGI IMG/M metagenome (GOLD analysis project Ga0247742, IMG submission 180944) | Plant litter microbial communities from Arlington Agricultural Research Station in Wisconsin, United States - UWRJ-L208-509C-2 | ecosystem: Environmental > Terrestrial > Plant litter >... | reverse complement strand
TCGCTGGAAGCGGTCGCGAGCAGGGCTCGTTTTTTGCCGAACGACAGCCGCCAGGGCTATCGCGAACTCGCGGGATTACCGCTGCGGCTGGCCGCCACCACCGTTCTGGGTGTCGTACGGGCTGCTGGAGGCTTCCTTACCCGCCATGCGGTCAGGCAGGGCGCCCTTGTTCGGGGTGTCTTCCAGCTGGCGGGCCTGGGATTCGACGGCGTTCAGGCGAACCAGCTCGCCCTTCTTGTCGTAATAGACGGCGAAGTTGTAATCCAGCGCCATGCGGGCCATGAAGCCGAGATGGTTGTCGCGGATCTTCGAGTCGTCGCTGGGCAGCACCAACACGGTCTTCGGCAGCTTGCCCTGGTCCTTCAGGTAGGCGAAGTGGCTGCCGGTGTCGGCGGCGGAGAGCACGGCACCGTCGACGATGAACTGGCCGCTCTTATACGCCTTGATGGTGTAGTCGAACTGACCTTGCGTCGTGGCGATGTGGTCGTTCTTCGAGACGCCACTATGGCAGCCGGCAAGCACGAGCATGCTGGCGAGAAGAATCGCCGCGGCGGCGCGGGCCATCAGGGTGGGAACTCGGATCATGCGTGTCTCCGTGCATTCAGTAGGGCGTGGAAGGGGCGAGTTTAACCCGCGCCCGTGTCGGGCGCGTCTGCGACGTGAAGAGCCGTTCAGGTGCTCGGAAGCGTGACGCCGCGCTGCCCCTGGTACTTGCCGCCGCGGTCGGCGTAAGAAACTTCGCATTCCTCATCGGACTCGAGGAACAGCATCTGGGCGACGCCCTCGTTGGCGTAGATCTTGGCGGGCAGCGGCGTGGTGTTGGAGAACTCCAGCGTCACGTGGCCCTCCCACTCCGGCTCCAGCGGCGTCACGTTCACGATGATCCCGCAGCGGGCATAGGTGCTCTTGCCCAGGCAGATCGTCAGCACCTGACGCGGAATGCGGAAGTACTCAACCGTGCGGGCGAGCGCGAACGAATTCGGCGGGATGATGCAGACGTCCGAATGCACGTCGACGAAGCTGCGCTCGTCGAAGGCTTTCGGATCCACGATGGTGGAGTTGATGTTCGTGAACACCTTGAACTCGGCAGCGCAGCGGACGTCGTAGCCGTAGCTCGAGGTGCCGTATGACACCAGACGGTGGCCGTCGCGCTCCTTGACCTGGCCAGGCGCGAACGGCTCGATCATGCCGTGCTCCGCGGCCATGCGGCGGATCCACTTGTCGGACTTGATGCTCACTAACTGATCTCCCTCGCTGGAGCCGGAAAGGTATAGGAACGCCGTCGAACGCGCTACTTACGTGTTCTGGATGACGATCTTGGGGAAGGAAATGGCTTTGTTGCGAGCCTGCAGCGACAGCCGGGCCGCGGTCGAGCGCGCAATGGCCCGGTAGCGGGCGGTCAGGTCGGAATCCGGAATGGCGGCCACCGTGGGCTTGCCGTCGTCCGACTGCTGGCGGATACGGATGTCCAGCGGCAGGTCGCCCAGATAGGCGATGCCGGCCTCAGCTGCCATGCGCGACCCGCCACCCTGACCGAAGATGTGCTCCTCGTGGCCGCAGTTCGAGCAGATGTGCGTGGCCATGTTCTCGACCACGCCCAGCACGGGCACTTCCACCTTGCGAAACATGCCCAGCGCCTTGCGGGCGTCAAGCAGCGCGATGTCCTGCGGGGTGGTGACGATGACGGCACCGGAGACCGGCACCTTCTGCGACAGCGTCAGCTGGATATCACCGGTGCCCGGGGGCAGGTCGATGATCAGGTAATCGAGTTCTTCCCAGCGGGTGTCCGTCAGGAGCTGCATCAGCGCCTGGGTCACCATCGGGCCACGCCAGATCATCGGCGTGTCCTCCTCGATCAGCACGCCGATCGACATGGCCTGCAGGCCATGGGCACGCATCGGCACGATGCTTTTGCCATCCGGCGAGCTCGGCTTGCCGGTGAGGCCGAGCATGCGCGGCTGGCTGGGACCGTAGATGTCGGCATCCAGGATGCCCACCGTGGCGCCTTCGGCGACCAGAGCCAGGGCCAGGTTCACCGACACGGTGGACTTGCCGACGCCACCCTTGCCCGAGGCCACCGCGATGATGTTCTTGACGCCCGGCAGCGGCGCCAGCTGGCCCTGGACCTTGTGCGCGTGAACGCGCCAGGTGACCGACACGGCAGCCGACTCGATGGCCGGATCGGCTTCAAGCGCGGCTTTCGCCTCGGCGGCGGCCTGTTCCACATACCCCACGGCGGGGTAGCCGAGCTGGATGTCGACCGACACACGGCCGCCGTCGACACCCACGGCCCGGACGGCGGCGCTCAGCGCCTGACCGGAATGAGGGTCGATGACGCGGTCTAGCAGGCCGCGTACGAGGGTTTCGGTGGGCTGGGTCATAGGGAGTTTTGAGCAAAATCGAAGATCGCCCATTATGCCAGTGCACGCCCGGTCCCGCCGGGGTTGGCCATCAGACACGCCCTCTGGCGCGATGCAGCTTGACGCCCGCGATCCTCCTCGTCAGGCTCCGGCCATACCTGACCGTATGGGGAGCCCGCAAGACATGAAGCCGCTGATTCGCGCCACCTTCGCCCTCGCCTTCGCCGCGAGTGCCCTCCCCGCCCTGGCCGCCAACGACACCCCGGTGGGCAAATGGAAGACCATCGACGACAAGACCAACGAAGTGAAGTCCATCGTGGAGATCACCGAGAATGGCGGTCTGCTCGAAGGCAAGGTGCTGCAGGTGCTCAAGTCCGAGCATGGCCCGCACCCGGTCTGCTCCGAATGCGACGGCGAGCGCAAGAACAAGCCCATCGAAGGCATGACCATCATGTGGGGCCTGAAGAAGGACGACGGCGAGTGGTCCGGCGGCCAGATCCTCGACCCGGCCAAGGGCAAGATCTACAAGGTCACCGTCAAGCTCGTCGACGGCGGCAAGAAGCTCGACGTCCACGGCTATATCGGCTTCTCGCTGATGGGTCGCAGCCAGGAATGGGTCCGGGCTGACTAGAGCCTGGCCTTCCACTCCATGTAGGAGCCGATTCATCGGCGAATGGGTGCTCGCCGTAACGATCGAGGCCCCCTCTCCGCAGGAATCGCCGCTGAAGCGGCTCCCACATTGCCTCCATGCCATAATCACCGGTCCATCAGCCGACCGCGCGAATCATGGCCCGCCGCATACTCGTCACGAACGCCCTACCCTACGCCAACGGCCCGCTGCACCTGGGCCACATGCTCGGCTACATCCAGGCCGACATCTGGGCGCGGGCGCAGCGAATGCAGGGTAACGAGGTCTGGTATGTCGCCGGCGAAGATGCTCACGGCACACCGATCATGCTGGCGGCCGAGAAGGTCGGTAAGACCCCCGAGGACTACATCGCGGACATCCGCGCAGGTCACGAAGCGGACTTCACCGACTTCCACTTCAGCTACGACCAGTACCACACCACGCATTCCCCCGAGAATCGCGAACTCGCGACCTCGATCTACACGCGCCTGCGTGACGCCGGCTATATCGCCCGGCGCGACATCCAGCAGTTGTACGATCCCGAGCGCGACATGTTCCTGCCGGATCGCTACATCAAGGGCACCTGCCCGAACTGCGGCACGCCCGACCAGTACGGCGACAACTGCGAGAACTGCGGCGCCACCTATGCGCCTACCGACCTGATCAATCCGTATTCGGTGATGTCCGGTGCCACGCCGATCCTGCGCGACTCCGAGCATTACTTCTTCGAACTGGGCAAGTTCGAGCAGCTGCTGCGCGACTGGTTCGCCGGCAAGCTCACCGATGGCAAGCCGGTCGCCAACAGCGGAGTCACGGCGAAGCTCGCCGAGTGGCTCGACGGTGGGCTGCGCGACTGGGACATCTCTCGCGACGCGCCTTACTTCGGCTTCCCGATTCCCGATGCACCGGGCAAGTTCTTTTACGTGTGGCTCGACGCGCCGGTGGGCTATCTCGCTTCCTTCAAGGCGCTTTGCGACCGCACCGACCTGCGCTTCGACGATTTCCTCGGTTCCGACAGCACGACCGAGATGCATCACTTCATCGGCAAGGACATCATCAATTTCCACGGTCTGTTCTGGCCGGCGATGCTGCATGGCGCGAAGATGCGCGTGCCGACGGCGCTGCACGTCAACGGCTACCTGACGGTCAACGGCGCAAAGATGTCGAAGTCGCGCGGCACCTTCATCCAGGCGCGCACGTACCTTGCATCGGGCCTGGACCCGGAAGCCCTGCGTTACTACTTCGCCACGATGCTGAGCGCCACGCCGGTCGACGTCGACCTCGACCTGAAGTCCTTCGAGGAACGCGTGAACTCGCACCTTGTCGGCAAGTGGGCGAACATCGCCAGCCGCACCGCAGGCTTCCTGCACCAGCATTTCGCCGGCAAGCTGGCCGATCGTTTCGACAACGAAGCCCAGGTGATCTGGCGCGACCTGCTCGCCCAGTACGAAGGCATTGAGGCGGTCTACGAAGCGGACGACTTCGCCGAAGTCTCGCGTCGCTTCGTTGCCATGTCCGATGCCGTCAATGGGTACATCGCTGCCAAGGCGCCGTGGGTTATCGCGAAAGACGAAGCACGCCGCGACGAACTGCAACAGGTCTGCTCGTTCGCGATCAACGCGTTCCGCCTGCTGTCCGGCCTGCTCAAGCCGATCCTGCCGACCACGGTCGCCGCCGCCGAAGCCTTTCTGGGCGCGCCCGTCAGCGACTTTGCCGACGCACGCCGCGAACTGCATGGGCACACCGTCAACGCGTTCTCGCCGCTTTTCGGCCGCCTCGATCCGAAGAAGATCGAAGCCATGGTCGAAGGCTCGAAGGAATCGCTGACCCCAGCCGAGCAGGCAAAGGCCAATGCGCCAGCCGCCAAGAAACCGTTCAAGTCCAAAGAAGCCCTCAAGCCCATGACCGATACCGCTCCCGCCGCCGATACCGCCGCCACCATTTCGATCGACGACTTCGCCAAGCTCGACCTGCGGATCGGCAAGGTGCTGGCCTGTGAGTTCGTCGAAGGCTCCGACAAGCTGCTTCGGTTCGAGCTGGATGGCGGCCCGCTGGGCAAGCGCCAGATCTTCTCCGGCATTCGCGCCGCTTACGGCGAGCCGGAGAAGCTGGTGGGACGCAACGTGGTCTTCATCGCCAACCTCGCGCCGCGCAAGATGCGCTTCGGCCTGTCGGAAGGCATGATCCTCTCCGCGGGTGACGGTGGCGCAGACCTGTTCCTGCTCGACGCCGACCAGGGCGCGGCGCCGGGCGCCACCGTCCGCTGATCCACCCTTCGGCTACGCGCCAGCCATGACGCCAACGCTCGCCGATACGATCGACGCACTGCTTCCGCAGACCCAATGCGAGCAGTGCGGCTTTCATGGTTGCCGGCCCTATGCGGACGCTATCGCCGCGGGCGAAGCCGGTATCGACCGCTGCCCGCCCGGGGGCCATGTCGGTATCGCGCGGCTGGCCGCCCTGCTCGATCGCCCCGTCGTCCCGCTGGACACCTCACGCGGCATCGAGAAGCCGCGCACGCTGGCTCGCGTCGTCGAGGCGGACTGCATCGGCTGTACGAAGTGCATCCAGGTCTGTCCGGTCGACGCGATCGTCGGTGCGGCGAAGTTGATGCACGCGGTGATCAGCGACCTATGCACGGGGTGCGAACTCTGCGTGCCCGCTTGCCCGGTCGATTGCATCGCGCTGGATCCCATGCCACTCGCACAGGCGGACGACCGCGACCATGCCGATGCCGCACGCATTCGCTTCGTGCGTCGTGAAGCGCGTCTCGGCCGTGAGCGCGCGGCACGCGAAGCGCAGCTTGCCACGAGCAAAACGGACGTCGTGGCCCCCGCCGCACGCAACGCAGTGCTCGAAGCCCTCGCACGCGCCAGGGCGCGAAAAAAGGACAGCCCGTGAAGAAGGCTAATATCGTTGAGATGTTCAGCCGCCTTCGCGAGCTGAATCCGCACCCGAAAACCGAGCTCGAATACACCACGCCCTTCGAACTGCTCTCCGCCGTGGCACTCTCGGCTCAGGCCACCGATGTCGGGGTGAACAAGGCCACGCGCAAGCTCTTCCCCGTCGCGAACACGGCGCAGAAAATCCTCGATCTCGGCCTCGACAGGCTCAAGACCTATATCAGCAGCATCGGGCTCTACAACAACAAGGCGAAGAACCTCATCGCCATGAGCCAGATCCTGGTCGACCGCTACAACGGCGAGGTCCCGCAGTCGCGAGAAGCGCTCGAAGAGCTACCCGGTGTCGGGAGAAAAACAGCCAACGTGGTGCTCAACACCGCCTTCGGCCAGCCGACCATCGCAGTCGACACGCATATCTTTCGCGTCGCCAACCGCACCGGACTCGCACCGGGCGCCGATGTGCGCAAGGTCGAGGACAAACTGGAAAAAGTGATCCCGAAGGAGTTCATCCAGGATGCTCATCACTGGCTGATCCTGCACGGCCGTTACGTGTGCAAGGCGCGCAAACCGGAGTGTCCGAACTGCGCGATCATCGACCTGTGCGCGTACAAGCACAAAACAACAGCATAACCGCGCATAACCCTGTGGGAGCCGCCTCAGCGGCGATGTGTGGGAGCCGCTTCAGCGGCGATCCCGCGGCAGCGGGCCAGGATGCAGCCAGCACCCATCGCCGATGAATCGGCTCCCACAACACAGCAGTTGCGCTAGGCGGCCTGGCGGGAACCCTCCACGCGACGACCGAGTTCCTTCCAGTCGACGATCAGCTCGCAGCCGCGCTTGGACGCGTTCTGGCCCCACTCGCGTAGGAGCTCCAGCGATGCCTGGTCCACATGGTGCAGGCGATCCATCACCACGCTCAGGCGCGTGTTCGGCGGCACCGTTGCCAGCGTGCGTGCCATCGTCGGCACCTTCAGGAACGTGGCCGAGCCTTCCATGTGCAGCGTGGCGTTGCCGGGCTCGTCATGGTGCTCCACGTCCATGCGCATCTTCGAAGAAAGCAACGCGAGGCGGAACAGCGACAGGCCAAAGCCGACGATGACACCGGTGAGCAGATCGGTCGCGACGATGGCCGCCGTGGTTGCCACGTAGACCGCCGCGGTGCCCTTGCCGTAGGCGGCGAGATCCTTGATCTGCTTCGGGTTGACCATCTTCACGCCGGTGTAGACGAGGATGCCTGCCAGGCATGACACAGGGGTCATCTGCATCAGCCACGGCAGCAGCATGACGAAGGCCAGCAGCCAGGCACCGTGCATGATCGCCGCCATGCGCGTGGCCGAACCGGCCTGCACATTCGCTGCGCTACGCACGATCACGCCGGTCATCGGCAAGGCACCGAGGACGCCACAGATCATGTTGCCCACGCCCTGGGCAGTCAGCTCACGGTCGTAGTTGGTGCGGACACCGTTATGCATGCGATCGACGGCGGCCGCCGAGAGCAGCGTTTCCGCACTGGCGATGAAGGCGAACGTGACCGCTGCGACCAGCAGGGATGAATCGAACAGGCCGAACAGGCTACCCATGCTCGGCAGGCTCACTGCTTCGAACAGGTTCGCCGGCACATCCACGCGCTTGACGTCGAAGCCACCGAACTGCGCCGCTGCTGTCATGGCGACCACGGCAAGCAAAGCACCCGGGACGAAACGAAGCTTCGCGGGTCGCAGCTTTTCCCAGAACAGCATGATGGCGATGGTGCCAAGGCCGATCATCAAGGCGGCGGGCGCCTGCCCTTCGGCTGCACCCGTCACCGACTCCCACGCCGCCGCGGGAAGCGCAGCGAAGTTCTCCAGGCCGCGGGCCTTGGGAATGGCGTCGAGCAGCACATGCGACTGCGACGCCACGATGAGGATGCCGATGCCCGACAACATGCCGGCCACAACGGCCGGCGAGGTCATGCGGAACCACACGCCCACCTTGCACAGGCCGGCGACGACCTGGATCAGACCAGCCAGAAGCACGACGGGACCGAGGGCGGCCACGCCGTGCTCTCGCACCAGTTCGAACACCAGGACCGCGAGGCCCGCCGCCGGTCCGCTGACCTGCAGCGGCGAGCCGGCGATGGCACCGACGATAAGGCCACCAACGATGCCGGAGATCAGCCCCGCACTGGGCGGCATGCCCGACGCGATCGCGATACCCATGCACAACGGCAGGGCGACAAGAAAAACGACCACCGATCCAAGGAGGTCGCGGCCAAACAGGCCCTGGGAAAAATAAGCGCGCATGGAAAGCTTCCTGGTTTAAGCGGCAGACGCGATCGGCAGCGGGGTCGAGAAGCGCGCGTGCGGCGTGGCGTCCGGCACGTTCGCATCCCTGGAGTCCAGCGGACGGAAGCGTCCTTCGATAGGGTCGAAGGCGGTGATCTCCGTCTTCGCGATGTCGTAGATCCAGCCATGGATACGCAGGCTGCCGTTGGCCATCGCGGCGGCGACGGCCGGCAAGGTGCGCATGTTCTCCAGCTGACCGACCACGTTCTCCTCGGTGAGGTACCGCAGGCCTTCAGCGCCGTGGATGGTCGGACGGTTCTTCTCGACCACGTAACGTGCGACATCGGCATGCTTGAGCCACTGCTCGACAGACGGCTTGCCCTTGAGTGCGGCCGGGTTCTGCAGGGCCTTCATCGCGCCGCAGTCGGAATGGCCGCAGATGACGATGTGCTGCACATTGAGTGCGGTGACCGCGTACTCGATCGCGGCGACGACGCCACTCACATGCTGTGCGTAAGGTGGGACGATGTTGCCCACGTTGCGGTACACGAAAAGGTCGCCAGGCTGAGCGTTGAACATCAGCTCCGGCATGATGCGCGAGTCCGCGCAGGTAATGAACATGGTGTGCGGCGTCTGGACAGAAGCAAGGCGTGCGAACAGTTCGCGGTGCTCCGAGGTCATGTCACGACGAAACTCTTCAAAACCCTGGATGAGACGTTCCATGGCGATTCTCTCTCTTTAGCGAGGATAGGGTGGCGAGCGCGCACGCTCGCTGGCGGCCGACTCATGCCGGCGCGCAGGGGAAAGGGGTTTGGAACTAGAGGGCGCACGCAGGACGCGCACGCGGGCTTCGATCAGGCGATGGGAGGACGCAGGTCGAGGCTGGGATGATGCGCGTGCGGCGTGGGGCCCACGTGGGGATGGCCAGCGGCGGCAAGGCGCGGCACGGTCAGCGCATGCTCGGTAGGCACGTCGAAGGTGTCGTCGAGGCCGCCGCTGTTGTCTTCAAGCGACGGCAAGGTGTCATCGTCGGTCGACTGGAAGCCGTCGTCAGTCACGAGCGCAGCCACGTGCTCAGCGACAGTGTCGTGACCCGTGTCGCGGTCGCAAGGCACGGCCTGAACACCCATGCATGCGACGAACAACGCGATGAACACGAAGAACGTGCTCGCGAAGCGGCGCAGGGAGGATGTCATTGACGTAGCCATGTCGCCGAACCTACGCGAGGCATTGTGACAATCGCAAGTGCGGCGACGCAGCAAATTCAGACTTCTGCCCATTGCATCCCTGGAAGCCTTGGGAGGCAATGGATTGGGGTGATTCTTAGAGAAGAATCAGGCGGTAATGATTCAGGAATTGGACGTCCAGACGGATCACACGCCTCTGAGACGATTCGCAGGCAAAAGAAAACGGCGGGCTTGCGCCCGCCGTTTATTCGTCCTTGAGGAGAACTCCGTTCCGATGCTCGTTAGAAGGTCAGCATGCCCCAGAAACCCACTTCGTTGGTCTTGTAGTGGTACGGGGTAGCGACCGGGCCGTCCAGCTTGTTGTGCTTGTAGACGAGCGCCAGCTTCAGATTCTTCAGCACGTCGTACGAGACGCCGGCGTTGTAGTACTTGTCCTTGATCTTCTCTTCGACCTGGACGAGGTTGTTGTACTTGTAATCGAGATCGTCGTAGCGAGCGAAGACAGCCCACTGGTCATAGAAGTGCCAGTCAGCCCACGCCGAGTAACCGTCAGCCTTGTCCTTGGTCGTGCCCGCCGCAGCGCCCACGCCCGGACCGGTGCCGGCGTATTTCAGGATGTCGTCCCAGTTCTGGGAGTGGAAATACTCCACACCCACGCCGAAGTTCGAGTCACGCCAGGCAACGAGCGCGTCGCCGCGGGTCGCCGTACGGGTCGGAACGCCGCCTTCGGTTTCGTTGCCACGCTTGCCGGAGTAACCACCGACGGCGATGACCATCTGCTCGATCGGCGAGTAGCCGAAGCGGGCTTCCGTATCGACGGTCTTCGAGCGGCTCAGGTTGCGGTAGCCGCGACCGTTGACCACGGACACCTGGTAGTTGACCGAGTTGTCGCCGGTGGTCGCGCCGAGAGCATGGACACCCCAGTCGGACGAGTTGCCGAACGCGCCAACGCCGCCGGCGGTTGCGGTACCGCCACTACGACCACCTTCGAACGAACGGTCGGTGATGGTGTTCTCGACGTAGCGGTAGCCGTACCACTTCTCCACGAACGGGATCCAGGGCATGTCGGCCGCACCGAAGCGGACCGTGAAGAGCGGATCGAACTTGCCCTGCACGTAGGCCTTCTTCACGAACAGGCTGGTGGACGCCAGCGACGACTGGTAGCTGAAGTCGGTGGTCAGGTTGGCCGACCAGGTGTCGTTGAACTTGTGGTCGACCGTCAGGTAGAAGCGCTTGACGTCGAAGCCGGTGCCGTTCGTGGAACCGTGACCGTCCTTCTTGACCGGGCTGCCAGTGGTCGATTCCTTGTGGTCCTGGTTCGTGGCATCGAAGAACATCGTGCCGCCGATCTTCGTGTTATCCACGATCTTGTTCAGCGCGTCGAGCTTCTTCGAGAGATCTTCGGTCGGCTTGGTCGCGGCGACCTGGACGTCGTTGACGGCCTTGGCCGTTTCGACCTGCGCATCGGCCTGGGCTTCCTGCTTGGCCTGCAGGTCGGCGACCTGCGCCTGGAGCGCGGCCAGCTGCGCCTGCAGCTGCTGAAGGGTGGCGGCGTCGACCGTGACACGAGCCGGCTGCTGCGGCGACTTGGAAGTCGCGGCGAGGGCCGAGAAGCTCGTCACGCCCAGACCGGCAGCGATGGCCACCGTGAGCAACTTGGAACGCATGGGATTTCTCCGCTAGGTATGGATTAAGTGTTTTCCCCTGTCCCCCTCCTGAGA
>Ga0247742_10002896_pt1 | contig 11065 bp, 20 predicted proteins | sample UWRJL208509C2_FD_180944 | JGI IMG/M metagenome (GOLD analysis project Ga0247742, IMG submission 180944) | Plant litter microbial communities from Arlington Agricultural Research Station in Wisconsin, United States - UWRJ-L208-509C-2 | ecosystem: Environmental > Terrestrial > Plant litter >... | reverse complement strand
AGCCACTGAGTGACTGAGTGGCTTCACGTGTCTATTTTCGGATTCGTCGCAATTTTCGTCCCGTTCTACTACTCATGAAAGCCAGGAAAGGTCGAAAGAAGGGAGCTAACACTCGAAAGTTATCGCCCGCATGGGACTGCGAGACTGGCTCGCTTCCCACAGAGTCATGAACCCACCTTGTCCGACAGCCGCTCCTCCGACGAACATGCCATCCGGGTAGACACCACATCTTCCCAACTGCCCATCGTCGATGATGCAGCTTCACAAGATTCCATAGACACTATCTGGCAGCGCAGAGACGCAAAAAATGCGCATGGAAGTCATGGCAGGTCTATTTCTTGCTTTGGAAACCTTCAAGTCGCAACTATTTGAGGGAGAGTCTGGGAAGGAGGTGGATACGGCTTGGGTCCGTCTTCAAGCTGAGTCATTCGCAAAAATCAGGATTTCTCCCGTCCAAATTACATTAACATCAGCAAACTGGGTGGGGTACGCAAGGCGTTTTAAAAGCATGCATAGTGCCGTGGTGGCACGGTCCTCCTTCACTCTTATGGTTGGGCATCAGATCCACAACGGGAGATCTATGATATCAACCAATTGATGAACGTTTCCGCACGACTCAGCAAGCTGTGATTACATGAGTTAGAATAGCAAACCAATATAAACCGTGAACGCCATACCGGAATTGTTCTAACCACACATCAGAGCCAAGTGTATTAAAATCAACCTTTCCAGCCTCTCTGGAACTGCTCTGCCATCGCCATCTTGAGCGCAGAGCAAGTATTGCAGTGTGTGATAAAACTTGGCCAATTCTTCCAGAATTTTGGCCTCCATATAGATCAAGTGGTGTAGTAATGTCGAAGGATATATTTCAAATATAATATGTAAGAATCAACAGTCATTCCGACCTGGATGAAGAGAGCGGTGCTTATCTACGCTTCTATGATGGGGAAAGCCACTGAGTGGCTATGCCTGTTTGCACAGCGTAAATAAGCCACTGATGGCTTCCAGTGGCTTTGCACATCCTCTCTATTTTGTTGCACATCATGTCTGGGGCAAGTACTGGTGAAGTAGCCTTATTTTTTTTGAATGATGATGGATAGTAGATTTCATGAACAGCCTATCGTGCCTGGTCAGGGAGAGCGCTGTACTTACCGTTGAGGGTGGAAAGGAGAACAACATCGATGCGTGGACTCGGGATAAAACACTCACATTGAGGACCACCGGATTGACAAGCATCTCATGGAACATAGGAAATCAAGAAGCAAGGCTTCGTGGAGCTCCTACGTAGTCCTCGAGCAAGTTGGTGATTCGAAAAGGGAGTATCTGGAAGCTCCATACATTTCCAGTTCCGAGCCCGTCATCATAAGTACCAAATCACCCTTTCTCAGAGATTTCTCGGATTTCATGCCTGGTTGGGTCGCATTGCATTCGAATAAGGGATCGCCGAGTCATAACCTACATGAGAGGACAATTCAGTGTTTCGTGCCTCGGGTATAATGCGGTCGATAGAGAGCCATTAGATCGGTGACCGATCCCACTATGAGATGGCGCCTGTCAATGAAAGGCGCGAACAAAAGGTTCTCCTTGTTTCTGAAGCTGAAAATTGGCATTCTGTCGGCTGGTTGTGAGTCTAGAAAAGCCATCACAACTTGCGAAAGATCGGGCGGAGCTGGCGGCTTCGCACCGCTTTCGTCGAGGAAGTAGAGATGCAAGATCGAAGTCAGTAGATCTGCCATAAGTCTCTGTCTGCTCGACGTTCCGCGATCCTCGCACCAAATCAACCTGGCCTTGTGCTGTGTCAGACACCGTTGACGATCCAGCTCAAGTGGGAACAACTTGAAACCCAAACACTGGCATACACCGTCACAGAATAGGAAATGTGTAACCACGATTTTCATACACGTTATCTCCGTAATTCATCCCTGCGTTGGCGGTCTGGTTTGACACCATGTTTGTATCGGTTGGTATTGAGTCTCCGTGCTGTCCCCCGTGGGTTGCTGGTCCTGATAAAGGTGGAGCTCGAGGGTGCGATGTAACTCGCTGCTATCTTGCGCAGGTGTTGTCGTTCGTGTCATTTCTCTTAAAGTGTCGCTGGGCGGTCGAGATGCTGGTAGCAACTCATCAACTGTTGACCAGCGGGAATGGTAAATGAACTTGGGCGCCTAATCATGGGATAAATAGTATCTCTAGCAATCCTTCAAGAGCTTCCATTAGAACAAATAACATAAAGCAGCCTCGAGGTTGCATACCTTAATTTTGAGGCCCATTCATCTGAAATGAACCTTAAAAAATGTTAGACAGTCCATGTACACAATGACACTGACAGGCCGCTCGGGATTTCTTGTCCACCGCAAAGGTACCCGTCGAATACATTGATGTTTAAACATCCTTATCATTACAGCAGACGATATATCGATACTTGCTATTGGAAGTTTGATACCAACTCCCAATTGAGGGTGCTCACTGCTGTCTCTCATCGTCAAATGTGCGAATCTTCTGTCGACTAACCAATCAGTATCGACGCTTTATCTACTACTTAGGTAGAATATTTGATTGAAATGTTTCATATGCCACCTCCGTTAGTATCTTGTCAAAATGTCACTACGTACGGGTATGTCAATTACGACTTACGTTCAGGTGGTCTGGTTCAGGCACAAAGCTCGAGGTTAGTATTTATTATTCAAGGAACCCACCAGAAGTTGAAAGTGAGCGCTCTCCCCATTGCACATACCAGTCACCATCTTCATGCCTTCCTCAAAGAAAGACGATCCTAGAACTGTGGTTGAGAAAGATTGTGAGTCTCCTTTCGCGCCCTTTAATCGACGATATAATTTCTTCTGTCTCTGGATCAGCGAAAAGCAAGGCACCGATCGACGTTCGTTTGGCCGCAGTTCCACCACTATGCGACCACACCAAGGATGGCAGAAATCTTGTGGTCTGCATAGACGGAACCTCTAACCAGTTCGGAGACAAGGTGCGTATTTGACGTAGAAGTAGATTTACTTACCTAAGTCTTTTTCAAGAATACCAACGTAATCGAATTGTACAACCTCATCTTGAAAGGGGAAAAAGACAAGCAGAAGACGTGGTATAACAGTGGAATAGGAACATATGCTCGGCCATCGTGGAAGTCCTTGAAGTACTACAAGCAGGCCCTCTATCACAAGATTGACTTAGCGATCGCATGGTTTGCTATTCGGGAAGTTTTTATGTTGTACCCTCACTTACCCATCACTTATTCAGGGATTTCGAACGAACGGTTTTTGGCGCATATCGGTGGCTCTCGGACAATTATGAACCTGGTGATTGTATCTTTCTGTTCGGTGAGTTAGACCGACAGATGAAGTGTATCTCCCTTGTTCCTGATGATTACACAGGATTCTCTCGTGGCGCATTTCAAGTCCGTGTTCTCTCGGCCATGATTGACAAGGTACTAAACATTATAACTTCTGCTTTTTTCTGGCTAAGCAATGTCTCCGTAATAATACAGGTTGGCCTTATACACAAAGGAAATGAGATGCAAATACCCTTGTACGCTTCATAATTTATATGTCCCATTTTATGCTAATAGTGATTTTCAGCGCGTATGAGTTATATCGGGACTCAGGAAATGATTCAGATAAGGCCAAAAATCCAAAACAAGTGGGATCGCAGAAAAAGATATCGATGGCTGACCGTTTCAAGAACGCCTTCTCCCACAAGGGTGTAAGAGTACATTTTGTTGGAGCCTGGTGTGTGATATCAGCCTTGCCTCCTAATTTGTGCTTACGCATGGGCTCAGGGATACGGTATCATCCATCGGGATTGTACGTGGGAGCCAGATGCTCCCGCAGACGACCGACGGAATGAAACATGTCTGCTACTTCCGCCACGCACTAGCACTCGATGAACGGCGGGTCAAGTTCTTGCCTGAGTATGCTTGTGGCGAGACAGGAAAACGAAAATCAAAGGGTAAAATACCATCATCTGACAACCCCATCTGTTCTGATAACGACCCCCCACCAGACAAGACCAAGGATAATGCAAATACAGCAGACAGGACCGTCAACGAAAAAACAGCTACTATCCATGAGACTGGCGTAGACCGCTTACAGGTCAAGAAGGAGTCAGGAAAGCACAAACATACAATGGAAGTCTGGTTTGCGGGGACGCATTCAGATATGTAAGTGTGTCGTATATCCAAGAAATTTCAGTTTTAATGATGCTTTGGCATTCAGAGGGGGTGGAAACAAGATGAACACAGATATGGATCGTAGTAGGCCGCCGCTGAGGTGGATGGTGTTTGAAGCTGGAGCTCTTGGTCTCCGAACGGCACCGTTTGAGCGTGATTACCTCACTCCCGAGGAACAGATTGATGTCCAGGAATCTTTAACGCGTCATTGGTGGCCACTTGAAATCCTTCCTTTCAATCGGCCGACTTACACTAGAGAGGGAAAGAAAAAGACTACACACTGGTCAGTCGCTTCAAGCTGCTTTTACGACATTTTCTCAATCAAGAACAATTAGGCCACATCTCGGTGCAAGCCGAAAAATTCATCCCGGTCAGAGGATCCACAGTTCCTTGGTGCTGTCTGGAAATACGGAGTATACCCCAAAGGCACGTCCGTTGAAATCCGAAGGCTCTGCGTTCTGGCGGAATCTGTACGAGGATGTTGGAGGTCGCCGCCGCGACTGGCTGGAGCACGATTTGTACGAATACACCTGGGACATCGTAAACCGCTTTATTTCTGAAAGCAGTCAGGAAAATAGTACAGTATTGGAGGGTTTGCGTCAATTTACAACATCGAGTAAGTTCCCTGAATTCTACAAGGAGTTTGGATTGCTCACATGATGCCGGCTTAGTTGATGGACGGCAGGCAGTGTACGATGCAGTGATAAGGGCGCTACAGCTGAAGAACCTTGAGGCCCAGACCATGGGTCGACTGCTGAAGTCTACACTGAAGATCATGCACTCACCTTCCCAGGCCAATCCAGGCTTGAAGTTACGCCCATTATTTGAACTGCGTTCTTCAATATCAGGCATTTTGGGCCAGGAGGAATATAAGGAAATATCAGGAGAGTTTATGGCGGGTTTCACGGATCGTAAGTGAAAGTATTCTTTACTGATTCATGACGTAGTTAATCTTTTACTTTGACCTGTAGTGTTCCTGGAGATTGGGGTTAATGACACTATTGGTCCCAGGTTTTCACCTGATTCCAAGCGCGTAATCACCTGCTCGATGAAGGGGAAAGTCCAAACCTGGGATGCGGAGACAGGAAAACTCATTGGAGACCCAATCGGACTCGTAGGATTTCCATCTTCCCCGTTCTCAATTGCACAAGACGTGGGTAGGCTGCGTGCTGCGTTTGGTTACGATGACGGGACAATCCGGACCTGGGATCTAGGCACCGGGATGCAAGTAGGAGAGCCACTCCAAGCCGGAGGCGAAGGGGTAAATGATGTTGTTTTCTCGTCCGATGGCAAACACATTCTCTCTAGCTCGAGAGACGGGACCCTTAAGATCTGGAATGCGGGGACAGGGGCTCAAGTGGGAGAGTCAGTCCAAGAGGGGGGACAGTCAGTCCAAGGACATAGCAGTAGGGTTCTTTCCATTGCCTTCTCGAGCGATGGCAAGCGCGTCGTGTCTGGCTCGTGCGATTGCACAATCCGGATCTGCAGTTTAGGGACGGGGATGCAGGTAGGAGAACCGCTCCAAGGACATCACGGTGATGTCAATTCGGTCAATTTCTCGCCCGATGGCCTGTACATCGTCTCTGGCTCGGATGATAAGACGGCCAGGATCTGGAATGTGGAGACGGGGGCGCAAGTGGGAAAGCCACTCCAAGGACATACCAGTTTGGTCTATTCTGTTGCATTTTCGCCTGATGGAAAGCTCGTCGTCTCTGGCTCGCATGATGCGACAGTCCGGATCTGGAGTGTGGAGACTGGAATGCAGGTAGGGGAAGCACTTCTAGGGCACAGGAAATACGTCAACTTTGTTGAATTCTCGCCTGATGGCCAGCGTGTTGTCTCTGGCTCAGAGGACGAAATCAGGATCTGGGATGTAGAGGAGCATATGCGTCGAAATAAGTTACACTAGTTACACAAGTATGTTTTGAAGACATTTATTGTACACCAGCTGTTTGACAGTACATCAATGACTCCAATATGAGCTCCAGTTCCGGGGGATAAGAAATCACAAGGGTCGAGAATATTCTTGCAGAGCCTCTGTCGTCCTGTCGATCCAGCTTCCCCACATCTCGCTTACTCGAGTATGACGCCTGGGCTCTTTTAGTGCGAGCAGTTAATCAGCGTCTCACTGGGATTCCGTGTGATGAAATGGAACTCACTAAGGGAAAACTCAATAAAATTGGTGGGGAGTTCTTTAGACGGAATTTACAGTAGATATTCAATGTTATTTAGTGGCATGGAAATACAGGCGATAGGTAATAGTGTAGCTGCATACGGGGCCAAAGTCACAGCAAACTTTACACACATACCTGGAACCAATAAGTTCGGGGCCCATGGTCTCCCAACTGCGAGGATACTTGGCAGAGAAGGTGCCGTACGGAACAACGCATCGTGAAGTCTAGAAACTATATGCGATCTTATGTCAGAAGACGAGGCTCTACACAGAGACGTATAAAATGGCCCATATTTCTTCGTCAAAATCATTCGAAAAACCCACTTCGAAAACACTCACAACAATGAAGTTCAATCTTAACACCGCTACTCTCGCCATCGTCTGCGCAACCGCCAACCAAGTAATGGCGGTCTCATTCAACGTCACCCCCCAAGGTGCATGTACGTATCTACTCTCAACTTCATCTTCGACAACGTTTTTAACGAGACCTCCGACTTCCACAGCGTGCGGAAGCGGGACCACGATCTCCTGCTCGCCCTCTCCAGAAAGTCCTTGTAAAGGCAATTTCAGCCCTGCGCAAGCATCCATCGTCGTCACCAAGGCTGCTGAAAATTGCCATGTTAGCTTATATACCGGATCTAACCAGGATGGCAGCGTCGCGGAGAGGCTCAACACCGACACAACTGGAACGTGTGTTTTCACCTCCGCGGCTACCTGGAAGAGCTATGGGGTCTTCTGCGACTAGACGGAGAATATTTACCTGTATTGAGCTTTACCAGTGGATTATTAGTTTCCAAGTTAGTTCTCCTAGCATGAACATGTACTAGTGTAGTTTTTTGAAGGATCGCTGTTCTATCAACTCCTATTTAATGAATTGATTATTCATCCCCGCAAGGATTTACATATAAAGAGCGTCGGCTCCTTCAGCGAGCTGTTCTTTACTAAATCTCGATTTACTTTTTCGTGCCTCCGACCAAAGATGCACCTTTTAGCATAAAAGGACGCCGCCGGTTCTTCTATTGTATATACATATACACTTTATCTTTTCCACCAAGCTTCTCGCATTCTATTCTCGCGCACATATACTAACCCATCATCCTTCTTTCCAGTCTATCAAACTCAACTGCGAACTATCGCTCTAGCCTGAATACCTTACTCTCTACGGACCTCGTTAAATTGAACTCTCTATTTCCTACAACCTGATAAGCTTCATCATTACGTCTTATCTGCATTGGGATTTTCAAAGCCCAGTTCAATTATTTTTCGGACTAGTCAGCAATGAGACGTCCAGGAAATTGGAATTCACAACTTAAGAAAGATGCAAAGCATCACGATGAAATTTCAAGAGGATGGGGAAGGTGTATGTATATATATGCTCTTCTGGCGTCGTGGGTGGGTTCGCTCATCTAGCCTATCGCCTCGTGTCAACGCAGAGAGGGGAAACTGCAGCGTCACACATCGCTATCCCTCCGTATCTCATAATATATCACACTTGCCACGAGAGTTCTATACTTGCGGGACAACTTATTTGATATCTTCTTGTGTTGCACGATAGATTCTGCGTGCGGTGGCTTCGATTGCCGAGCAGGTGCGGACCAAGTTGACGCGACCATTTTGCCGAATGTTTCACCAAGTTGGTCCAAGATGGAGAATGTACGCCTATCAATCATCTCTAGAGGCTTCGAGGGCATCTTCCAGTGGACAGACGAAAATAAGTCCTAGATAATGATAATGATATTATGCCACCTGAAAAACAGGTCTGTAGGCCATAGAATACCTCTATCCAACACGAAAGCATAAGGAAGACTAATTGTCCAGCTAAACCAAGTTATATAATGAGTGAAACCAAAAGTACAGATATCCAGGCCACCCTGTTCTAGCCAATACCAAGGGAAGAAATTTTATTGTTGCTCTTACGGGTGGGCATTGTTACTACATCCTTGCTCGCGGTCGAGGCTCCGGAGTAGTGGCAGTGGTTGTGGTACTGGAGCGGGTGAAAATGTATGTGCTTGCCGGTAGGACTGTGGGGCCTGAGGTCGTTATCGTAATTGTGGGGGTTTGTGTGGAAGTGATGGAAAAGTGGTTTGGGAAGGAGTAGGAGTTGGAGTTGGGGGTGTTATTAAATGTTAGACGGTGAAGAACCAGAATGGGAGAAGTGAGAAAAAATGCTGACCATCATCGTCCAAAGTACCATTATTGGGACAAATAGACGCTCGAAGAGAAAGTCCCATTGCTCTACATCAACAGCCTTTTAAACAAGCAACGTCTCCGCAGACGAAAGGTGACAGGCATTACATTGAAGTATACACACCGGAGATTTTTACTGCTAACGACTTGAGACGTCAATGTATCGTCTGAACCGTAGCGTCGCAGAGAGGGTTGGCACCTCATTCACAGCCGACGAGGTTCATGTGGATGCGTGGCATTGCGTGCAACGGTGGTGCCGAGCTGCCGGACGTCGCTTGGCTTCAAGTTATTTAGTTGCCATCACAGGTCTTGGCTCACGTGGGTTGCTGAGCCGAACTGAGCCCTGAAGAAAATAGCTACTTTTGGTAGTTATTCCAAATAAAGCTCCGTTTCGCCGTTCTGCTTCCATGCCTTGTGTCGACCGTGCATTGCTCTTTCCTTCTCTTTCCTTTGCACTATTCGTCTCTCTCTCTCTCTCGTTACTCTTTCCTTTGCACATGCTCGCCTCTCTCCCCTTCTTCAGCCCACCAGCAACCAGAATTCAGACCTTCTTGGTGCATGAAGACCTTTGACACCTGTCGTCGCATGCAGCCTTCGCAGTCTCTCAGTACCTGGCCAATGGGCATGTGTGATGGGTGCGCAAAGAGCTGGTCGTGAATTATTTGCTTGAGGTACGTTCATCAGATTATACAGCTGCTACTCAGACGTAGGTCCGTTTAAGCTAATTTCTTCATCGTCAGGTCCCTCGAGATCGCGCGAATGCACCTTTCTCTTGCGGCGCTCAGCGTCCCCTTCGTCAGGCGAACCGTTCTTGCTTGACCTTCTCTTTTTGTCCCAGCTCGTGAGTTATTGATTTGAGGTAGGTTTGTTAGATTATAAAGCTGTTACTTAGATATAGGTTCCTTTAGGCTAATTTTCCTCGTCGTCAGGTTCCTCGAGGTCACACAAATGTGCCTTTCTCTTGCGGCGCTCCTCATCCTCTCGTCAGGCGAACCACCGCGAGCAACGCATCCGACTCTGGGGGTGCAGGCGGAGGCAGATCCACCCGCATCCGCCGCTACTACATCCGTATCTCCCTCCCCCACCAGAGGTAAAGAACGTCCCATCCAAGGCTACGTCTAACCTTCCTAACCCGCCGTCTCCGCCCGCGGCACGATCAACATCACCATGCTCGTCGTTCTCGTCACTTCCGTCCTCTGCCTCTTCGTCTTCTACGCGTTGATGAGCAAATACGATAACGGGCGTCTACATAATATCGGGATGAACACGAGGATTGACCGGACGGGCCAGGCGAGCTACGAGCCGTTTGATCCGTTGTCGAGTAGTTCGAGTACGGAGGTGATGGATGCGACGACCAGTATGAGTTCGAGGACTTCGAGCACGCATACGACGAGTCATACATGGGCACTGGAACCGAAACTGGAACGGCCACTGGTGATGGTTTGAGAAGACGAGCACCAAATCCTATCTCAACCGCAGACACTTGGCAATGGTGGCTGCGTCGTTCCGCATCTCCAGACGCAGACACCAAAGCGAGCGGAAGCGTGGACATCAAAACACGTGGTCTCCGCTTTGACCCAGAGTTGAACGTATGGATGAACGACGGGCTTGCGGAGGGCGATGACGATATCGAGAAGGATCGTTATGGGCGGAGGAGGCGCGACAAAAATTAGCAGAAACTCTAGGGGTGTATGAGTGTGTAAAAGTGTTTTCGGAAATTCAGGCAAGCATATGGTGACCTTAGGACTGGAATTAACGAGCAGGGTGGTGAAAAATGAAATTGGTGAGACGCGGCAAAGCCAAGAAGTGAATGGGATTAGTCTCAAGGTGCCGGTTTCACGAATATCCAAGCGTTTTAACGCGACTTGAGAAGAGAAAGAGAAATCGATGCAGGAAGGACCTTGACTTCGGTGCACATCTTCAAATCTGCGAATCAGAGTGGTGATGAGATCATTAGAAATGGATCGAACGTCATCGAGATTTACGATGGCGCAAGGGAAGATGGAATCGAACTTGAAAAGGAGGTTTCACGAGAGAAAGGGAGCTATTGCATGATTTGAGGAAGGAGTAGATCCAAAGGCGTAGAAAGCACTGAATGTTAAGGGATGCAGAGGAGAGTCGTCGTGGAAGGTGGACCAGCACTGCCATCGTGAGCAGGTGTTGATGACTTTGACGCATAACGTTCGAACGAGTCCTATGGGCAGGCTGCAGGATCCAGTGAAACAGAACCCGAGAGGTCTGTGGTGGGCGCTAACTGGAATCTACGAAGGGATCTGGGACAGAAGCAGGGGACGGTGTTGCAGAGGATGATGGAATCCAACTGGGACAGAAAAGGGTCCTCCGTGGGGTCAAGTGTACACATTGAGGAGAGGAAAGTAGGCTGAGGAGAGTCGATGCTTTGAATGGTTGCGAGAGGGTGGAGCGGCGACGCTACTTCGATCACGTATTGTCGGGTTAGACATCGGCCGTGGACAAGTCAGACGGGACTGCGAGAAGCGTTCTTTGGCGACATAATAGGTCCAGTCTACAGACTG
>Ga0247742_10002895_pt1 | contig 11066 bp, 8 predicted proteins | sample UWRJL208509C2_FD_180944 | JGI IMG/M metagenome (GOLD analysis project Ga0247742, IMG submission 180944) | Plant litter microbial communities from Arlington Agricultural Research Station in Wisconsin, United States - UWRJ-L208-509C-2 | ecosystem: Environmental > Terrestrial > Plant litter >... | reverse complement strand
CACCGAGACGTAGCCCACGCAAGGTGGAGGTGGAGATACAGCCGATTGTCAGTGAGAAACCGTTGACAAGGAAGGGCAGTGCAGCTAGTTTGCGTGCAGTTGGGATGAAGGGGAGTGTGGAGAATATTAGCTTGAGGAAGCAGGCGACGACGAAGCCCAAAACCACGGTCAGACAGCATATGAAAACCCGGGCGTTGGGTGAGGTCGTGGATACGAGCGTGGAAGGGGAGCGCGATCTTTAAGCGGTCTTGACTGTCTTCGTCCACTTCCCTCTCATGGTCCGAATCTTTTTTCTATTTATAATATCTATATTTGCTATTTCGCTCCTCGAATATGAGCGACTCAAGCCCACACTCTCCTTATTTCCTATCGCTGCTTTCTATATTGCTTTCTGTCGACACGACTATACACTCCTTACTTTATCTCTCAGATTTTCTTGCTTTATCTCTTTATCTCTGATCGCGTCGACCTCCCAGGTTGTGTAGTGTACCTCCGTATTCTGTAATGTACCTGACAATAATTGCCTGTATGCGCGCCTACAAGATTGCGAGAACTCTGAACTAATATACAAGAAGGTCCCAAACCATCCGATCCCAGTCCTACTCCTGTGTCTTCTTTTTCTTGTCCTCCACAACCTCCACATTCTCCTTCGGCACACCTTTCAACACGCCCTCCTCCCTCTCCAACATATCCACCACCTCATCCGCCACATCCCCCTGCACGACGATCTCCTCCAACCCCTGTGCATTCTTACTCACACTCGCGCCCGTAGCAAACTTGCCGGCCATCTGCTTTGCGGCCTTCTTCAGATCGATGCCAAACGCTTCGAGCCCGTGGATGGCGGTGACGTGTTTCCGCTTTGTGCGTTCGATGCGTCGGATGGTTATGGGTGATGAGAGTTTCTTTTGGAGGGCGGCGGCGGCTTTGGAGGATGCTTTGGCTTCCTTTTTAGCCGAGTCTTTCTCGAGGGCTGTTTGGGCTGCGATGGAGAGTGTGCCGATTTTGGTTCGGAGGGCCTCTAGATGGCGATGGGTGAGCAGGGATCCGAAATTGCGAGTGGGTGTGGCGCAATGCAGAACGTACCGTCAGAATAAAACCTGTCGTAGAGCTCCTCGTTCTCGTCTTTCAGCCATTCTTTACATTTGGTAATGCTTGAACCAAATTCACAGTATTCGAGTGGGAATGTGCACACTAGAGGGTTTTAGAATAAAGGTGCGTTAATATTTATATGCATCGTCCATCTCCAACATTTGATTTCATCTTCGTATGGCATTGTATTCGCCTTATCGTGAATCAAGCGAACCACTCGCAAAGAATATTCCCGCCTCACAGCAGAGCTCAATTAAGGTTGGAACGTACCTTGACAATAAAATACCTCGATAGGCGCTACAGGTTCCTTTGCCGGCTCTGCTGGTGCAGCAGCTGCTGATGATGATCCAGCTTCGCCTTCTGCTGGTGCTGCCGATCGTGGAGGCGATTGTGCGCGTTTCTTGGGCATTATTTAAAGTAAAAGTATGAAGATCGACAAAGGTAGATTGGAAGGAGACAAGTTGAGCAAGCTTCGAGGGTGATAAGATCGTGAGTGGGCCGATCGGCCCGATCGGGTGACTGAAGTGAAATTAATCTCGCCCAACTTCGTCTTCAAGCTTCAACGTCGAACGAGTCTACCATTTGGAAACTTCGGCCGCTGTTGCGTTCGGCTAGCCTTTCGACTCTGCTCATGTGAAATTTCTCATCTGCCACGCCCACCTCTAGCTGCATCAGTAACTTTGCAATTTAGATTCCGGGTTTCCCACAGTTTTCACCAGTTTTCGCCAGTTTCGGGGTTTCCGGAATCCTGGAAACTCGGAAGCTAGAAGATTTCATTACATTTTTAGTTACAATCATGGCAAAAGATAAACCATGATCACGTGGTTTCCGGGAAAAGGGACATAAGTTTCCAGGATTCCGAGTTTCGTTAGTTTTCGGCTGTTTTCGGCTGTTTTCAGGGTTGCGCAACCTCTGGAAACCTTTTTGCAATGTTACTGATGTGGCAGACACACATCTGGTCGTTGGCTCTATAAAGAAATAAGTGAGTTATAGTTCCACCCAAGTCTCGGTTATACTTCAGATAGGCAACTTGGGGTTCAAATCCTTTCTATGTGAGAGCTCTGAAGATGTCGCAATCTCGATGCTCGACGGGAAAAGGCTCCACTTGAATTCGGTAATGGCCGCAGAGCTGCCAAAACCCATTGTGCCAAATGTCCAACGGACGACAGCTGTGAGGACTATGCGTCGAAGTGTGACTCATGATAGAAAAGGTTTAGAACTAGACCCACAACGCATCGCACTGTCATGGGCAGTTGACTCCAATTCGGAGAGGACCATGTAGGTTGTTTCTGCTTTTGTCGCATGCATCCATTGACTTTCCATGGGTAATCATTCCAGGGTGTAATCCGGAGACAATGATTCGGAGCACTACTAGTTTGCATCTCCAGCCTCAGCGGCGTAGCATGAAATTTTTTGTGCACCCGTGCACTCTCACGGACATCCTCCGACACCCCGCAGCTCACGCCATAGGCACTAAACCAGAGGGTGGACGGTGATGTACAAGGTGGCATTGACGGGCAAATCATGGCCTACCCGTTCTTTGCCTAAATAACCATGCCTGACGCATTCGTCTACGATGCCATCATTATACAAGCTGACAAGCCTCTCAGAGAAGCCGCCATTCCCAGACGACTTTGGCGAGTCGTCTCCTAATATACAGGATATGTTCCGCATACACTACCGGCTTTCGGCTCGCTGTCAGAGCTACAAACAGCTAGTGGCTTGGTTCGCGGGGCTAGGGATATTTACCCCACGCGGGTAGGCACCACTAGTGAATGTGGTTGTTCGTATCGTCGCTGATGGACCGTGCGAGCCGGGTGGGCTATTATTATTGCTGCACCTGAAAGAGGTTATGCAGCTTTCTGGGAACGGTAACAGGTCGACTCGTATGAAACACGACGTTCCAATATGCAACGATTTATTGGTCTGCCCTAGCTATTGACATCAGATACAGACACACTGACCAATAATCATCGACATCTCGACCTCAACTGTTTCGAACTCCTGAGCTCTCCGCACATGCAGTCAAGTCATTTTCTACAGAGGCTGCCCAGCGAATAGATCGTTGATCTTTCCACGAAGGGGTAAAAATGGAGGAATCGTGCTAGTGTTCAACTGCTAACTGACATTGTGGCGGTATGCTAACGCGAGGTCAATGAACAACTGGGCTCCGGACTTTGAGGTCCCAGGGTCTGCTTGGACCACGTCAGTCGTGGAGTCGTGGATGGGAGGGGGATCATTGTGAATTCGATGGGCATGTAATTTGGTGGCAGGAAAAATGCAGACTCGCAGCCAAAATGTTCTTTCGGGAGGGCCATACGCACGGATGGGGAAATCGTGGAATTCGCTATCTGAAGACGTCAAATAGGTGTCGAAGCCGATCGCTGTCGCTAATCAGATAAACCGCGTTTTTGCAGCTTTGCCTGTCTTGAATCAAACAGGATTGTGCTAGTAGGAGAGTGGGAACATCGAAGACAACTGCCAACGGGTTGATTCTCGCAAACACAGTCCAGGAGACAAAGTTTAGATGTTATCCGAATAAGTAGGTGACTGGATGTAGTGGCTGTCGTTGTACGGTATACCAAACGGCCCAATTGTCGAAGGCCAGTTTACGTCAGTACCGCACAACAACCCGTGCCCGTCCGGATACTTTAGTATTGAATGGTTCTCAAGGCGCTTACAAGCCACATCAACTGAAATGATGAATTTGGAATAAATTGCCTGTTTCGGAACCGAACGATTGTCCCGGTTCTTCATAGCTAAAATTTTCTAAACATGGACCTCTGCGAGGGCAGAGCCTTGAATTCAAGGGTCGCGATAATTTTTTGAGCCGTCAGTTTAAATTTAAATTTGTATAAGCAGCCAGTCCCGATAGCTGTCGGCTCAATGTCAAGTTATGGATGGTTCCAGACTCCATATGGTAGTTGCTTATCACCAACCAAGGTTAGCTCCTCGCAGTGTTGGCGAAGTATTCAGCCGTCTGTCAGCACAGTCAGGGCCTTGGTTATCGGCTTGGTGGCTTGCCCCGTTTGTTCGCGCAGGCGTTTGTCTCCTCGATCAACACGTTAGTAGGCATATTTGCGCATTAATACATGAGGACCTTTGATCTATCCCCTGGCATCTACTGTCAGCAGAACTGGAGATGTTTGTGGTGTGGATATTTTGTACAGATGAGGCGATCTTGAAGCGTGTATATAAGCTACGTGGCGTAGTAACTTGAAGCGGTCAAGACCTCAAAGCTTTACAAGTCACTCGCAAGCAGACGTCTCAAACCCAACGAGCACCACATCAATGTCTCTACCAAATCCACTTACACCAATGCATTTATACCTCCGTAATTTGCGCGAGAGGTGACAATAGCGTCATTCATCATGGTCTCGGCACTGACAGTGAGATCGGGTCTGTAGACGACCAATACGGCCACGGTACTAACTGGGACAAATTTATCTAGATAAAGCTATGGGATATGATGAACAGCGTGTCTGCTGACCTTAGAATGCTGAAAAGTGGCTTTAGTATTCCTTTAGCTGCTTACTTTATATCCCGGTGAGTGATCTCAACGATCTCAATTCAATCGTAAGTTCACCGTGCTGTGCAGATTTTCGATGCTGGCATTTTGGTCGGTACTGTTGTCATAAACAGTACGTCAGCTGCGCCCAAACCTCAACCTAAGAGCGGTGATATACTGTCATTCATGCGTTACCTTGCAGCAGCACCCATGGGCAGCTGCGAAAGCTTCAAGGAAGGAGCTTATAGAGATATTTGAAGTAACTGGAGATCCTGTGATTTAGAAAGCGATCATTGGCCATAATATACCTATTCGCCGGGCACCCCTCACTAAAAAATGAATATGAAGATCTACGAAGGTAGATTGGGGGTTGTAGAGGAAATTCAAAGGAGACAGAGAGTGACGTACGTGTGTGGCGACGATAAGTACCAGAAACGGAAGAATGGTATTCGTATTCTAAAGGCCAAGTACTTAAGCAGTTGTTATTTCCGCGGGATGCTAACGCGAGAGAAATGAACAGCTAGGCTGGGCAGGACTTTGGGGTCTCGAGGTCTGTTTAGAACAGGTTGGTCGTGCATCATGGGAGGAAGAACCTTGAATTCGATGGACATATCGATTTGGTATGGCAGGAACTGTACAGACTTGGCTAAAATGCTTTTCTCCTATTCCGTAAGTGTAGATGGGCGCAGAGGCCACCGCGTGGACTCTGAGGGCGTCAAGTGAGCGTCACCAGCCTATAAGATCATATTTAAAAGGATGCCGATAGTCGTCGACCAGCCGAATTGATAGACAACGCAGTTCCGCGCCAAGCGTGGCTGCTTTCGAGGGAGAGAAAGTACTCCTAGAACGATGTAAGAGCATGCCGGGGTCGAAACTTGCGGCAAACCGACTGCTTATTTCCACCTGCCTCGAAAATCAGTTTCTAGAAGGATAGTGAGCTACGCAAATTCTGAGTTGGGAGATGGAGTGTCCTATTTAAAGCGCAGAGTCTATCTCCGATCGGTTTGCGAAATTAACCGCCTAAGATCGCCGCCCACGTATTTGATCGATCGATCGGGTGTCATCTGTCACGATGAAACTGCAGACGGGATGTGACGGTGTCGGGCGTGCAAGGCTGCTGTCAAGACACAGCCCTCAAGAGCCTTCACAATCATTGGAGAGCCCTGGCTGCCGAAGAGTATGCCTCTCATCGACATGCATAGCAATTCGCTACGGTGGATGTGCCGCTTCATCCGAGTTACAATTCACTAATGCGCCACAGCTATGGTCCAAACTATCAGAGTGAGAGATATTTTTATATCAACGACACGAGCGCGGGTTGAAGACTTATATAATGCAAAGCATCTATGATGCTTGAAGACCTCCAATTGCGATCATTAAATTTAGGATGAGCAACATCACGAACTCAGCTCTACCAAACCCTCTCACTCCGCTAGCGTTTTTACCTCCGGATGTTGCGCGGCAAGTGACAATAGCTTCGTACATCATGGTCTCGACACTATCGGTAGGTTCGGACCTTTTCTCCTTCATGGCCCGCGCAAATAGAAGTGAATCTTGCAGATAATGATTTGGGAGATGTTAAACAACGTTTCAATCGACGTAAAGATGCTCAAGAGTGGCTTCAGCATACCATTAGCAGCTTACTTTCTGTCAAGGTATTCATCTTGTTTCCATCATCCGAAGTCAGACTGACGTCCTCTTCGTGACAGATTTACGATGTTGGCTTTCCTGATTGGGGTCGTCGTTATAAACAGTCAGTCAACTGCGGTAAAACCTCAGCTAAAGGAAAAATTGACGCCCATGCCTACCAACAGCGGCACCCATCGGAAACTGTGCCAATGTAGTCAAGCTCGTGTGGTTGCACCCTGTGCAAATCTTCTTTACGACACTCCTTTTCTTCCTTCGGGTTCGAGCTACATATCAAAACTCACGGTGGATCACGATATTCTTCGGGCTCATGTGGCTTGCTACTACCGGATCGAGCATAACGGATGTGTTCTACCATAACGTCAACATTGGTCCGACCAATTACTGCATCGTCAAAGACCCACCACAGTACAACGAGGTAGCGGCTATCCTTCCACTCCTGAATGACACCTTTGTTTGCGTCGCAATTACTTTAAAATTGGCTGGATTATCCTTCCGCGGTTCTCAAGAGGGGAAGATCTGGTTTCAGACACCTGTGAAAGGGGATTATATCCCAGCATTCTCGAGGGCAGTACTACGAGACGGGCAGGCGTATTATATGTATTTTCTACTTCTCACTTCTCCGTGGCCTATTGACTCATGGTATATTGTAGGACCACGGCCTTCCTTTACCTGTTCTTTTTTATCGCGTTCCACCTCAAACCTATTCCTGAGCCAATCAGAGAGACCATCGGCCTTCCCTGCTCGACAATCATCAACATCCTTGCCTGCCGCGTGTATAGAAACGGAAAGTCTGGAGTATATACAAGAACCTCTGAAGAAAACCCGAGCCTGCCCACAATCCACTTCACCGAGGCAACGAAGACTCGCCCAACCCCAAGAGTTTCATTTCCTCCAGCAGTAGGGATAAACAGTGTAGAATCTACAAATTCCAATCGGAGCATCGAGAATAACCTCCACCAGATTGATTCCCATAAAATTAATCTAGGAGACAAAAAGTCAGATATTGTCTAAATAGATAGTGAACAATTGTAGTAGTATGTAGTATGTAGTATGTAGTAATACCAATAGTTGTGCTAATACACAGCACGGCCCCATTGTTGAACAGCAATTTGTGTGAGTATCAACACGCTGACGAGCAATAACCATCCGATGTTCGTATTTACCGATATCTATCAAGCCATATCTAGTGATAGGACAAAATAAATCGCTTCTTGTTTGGGGAGCACACAATTGCCTCCGCTGGCTGGACCGCCACCGCCAATCAACTGAGCTCTAAATGTCAAGAGTTTATTAATTTATTTTTAGCTTTTGGAGCCGCTGTATCAAGGTCATTGCCCAACTGCCAGAAAACTTAGACACTGCCTCGATCATCGACTTCTGATTCTCGAACGACGACTTGCTTCGTTTGTCCGCGCAAGCACGTACCCCCATAGTCGGAGATGAAGCTTGAGGTTAATAGACATACATGTGCATCAAAACATGTTGAATTGATCCATCTCTTTCCGCCCCAGCAAAAGATGTGGACATTGATGAGCAACCCTGCGAATACTGCCTCGAAGGATAGTGAGTGGTGCAAACTCTCACAATTGAGGTAGACGACTAATTAGTTTACTATTTATTTTAAGCGCTCGTACCTCAGGACAACGTCTCCCAACCTGAGAAATCGATCGCTCAGGTGTCGCGATGAAACCGCAGAGGAGATGAGACAGTGTTAAGATATGTCTCAGGCGCCAATTATGATTGAAGAACGTCAGCGTATGTTTCTCACCAACACGCATAGCAAGTTAGGAGCTCACGTAGATCTCATCATCATAATTCACTAACGCGCGATGGTCCAGACTTTCAAAGATATTTTTATATCAATGGTACAAGTGTATATAATGGGAAGACATCTCCAATCAAGCCTTGATGCTTGAAGACTCCAACTACGATCACGAAATCAGCCATGAACAATATCACGCAGTTGGCTCTACCAAACCCCCTGACGCCGCTCGCATTTTTGCCTCCGGACGTTGCGCGGCAGGTGACGATAGCGTTGTTCATTATGGTCTCGGCACTAACGGTGAGATCAGGTCTGTAGACGGAACGCAGCGATGGTACTAACTGAACCCGGGGCATATCCAGGTGATGCTATGGGACATGATGAACAGCGTGTCCAGTGATATTAGAATGTTGAAGAGTGGCTTCAGCATTCCCATAGCTGCGTACTTTCTATCTCGGTAAGTGGTCTCATCAATCTTTATATATCCGTAAGTTGACCCTCGCTGTGCAGATTTTCGATGCTGGCATTCTTGATCGGCACTGTTATCATAAATAGTAAGTCAACTGTGTTTGAGCGTTGACGTACTGATATTCATTTACGTTACCTTACAGCTGCACCCATAGGCAACTGCGAAGGCTCTGTGATGGAGGTTATCTGGTTGATCCCAGTGCAGATGTCATTCACGACACTTTTATTTTTCATTCGCGTCCGAGCCACGTACCAAAATGCAAGATGGGTAACCGTTATCTTTGGCACCCTCTGGCTTGCTGTTACCGGCGGGAGCACCGCAGACGTATTCTATCATAACGTTAATATTGGGCCGACGAAGTACTGCATCGTCAAAGACCTACCGCGATATGGACAGGTGGCGACTATTCTTCCGCTCATTAACGACACTCTGGTATTTTTGGCGATAACCTACAGATTAACTGGACGGCAGTTAATCAGTACTAGCACGAAAAGAGAACACTGGTTCCGTGCGCTGGTCAAAGGAGAATACATCCCCGACTTTTCCAGGGCAGTGTTGCGAGATGGGCAAGCGTATTATCTGTAAGTTTACGTTTCATATAACTCTGGCGTTCAATGACTTAAAACCAACCGCAGAACGACCGTTGTGCTCTATGCTCTTACTATCATCTTCGCCAACGCCAACGCCATCCCTAAACCCATCAGGATGTCCATTGGTATCCCTTGCTCAACGCTCGTCAATATAATGGCGTGTCGCGTATACAGGAATGGAAAATGTGGGCGGTACACAAGACCCTCAGTTGGCCCAAGTCTCCCAACAATACATTTTGCTGAGGTTTCTGAGAATCGTCGAACCTCAAGGGTATCCTTTTCGCCTGACATTGGAACGAGAAGCATCCAATCCACAGGTCAGAGTGGGAGCGCTGGGGTCAGTAATGATTCAACGACAGTCGGACCCAAATGATTCCCCCAGAAGGAAGAAGTATATAGAACAAATTCAAGAGACTGGAGTGGCGATCGTGAAGCGTAGAAAGTGATCATTCCCTTTTTACTTATTTGTTTTGGCCATAACACATCCATATTAGACTGAAGTTAGCGAAGCCATCTCGCATTTAACAGTCCTTGCAGTAATACTTCATACTTAATTCCCAGTCTTCGAAGAAGGATTATCGAGAATATCCTTACCACATGCACAACAGATTATCGTGCTGAGTACCCAGTCACGAATTCTACTACCAAGATTAGAAAAGAACTAGACCTGATCTTGCCGGTGCCAGTCGGCTGCTTGCTGGACCTGGAACTCCCGCCTCGCGAATTAGGTTTGAGAAGGATAGTGAGCTACGTAAAATTTCACAATTGAGGTGGGAGATTGGAAGTCCTAGATATTTCAGTGTTACCTTCGACCGCATATACTTGTCGACGTCATAAATTGCTGTCGCCAGAAAATGTAGACACCTTGATCATCGACTTCTAATTCTGGATGGTGAATACAAGCTCGAGGTCGATAGACATACAGACGCATCAAAACTACCTCTTACCGCCCTACAGGCCGCCCCGGCCAGCGAAGATCATCATTGCTGTGTGAATGACTTGCGCAGACGGGCAACCTGCAACTAAAACCTTGAATTTGAGGGGATACTGGGAAACTTCTCACAATCGTGGTTGGTGATTGGGGTGTACTGTGTTTAAGCGCCCGTACCTCTGGGACGGTGTGTCTCTGTCTGAAAGATTGGGCGCTTAAATAGGCATCACCGCCCTCTGTCAAAATACTTGTTTGATTGATCGCTCAGGTGTCAGATATCGTGATGAAACTACAGACGGGATGGGTCGGTGTCGAAGTATGTTGCAGATCTGTGACGCTCTAATTAAACATAGCCTTCAAATAGTATGTTTCTCATCGATATGCATAGCGATTTGGAAACTCATTGTGGATGTGCCTCATCATCACGATTCAGTAATGCGCTGTACCCTGTCAATGGTCTAGACGTTCAGGGTGAAAGATAGTTTATATAATGCGAAGGCCTCTCCAATCAAGCTTCGAAGCTTAAAGACCTCCAAATACGATCACAAAATTTATCATGAACAATCCCACGCACTTAGCTCCACGAAATCCCCTGACGCCGCTCGTGTTTTTGCCTCCGGACGTTGCGCGGCAGGTAACAATAGCGTTGTTCATTATGGTCTCGGCACTAACGGTGAGACCGGGTCGGTAGAACAAATACAGCGACAGTGCTAACTGGGGTAAAATTATCCAGGTAATGCTATGGGACATGATGAACAGTGTGTCCAGTGACCTCAGAATGCTGAAGAGTGGCTTGAGCGTTCCTCTGGCTGCTTACTTCCTATCCCGGTAAGTGGTCTCATCAATCTTTATTTAACCGTAAGTTGACCCTCGCTATGCAGATTTTCGATGCTGGGATTCTTAACGGGTGCTGTTGTCATAAACAGTGAGTCGGTTGCGCTCAAGCGTTAACATACTGACATTCATGTGTTGCCTTACAGCGGCACCCATAGGCGACTGTGAAGGCTCTGTGGTGAAGGTTCTTTGGTTGATTCCAGTACAGATGGCCTTCACGACACTTCTATTTT
>Ga0247742_10002894_pt1 | contig 11072 bp, 7 predicted proteins | sample UWRJL208509C2_FD_180944 | JGI IMG/M metagenome (GOLD analysis project Ga0247742, IMG submission 180944) | Plant litter microbial communities from Arlington Agricultural Research Station in Wisconsin, United States - UWRJ-L208-509C-2 | ecosystem: Environmental > Terrestrial > Plant litter >... | reverse complement strand
GTGCTGCACAACGTCGGCAACGGTTCGATTTCGGCGGGTTCGACCGATGCGGTCAACGGCGGCCAGATCTACGGCCTCACCACCACGGTCGCCAATGCCGTTACCTACACGACCGACGCGCAGGGCAACCGCACCAACACGGTCAACCTCGTCGGCGGCAACGCCGCTGCGCCGGTGACGGTCTCGAACGTGGCGGCGGGCGCGGTTACCGCCACCTCGAACGATGCGGTCAACGGCAGCCAGCTCTACGCCACCAACCAGAACGTCGCCGCCGTGACGACCACCGCCAACACCGCGCTGACGCTCGGCCAGAACTCGGTGCAATATGATGAGACCCGCACGAACATCACGCTCAATTCGGGCGGCGCGGCGACCACGATCCACAATGTCGCCGCCGGCACCAGCCCGACCGACGCCGTCAATGTCGCGCAGTTGAACAACGGCATCAACACCGCGATCAATGCCGCCAACCAATATACCGACTCGCGGATCTCGTCGCTCAACTTCGATCTGCGCAACACCCGGCGCGATGCGGCGGCGGGCACGGCGGGCGCGCTGGCTGCGGCGGGCCTCCCGCAAGCCTATGAAGCGGGCAAGGGCATGATCGCGGTGTCGATGGGCGTCTATCAGAGCGAGACGGCGGTCGCGGTCGGCTTCTCCAAGGCGTTCAACGACGGGCATACCGTGGTGAAGATGGGCGGCACCTGGGACTCGCGCAGCCGCGCGGGCGCCAGCACCGGCATCGGCTACCAGTTCTAACCCCGAACATCCGTCATCGCGAAAGCGGGGCCTCGCGGCCCCGCTTTTTTTGCACGCCGATAAACGAACGGTTCAGCGTGCGCGGTCCGCGTCGAGCAGGTCCGCCACCGCCACGCTCGTGACCGGGGCGCTGAACAGATAGCCCTGCCCGAAGTCGCAACCGTCGTCCGAGAGCGCGTCGCGCCGTTCGACCGTCTCGATTCCCTCCGCCACCGTCTTGATGCCGAGCCCCTTGCCAAGCCCGATGATCGCGCGAACGATCGTCCAGTCGGAGGCGGACGGCGCATCGACGAACGAGCGGTCGATCTTGAGGACATCGACGGGGAATTGCTTGAGATGCGCCAGCGACGCATAGCCGGTGCCGAAATCGTCGAGCGCGATCGTCACTCCCTCGTCCTTGAGCGTCGAGATGATCCGCCGCACATGCGCGTCGCTGTTGTCGAGGAACACGCCCTCGGTGATCTCTAATTCGATGCAGGACGCCGGCACCCCGAACGCGGCGAGCCGCGAGAGCAGCTTGATCGCGAAATCCGCACCGCGAAACTCCATCGCCGACGCGTTGATCGCGATCCTTCCGGTATTCAGGCCGCGCTCGCGCCACCCGCGAATGTCGGCGAGCACCTTCTCCTGCATCCGCTCGCCGAGCGCGATCGCCAGTTCGGGATCGTCGAACGCGACCGCGATCGTCGCGGGAGACTGCACGCCGCGCCCCGCGTGGTTCCAGCGCAGCAACGCTTCAAACCCGACGATCCGCCCGGTGCGGAGATCGATCTTGGGCTGGTAATAGGGCAGGATCAGATCGCGATCGAGCGCGTCGCGGGCAATCGACAGCATCGACAGCCGCTGCTGCATCTGCAACCGCAGCGCGCCGCGGAAATAGCGCAGCGTCCCCCCGCCCTCGGCCTTGGCGTAGTACAGCGCGAGGTCGGCGTTCTTGCGCAGCGTGGCACTTTCGACGCCGTCGGCGGGGTAGAGCGAAACGCCGATGCTGCTGCGGCAATGGTAGGTGACCGCCTCATGCTGGAACGGCGCATCGAACGCGGCGACCGCCCGGTCGATCGCGGCGATGAGCTGCTTGGTATCGGGCCGCGCGAGGAACAAAGCGAATTCATCACCGCCCAGCCGCCCGACCATCGCCGGCGGCTCGGCCACATCGCTCAGCCGCGCGGCGACATCCTTCAGCAAGGCGTCGCCGGTGTCGTGCCCGAACTGGTCGTTGACCTGTTTGAAATTGTCGAGGTCGAACAGCACCAACGCCACTTCGGACCCCGCCTCGGCCGCGCTATCGACCGCCCGGTCCAGCCCGGCGAGGAACGCGGCGCGTGCCCAGATGCCGGTCAGGCCGTCATGCTCCGCCGCCCACCGCACCGCATCGGCGGCCAGCTTGCGGTCGTGGATATCCTCGATCGTGCCGTACCAGCGCAGGATCTTGCCCGACGGGTCTTTGAGCGGCGCCGCGCGCGAACGATGCCAGCGATAGCTGCCATCACGCATCCGCATGCGGACCTCGTTGTCGATGTCATGCCCGAGCGATGCGTTGCGGCGCCACATCATCGCCACCTTCTGCCGGTCGTCGGGATGAACCGCCGCGAAGAAGCCCTGCCCGCGCACTTCCCCCAGGCTCAGCCCGGTCCGCGCCAGACCCGGCTCGTCGATATCGAGGATGTCGCCGTTCGGCCACGCCGTCCACGCGACGAGCGGACTGAGCGCGATGGTGTAGCGATATCGCTCCTCCAGTTCGCGCGAGGTCCGTTCGAGCCGGAGCGCCCGCGCCTCCCCCGTGTCGTCCGGCTCGGTCACGCGCAAGCCCGGAACGTCGAAGAGAACCGCGTCGACGTCGTCGCTGTACCGGTCATTGTCCCCCCGCCTCTCCATCTCCAGCCCCGATCAGCTAAACGGTTCATTCTACTTCGTTTTCACGATACCCCTCGACGGTTAACAATCGATAGCAAGCCATGAAGATGCGCCATTTAATCCCGAATGGGAACTAATTCAGATCGAGTTTGAAAACATCGAAATCGCTCGCGTCGTGGCGTTCGCGCAACTGCACGTCGCCCATGATGCGATTGACGATCCGGCCACGCTTCACCGCCGGTCGCGCCGCGATCAGATCGGACCAGCGCGCGAGATTGGGATAGTCCGCCACCGACAGGAACATCTGCGCGCCATAGGCGCCGTTGAGCACGCCGCCATACCACGGCCACACCGCCATATCGGCGATCGTGTACGCATCGCCGACGAGATACGTGTGATCGGCGAGATGCGAATCGAGCACATGCAACTGGCGCTTGGTCTCCATCGCATAGCGGTCGATCGCATATTGGATCTTGAACGGCGCATAGGCGTAGAAATGCCCGAACCCGCCGCCGACGAACGGCGCCGATCCCATCTGCCACATCAGCCAGTTGAAGGTCTCGGCGCGAGCCCGCGGCTCCGCCGGCAGGAACGCGCCGAACTTCTCCGCCAGATAGACGAGGATCGATCCGCTCTCGAACAGGCGAAGCGGCGGATCGAGCGAATGGTCCGCCAGCGCCGGGATCTTGGAATTGGGGTTGATCGCGACGAAGCCGCTGCCGAACTGGTCGCCCTTGCCGATCTCGATCAGCCACGCATCATATTCGGCTGCGGCATGGCCGGCGGCGAGCAACTCTTCGAGCAGGATCGTGACCTTCTGACCATTGGGCGTGCCGAGCGAATAGAGCTGGAGCGGATGCTTGCCGACCGGCAGCTCGCGCTCGTGCGTCGCGCCGGAAATCGGCCGGTTGATGTTGGCGAACTGCCCGCCATTGCCCGGCTCCCAGGTCCACACCTCCGGAGGAACGTAGCCGGCGGGCTGGTTGTTCGCGCTGTCGTCGGCATCGGCCATTTGCATTCTCCACGGGTCAAACGAGCTTCGCTCCGGGGCGTATCTCACTCGCGTGAAACGATCCATCGCGTCATTCTCATGGTTGCGCTGGCACGCTGAAGTCCTATGAATGACACCGGTAACCAAATAAGCCGGAACTCATCCGGCAGGCCGAGGAGAGACTGGGATGCACCACGCCGCCGTCACCCGCCGCGATCTGCTCGCGGGAACCGCCGCGTTCGGCGTCGCAGCCATCGCGCCGCACGCCGCCCAAGCGGCGCCCGCCTCCGCGACGATCGATGCGGCGATGATCGGTGCGGCCAGATACATGGTCGAAAAGGTCAGCCATCAGGGCGGCTACGTCTGGCAAGTGCTGCTCGACCGGTCACGCGAATGGGGCGAGATGCAAGCGTATCCGACCAGCGTGTGGATTCAGAACCCCGGTACGCCGCTGATGGGCCAGGTCTTCCTCGACGCCTATCACGCCACCGGCGACGCCTATTTCTATCGGGCGGCAGCGGCGGCGGCCGACGTGCTGATCCGCGGTCAGCATGCCAGCGGCGGCTGGAACTATCAGTTCGATCTCGCCGGCGAAGCCTCGATCCGGCGCTGGTACGATACGATCGGCAAGAACGGCTGGCGGCTGGAGGAATTCCAGCATTATTACGGCAACGCGACCTATGATGACAGTTGCACCGCCGATTGCGCCAAGTTCATGCTGCGCATGTATCTGGAAAAGCGCGAGCCGCGCTACCGCGCTTCGCTCGACAAGGTGCTGGGCTTCGTGCTCGCCAGCCAATATCCGGTCGGCGGCTGGCCGCAGCGCTTCCCCTTACGCGATGAATTCCACGATCACGGCCTGCCCGATTACACCTCGTTCATCACCTTCAACGACGATGTCGCGGCGGAGAACATCGTCTTCCTGCTGATGGTCTGGCAGACGCTCGGTGACAGGCGCGTGCTCGATCCCATCGCGCGGGCGATGGACTGTTTCGTGCGCGCGCAGCAACCGCAGCCACAACCCGGCTGGGGCCTCCAGCACACCGTCGCCGACTTGAAGCCGGCCAGCGCGCGGACCTACGAACCCAAGGCGCTCGTCTCGCACACCACCGCCACCAACGTCGCGCTGATGATGGATTTCTACGAACTGACCGGCGAGCAGAAGTTCCTGCGCCGTTTGCCCGAAGCGCTCGACTGGCTCGACTCGATCCGCCTGCCCGCCAGCATCGATCCACAGCGGCGCTACCCGACCTTCACCGAAGTCGGCACCAACACACCGATGTACATCCACCGGCGCGGGTCTGATGTCGTCAACGGCGAATATTATCATGACGACAATCCGCACAACACGATCGCGCACTACAGCTCGTTCCGCTCGCCCGACGTCGCGAAGCTGCGCGCGCGCCATGCCGCGCTATCGGCCCGCCCGGTTGCCGAGGTTATCGCCGGCTCCGCACTCAAGGGCGACCGCCAGCCGTTGCCGCGCTATTTCACGCTCGGCGACGTCACGATCGGCGATCTCAAGACGACCGCACCCCGCACCATAACGCCGGGCGCGCCGGACGAGATTGCCGCGACCCTCGCCGCGCTCGATGGCGATCATCGCTGGGTCACGCCGCTGCACACCACCAGCCACATCTACACGCGCGACGGCTATGAGAAACCGGTGCCGGGCGACTTCTCGCACACCTATGTCGGCGACGACACCGACACCTCGCCGTATCCCGACCCGCAGCCGGTGCCCGGGATCAGCACCGCCGTGTTCGCGAAGAACATGGCCGTCCTGATCCGCGCGCGGGCGGCGACCTGACGCCTCAGAACAAAGTCGTCAGCAGATAGAACAAAGCGCCGACCGCCGCAGAGGCGGGAATCGTGATGACCCACGCAACGATGACGTTGCCGGCCACCCCCCAGCGCACTGCCGACGCACGCCGGGCGGTGCCAGCGCCGATGATCGCGCCGGTGATGGTGTGCGTGGTCGAGACCGGGATGCCGAGCCATGATGCGCTGAACAGGATGATCGACCCGCTCAGCGACGCGCTGAACCCCTGATGCTGCGACAATTTGGTGATCCGCGACCCCATCGTCTCGATGATCTTCCAGCCGCCGCTCAGCGTGCCCAAGGCAATCGCGATGTAGCAGCTCACCGCCACCCAATGCGGCACTTCGAACCGCCCGTGCAGATAGCCGGTCGAATAGAGCAGCACGGTGATGATCCCCATCGTCTTCTGCGCATCGTTGAGCCCGTGGCTCAGCGAATACGCCCCCGACGAGATCAGATGCAGCACGCGGAAGCTGCGCTCGGCGCCGCTCGCGCTGGCGCGGCGGAACAGCCAGCTCGTCACCAGCATCACCAGCATCGCGAGGATCATGCCGAGCGTCGGCGACAGCACGATCGCGATGAGCGTCTTGTTGAGCCCGATCCACTGAATACCGCCAACGCCGGCATGCGCGACGCCCGCGCCGATCATCCCGCCGACCAGCGCATGACTACTCGACGAGGGGATTCCCTTCACCCACGTCACCACGTTCCAGAACATCGCGCCGACCAGCGCGCCGAACACCACGCCGGGCGTAATCAGATCGCGCGAGATCAGCCCCTGCCCGATCGTATCGGCGACCTTGTGCAACGCCGGAAAGGTGATCGTCAGGAAATAGGCGGCGCCGTTGAACGCCGCCGCGAACAGCACCGCATGCACGGGTTTGAGCAGCCGCGTCGCGACGACCGTGGCAATCGCATTGGCGGCATCGTGCAGCCCGTTGAGAAAATCGAACGCCAGCGCGACCAGAATCAGGCCGACGAGCAGCGGGAACGCGAGCTCGTACATCAGGCGTGATCGATGACGATGCCGTCGATCTCGTTCGCGACATCCTCGAACGCGTCGATGATCCGTTCGAGATGCTTGTAAACCTCACGCTGGACCGAGAAGGCCAGCGCATCGACCGGGCCGAGTTCCATGAACGCGCGCTTCAGCCCGGCGGTGTGGATGTCGTCGCCGTGGCTCTCCATCCGCACCAGCCGCTCGGTCAGTTCATGCAGCCGCACGCCATTGCGCGCGACATCGCGCAGCAGCGGCATCGCCTCGGCGGTCAACCGCGCCGCATCGACGATGATCGCGGCCATGTCTTTCATTTCCGGCTCGAACACCGTCATGTCGTACAGATCGATCGCCTGCACCGCCGCCTGCATTTCGTCGATCGAATCGTCGAGCGAGCCGATCAGGCTGGTGATCGAACCGCGATCGAACGGGGTCAGGAAGGTCTCGCGAACGGTAGTCAACACTTCGCGGATGATCTCGTCGGCGTCATGCTCGCGCTCGATCACCTCGCGGATGTGGTCGCGGTCGCCATCCTGGAGCAGCCGCGACAGCGCGTTGGCGCCGGCGACCACGGTCAGCGCATGCGCCTCGAACAGATCGAAGAAATTGCCCGACTTCGGAAGCAGTCTTTGGAACCACGCAAACATGCCACTCACCTTCGATCGCGCGGCGACGGCATGGAGGATGCCGGTACGCTGCGCTGCCGCCCTGAATTCCGCTTGGCCGAAAGATCGGATCAGGTCACGCAAATCCGGTTCATCGACCATCTCCGCCGCTTCGGCGAGGCTCACCCAGCGCCGTTCCCGCTGAGTCTGTTCCTTCCAGGCGGTGAGTTCGTTGCTGACGGCAAGCGGAAAGACATCGACATCGATCAGCAGCGACGCGCCGCTGCGGCGCTTCTTGCGGTAGCGGTAGGAGCCGAGCGGCTCGGGGCAGATCAGCCCCTGCACACCCGCCTCTTCCTCGGCCTCCAGCGCGGCGGCGGCGTGTGCGCTCATGCCCGCCGGGTGGTTGCCCTTGGGGATCACCCAGCGCCGCGTTTCGCGCGAGGTGACGAGCAGGATTCGGACCGGCGCGTCGATCGCATGTCCCTCGGAGCGGTACGGCAAGGCGGCGATTTGACGGATGAGCATGCTCCGATCGGATGCGGACTCAATCTGTTACAGATTTATGGCACCGCTTCCAGCCGTTTCCCGCGCAACCAAGTGCGCGATCGGGCTTTGACACGAAGCACAGACCAAAGGAGTGGACCCGACCATGAGCACACTCCACGACCGCGCGCGTAGCGCCGGGCTACAGATCGATTGGGAAGACGCGCAGGGCACTGCGCAACGTGTCTCCGATGAATCGCTGACGGCGATCCTCGCCGCGCTCGGCGAGCCTTTGCCGGACGATACGAGCGCGTGCGAGTTCGTCACCGGGGATGTCGGGCGGCCAGTCACCCTCCCCCTGGGCTGCGGCGCAGCGGGGCCTGCCGAGCTAATCCTTGAGGACGGCACCCACCGCGAGGTCATGCTGAGGCAGAGCGGCGATCGTCTGGAAATTCCTCCGATCGCCGCGCCCGGCTATCACCGCCTCATCGTCGGCGGTGAGGAAATCCGCCTCGCCATCGCGCCATCACGGTGCTTCTCGGTCGGCGATGCGGTCGGCAACCGTCGCATCTGGGGGCCATCGGTCCAGATCGCCGCGTTGCGTGACGCATCCGCCACCGCCTTCGGCGATTTCGGCACGCTCGCCAACACCGCCCGCGCCTTCGCCGCGCGCGGCGCGGATGCGCTCGCGATCAGCCCGGTCCACGCCTTGTTCCCCGCCGATAGCAGCCGTTTCAGCCCCTATTCGCCATCGACCCGGTCGTTCCTCAACGTCCTCTATGCCGATCCGGCGCTCGCCGGCGCGTCCGCCACCGCTTTGCCAAGCGGCGACCTGATCGACTGGCAGCACGCCATCCCCGAGCGGCTCCGCACCTTGCGCGCCGCCTATGACTCACGCTCAGACGCGATCCGCAGCGAAGTCGCCGGCTACACCCGCGGCGGCGGCGAAGACCTCGAGCGCCACGCCCGCTTCGATGCGCTCCACGCGCATTTCTTCGCGCTCACCGGCGCGCGTGGCTGGCAGGACTGGCCAAGCGCCTATCACGATCCCGCCGGCGCGGCGGTCGCCAGCTTCGCCGCCGAACACGGCGACGACGTCGGCTTCTACCTGTTCCTGCAATGGCTCGCCGCGCGCAGCCTGCAAGCCGCGCAGCAGGCTGCCACCGATGCCGGCATGGCGATCGGCCTGATCGCCGATCTCGCGGTCGGCATGGATGCCGGCGGCAGTCACGCCTGGAGTCGCCCCGACGATCTGCTCACCGGCCTGTCGATCGGCGCACCGCCCGATCCGCTCGGCCCCGACGGGCAAAGCTGGGGCATCACCGCCTTCGCGCCGCGCGCGTTGCAGCGCACCGGCTTCGCACCGTTCATCGCGACCTTGCGTGCTGCGATCGGCCACGCCGGCGGCATTCGCATCGATCACGCGCTCGGGCTGCGCCGGTTGTGGGTGGTGCCGGAGGGCGCCTCGGCCACCGAAGGCGCGTATCTGACCATGCCGATGGACGACATGCTCCGCCTGCTCGCGCTCGAATCGCACCGCTCCCAAGCGATCGTGATCGGCGAAGACCTCGGCACCGTGCCCGAAGGGTTCCGCCCGGCGATGGACGAAAAGGCGATGCTCGGCATGCGCGTCTTGTGGTTCGAACGCGACACGGACGGCGACTTTCTACCTCCCGACAGCTACGCCCGTGACGCGGCGGCGATGACCGGCACGCACGATCTCGCCACCGTCGCGGGCTGGTGGCGCGGGCGCGACATCGACTGGACGTGGCGGCTCGGGCGCAGTTCGCCAGCGGCGGACAAAGCCGCCGACCAGGCCACGCGCGCCGAGGACCGGAAACGACTGTGGAGCGCGTTCGTCGAAGCCGGCGCGACAGAGGGACCGGAACCGGCAGCGCAAGACGAAACCCCCGCCGTCGATGCCGCGCTCGCGTTCATCGGCTCGACCCCGTCCGCGCTCGCGCTCGTACCGTTCGAGGACGTCATCGGCGCGGTCGAACAGCCCAACCTCCCCGGCACAATCGACGAGCATCCCAATTGGCGCCGCCGCATGCCCGATGCGACCGAAGCGCTGCTCGCTCAGCCCGAGGTGACGGCGCGGCTCGCCACGCTCGATTCGGTCAGGCGCGCCTGACGCTCACTTCGCCGGCGCGCGCGGCGACAGCCAGCCGCCGTCGGCAAGCCAGTCGTTGAGCCGGTCGGGCCAGTGCAGAATGCCGATCCGGTTCGATTCGTCGAGATTGAACGCGTGTCCGCTGTCCGCGTACATATGCAGTTCGGCCTGCACCCCCGCCTTGCGCAACTGCTCGTAGAGCGCAACCGACGGCGCGGCGCAGCACGGATCGAGGCTGCCGGCAGTGATGAACGCAGGCGGCGCGCTTGCCGCCGCAGCGCCGGGAATGCCGAGCGGTCCCGGAAACACCAGCACCTGAAAATCGGGCCGCGCCGAGAGCGAATCGATCGCATCGGTCTTGGGGCGGCCGGCCGGCTCGGGATTGTCGGCGATCAGCGAGACGAGTTCGCCGCCCGCCGAAAACCCCATCACCCCCACCCGTGCCGGATCGATACCGTACTCCGTCGCATGGGCGCGCACCCAGCGCACTGCGCGGCGTGCGTCATCGGCGGCATCGCCCTCGATCGAGTATGGCGAGCCGGGTTCGCGCGCGAGCCGGTATTTGAGCACGAACGCCGAGATGCCCATCCGGTTGAGCGCGGTCGCCGCCTTGGTGCCTTCGTTGGTCCAGACGAGGATCTTATGCCCGCCACCGGGAATGACGACGATCGCAGCCCCGTTGTTGTGCGCAGGCAGCGCCGGAAACGCCAGCAGCGACGGGTTGCGGACGTTGCGCACCCAATAATCGCGCGCGACCTCGGGCGTGACCGGGCGCGTGTCCTTGCCCGGCGGCCCCTTCGGCCACAGCGGGATCGAGACATAGGTGGGCGGCGGCACCGGATCGGGGTCTTGCGGCGCGTTGGCGAGCAAGGCCGCACAGGCCAGCAGCATCCATCCGGTCTTGCGCATCAGGTCTCTCCCATGACTCGGCCGTTGCTGGCCGTTACCGATATCATAGCAGCCAAGATGCTGCGTGGAAGCATGATTGCGCTTCCCGTTCAACGCTTTATGGTTGCGCTATCACGATACCACCGACCGGCGGATGCTGGCGGTTCGAGAGGGGATGCACAATGGCCACCAAACGTTTGCGAGCGGCAGTTCTGGCCGCCAGCCTGTTGGCGATCACCCCGGCATTCGCGCAAGCCCCCGCCCCGGCCACGCACTTTCCCGGCGACGGCCAGGGCGCGTTCAAGACTCACCGCTACCGCGATCTGTTCGCCGAGCAACTCGGCACCCGGCCGGGCGCGGCGCGGGCCAAGATGGAAGCGGCGTTCCAGCAATTCTTTCACGGCGACGGTCAAGAGCAGCGCGTCTATTTCGAGACCGGCGCCAATGCGAACGGCCCGCTCGCCTATATTACCGACTGGGCGAACAACGATGCCCGCACCGAGGGCATGAGCTACGGCATGATGATCGCCGTCCAGCTCGGTCACAAGCGCGAGTTC
>Ga0247742_10002891_pt1 | contig 11082 bp, 12 predicted proteins | sample UWRJL208509C2_FD_180944 | JGI IMG/M metagenome (GOLD analysis project Ga0247742, IMG submission 180944) | Plant litter microbial communities from Arlington Agricultural Research Station in Wisconsin, United States - UWRJ-L208-509C-2 | ecosystem: Environmental > Terrestrial > Plant litter >... | reverse complement strand
CTCTCCATAGGCACGTATTCTATATGCGCGTCGAAATTACAAAGATGCGCTGAGGCTCTTCCAAGATGTACTTCGGTACAACCCAAGCTGTATCCCAGACCCTCGGATCGGTATTGGACTTTGCTTATGGGCAATGGATCACAAGTCCAAGGCCAAGGCGGCGTGGCAACGAAGTCTTGAAGTCGTAAGCCGTCTTAACTTGCTGTATCATTGATGTGGTTTCACCCTCGCTCCAGAACCCTTCTGAAGGCTCGGCTCAGCTACTCCTCGGACTCGAGTCCATCAATGCTAGCAAGGGCGACCATCTAACAGAGGAGGAAAAGACCCAGTTCTTCGTGGCTGGCACCAAACTGATTGAGAGGGCCTTCCACGCAAACAACAGAAGTGCTGCCGCCGCAAATGGGCTTTGCGAACTCTTCTTGAGGAAGGGCAATCATTCTCGGGTAAGTAATTTACATGGTTGGCACTCACTTCATACTGAATTTCATTTTTCAAGGCCTTGAAACTCGCTGAGCGTACAATCCAGTTTGCAGATACCCTCACTGTCCTTACAGAAGGGTATCTCCGAGCGGGCAGGGTCTCGCATGCAAGTGGATCTCTAGAACAAGCGAAGAAGTTCTACACGGCCGCTGTGGAAGGGCAGCCAAAGCATGTCATTGGCGCCATTGGAATGGCGCAAATGCAAATGCTGACTGGTATGTGTGCTTCTGCATCTACATTTACATTTTACTTATCATATTCAAGATGAAATGGCCGCTGCAATACATACCCTCGATACCCTTATCCAGGCTCCCAATCCCCAAAAGTCTTCTGAAGCCACCGTCATGCTGGCATCGCTGCGTGCATACCCTCGGCCAGGGGTATCGAGTGCAGATGTCGCCACGGAGAAATCCCGCGCTAGAGACCTCTTCGACCGCGTTATGAAGGGCCTCGAAATCGAAAATGTCAGCAAGAATGGTCACGTTTCAAGCAAAACTTCTCGTGGAATTACCGACGACATTGAGATGCACGCTGAAATCGCACGCCTATGGCAAGGTGACAGTCTGGATCGTATGGGCAAGGCTCTCAAAGAAGCGTTGAGGATCAGCCAGACCTCTGGAGAGACAAATCCCCGCATTATCAACAATCTTGGTGTTTTGAATCATCTAGAAGGCAACTTTGGTGAAGCACGAGTGATGTACGAGAGTGCGCTTACGAGTGCCACGACTCTTCCCGCTGACGTTGCCGAGGGACTGTCGACGACAGTGCTCTACAACCTGGCACGAGTTTACGAGGATGAAGGCGAAGAGAATTTGGCAAAGGACGCATACGAGAAGTTATTATCTCGACATCCTGAATATGTGGATGGTAGATCTTCTCACCCTTTGTCATATCGCTTGAATCTGACAGCCTTTGCTTCTAAGCTAAAATTCGCCAAGCCCAAATGCTCACCAACATGAACCGTGCCAACGATGCCCACGATATTTTGAAGCAGGCCTTGGCTTCTCAAAACAGCAATATCAACGTCCGCGCGTTCTACACCTACTTCCTCATTCATACTGGCTCCGCCAAAATTGCAAAGGATTTCACCTTCACCACTCTCAAGGACCATGACAAACACGATGTCTATTCTTATTGCGCCGCAGCCTGGATTTTATACAACCAAGCTCGCGAGAGTCGGGACGCCACACCGAAAGGTATCGAAGAGCGGAAAAAGAATTTCCAAAGAGCAGCCGATTTATATGAGAAGGCGCTATATTATGACAACGCGTGCGCATTTGCTGCTCAAGGTCTGGCTATTGTAACAGCCGAAGATGCTCTGGGTACAATGAATGGAACGTTATCACGAACACCAGGCGTTGACGAGAACCAAAAACGACTGCAAAATGCTCGAGAGGCCCTAGACGTTTTTGCCAAGGTTCGAGAATCAATCAATGATGGTAGTGTCTACTTCAATATTGGACATTGCTATTATGCTCGTGACGAATTCGATCGTGCTATCGAGAGTGTACGTGCTCTAATTCCTTTCGTAAGGAATTTGCTTATCCTCCACCTTCAGTATGAAACTGCCTCCACTAGATTCTACCACGGACAAAATGTCTCTGTTCTCCTCTGCCTGTGTCGTTCTTGGTATGCAAAAGCCATGAAAGACCAATCGTATCCAGCTATGAAGAATGCATTAAAGTATGCCCAAGCGGTAAGGAGATGTCATTGGCGATCCTGGTCTATCCCTGATAATAAGCATACAGGCCTTGCACATTCATCCGAACGATAAAGCCATCATTTACAACATTGCCATGATTCAGCAAAAGTTTGCTGAACTTCTTTTTTCCATCAATGTCGCCAAGCGTACTCTCAAAGATCTCCAAAAGGCCATCGATTCTGCAACTCATGCACAGAAGTAAGACCATCAATTTATATCCCTCACATCTAATGACTTTTACCTGTCAGGGTTTTTGCTTCTTTGGCCGCGGACAAATCTCAAGTCGTGCCATATGACCGTGATATTGCCGACAATAGGCGACGATACGGCGACGGTATGCTGCGAAAGGCAGAGGAACATCTTACGAATCAGAAGCAATATGAAGCGGATGGCCAAGCACGGTTGGAGACCGCCAGGAGGAAGCGACAGGAAGAAAAAGACCGCCAAGAAGCGTTAGATGTGAGTTGTCGAACACTGACCTCTCTACTTTTCAGACTAACTGGTATATAGCGAGAGCGGGCTGAAGTAGCGCGTCTTGAGGCAGAGAAACTGGGGGAGGAGCGCCGATTGGCTCGAGAGCAGGCCTTAGAGTGGACACGCGAGGTGAAAATGGACAGTGACGACGAACGCGAACGTAAACCCAAGAAAGCGAAAAAACCTAAGGTAGACGCAGCTAGCGGTGACGAAGCTGAGCCGAAAAAGAAACTTGAGGATGGTGAAGCAAAGAAGAAGAGAAAGGGCAAACTAAAGAAGGCTGGTAGCGACCAAGGTGACGAGGAGCCGGCCATGTTCAGCGACGACGAGGAAATCGAGCGTCCGGCCAAGAAGGTAAGCAACTATCCACACCCTGTCCATCTTGACTCAATTTCCTGCCTTCAGCGCTTGGCTAAGAAGCGTGTCGTCCGTGACGACGATGATGAAGACGCTGCTGGTCAGCCTCGGAAAAAGCAATTGTAAGCTGATCACAACTTTTGCGATTTCTACGCTGACCATTTCCTCCAGCAAAAGTAAAGAAATGCTGTCAGACACAGACGAAGAAATGTCATGACCTTCCATCTATCACGCTTTCGTATTGTCTTGGGTCGCATCAATCGCTCTGCTATCGGAGACAGCCTGTAATTTCTGTAGTGTAACGCTCTAATATAAGTTAGCTTTTCTACCGCTTCTTCAATAGTTCTGCGACAGCTAGTCCTATCAAGATGATCATCGTTAGGCATGGCCATGTACAGACAAAATCCCGCATTTGTGAGAACAGTCCAACCAATGATGATATAATCTGATGTGTGGCTAATATACAGATGCAGCAATGAGTAAGTACAGAATAAAGTAATGAGTAGTAATATAGCGAATGTGAGAGAGAGGGGTTTCATGTACTTGACGTCCATGACTGAGGTACTGATTGCAAGGAGGCACTGTACAACGAGCCGTTTTGACTACTCGAAGCGGAAGACATAGCTGGTGGCATTGGTGGTCGTGGCGATATTCGTGCTTGCGCGTCGAATTTCTGAGGCGATCCATTCACTGAAGGGGTCAAAAGCATCCTAGATGAGAAAAGGAAAGGCCCCGTAAGTTACGAGCTTAAGAGACAAGGTTTGAAAACATACGTTCCATCTTGTGATTGGGATACCGAAGGCGTGACTGAAGGCGCCGTCGACGCAGCAGGTTCCGTCGTGATCTTGAGGTATCCAGATTGCACAAGGAAGTCCCAAACACGACTAGTCTTGTTGACATCAATTTTTACCAAGTCACGGGCCTCGCGTCGTCGTAGTTTACCACCTCTGCGAGCATACTCGCGCACCAACGTTTCTTTGATGACAAGGTATGGCTTGGGTAAGATTCGAAGCTGAGAACACAAAGCTTGTTCGGGCTGTGTAAGAAGATGGAGGGAGGGACTATTGGCGAGGTTGAGTGGTTGAGCTGCAAGAATTGTCAAAGACGAATTGCTAGAATGATGGCGTCTTGACTTACGAGGACGGCGGACAATGGGCGGTGCAGTAGTCCCAGCTGACGCACCCAACCTTGGAGTTGACTCTCGTGATCCCCTGCCCTCAGATTCACCAAATGATGCTAAGCTTGCTCTCCGTGGATCTGGACCAGATGACTGTCGGCCTGTAGCACGATATTGAAGTCTGTCTGAAGTATAATCTCGTACGGGAGCGGCTTTAGCTTGCGTCTGAAGAAAACAAGACCCTCAGTATTGAGAAAATATCACTGGAAGATACTCACTCGTTTGGCAAGGTCTGCTTCGTACTTGTCAATGTCAGCTGGAGTCGATAACCCGAGGCGACGGTACTGCTGGAGTTCTTGTATCCGTTTGCGTAGAAGGGCCTCGTCTAAGGGGAAGTGTCAAAATGAGAATGGAGCACAAAGTCGTGACGCACATAGCATATCGGTGGAAAATGCTTCGTAGTCTTCTGCACTCTGCAATCTCGCGAAGGGTCGTAATCGATGTATGAATTCACGTTCTTCCCTTGGCCTTTTCTTTTCAGTAGCCTGGATCTACATTGGAACTGTGAATCATTCCTGATATGGTGACCGTGACCAAACGAACCTTTTTGTATTCCAATAAACCACGCTCGAATATTACAGCTTTCGCTTCCAGACGCTTTTCGACACGTTGAAAGTAGGTTTCCAATAGCGATAGTTTGAACGTCAGCGAGTCCTTCGTTTCGTATGGTAAGGGTTGGGTAGGTTCCTCCTCATCGTCAGTGGTCCCATTCCCGTTGGCCATAACAACATCCTCGGACTTGAGCTTCTTGATGTCCCCGTTAATGTGGTACCCGTTTACGTTACCATTGATCAGAGGGCCTTTTCCAGCTGGCATTGAGTCCGCTCGCTGACCTGGTAGAATCCCTAACCGCTTATCCTCCTCCCATTTTACTCGAGCCTTCACATCTGGATCATTCTCATCCTCAACAATTTGATCACCACCAAAATCTGAAACGATTCCGAATTCTAAATCCTTCACCAGATCCTCGGCCTCGTTATCGTGTTCATGTTCAAACTCGAGACGACCAGGTAGAAAGGTGGCAATTTCGTGCATTCCGGGTTGAGATGTAGGTGCTGGTTTCGGTGGGGGTGGTTCTTGGTTATTCATGGCAGTTATTCTCCGTCGTTTTCGTTCGTGAAATACCTCAGGGTCGATGTCAAATGTTAAATCCATGTTCTAGAGGATGGTGAGCTGGGGAAATCAACGATTATATTGCTCTAACACTCACGGGTATTGGCCAGTCTTTCGAATTGATATAGACCTTTCTATAATGTTCATCCACCTCCTCCTTCGTTCTCGTCCCAACGTGCTCTGCGATCTTCTTCCAGTTGCCAACACCATGCGATGAAATGCCAGTAAGTAACAACAGTTCCCTGAAAAACGTTCGATATGAGACAGGGCAAACAATTGAAGAGAAACACTCACTCATCAGCACCCCAGTCTTCCGTAAAGATAGGATATGAGTTCATTTCCTATGAGTTGTAGGTCTCAGCGAAGACCGAACACGTTTAATATGGGAAACATACAATAACTCGATAAGCATGTCCTCGAAGATGCCTTCCAAATTCCCTCCCCGCGCAGAAACATGCCGGACATAGGTCCACTCCTTCTCCGGGCGTGCATACCGGATCGGCACATTTGATACGAACACTATGCGTTAAGTCGCATGCGCAAGCATCGCATTCGTATTGCACACCGGGCTCATTCAATGCTACAAACACGAAGGAGACATGGAATGAGCGAATATCTGTGCCATAGTCACCGTGTACATACTTTGAATTTCATCGGGCAAATGTTGCGGCTTCCGTTGCGTAACCGTCATTCTGCCACAATCTATCAGAGTCGCAAGACGCTACCTTCACTCCTCCACACCAAGGGCTGTCCTCGACCTCGGATGCTGTTGGGAATAGGCGTCGACTCTGGTGTTGTCGTCAACGCCACCGACGACCGATGGCCTTGAGTACCGTCTTCTGCAATACCACGGTCCAGAAGCAATAAGAGCCTGAGCTTCTCAGCGAGGAAAGTAGGCTGCAGGATGCCAGAAAATAGCTTTAGCCTTGAGGCTGGAAGCACCGACGACCACAGCAACGACAATGATGAGCAAGTGTTTGTACATATTTTGTCCTGTCCCCAAGTCGGTTGGGCACAGTCCCACCTGCCTAAAACAGGAAGCCAGCGCCGAAAATACATTCGCTCAGCCTGAGCTATAATCTGGAAGAAATCGCTGGGAGGCACTCTAAAATTAAAGGAAACTAGAGACGGTGTCTGCACTTATTTAAGTAAAACAAACTTTCTTCCCAAGTAATATCACTTGGTTCTTCATGATCAAGAATGGGCGCTTAAGTGTTACGAGCGGGATTGGTGTTGTCTTGGGCTTCATGAGGAAGGCGTTAACATACATTACATTTCATACTTTTTTATTTCCGAATTTGCGAAGCATTTCAAGATGCGCCTCTTTGATGCAATGCCAACTTTGAGTCACATGGACATGCTTGAGCCCAACTCTCAACCCATACACTTATGCTACCTTTTCATAAGAGAACTCGTCTCTAATAAAACAAAGAATTTAAAAGGGTCACCAAGCGCTCATTAGAGGTGTTTAACGATTCAAAATAGTAAATCATAGGAAGACTTGGTCAATAATCCATGTTTCACTAGCCTTAACAAATCGTCGACGTCGCTATGTCTAAATTTGCGATTTGGGAAGGGCATTAAGAACCGGTAATAAGGAAGTTATTCTGGGTAATCATACCTTCCTTTTCAGAAAATACTTAGCCTGACAAGTGCAAGAAGTTGAGACCGCAGCTCGGTCATCCTGCAGACAGGGGACGAGTTGAACCTTTGCGGAAAACTCAAGTTCCAAGGGTATATTAGTATATTATAACCAAGATTGAAGCACAGTATTCTAGTAGTACATGATACAGTCCGAAATTTTAATTGTACATGATTAGTTTAAGTTTCTCGTGGTGATCAAAGTTATAACATGAATACCAAAGCCCAAAGAAAGTTCAGCTACAAATCTATGCCCTACCCTCACTCCTAGAGGGCAACCTCCCAAGCTCAAAGTCATCGTCAATCGGTTGCGGCTCCTGGTGAAACCCCGCCTCCTCGTTGTCGCGATAAGGCATGCCCTCAACTCCCTGAATGGCACGGCCGGCGTCTCGTATAGAGGGCGGTCGTCCAGCAGCGTAATGATCATCTCCCCCAAGAAGACCTGCATCAGGTCTTGTGGTCAAGAAGAGGATGACATTGCAGAACCCGCTAAGACCATATATCGTAGCCGCAGCGAAGGTAGCAGCAGGTGGGATTCTGTTCACACCATGATTACGCTCTTGCACGAAACCAATCCAGCGCACAACACTAAGGGGGAGGATGTTGAAGCAGTAAACAACTGGGTACCTGGCGATGAATTGTAATGGTTAAGTGATGTTTGGCAGACGAGGTAGCGAGTAGACTCACGCAGCCATGATAAAAGCCTGTCGACGCCTTGCACGCACATTACGATCTGACCTGTCTGCATGCTGAAAGTGTAATTTCCACCAAGAGGTTTCGTCGAAAACAATATTGCCACGCATCCAGAAATAGAGGGGAACATAGACGAATAATGAGAATCCCAGCGTTAGCCAGAACCACATGTATTCGCCCAATATCCTCCAGACCATATATCCCTCGCTGACCCAGCACCAGAACTAGATTGTTGAATGAGGTCAGCATCTGGCCCTAGACTTGGAGGTGAGAACTGACCGGTGTTGGTGCCTGGAAATGTCCTTTCTCGGGGCCACGCTGGATGGTATTGCCAACGATGACAACCACCCCAATAAAGACCCATATCCCTCCAACGACGAAGCATGCGACCAACATGTTGTCCATACTCCTACCTGCCCAACCACCTAGGAAGGTGTAGACGGCGATAGCCTACCACAGCTGTCCATTAGTTAATGAGAATGCAAAGCATAAACGGTGAAGCTTACGAGAGTGGACATGGCGACGGTAGTCTCACCCACATTTTGCACAATTCCTGTCAGAGAGTAACTGTTAGAACAGGTTGGTGCCGAAGCAAACAGAACACGACCCACCTTGTGCATTGCAGAAACTTCCGACCTCAACCTTGCCATCATGGATCCATTTGATGTCCATGACAGCACCGATAGCTTGCAGGATGTCGGCCGAGAATAATGAGAACTGTTCAATAGAGAGGTTTATATCAGGACTAAGTCGTTCAAAGTAAATAGTAGATTGTACCATCAATATGTCCATTGGATGTTGGAAGACGTTGGAAATCCACAGTCCAACTCCTCTTCGCAATCTTGCACGCCGCCTCCCATTACGCTATACAGAGGTCGCGATCGGCCATAGAGAGAAAGGAGAGAAGGTAACGACTTACCCAGATAACGAAAAAGACATATAAAACCGCAACCAATGAGACGAAACCCGCCTCGGATATGAGCTGTAGATAATTGCATCACAACTTCATTAAGTTAATTCTGGAAAGATAGAAACATTGTGCTTACGCTGAGGCCGATGCCATCGGTGCGGTTAAGGCAATGTATCGACTTGTCTGTCAAGGAGCGCTCGTATTCGTCTGCTGTGCAGACAATACCATTCGGAGGATTGGCGCCGCTCATGCTAGCAGACGAGAGCGAAGTGAGTACGGGTTTAAGTATACGCCAGGGTCAGTGGAGGTGGACTCCTGCTTGTTTAAATTTTGATGGAGGGAGGGAAGGAAGGTTGATCCCACGAACAGCAAATCAAGTCCTTTAAACGCCCTGGGCACTTCTGTGAAGAGCACCGCCTCTATGGCCAGCGGGTGATCAAAGTGTCTTTTTGAATGTCTTTGGAAAATGAACGGAATCCCAGAGCTGTCAGATGTTGAGCATATCGCACAGCATTCGTGCCTTGAGGACACTCAGGCGCCTAATTCAACGGCTTGGGACATGCACCAGCATTTATAGGTGATACTCACGGGTCATCTGGGGGCTATATCTTCTGGCAGAGAGATTGAAATGTGCCTGCATGAGTGAGTGGAGGATGATTATATGGATTATGGTGCTGATCAGGACGTCCATGGGAGAACTAAAAATAGACAATATAGGCTTTGAAGCGCTCATAAGTCACGGCTCGGAGAGCCACCTTGTAGTTGGTACATATACATGGGGTCACTAACGGCCAAGGCAGTGCTGAATGTGAATGTGAATGTGAAGCCAGTGAAATACGTGCCATGAGGCTGGAGAGGCGTACGTAGATATCTATGAGGCACAAGCCTTGTACCGTGACTTAGCGCAAAAAGATCGTCGCTATCATGACGAGATTCATTGGTCCAACACTGATCGATGCTTTCAGAATGTTGATGTCCTTGTAAGGTGTACCTGAGCATTGCCTGAGCGAGTATCCTTCACTTGAAGAGGAATGTAGCTTGTTCCAGTCGTTGTGACTCAACAGTGAGCCAGCATATTATTATTATCATTATTATCAACATACTAGGCTTGCAGAAAAACTCAACAGGCATCGTCAATGATGAGATTGGGGATCGACAAGTCCAACTTGAAGGTTGGAGGTTGTGAAGAGTGCTGATGATTTATGTGGCGGCGGCGTACGCAGGGGTGTCCGGCAATTAGCGTCGTTATTTCCTTGTCTATTCTCGAACCATCTTCCTCCCGACGCTATCGCTTTGAACTCTGAACGCTGGCTGCTGACCACATTCAACGTTATTCGCTCTGGAAACCACTTTATACAATGAGTCAAGCTTCATCGATTCATCACTGGAAGTGTGCCCTGGTATATGGATGACGGAGCACTGACGAGATCCTTCAAAAGAACAAACTCGGGATCTCGTTGGAGTGTACCTCATCATGCAACTTGGCAATTCTTGGTGGCCCCTAGCGCTTTATGTAGTACGCTTTTGGCATCTTAATGCCCTAAAAGCAGGTCCCGCCTCGTTTTAGCTGCCTTCATGTTGTCAAGGAGCTCGCATTATTCTCGAAATCGGTTGGCCTGACGGTTTTTCGGCTGACCCTCGAGCATCCCATCTCTCTGGTTTTAAGCCTGTCCACATTCCTTTAGCGTTCACTGTTTGCCTACCCCCCTTTCATTATTTTCTTTATCCACGTCAAACGATGGGAGTTGCAGCGCTACTCACCATTTTCTTCCTCGTTTCAACTGTTCTTGTAGGCTTGGTTCGGGGTCAGTCAGCGACTACCCTGCCGCCTCCTGGTCAACCCCTCCGCGACGGGAACGTCGGAGGGTTTGAGATCGTTGGAGAGAGTCTCGTCAGTGCTCAACAGGTGAGCATCCACTGTAACTAGGACTTTGCACGTATTTACGGGTTTCAAGCTTTTCGCTGGCTCTGCCAACAAGGTCTACTTTGTCGATAAAGTCGAAAACAACCCGACTCAAATAAATGGTCATCCCGCATGGGCATCTGGTGCGTTGAAGGAGGACCTAAATAGCCCTCATGCTCATCATTGATTTGTAGAATGGGCTCTATCATCGAATAAGCAACGACCTCTGGATGCATTGACAAACTCATTCTGCGCAGTCAGTTGACTCACCTTTTTCATCCATCCCTCGCGCTGATTAGTTTGTGCGTAACAGGGTGGTAGCGTTCTTGGCAATGGGACTTGGGTCAATGTTGGTGGTAATCAAGCAGTCACCCATGGGGGCAACCCAGCGGACAGTCAGAGCGGGGGTGGACCATACGACGATCCAGATGGACGACGATCGTAGGTTTTTTATTTTGAAGTTCACCCCACGCGGACATTGACTGCTTATGCGACTGGTCACAGGATACGGTATGCATCAATCTGGAGCCTCAATTCGACGATGGTGGAGTGTTGATTATAAATTTTAGATTGCTAACCCCTTGTGAGGATGGAAGTTGCGATTGGACGTTGGCAGCTACTCAAACAGACCA
>Ga0247742_10002890_pt1 | contig 11082 bp, 16 predicted proteins | sample UWRJL208509C2_FD_180944 | JGI IMG/M metagenome (GOLD analysis project Ga0247742, IMG submission 180944) | Plant litter microbial communities from Arlington Agricultural Research Station in Wisconsin, United States - UWRJ-L208-509C-2 | ecosystem: Environmental > Terrestrial > Plant litter >... | reverse complement strand
CCAGGATGTCAGCCACATCACTGACGTAGATCATGTCCATCACCTGATGACCATCACCGTAGATCTCGATGGGGTCATTGTTGAGCGCTCGCATGACGAAGCTCGGCATGATCTTCCGGACCTTGCTAGTCCCGTAGGGAGCTGCGACAGACTGCCGGGGACCATAGGCGTTGAGCGCCCGGACCACGGAGACCTTCGTGCCTCGGAACTTGTTGTACATGAAGGCGAGCTTCTCGACTGCGTTCTTGGAGATGGAGTACGGGTTGTGCTCCCACCAGTTGCCAACGGCGATGTTGACTCCCGGGATGTCGTACTGAGCTGCGGCCTCCAGGATGTTTAGACCACCCTCGATGTTGGTCATGATCGCGGGCTTGGGATTGCCAATGGTCTCTTGGGTACCCAGCACCCCCGCTAGATGAATGAAGCCGTCCACGTGACTCATGGCCTCAGTCACTGCCACTGAGTCCCGGATGTCCCCCATGTAGGCCGTCAGTCCCTTTCGCTTCGAGTAGGCCTGGTGATGGTCGAAGCTCATCACCTGAACCCCGTCCTCGATTAGACGGTCAATCACGTAAGAGCCGATGAAGCCTGAGCCTCCGGTGACCATGACGGTGGTGGGTTTCATCTAATTCTTCTTTCTACGCATGTCTGCCAGGGTGAGCTTCGGCTTCACCACTGGTACTTCTGGAACGGGGAGCGGCTTGACAACCTGAGGCTGTATCGGGGTCTCGGGGATCACCTTACCGCGAGAGAAGACATCAGCCACCAGCGTGCAGACCAGCTCCAGATTCCCGCGAGGGTCATCGGAGACCCGGACCTTGGTCTTGAGATCCCAGAGGTAGGTCATTGCCTTCAAGAGGCGATCTGACTCGATCTGCAAGGCGAGATCTTTACGCACTGCGAGCTGCTCCCCCTCCATCCGAAGATCTCCTCCAGCACGAAGCACCATGAGGTCCCGGAGGATCTTGCTGAGATCAGTCATCACCGTTGCTGGGTTACCGACTACAGCGAGCTGCTCCTCGATCACAGGGAAATAGATCCCGGGGTTGCCCGTCGCCAGCGCCTGAACAAGAACAGGACCAGAGTCGTGCTCTCCCAGCATCTCGATGTACTCAGGCAGTGTCTTGATCTCTGCCGTGGCGATCTGATCCAGAGACATCAGGGCCGTACGTACTGACCCATCGGCTCGCTCAGCTATCTCCTGGAGGAGCAGAGAGTCGGTCCCAAATTCTTCTCTTGAAGCGACAGCCATCAGGCGGTCGAAGATCTCGCTCGGGGGAACCTTCTTGAAGTGGAACTGAGTGAGTCTGGTCTTGACGTTGGTCGGGACCTTCTCTGGCTCTGTCGTTACCAGCACGAAGATCGTTCCCGGGGGAGGCTCCTCTATGCTCTTGAGCAGAGCGTTGAAGGCGTCCCGGGTCATCGAGTGAGCCTCATCGTAGATCACCACACGGTGCTCTCCACCGGCTGCATACCGGAGCTTCTCGATGAGGGATCTGACCTCAGCCACACCACCATTGCTAGCGGCGTCCACCTCGATGATGTCCAGTTCGTCACACCCCAACGACCTAGCGAGGATGCGCGCTGCTGTGGTCTTCCCGGTCCCTGACGGCCCGCTGAGGAGCAATCCAGAGGGAACCCGGTCCTTCTCCACCATCTGCTGTAACACGGTCGCAGAAAGCCTTTGACCGATCATGCCCGCGAACTTCTTCGGGCGGTATTTCAGAGCGAGGGTATCGCTCACTGAGGAAGCTCAATTCTCCAGCGCGTGCCACAGTCCGGGCAGAAGTAATAGTCGCAGCACCCGTCAGAGCACTCACCGTCACTCACTGCATTGGGGTGTACGTACCACTGGTTCTTGGCCAGAGGCTTTTCAGCATCTCGGCAGTCGATTCGCTCAGTCATCTGCGGCGATTCTCGCAGTACATGCACGTCTGAAACTCACCGTCTAGGCCATCGATCCAGACGTGCTCTCCGCTACGTGATTTAGGGCACTCGTTCATGATTCTTCTTCCTCAATGTCGTTTCGGAAGTCCTCGACAATTGCAGCAAGAAGGTCTGATTCAGAGGCTAGATGCCCGTAGAAGAAGTCGAACGCTAGGTAGATGTGTTCGTTGCACGTGCCACACGGATTGCCTGAGATTAGGCAGTCGTTGTGGACCCCCAGTTGCTGTGCTTTGGCGAGAACCTTCCGTGGAATGGAGTTCTCGATAGTCATACTAAGCATCCTCACGGACCTCTGTCTTCCCGTCTACGGTGCTGAACCGATAGACCTTATCCGCGTACTCAGCGAAAAGCGGCTGGTGGGTGACCATCAGGACCTGGATGTCGGTCTTGTCCACGATCTCTCGGATGAACTCACAGAGCGCCTCTAGGTACTCGTCTGAGACATGGGCGAAGGTCTCGTCCAGGATCATCACGTTCTGCTGACGTGGGCCGTGCTTGAGGAGCATGACGACGACACGGAGCAAGAATCCGATGGTCGCGGCTAGTCCACCACCACGGGCATCCATCACAGGGGTCTCGATGATCGAGTCATCCAGTGTCGTTCGAACAATGAAATCGACGTTCGCCGTCTTGCCCTTGACGGACTGGACGATGTGGAAGCTGAGGGAGTCATCGAAGATCGTCTGGAGTCCTCGGGTCACGAGTTCCTCGATGGTCTGCTGAGCCTGGAGCTGTCGATCCTCACCTAGCGAGTTCAGTAGAGAAGTCACCCGCTCCAAGTCGTTGATGGTCTCGGTGAGTTCCTTGACCTCCACCTGGATCTCCTTCCCACGAGTGAGCACGCTTCGTGCTTCACCCCAGAGGCCATCGAGTTCACGACGGCGTAGAGATGCCCGCCGCTGGAGTAGAGATAGCTCTGTCATTCGGAATCCTTCAACATGTGGGGGTTCTCTCCGTAGAAGCCTCGATAGGTGGTCAAGATCGCTTCTTGTAGCTCACGCCAGACCTGAACGTTATTGGGGTCCTCCCACGGCCCCAACCCTCGGATTTCCTTATCGATCTCGACGTTCAGAGTTCCATCGGTCAAGGAGAGCTGGAGTCTCATCGTGCTTCGGCCTCTCGGAGTGCTCGCTTTACCTCTGACCACTCGACGGTCACGATCTTCGTCATGCCGTCTACCGGATCGAGTGTGTAGGTCGGGATTAGCCCGTACCGATCACACAGTTCTTCGTCTTCGCTCATAGTTCGTTATACGCACGTGAGCTTGCTACAAACAGGTTCTTTGCGTCTGAGTTCGATGACGCATGATTCTTGCTTGATGCTCAGGGCAGAGTCCTGGCTAAAGAGATTCATCAAGAGAATAAGTTAACTCTTCTCTTCACCGGGAGATCCAGAGTGATGGATGCTGGGAAAAGGACCCCTTACCCCACTCAGACAAAATTTTTTGTCTAGCGGTGGTGCGTGAGTTTTCACTCCGCAGGTCCAGTCCTAGCTCCAAAACTTGGGTCCCGGTGGAGAAGAGAACTTCACCATGGGTTGACCGTCGTTCGCCTGTAGGTGAGTGGCCGCAGTGGTAGCTGGGTTGCGCTCGATAGGCATTCGGAGAGGCTGGGGCACGAGTAATGTCCGTGCGGACCCCTACCTTTCGGTGAACGTGAGTTTAGACACTCAGATCGCCTTTGTGCAAATGCTTGGAAACAGTCACCGTGATGGTTGTTTTCTGCTCCTCTTTCGGCGTAGAACCAGTGACGGGTTCTCCCCAGTCAATGAGCTTTTCAGGCTTCTGGTTACGACGGTGGTCAGCTTTACGAAGGAGCACCAGAGTGATCAGAGTGAGCACGGAGACCCAGATCATTGCGAAGGCGAACCACATGGCCCAGTACGAGATAGTCACGAAATCATTCATGACGGGACCATAACACGGAGTTGCAATTGCCATCTACTTGTGTAAGACTCTGAATCAAGGTCAACACGTAAAAACAACTTTTAGGAGTCACCATGGCTGAACTACCCGAAGGCCTCACCCAGAAGGAACTGGATGAGTACGCGAAGCTCGACCGGGGCATCAAGAAGCTCCAGACGCGACACAAGATCCTGAACGAGAAGATCAAGGACGCCTTCACCAAGAACGGCACCTTCGTGTTCGGCTCGGTCATCATCAAGCGCTCGGAAGCGAACTCTCTGGACCCGGAGGCTCTCCAGAAGAAGTACCCGGAGGCCACCTACCCGGAGTACTACAAGACCGTTCTCGACGCCACCAAGGTCCCCGCAGACATCAAGGCCAAGTTCTCTTCGAAGACTCAGCGCCTCTCGGTGGACGTGGCCGCAGAGTAACAAGCTTCCGGGCGCATGGTGGTTGACCTTCCCCCTCCCCATGCGCCCGGATCTCAACATCCCTCTCCCCACAGAAAAGAGAATCTATGTTCGTAGTCGCAATCATCGCCGCAGCCCTCGGGCTTGCAGCCGTCATCATCGCCGGGTTCCTCAAGTTCACGGACTACCGGATCAATCCGAACACTCGTGAGAAGGAGGAAGTAGAAGTCACCGGCCCGAAGCGAACCGTACGGATCGCGGGCGTCGGACTCTTCGCTCTCGGTCTGGTCTTGGCTGGCTTCTCCAGCTTCTACTCGCTCGATGTGGGTCAGGCGTCGGTCCTCAAGGACTGGACCGGAAACATCGTCGGCACTGACACCACTCAGGGTGTGCACGCAAAGTCCCCGTGGTCCACGGTCATCAAGTACGACGTGCGTAACCAGCGGATCGTCTATGCAGGAGCCGCTGGTAACCAGTCCGACAACTCCGGTGGAACCGCAGATGGCTCGCAGATCACGGTCCAGGACCAGAGCGGTGTGACGGACAACATCGACATCGCTATCCGCTACTCGATCAACCCGGGTGCCGTGACTGACATCTACCGCCAGTACCAGACCGAAGCCAACCTCCAGACCAAGCTCATCTTCAACGATGTCCGTTCGGTTGTCCGGAGCGTGCCCGGTAAGTACACGACGCTGGAGCTTCTCACCAAGCGCAACGATGTTCAGAAGGACATCCAGAAGGCGCTGGAGGCCAAGTGGGCAGATGACGGCATCATCGTGGACGACGTAGCTCTCCAGGAGATCCGCATTCCGGACTCGGTGCGTAACAGCTACGCAGCGGCTCAGGAAGCTCAGATCAACGTTTCGAAGGAACAGGCCAAGCTGGATGCCGCCAAGGTCTCCGCTCAGCAGAAGGTCGTCAAGGCAGAGGCTCAGGCCAAGGCGAACGACCTTCTGACGGCCTCTCTGTCGCCTCAGGTGCTCCAAAACAAGTACCTGGATGCTCTCAAGGCTGGAACCGTCTACGTGGTTCCTGAGGGCAGCACGCCGTACATCGGAGCGAAGTAGTCAGCACGCAGTAGGTAAGAGGCGGGTGTGGTCCTGGTGATCATGCCCGCCTCTTTGGCATAGGAGAAGAATTTGGAACTCGGCCCGCTCTATCACTGGTCCCCAAGGGATCGACTCGCTTCCATCAAGAGGCTGGGGCTAGTCCCCGGTAAGAGGAATTTTCGCGGCCCCACGTACCACGGGTCCCCAGAGAACCCGAACGCCGACAACGAAGACATCGGAGCTGGTGAGTACCTACAGGACTCTGTGAGCTTCTCACCCGACCCGGCTACAGCCTGGAACTACTCACACGCTGTATGGCGCTCACAGGGCACGTTCGACCTCTGGCAGGTGTATCTGGTCAAGGAGGACGAAGTGCACGTCGTTTCCATGTGGGGAGGGCGACTCGTGGAAGTCCGCGTAAGGAATCGGATCAAGAAAGCTCGGCTCATCTGGGTAGGTGAGCGCTCTGTCCCCCCAAAGGGGGTAGCAATTGAAACTGGTAATTCCCCCAGAACGTGATAGATTGCAATTGCAATACAAGGTCAACCAACAACAAGGAGCACTATGAACCTTCGCAAAATCGCAGCGGCAACCGTCGCTGTCGCACTCGCTGGAGCTGGGTTGGCTGTTGTCGCCCCACTGTCTGCGAGCGCCCACACGGGTGATCTGAACGCCACTGCCGTCTGTAACACGGCAACCGGGAAGTTCGACGTGACCTACAAGCTCACCATCTCCCAGACGGGACTGGCGGGTGACTCCAAGTGGGGCATCGGCACTGTAGATTTCGCACACACTCCGACCAATGCCAACGATGCTCTTCTCAACAAGGGCACCGTCCACTCGACCGGAGCTGGCGTCATCACCCTCGGAACAATCGAGGTAGCCGGTAACGCCACGAAGGCACCGTGGGCATACGCCTACACCACCTGGAGTGACAAGTTCGGCAAGGGATCTGATGGTGGAGACATCGCACTGGCTGGAAACTGCGTAGTTCCCGACCAGAAGAATGCGACGGCGACCTTCGACATCTCGCTCCCGTCATGTGACGTACCGGGCAAGCTCTCCTACTCGGGAGAGAACGTGACCTTCACGGGTACGGCCAACGGTTCGACCACACCTGGTGCGGTCCATGTCGTAGCTGCGGCGACTCAGGGACACTCGTTCACCACGGGTGACCCCAAGACGCACACCTTCGATGGAACGATTCTCGGGCAGACCGGGCCTTCGCAGAGCACCAACCCTGCTGGCTCTTGCTACGTTCCACCCACTGTTCAGAACTGCCCTGCCATCGGCAACGGTGGAGTTTCTACCAACCTGAACCACAACGGCTGGGACTTCTCGGAGACCCGCTCGACAGGTCACAACGACTACGTTGAGAGCGGCCTTCACGTCTACACCGAATCCAACGGTTCGACTGACAAGGCCGCTGGGTACCACGCATTGAGCATCCCGCTCGCTCAGGTAGGAGAGCCGTCGATCACTCTGGAGAATTCCAGTGGGGGTCTGCCCAGCATCCAGCTCGGCATTGACCGCGATGGCAATGGAACGTGGGATGGGTACCTCGTAAACGAGGGGGACATTTACGGTCACGGCAACTGGTGGACCAACAAGACCGGCTTTGGAGTTCCTGCTGGTGGCGGCTACCCGTCACTGGGAACGCTGAATGCCTATCTTTCGGCCAACCCTCAGGCCAAGGTTGTGAGCTTCGGATACAGCCTCGGTTCTGGGGTCAAGGGAGACACGGTGATCAAGCAGATCACCGTGGGTTGCAACACCTACACCTTTGATCACGAGACTCTGGTGATCCCGCCGAAGCCCGCTGACAAGGTGACCCACGACTCCTTCACGGAGAAGAACTGCACCACGGACGTTGTGACCACGCACCACACCACCACGACGATCACCACCAAGTACGACGGTGCATCAAATACGTGGGTGGAGCAGCCCGCCGTCACGACGAACGATCCTGACACCACTGCACCAGCAACCGCTGAGCAGTGCCCGGTCCCGACCGTCTGCAAGACCAACACTGTCCTTCCGGTCGCCACTCAGGCTGACCCCAAGGGCTGGGGAGATCTCAAGAACGGCACCTGGACCAAGGACGGCATTCAGTTGACGGCCACGGCTACCGATGAGGCCTACGCCTACGTCGATCTCGCCAAGACCTTCAAGCTGTCCGCGTCGGGTTCGCTCGCCACGGTGGGAGACAACGCAAAGGGATCGTTTGGAGTCATCCTCCAGACGCCCGATGGGAAGAACATCCACTTCGATAGCGGTAGCTACTGGACCGTTACTCCGGGTATCTTCCCGATGACCAGCCCCGGTTTCTACGGTGGCCAGTTGTCTGATCTGATCAGCGACCCGGACATCTATGAGGTCGCCGTGTGGGTCAACCCGGGTGGATCGCTCTTGCTCCAGAGCCAGAGCTACAACTGCAACGTTCAGCCCTTCAAGACTGCCGCTGTGGTAACCCCGCCCACCGACCAGCCGAAGCCACCGACTACTGTTGTCGTGGCCAAGCCGGTCACCCCCGCTGAGGCACTCGCCTTCACGGGAGCACACCCCGAACTCGGCCTGGTCGGTGGAGCACTGCTCCTCCTGATCGGTGGTGGACTGTTCGCAGCCACTCGTCGCCGCAAGGGTGAGCACGCGCTGTAAGCACTAAGTAGGCAGCAAGAAGCCCCCCTCCTGGATCTCTCTGGGAGGGGGGCTTCTGTGTGTCCGCTAGAACGAACCAGCGTTCAGACGGTTCTGGAGAGCGCGGGCCGTGTTCGGTCCCCACTTTCCATCCTGAGTGACGCCCAGACGGCGCTGGAGAGCCTTACGAGTGACGGGTCCTAGGATTCCGTCCTGTGTGACTCCTACGCGCTTCTGGAGGGCCTTGATGGTCTGAGGACCGATCTGCCCGTCTGCCGTCACACCCAGTGCACGCTGGAGTGCTTTGGTCGTGAGAGCGCCCCACTGACCATCGACGGTGAGCTTGCCAGAGTTCGCCACTGTGCCACCAAGGGCACCTAGGGTGAGCGGACCCACGAGTCCATCCACCTCCAGGCCATGCTTGCTCTGGAAGTCCCGAATGGCCGCTGTGGTGAGCGGACCCTTCTGACCATCGACTGCGAGGTTGTAGCCCTGCTTGTTCAGCAGTGCCTGGTAGGTGGCGACCGAAGTGGCCTCACCGTAGCTGGATGCAGAGCTTCCCGCGTTCGCTCCCGTGATGGGGGCGTTCGGGTTACCCAGCAGCTCGTTGGCGCGAGCGATGATCCCGTTGAGGTTCAGCGAGCCGGGGCACGCGGTGGCAACCCAGTGGCTGTGCGGGAAGATGTTCGTTCCCAGTACCAGCTTGCCGAAGTTGTGACGACGGGCGATGTCAGCGACAAGCTGAGCCGACAGTTCCTGCACGGCGGGGGAAGGATTCTTCCGGGTCCCGTCTGCGAGGAGGTAGCCACCCTCGTGCTCGATGCTGATGGTGTGCTGGTTGGCATACGTGTTGCCATCCGAGAATGGATAGTCCTTCTCGTTGACGTACTGGTGGATCTCCGACTCACCAACGCCGTACGTAGCCGAAGCTGCACGACCGCTGTTGAAGGCAGAGTCAGTCGAACGTAGGGTTCCGACCATCCAGTGCATCGTGATGAAGGTCTTGGCTACACCGTTCTGAGCCTTGAAGTTGGGGCTTCCCACCCACTTGATAGCTACCATGCTCAGTTCTCCTCAGGGGCGTTGAGAACTGGAGCGTCCGGGTCACCTAGAAGGTCTTCGGAATCGAGGTGAGCGAGTTGCTGTGCCTCGATCTCTGCCTCTGTGGGTTCTGTTTCAGACATGAGGGTCTCCTTATCGACGTGGAAGTACGTCTAGGCCCTACTATCGGCAGAAACTCCGAAATTACTGCTTGTCCCCTATCTGGAGGACAGACAGAGGCGGTATTGTCGTACACAAGATTTTCCGAGGAGCGGCGTCATCCCCCACCTGTTTGACGGGTCTCTCCGAATGACAGGCAACACTTCATTCCTCACAGGACTGGGACCCAATGAGCGAGCTGACAGTCGAGAACATGTTCTCGGAGAAGTCGTACGAAGCCAAGCACCTGATCGATGGAGCGACCCTCACGGCGCTGGATCGAAAGCGAATGCTTGAGCATGTGATCGGAGATCTAGTCTCCAAAATCTTGTCGGCCCCAGGAAGTAACCCCGTGGGACTCACCGTGACGGTGACCCTAGAACCCAATCCGATGTTCCGAGGGACTCCGGATCTCATGGTGATGGCGACCGCTCCCCAGTACGAGTTGAGCGACGACTTCTTCTCCTGACCCCCGTTTTGGGGGCATACCGACACGCAGAGGTCGGTTGGTATATCGGTTACCCTCACAGCGAGGGTAACAGCGGGGGGCTGAGCAGCATGGACGGATTGTTCTGGGTGATCGTGGGGGTCATCTATGTGGCGATATTGGGGGTTGTCTTCCTCGTCCATGCGCTCATGCCCAAGGAGAAAATCGAAGCTCTCACTGATGAGGAGCTGGCTCAGTTCTTCGAGGAGTCCCGCAACTCCCGATAGGCATCCCCGTACCGCAGTCCCATCCTGAGGATCGTGGAGTACGGCAGATCGTACGGCTTCAAATTCTTCTTTGCGCGCCGCACGATCTTGACGCTGGAGTACTGCACCATCATGACTCCGAATTCCTTCGGCACATTGGCCAGGGCGTAGTCAAGCAGCTTGGGCGTCACCAGGAAGTAGAAGCTGTGGGTGTGGAGTCGCCACAGGACTTGCTTCTCGGGGTGAGCCAGCTCGTTCTTGAGGTCCGTGAGGCTCACCTTGATCTCGATGGCCCAGCGCTTGTCTCGGAACAGCACGAGGGCGTCTATGCGCCGTACAGAGGTCTCTGCGCCGATAGCAGCGAGTTCCTTGTATCCGAGCTGAGAGGAGTAGTGATAGCCGATGGAGGCCTCAGGGACGACTGCCGTAGACATCACACTTTGCTGGTACTGACGGTGCAGCACCTTGAGGATCTCGGCAGCCGTCCACACGTAGGTAGACGGGTCATACATCAGGAGTCGATGACCTCGACGGCAGCACGGATCTTCGCCCGGGGGTTCTTCTCAGCGGAGTTCTTGAGGATCTCCGAGACCGCAGCGAGCTTCTTGGTGGCCTTATCACGGTCGGGATCGATGTGGTCCATGATGGCCACCCGATCCGGGAAGTAGTTGTACACGGTGCCGATGGAGCAGCCCGCAGCGATAGCCACGTCCTGAGTCGTGAAGACATCACGGCCCAGCTTCTTGTAGACCATGCGTGCGGCCACCTCGATAACCTTGAGGCGCTCTTCGGAACGCTTCTGCTTGGGGATGCGACGGAGTTCAGTCATTTCTTGTCCTTCATTGTGTTGACCCATTCGAGGATTTCGCTCTGGGGTACCAGGCGAAGATCGTGAGCATCTACGCCCACGTGGAACATGTTGTCGTGCGCTACCTCAGTGCCGTGAGTGTGGCCGTGAAGCAAAAGCTCCCCTCGATCTGGGAGGCGGTACTGGTTGAATCGAGATGCCTCAGCCCCTCCACGCTCGGGACCATCTCCGTACGACTCGTAGGGGAAGTGAGACATCAGGACGGTCTCTCCGAGGAGCTTGATGCGACCGTATGGGGAGATGGAGTCGAAGTAGCCCATCCAGTGGGACATCTTCTTCTGCCAGTTCGTGTGGAACGGAGCTACAGGGTCGTGGTTGCCGGTGATGAGGTGCTTGTGGCCGGGGCGTGCTCCGATCCAATCGAGAGCGTGC
>Ga0247742_10002889_pt1 | contig 11086 bp, 9 predicted proteins | sample UWRJL208509C2_FD_180944 | JGI IMG/M metagenome (GOLD analysis project Ga0247742, IMG submission 180944) | Plant litter microbial communities from Arlington Agricultural Research Station in Wisconsin, United States - UWRJ-L208-509C-2 | ecosystem: Environmental > Terrestrial > Plant litter >... | reverse complement strand
GGCGAGATGTTGCTGGAGAGCTGCCGGCGGATTCTCCAGGAAATCGGCGACGTGGAGCGCGAGCTGGCGGGTAACCGGGCCACGCCGCGCGGCAAGTTGCGGGTCAGCCTGCCGATTCTCGGCGGTCTTTTCGCCCCGACGCTGGCCGGTTTCATGGCGAAGTATCCCGAAATCGAACTGGATCTCGACTACAGCGACCGCCTGGTCGACATCGTCAACGAGGGCTTCGACGTGGCGATTCGCACGGGCGAAGGGGTCGACTCGCGCCTCATGTCGCGGCGACTGGGCCTGTATCACCTGGTGCTCGTCGCATCGCCGGGCTACCTCAAGCGCGCCGGGACGCCCAAGCTGCCGGCGGATCTCGCCAGTCACGCCTGCCTTCATCATCGCTTTCCCACCACGGGCAAACTCGAGCGCTGGCCCTTCCGTCAGGACAACAAGGGGCCCGACGTTCCGGTACCCGTTGCCGCGGCAGCGAGTACGCTCGCTCCCTTGCTCGAAATGGCCGAGGCGGACTGTGGCATCACCTGCGTACCCGACTTCACCGTCGAACCCAGCGTGAAAGCAGGGCGGCTCGTCCGTGTGCTCGATGACTTCCTCGATCACGAGAACGTGTTCCGCGCCGTGTGGCCATCGAGTCGCAACATCGCGCCACGGCTTCGCGCCTTCCTCGATTACTTTGGCGCCAATCTCTTTCCGGCGCAGAATGCCGGGCGCTGAGCGGCAGAGCTTTCGTCACGATGCGATAAAAGTTCGGGCGCCATCACAAGCGCCGAACTGATAGACCCCACACAGTGCCCGGGCGGATTCCCTCGCTCCGGAGCACCCATGAATGACCAGCTTGTCAGCCGCGGGTTCGTCCGATGACGGACAGTCTCTTCACCCCGCTCACGCTGGGTGCCTTGTCGCTGCCGCACCGGATCATCATGCCGGCGCTGACGCGGATGCGTGCCGGGGAGGGCGGCGTGCCGGGGCCGTTGGCCGCCGACTATTACGCGCAGCGGGCGAGTTCGGCGATGATGATCACCGAAGCGACGGCGGTCAGTGTGCAGGGACATGGCTACCCAGCGATGCCGGGCATGTACTCCGCGGACCAGGTGCGTGGCTGGCGTGCGGTCACCGAGGCCGTCCACGAACGCGGTGGTCGTATCGCTTTGCAGCTCGTGCACCATGGCCGATGCTCGCATTCCAGCTATAACCCGGATAGCGCGTTACCGGTCGCACCGTCCGACCTGACGCCGCCCGGCATGGCTTTCGGTCCGACGTTCAACACGCTTCCCTATGAAACCCCTCGCGCGCTTTCCGTGACCGAGATCGGGCTTATTGTCGTGTCGTTTCGCGAGGCCGCGCGGCTGGCGATGGAGGCGGGGTTCGATGCCGTGGAGGTCCATGGTGCGAATGGCTTCCTGATCGACCAGTTCCTGCAGGACGGATCCAACCTCAGAACGGACGCCTACGGTGGCTCGGTGGAAGGGCGCGCGCGTTTCCTGTTCGATGTGCTCGAGGGTGTGTCACGCGAGATCGGCGCGGATCGCGTCGGGCTGCGGTTGTCGCCACATGGCAGCCTCGGTGGGTTGAACGACAGCGACACCGAAACGCATTTTCGCCAGGTGATTCGTGCACTGAACCCTCGCGGGCTCGCTTGGCTCCACCTGGTGGAGCCTCGAGCCTCGGCGATCGGACTCGGTGACGACGTCAGTGTCGACCGGGCGAACAACGCGGCGATGTTCCGCGAAGATTTCTTCGGCCCGTTGATCACGGCAGGTGGTTACAGCGTCGAGGCCGGCGCCGAGGCCGTATCCTCGGGGCTGGCCGATGCCGTGGCTTTCGGACGCCTGTTCATCGCCAATCCCGACCTGGTCGAACGGATTCGTCTTGGCGCACCGCGTAACGCATTCGACCGAGCCACGGCCTATGGTGGTGGGGCGGAGGGTTATACGGACTATCCCTTCCTGACGGAGTGACGGCGGGAAGGCCATGCACGCCCTGGCGGACAGACTGTCCGGAGCCGGAGCCCGCTTATGGCGGACGAGCGCCGGCCGCATAAAAGCGTCATCTTCTTCACAGGTCGTTCTCTCATGAGCACACTTCCCATCACTTCTTCGAGTCGACGCCCCATTCGCGTCGGCCTGGTCGGCTTCGGTAACTGGGCGAAACACGGTCACGTTCGGGTTCTCGACCTGTTGCCCGATTACGAGCTTTCCGCGATCTATAGCCAGCGTGCCTCGGCGGCCGCCGACGCGGCGCAGCAATACGGCTTCCGCCACGTCGTGGATTCGCTCGATGCGCTGGTCAATCATCCCGACGTGGATATGGTGGTGGTGCTGACCACCGCGCCCCAGCACGAGGAGGCCGTGCGCGCCGCCATCGCCGCGGGCAAGGACGTCTACTGCGAATGGCCACTGACCCTCAACGCATCGCTCGCGCGCGAGCTCGAAGCCGCCGCGCGTGCCAAAGGCGTGCGCCACGTCGTCGGTCTGCAACGTCGCACGGCGCCGCATACGCGCTACCTGCGCGACCTCATCGAGCAAGGCTTCGTCGGCAAACTGCGCTCGGTGCGAATGCACGTGAGCATGAATTATTTCCAGGCGCTGCGCGGACAGTCGCTTCGCTGGACCGTGCCGCCCGAGAACTTCTCCAGCGTCGTGGCCATCTATGCCGGCCACTTCGTCGACATGCTGCTGGCGGCCGTGGGTTGGCCGACGACCGTGTCCGGTCTGCTGGTGAATCAGTTCGACAAGGTCACCATTCGCGAGACCGGTGAAGTCATCCCGACCACGACACCGGATCAGCTGGTGCTCAGCGGGCTGCTGCCGGGCGGCGCGGTGCTCTCGGTCCACGTGGAAGGTGGCAAGCGCAACGGGTCGGGCGTGCAGATCGACATCACCGGTGATGCCGGCGATCTGCGTGTGGTCAACCGCTCGGCCTTCGGTGGTGTGGGTGACGATTACGAGATCACCGGTGTCCATGGCGACAACGAGGCCCTCGCGTCGATGCCGGTGCCGGCGGATTACGACCGGCTCCCCTCATCGGGCCTTCCATCCGCCGTGCTCGAACTCGCACACCTGTATGCAGCCTACGCGCAGGACGTCGCCACGGGCGAGCACACCGCTCCCGATTTCAATGACGCCATCCGCATGCACGACCTCATCGAGGCCGCCGAACGCTCCATGCGTGACGGTGTGCACGTCGTTTTGCCGTCGGCACGCGCCTTTTAGTCAATCCGGCGCAGGCGACGCAAGGTCGGAACCGGTCGTGACTGGGACGATGCTTTTTTCAGAAGAGGCATCACCATGAAGAGCAAACTTGCCCTGGCCCTGGCCATGATTATCGGTTCCGCCTCGGTCACGGCCACGCCAGCGGGGCACATCAAGGATGTCGTGCTCGTGCACGGTGCCTTTGCCGATGGCTCCGGCTGGCAGCCCGTGGCGAAGATCCTGCTCGCCAAGGGCTACAACGTGTCCATCGTGCAGGTGCCAGAAACCTCGTTCGCGGACGATGTGAAGGCGACGACCCGCGTGATCGACATGCAGGAAGGCCCGGTGGTGCTCGTCGGCCACAGCTACGGCGGCGCGATCATCACCGAAGCCGGCAACGACGCCAAGGTCGCCTCGCTGGTCTATGTGGCGGCGTTGCAGCCGGATACCGGCGAAGTCCCGGGCGCCCTGCTGCAGAAGACGCCGGCCGCCGGCACGGGCATCAAGCCGACCGCCGACGGCTTCCTGTACATCGATCCGGCCGTGTTCGCGGCCGACTTCGCCGCCGACCTGCCCAAAGCCCAGACCGACTTCATGGCGCGTTCGCAGGTCTTCGTCGCGGCGTCCGCGCTTGGCCAGCCGATCACCCAGGCAGCCTGGAAAACCAAGCCGAGCTTTGCCATCGTCGCCACGGAAGATCGTTCGATTAACCCGGAGCTGGAGCGCTTCATGACCAAGCGCGCGAATAGCAAGACGACCGAAGTGAAGTCGTCGCATGCTGTCTATATCTCGCATCCAGGCGAAGTCGCCGCGCTGATCGAAGCGGCAGCGAAAACGCCGGCGAAATAAACCACGCTGCGTTCGGTGGGAGCCGATTCATCGGCGATCCCGCGCCAGCGGGCCAGGTTGTCGCGACCTGGTTATCGCCGCTGAAGCGGCTCCCACATGGACGAATCGGCGCCTAGCCTTCGAATTCGAAGGGTGTACGCCGGCCCATGTCGCTACGCCATGCGCCTGGCGCGCGTCCCGTGCTGGCAGCAAAGATGCGATTGAAATGGCTCTGTCCGGCGAAGCCGCACTGCACCGCTATCTCCGCCAGGCTGAGTTGGTTGAGGAGGAGAAGCTTCTTCGCGCGCTCCACGCGCCGCAGAAGAAGGTAGCGATACGGCGGCATGCCGAAGGTATGTCGGAAGGCCCGCGTGAAATGCTTCGGCGAGAGCCGCGACTCGTCAGCCAGGTCGGTGACCGACAGTTTGCCGTCCAGGCGGGCTTCGACCAATTCCGTCGAACGATGCACCTGCCACGGTGCAAGGCCACCACTGGCGGTCCATGCTTCGCAGGGCGAGCGGTTTCCGTACGCGGACACCAGGCGCGAATGTACCGCCATCACGACCTGATCCAGGTACAGACCGTTCACTTCGTCGCTGTGGTCGAGCGCCGTGGAGAGCGCGCTGGCCAGATGCAGGAGCACGGTGTCGGGTGTGCCTAGTTCCACACGCTTGAGTCGTGCGGGCGGTGCCTGCCCGTTGACCAGGCACAGGTGGTCGAGGGCTGCCTGCTCGAGCCCGAAGCGAATGAAATTGAAGGGGCGATGGAACGTACCCTCGGGATTGCCGTCGAGGTTGAGCAGGAGCATGCCGCCACGCGGGATCACGTCGTGGTGCGTCTTCCTGCCATTCAGCGACAGCGAGATGTCGTGGACGTCTTCCATGATGATATGGATCGCGTACCCGTCGGTCGCAGGAACCGGAGCGGTGGTGCCGTGGTCGTCGGTCCGGCAGCGCAGGCGCGTGATAGGCAGCGGCGCGACACCGGAGACCGATGAAACCAGGGTAGGGGCTTCGTCCAGCCTGAAACGGCCGGTGAGCAGGGTGGCGGCTTCGTTGGACATCTCAGGCCTCGTCCGGCTGCGCCGTGCGCCGCCATTGGGCCGGCGGCGCGCCGTAGGCCGCGCAGAACTGGCGTGTGAGATGGCTCTGGTCGGCAAAGCCGCAGACGAGGGCGATCTCGGTGACCGACTTGTCGGTGGTCAGCAACTCTTCCCGGGCACGTTCCAGCCGGTATTGCAGCAGCCAGCGATGCGGTGTCGTACCCATGCTGTGTTTGAAGGCGCGACGGAACTGGGCGGGCGTCAGGCCACACACGTTGGCCAGGGAGTCGATGCGTATCGTGCCGTCCATTGCGTCGCAAACCGAGGATTCGGTCGCGCGCAATTGCCAGCCGGCCAGGGGTGCGCCGTTCTTCGGAGCACGGCCCTGGCCCTGCAGATAGCTGCCGATGTAGTGCTGCACGATCGCACCGACCACGAAGCGCGGCACGGCTTGATGGATGGGATCGCTGTCGACGTCGGCAAGCGCCGCCTCGATCAGCGCATAGAGGGTGCGATCCACCCGGCCCGGAAAATGCCTGTCGGTGGCGATGTGATCCCAGTGGGGTGCCATTGGCAGGCCCAGGGCCGCCGGCGGAAGGTTGGCGATGACGCAGTCCACGCTGCCACGAATCCAGAGGATCGACGGTGTATCGAGTGCCACTACCCGTGTGCTGCTGGCAGGGCGGTCGTCATCCGGGCCGCTGCTTTCGCCGGGCAAGGTCAGATGCTGCGCTCCTGTCGTCGCTGTGATCAGGAGCAGGCCCGGAAGGAGTGCGACGTGGGCCTGATAGCCCGGTGCCTGCCTGCTATCGACGGCCGTCAGCGAGGCGCCGCAGCCCGTCGTCAGCGAGCGCAAGGCAGGGTCGCGGGGGCGGCGTGGGTCGAACGAAGTCATGCGAGGCTTCCCTATTTCATGAGCCATTGAGCCACGTAGCCGTCGCGTCCTCACGTCGTTACACGTGCCGGAAATGCAAAATTCGTGCGTGACAACCTTTGCGCGCGCCTATACTCGCCGCCATGGCAGCCAGCGATTCCCTCATTCGTGTCCTCGTGGTGGACGACCATCCGCTGATGCGCAGTGGCATCGTTGCCGTGGTCGATCGCGAGGCCGACATGACGGTCGTCGGCGAAGTCGGTGACGGTGAAAGCGCGCTGGCCTGCTACGACGTGCTACGCCCGGATGTCACCCTGATGGATCTGCAGATGCCGGGCATCGGCGGGGTGGAAACCATCACGCGGTTGCGGCGCCTGCATGCGGATGCGGCGGTGGTCGTACTCACCACGTACAAGGGCGATGTACAGGCCCTGCGGGCGATCCGCGCCGGTGCAGGCGGTTACTTGCTCAAAAGTGCGGTGCGTACGGAACTCGTCGACACGATTCGCAGCGTGCGCCACGGCCGTACGGTCATCCTTCCGGAAGTGGCCGCGGACATCGCTGCGCATCTCATCGACGAACCCCTGACCGAGCGTGAAACGGCGGTGCTCGCCTGCGTGGCGGGTGGCAATTCCAACCGCGCCGTCGCCACCGAACTCGGTGTCAGTGAGGACACGATCAAGGCGCACATGAGCAATGTGCTGGCCAAGTTGAAGGCGCAGGACCGGACCCATGCGGTCACGATCGCTGTCCGTCGAGGCATCATCGAACCCTGACGGCGTTTTTCTGCAAGGCGCGCGAATAGTGACAAGTGCGTTCCACTGCTGCGTGGAAGGATAGCGAAGGCACAGGAAAGCCCCAGGGATCCCGCGATGAGTGCGCTGTTCACCCCGATATCCTTGCGCGGCCTGACCTTGGCCAACCGCATCGTCGTCTCTCCCATGTGCCAGTACGTGGCGCGCGATGGCCGTGCCCATGCCTGGCATCTCGTCCACCTGGGTGGGCTCGCGCAGTCGGGCGCCGGCCTGTTGATCATCGAGAGTACGGCGGTCGAGGCGATCGGTCGGATCACCCCCGGCGACCTTGGCCTTTGGGACGAAGCGACCGAGTCCGCCTTACGCGTGGTCCTCGCGTCGGTGCGGCAGGTATCGTCGATGCCCATCGCCCTGCAGCTGGCCCACGCAGGGCGCAAGGCCTCGAGCGACGTGCCCTGGCAGGGCGGCGCGCAGCTGATGCCCGGTCATGGCGGATGGCTCGCCTGCGCACCGTCCGCCGTGCCGCAGCGGCCCGACGAAACACCGCCCGTCGCACTCGATCGCGAGGGCCTTCGGCGCGTCCGCGACGCCTTCGCCGCGGCGGCCGGACGCGCCGCGAGGCTCGGCCTGGACGCGCTGGAGATCCATGGCGGTCACGGTTATCTCTTCCACCAGTTCCTCTCGCCACTTTCCAACCAGCGTGTCGATGAATACGGTGGCAGCCTCGAGAATCGCATGCGGTTTCCGCTGGAGATCGTCGACGCCGTTCGCCAGGTCTTTCCCGACGACCGGCCGGTGGGGGTGAAACTCTCGGTCACCGACTGGGTCCCCGGCGGCTGGGATGTGGGCCAGAGCGTCGCCCTGACCACCGCCCTGGTCGAACACGGCATGGATTGGGTCACGGCATCGTCCGGCGGGATCTCGCCGAAGCAGTCCATTCCGGTGGCTCCGGGGTACCAGGTGCCGATGGCTGCCACGCTTCGCCAGGTGCCGGGCGCGCGCGTCATGTCGGTCGGGCTGATCACCGAGCCTTCCCAGGCCGAGGACATCGTGGCCGATGGCCATGCCGACATGGTCGCGCTCGCGCGCGGCATGCTCTACGACCCGCGCTGGGGATGGCACGCCGCCGCTGCGCTCGGCGGTACGGTCACCGCGGCACCATCGTATTGGCGGGCGCTGCCGGCGGAACAGGCTGGCGTCTTCGGGCAGACGGTGCAGGGCGCGCGCTAGTTCGCGCATCCCCCGTAAGTGGGGGATCGGAGGGCCTCGGGTAGGGCATGTGGGGAAAGGACGCACGGCCTAGGATGATCCCTGGGCGCAGTGATCGTGCCTTTCACGACGGAGCCAAGGCCATGACCGTCCCCGACCCTTCGCCGCGCACCTCGACGCCACCGACACGGCTGACGCTTTGCGACCATCGGTTGATCGTCAGCGGACGGCTGGCCGTTGCCAACGTGCATGCAGGCACCGGCGTGACCTACACGCCAGGCATCGACGCGGCGCCTGCGTTGGGCGCGCTCGCGGGGTGGCTGGAGCGCGAAGGCGCAGAGACGTCGTCGCTCGGCACGCTGGTCTCGGCCGTCCTCGCCGAAGCGAGCGCAAAGCGGGGTAAGCCGGCGAAGGGCGCGCTCGCTGCCTGGCAACGACGCAAGGCCCTCGATCTGCTTGGCGACCATCTCGCCGAACCCATATGCATCGAAGCGGTCGCGGCCGCCTGCCGTTTATCCCGTGCGCATTTCACGCGTGCCTTCAGCATCTCCGTGGGCGTGGCACCTTATCGCTGGCGTATGCAACGGCGCATGGCGCTGGCGCGACGCCTGCTGGCCGATACCGACCATGGCTATGTCGATGTCGCCCTGGCCTGCGGCTTTTCGAAGATGTCGCATTTTTCGCATGCCTTCGCCCAGACGGTCGGCATGTGTCCGCGTCGCTGGCGGCAGGCCTTTGGTGGTCGCGGAGGCACGGCATGAAACCGAGGCGTTCGCTCACGTCGGTCGAAGCTGCCGCGGCGGCCTCGTATGCGGAATGGATCCTGCCCGAGCCGATGTCGGATATCGCCGAGGCGCTGCTGTCGCTGGTAACGCTCGCCGCGCGCGACGGTGCCGATGACAGTCGATGGATGCATCTGCTGATCGCGGCATTGGGCGCGTGTGGCGCGACGGTCCGCCATGACCATGGCGTGAGTGTCGGATCCGGACAAGGGCTGTCTCTTCCACAGATGTTGCAGGCACGCGAGTTGCTCGCCAATCCGGATCGTGCGGTGTCCATACGCGACGTGGCGCTCGCGTGTGGTTTGAGCCAGGGTGCGTTTTCGCGGGCCTTCCGCGCCGCGACGGGACTCTCACCGCGCGCGTGGCGACTCGAAGCCCGCGTCAATCATGCCAAGCGCCTGCTCGAAAGCACGGACATGAGCATGACGCGCATCGCCGGCGAATGTGGATTCGGCGAGCAAGCCCATTTCAATCACATCTTTTCGCGGATCACCGCATGCAGTCCGGGCGAATGGCGGCGTCTCCACGCTAAGGACTGACCGATCGCCGGTCGAACGCGAGGCGGGCGGGCAGGTAGATCGTGATCATCGTTCCCTGGCCGGGGGCCGTCGTCACGTTGAGTGTGGCGCCCACGCGCGCCGCGCGCTCACGCATGCCGGCGAGACCGAAGTGGCCCTCACGTCCCTGGGCGGCGAGCAACGGTTCCATGCCGCCGCCGTCGTCGGTGATGGCGAGATACAGCTGGGCACGCGCGAATTCCAAGGCAACGGTTACGTGCGTCGCGGCGGCGTGGCGCGCAGCGTTGATCAAGGCTTCGCGCACGATGGCGAAGCACTCCTCGGCAACCAATGGCTGCAGCGGTACGGGTGCACCGCGCTGCTGCAGTTCGAAGGTGAAGCCATGCATGGCCGCCAACTGGCGCCCTGTTTTCTCGATCGCCGGGGCGAGGTCGGTGAGGTCGTTACCGGGTCCGCGCAGCTCGGCCACGCGGTTGCGGCCTTCGATGATGACGTCGTCGGCACGCTCGATGGCGTCTTCGAGGTCGAGGCGGGCGGGCTCGCCCGGCGGCAGACGATCGGCGGCGAGCTGGAAACGCAGGACCAGGGCGTGTATCGATTGGAGCAGCGTGTCGTGCAGGTCGCGGGCGATGCGCTCGCGTTCCCGATGCCGCTCTTCCAGGCGCGCATGCAACTGCGCCGCGTATCGACGGAAGCGCGCCATCACCCCAAGCACGACGAGCAGTAACGCGGCCAGCGCGCACGCGATGCGGAACCACCATGTCTGGTAGAAGGCGGGTTCGATCGTGAACACGAAGCTCGCGCCGTCCATGTTCCAGAGACCGTCTTCATTGGCGGCCATCACGCGGAAGCGGTACGTGCCGGGTTTCATGTTGGTATAGAACGCTTCGCGGCGGTCGCCGGCGTCCTGCCATTCGGTGTCCACGCCGTCGAGTCGGTAACGGAAGCGCACGCGGTCGGGAATCGACAGGCTCGTCGCCGTATAAGCGATCTGCAACTGCCGGGTGAGTGGCTTGAGGGTGATGGTCCGGCTGTCGCTGTAGCGCTGGCCGTTGGCTTCGAGATAGCGGATAAGCACCGGCGGTGGTCGCGGATTGTCACGAATCCTGGCCGGGTCGATATAGGCCAGCCCCTTGTTGGTCGCCACCCAGACCACACCGGCGCCGTCGATGCGTATGGTCGAGGATTCTTCCGACTGCAGGGCAATGCCGGGCAGACCATCGCGCGAGTCGAACAGGCGGAAAGCCGGGACGTAAGCGGCATCATCCATGGCTCGGCGAAGCTCGGTCGGGGCGATGCGAACGACGCCCTTGCTGGTATTGAGCCAGATCCAGTGCGCGTCGCGCGCGATGCCTGAGACGCCGGCGAGCGACAGGCTCCCCAGCGCATGGACGCTCTGGAAGCGGCCCGAACTATTCCAGGCCAGCCCGGTTTCGCCGCCGGCGAGGACATCGCCCTGGCTGGTCTCCAACGACAACGTGGCGCCAAGGTGCAGGCCGTCCGCCGCGGTAAAGGCGTGACGCGTGTGGCCGTCGAAGCTGACGATGCGGTCGCCGGAGAAGCCGATCCATAACGTGCCGTCCGCTGCATGGTCCATCGCCGAGACGTTGCCCGGATGCGGAATCCCAGGGTCCCAGGCCAGCCACGACCCCTCGTTGAAGTGATAGATGCCGGACAGGTCGAAAGCGACCCACAAGCCTCCGTGGCCATCGGTGGTCTTGGCGCGCGGCGCGAGCGGTAACCGCGAAGGCGGGGTAGGCCACGCGGAGACCTTTCCGTCTGCCAGGCGGTACTGCGTGTCGGCAGTGGCGAACCACAGCGCGCCTTGCGGATCGGTAATCAGATCGTAGACCCGCGAAGGAAAGGTCGCGTGCGTGTCGA
>Ga0247742_10002887_pt1 | contig 11087 bp, 9 predicted proteins | sample UWRJL208509C2_FD_180944 | JGI IMG/M metagenome (GOLD analysis project Ga0247742, IMG submission 180944) | Plant litter microbial communities from Arlington Agricultural Research Station in Wisconsin, United States - UWRJ-L208-509C-2 | ecosystem: Environmental > Terrestrial > Plant litter >... | reverse complement strand
AGACAAGCTCTTCAAAGATTATTATTATATAGATGCAGCAAAAGCTTATGAAGAATACTTAAAGACAACTGATAAACCTTCTAAGCAGACGGTGCAAAATGTAGCGGATTCTTACTATTTTACAAATGACAACCGCAATGCATTAACATGGTATCAAAAACTGTATGAATTACAGGGAGATAACCTGACTGATCAGTATTTTTTAAGATACATACAATCTATGAAAGGAGTAATGGATTATGTAAAGGCTGATAAGCTGACCAAAGAATATCTGAACAAAAAAGGGGATCAGAAAGAGATTAATCATTTCATGAGCCAGAAAAGAACAATGGACAGTCTTGCCAAAGCAAAACCATTGTACAAGGTGAAGAACCTGGATATTAATTCGGATAAATCAGATTTTGGTACTACTTTTTATGGAGAGAAAATTGTATATGCTTCAAGTAAAGACACGACTAAATTTGCTGATAAACTGTACAGTTGGAATAAACAGCCTTTTTTGAGCTTATATGTTGCAGAACGTAATGCAGCAGATGAAAGCCTTTTTAATAGTGCAGTATTCCTGCCAAATGTGATGACTAAATATCATGAGGCAACAGCAACTTTCAGTCCCGACTGGAAAACAATTTATTATACAACAAATATAGTTGATAAGAAAAAACTCGTTATAGATGTTAAGCAAACCAATAACTTCCAGATTATAAAAGGGGCCATGGAAGGTGATAATATAGTAAAATCTGAAAAAGTATTTTTTGATAGTCCTAAATATTCTGTAGGGCATCCTTCCTTAAGTGAAGACGGCAAATGGCTGTTCTTCGCATCCGATATGCCGGGAGGTTATGGAGAAACTGATTTATATGTAGTTCAGATCGCAGAAGATGGAACCATGAACACACCGGTGAATTTAGGGCCTACAATTAATACTATAGGTAATGAACTTTTTCCTTTTTTCAGGAATGGGACTCTCTATTTTTCTTCTGATGGCCATTATGGCTGGGGGGACCTGGATGTATATGAAAGTAAATTTTCGGGAGGTCTTAACTTTTCCGAGCCTAAAAACTTAGGAGCGCCTATAAACAGTAATAAAGATGATTTCTCTTTTATAATTGATACTGCTGAAAAATATGGATATGTGTCATCAAACAGGGCAGGAGGAAAAGGAGATGATGATATTTATTCGTTTACCAAATCCAAACCAGAATGCAACCAGCTTATTTCCGGATTGGTAGTGAACACCAAATCGAGAGTTTTTCTAAATGAGGTAGCAATAAAGGTATATAATGCTACAGGGGACCTTATAACTGAAACTACTACTGATGCAGAGGGGAAATATAAAGTTACGGTTCCTTGTGAGATGAAAGTAAAACTGATAGCATCCAAAGTAAATTACAGTAATGATGAAAAAGAAGTGGAAACCAAAAAAGTAAATGAAGAAGAAATTAAGGATGTCAACTTTGAGCTCAGCAATTATGCTGACCTGGTAAAAGAAGACCATGGCCGTGAAATAATCATAGTGAATCCAATATTCTTTGATTATGATAAATGGGAAATTACACCACAGGCTATTGTTGAATTGGACAGGGTTGTTTTTACAATGGAGAAATTCCCTAATTTAAGGATTAAAATAGAATCCCATACCGATTCCAGAGGTAAAGATGCCTACAATATGAAACTGTCTGACAATCGGGCAAAAGCTACCCAGGTGTATATTATCTCCAAAGGTATTAATGCAGAAAGAATTGAGAGCGCTATAGGTTATGGAGAGAGTAGACCGGTAAATAAATGTAAAAACGGTGTTAAATGTACTGAAGAAGAGTATTCTAAAAACAGGAGATCTGATTTTATAATTATACAAAAATAATTAAGTTGATTTTTTTTCTTTAAAACCGCTTCGAAAGGAGTGGTTTTTCTGTTTTTTACGAAATAATTTAATTTAGAATTATTAATTTTAGACCCAATATGCCACTAAGGCTAATATCATTCTTAGTAAATTTTATATGAGTATTGAAAACCAGATTCAGGCTATAAGAGAAGAATTAAATCAGCATAATTATAATTATTATGTATTGGATAATCCAACAATTTCTGACTATGAATTTGATATAAAGTTAAAAGAACTTCAGGAACTTGAAAACCAAAACCCTGAGTTTTTTGACGAAAATTCTCCAACACAAAGAGTAGGAGGAACAATTACTAAAAATTTTGATACTATATTTCATGAGTACCGTATGTATTCTCTAGATAATTCATATTCAAAAGAAGATCTGGCAGAATGGGAAAAGAGGGTCAGGAAGTCTTTAGGGGAAGAGGATTCAGAACTTCAATATGTATGTGAATTAAAATACGACGGTGCTTCGATCAGTATCACCTATGAGAATGGCAAATTAAAACGGGCACTTACCAGAGGAGATGGCTTTCAGGGAGACGATGTTACCAATAATATAAAAACCATAAAATCGATTCCATTACGATTAAAAGGAGATGATTACCCGGAGAAATTTGAAATCCGTGGCGAAATTGTATTACCCTTTGCCGGTTTTGAAAAGATGAATCAGGAATTAATCGACATAGGGGAACTACCATATTCTAATCCAAGAAATACAGCTTCCGGAAGCTTAAAACTTCAGGATAGTACAGAAGTAGCCAAGCGTCCACTCGACTGTTTACTTTATTATGTAATGGGGAATAAGCTTCCGTTTCGTTCCCATTTTGAAGGATTACAACATGCAAGAAACTGGGGATTCAAAGTGCCTAATCAGGCACAGTTGGTAAATAACCTGACAGAAGTTTTTGAATTTATAGATTATTGGGATACGCATAGACATACATTACCTTATGAAACCGATGGAGTAGTGGTTAAACTGAATTCTTTACACCATCAGGAAGAGCTGGGTTATACTGCTAAATCCCCAAGATGGGCAATGGCTTATAAATTTAAGGCAGAGCAGGTGTATACCAAATTAAATACAATTTCATATCAGGTGGGCAGAACCGGGGCTATCACACCTGTTGCCAATCTGGTACCGGTACAATTAGCAGGAACTATTGTGAAACGCGCCTCACTCCATAATGCAGACCAGATAGAAAAACTGGACATACGGGAAGGAGATACTGTTTTTGTAGAAAAAGGCGGGGAAATCATCCCGAAAATCATAGCTGTGGACTTAAGTAAACGACCTGTCGATTCAGAACCTACGCAATATATTACGCACTGTCCGGAATGCCATACAGAACTGATCCGCACTGTTGGCGAAGCACAGCACTATTGTCCTAATTTCTATGGTTGCCCACCGCAGATAATCGGAAGGATCCAGCATTATATTTCCAGAAAAGCAATGGATATTGAAGGACTGGGCGGAGAGACCGTAGCCTTACTTTATAAAAATGATCTGGTACATGATTATGCTGATTTGTATAAATTGACTATCGAAGACGTACTGCCACTCGAAAGAATGGCGCAGAAATCTGCAGAAAATCTTGTAAATGGAATTGAAAGATCCAAAGAGATCCCATTCGAAAGGGTTTTGTTTGCGCTGGGAATCCGATTTGTAGGGGAGACAGTAGCAAAGAAACTCGCAAAACACTATAAAAGCATTGATGCATTATCAAAAGCGACACTTATGGAGCTGATCCTCGTGGATGAAATTGGCGACAGGATTGCACGCAGTGTGATTGAGTTTTTCGAGAATGAGGCTAACAGGGTTATCATCGAAAGATTGAAAAACTATGGCGTCCAATTTGAAACCATAGAAACCATAAATCCCGAGGCAACCGAAAAACTCAATGGTAAGACCTTTGTGGTTTCAGGTGTCTTTGAAGTTTTCTCCCGTGACGAACTCAAAAAAGCCATCGAAGACAATGGCGGTAAAGTAGGCAGTTCCATTTCCGCAAAAACAAACTATGTTGTTGCAGGTAGTAATATGGGACCTGCAAAACTGGAGAAAGCAACTAAGCTCAATATCCCGGTTATTTCAGAAAATGAGTTTATGGAGATGCTGAACGAAGCTTTGTAACTAAGACTTAAAAACCGCAACAATTTCACAAGGATGCAACTGTTTGCTGTTTAGCGGAACGGTACCCATCAATTTATCCTGCCGGAAATAGAAAATCGCAGCAGTGACAATTATTAACTGCCCGGCTGCTAAAGGCGGGGTTACCCATTGTTGTACAGGTATCGTGTTATTGCTGTTTTTTAATTCTATTGTCGTTCTAAAGACATCCTGATAGTTGGCAATATTTATTTCAGAATCAAATGCAGTAACCAGGTAACAAATATCGCAATGTGTTGCTTTTTCAACGGTAGTAATACTATCTCTATTACTTAATTCAGGCAGTGTTATCGATAGACTGCCGTCATCTTCACGATTTAAGAGTGGTTGTAGGCTACAATAATTACTAAAGATACTATTAATGTTAAATTGAAAACCGTTGAGTCCCGAGAGGTCGCCATCCAGCAATGTATGACCGTTTTCCGTTTGTTTCGGGCCATCTGCAATAGCTTTAAAGATCCTGGGCGTAAACCGTGTATACATATATGGATCTGCCATATTTTGTAATAATGGAAATAAAAATAACCGGATATTTTTTGCAATACTGCTGGCAATACCAAAATCCGATGCACTTACCTTAGTGCCTGTTGATTGTTTTGTCCCTTTTCCAGGTTTAGTCTGCAGGATGGGTTTACCATTCAATACACGATAGTATACTGAGCCTATGCCTCCTGATAATTGTCCTTTTGTATTTACGCTTGCCATAATCGTTTGATTTATAGAATGTATAAACGGAAAAAGATTATAGTTTATTGCACAATGATTGCAGATGCATACAAACTGGATCAATAATAGATCCATAATGAATCCATAAAACAGCACCATATTATGGACACACTATGGATACACCATGGATCCACTATGGACACATTATGGATACACCCTTAATAAAACCCGATCAAATATGTCTCGAAGCTGATAAAATAATTGTTAAGGTTTTGGGTTTTTAGAAGAATTTTTGATTTAGCAATAAAAAAGGTTCGCTAAATTTCAGCGAACCTTTTTATTAATTTATATGAATTTCCTGATTTAGGAAAGTAGGGGTAGGATTACACAACAATAGTTCTTCCAGCAGCTCCTTTTTGTTTGTCGTTTTCAAAGTAAAAATCGATACGTCCCAGGTTGATCCCGTAGCAACCCACCTGATTTACCAATACATCCTTTCCTTCACTGTTTTTTACAATTGTAGGTTTATCTAAAAAGGTATGTGTATGACCACCAATAATCAGGTCAATATCTTTGGTTTGCTCTGCCAGTTTGAGATCACAGATTTTGGAAGCATCATCTTTATAGTTATAACCAATATGGGATAAGCAGATGATCAAATCACATTTCTGCTCTTTTTTTAAGATGCGTGTCATGTCATGGCTGATTTCTACAGGATCCAGATAAACTGTTTCTTTATAGTTTTTCTTGTCGACCAGTCCGGCTAATTCTATCCCAAGTCCAAATACACCTACTTTGATACCATTTTTTATGAATATTTTATAAGGTTTTACAATAGTATCGAGTACCGTGTTTTTGAAATCATAATTAGCAGAAACAAAATCGAATTTTGCATTGGGTAGTTGTGAATAAAAGCCGTCAATCCCATTGTCAAAATCGTGGTTTCCCATTGTTGCCAGATCGTATTTGAGCATACTCATCAGTTTGAACTCGAGTTCGCCACCATAATAATTAAAATAGGGAGTACCCTGAAATATATCCCCTGCATCCAGCAGCAGTACATTGCTGTTTTCTTTTCTTATACTTTCTATTAAAGTTGCACGGCGTGATACACCTCCCATATTTGCATTCCGGGCATCGTCTGCCGGAAATGGGTCAATGTGGCTATGTACATCATTTGTATGCAAAATGGTAAGATGTTTGGTTTCCGAAGATGTGAAACTCATCAATGGAATACTTGGTAATGCAATCAATGCAGAGCCTGCAGCTGTTTTTTGTATAAAATCTCTTCTTTTCATTGTTGTCTTTTTAGCATTTTTACGGAATGGGAATGTTCGTAAGGCATACCTTTGTTATTCAACAAAGATTCGTTTGTCATTGATTACAGGAATAGTATCCACATCTTTAAAATAATCGATAAGTATATTTCTTAGTTTATAATCGAGATCGTATTTCTCAATTCCTTTTTTAAAGAAATTCATATTGTCTCCACCATTAGCAAGATAGTCTGATGTAGCAACATAATAGACTCTGTCGTTTTCGAGGGCTTTACCGGCTATCATTATATTTTTGGCAGTATTATCTTTCGCTATAGTAAAGCTCATTCCTGACAAAGGATGAGGTTTTTTGTCCTTGATAATATAATCAGCTATTTCTCTTATTTGTTCTGTCTTTAGACCGATTACCAGAAGGCTGTTTTCGAAAGGCATGATTTCAAATGCTGTCCGGGCAGTTACATTTCCTTTTGAGATACCGGCGCGTATACCACCGTGATTCAACAGGCAGATATCGATATGTTTTTTTTCTCTTTTTTCAAAAACGGGATTTCCTCTCTGAAGCGTCACATCGGCAAGCAGGTTGCCCATTGTAGTTTGCCACTGTCCTTTAGATTTATCAAGTGTTTCGGGAGCATAAGCGAGGACAGCACTTAGATCTTTGTCGATATTGTCCCGATATGGTTTTACAAAATCCTCAATTGCAGAAGTTTCAGCATTGGTATTTGTAATTTCGATCTGTTTACCTTCAATACGGGTAACATATGCTTTTTGGTTAGCACATGAAATTACACAAAGAAATGTTAAGAATAAAACAAATTGTTTCAAAACAACGTTATACTTTTTTAGTTTTACCATCCGTTTATACTGTGATATTAATTAATTTTGTAAATCAAGTAAAAGTACTATGTTTTTAAAGTTTTTGAAGAATTTCATATTAAAAAGAAAGTTAAAAAATAGTTTACTAAATGTCAACAATTCTTCTTCAGCAGATAAGATAACTACTGTAGGGATACTGACAGATGAAAGTTATTTTAAAGACAGGGAAGGATTAGTACAGGAACTGGTAGATAACGGTATAAGGCCAGAGAATATCAAGATTCTGATTTACAAAGATAAAATTAAAAAAAACGAAGAATTTGCTCATCCTGTATTTAACCTGAATACGATTAATTGGGAAGGAATAGTAACAAAAGAAGAAGTAAAGGAATTCATGGGAATGAATTTTGATATGCTGATCAGTTATTATGATATAGAGAAGGCTGCTTTGCTATTGGTTACACAACAAACAAAAGCAAATTTTAAAGTTGGTTTTTCAACAATCGACAAAAGGCTGAATAATTTTATGATTAATACCATAGCAGAGAATTATAATGTTTTCAGCAATGAACTTTTTCGATACCTTAAAATATTAAACAAAATATAAAATAGAAATATGCAATCATTTATTGGAACTGGTGTTGCACTGGTTACTCCATTCAGAAAAGATTATTCGGTAGATACAGAGGCTCTTGCTAAAATTGTGGATTATGTAACGGATGGAGGAGTTGATTATTTGGTCGTATTAGGAACTACAGGAGAACCTGCTACCTTAACGACTGAAGAAAAGGAACTTGTTATACGCACAATAATTAAAGCTAATAAAGGCAGACTGCCGCTTGTTTTGGGTGTGGGTGGAAATGATACTTTGGCTGTTGTAGAAGAGTTGAATACAAGAGACTTTACAGGCTTTTCGGCTATATTGTCTGTCTCTCCATATTACAACAAACCAACACAGGAAGGAATTTACCAACATTTTAAAGCAATCGCTGAAGCTTCCCCATTACCTGTAATTTTATACAATGTTCCAGGAAGGACGGCCAGCAATGTGCTGCCTTCAACAATTATTCGTCTTGCAAATGATTTCAAAAAAATTATAGGAGTTAAAGAAGCGGCCGGAGACATTGTACAGGCAATGCAACTGATCCAACATAAACCTGAAGGGTTTTTGATTATTTCTGGCGATGATATGGTTACCCTTCCGATTATTCTGGCAGGTGGGGCTGGAGTTATCTCTGTTATTGGAGAAGGTTTTCCAAAAGAGTTTTCAGAGATGGTACGTTTGGGGCTTGACAGAAAAACAGATGAGGCATATGCGTTACATTATAAGTTAGCCGATTCAATTAATATGATTTTTGAGCAGGGTAACCCGGCGGGAATCAAGCATATCCACAAAGTTTTGGGGCTTTCTGAAAATACAGTAAGATTGCCACTTGTCAGTGTGGATGATGAGCTGGCAGAGAGAATTAATCAATTTGTAAAAAAAATAGGGAATTAATTTTTTTTGACTAGGCAGTTTAGAGAGTATAAAGGAATTTTAGAAGAGATCTATGGGGCCTTTTTAAACCCTTAATAAACAACAAAAAAAAATGTTTTGTAGTCTGCAATTAATGACTAAATTTGCTCCGTGATTCGCGAAGTTAAAAGAAACAACTTAAATTCCTGAGAATCATTAAATCCTAACAATTAAAATGAAGAAATTTATTTCTGTATTAGTTATCCTTGTTGTCCTGAGTTCATGTGGCTCTTACCAAAAAGCTTTAAAATCAGAAGATGTTGCAGTGAAATTTGACATGGCAACAAAAATGTATGAAAAAGGGAAGTATCCAAAAGCAATACGTCTTTTTGAACAGATAGCCCCATCATACAGAGGTAAGCCACAGGCAGAAAAGATGTTTTATATGTATTCGAAGTCTTTCTATGCAGATAAACAATATTATTCGGCAGGTTATCAGTTTGAAAGTTTTGCATCCAGTTACCCGAAAAGCGAAAAATTGGAAGAAGCTTCTTTTTTAGGAGCCATCAGTTATTCCAAACTGTCTCCGGTATATAGCCTTGATCAGGTAGACACTTATAAAGCAATTGATAAATTACAGGCATTTATAAATAATTTTCCAAATTCACAATATTTGCCGGAGGCAAATATCGTAGTTAAGGATTTAAGGGAAAAACTTGAAAAAAAGAGTTTTGAAATAGCCAAACAATATAATACAACCGGTCAATATATAGATTATAACTCGGCTATAATAGCTCTTGATAATTTTATTGCTGATTTTCCGGGAACTCCGTACAAAGAACAGGCTTTATATTATAAACTTGATTCTACGTATAAGTTGGCTATAAACAGTGTTCCTGGGAAAATGCAGGAAAGGCTTCTGATAGCAAAAACAGCTTACAATGTTTTGATAAAATTCAATCCGAACACAGAGTTCAAAGCAAAGGCTGATGATATGTTAGCAAGAATAGATACAGATTTAAAACAATTTTCTAAATAAAAAAGTCATGGATTTAAAAAAGACGAATGCTCCGGTAAATACAATCACTTACAATAAAACTGTAATTGAAGAACCAACTGGAAATGTGTATGAAGCAATAACAATTATGGCTAAAAGAGCAAACCAGATCAATTCTGAAATCAAAAAAGAATTAACAGAAAAACTGGAAGAATTTGCTACTTACAATGACAGTTTAGAAGAGATTTTTGAAAATAAAGAACAGATTGAAGTTTCTAAATTTTACGAAAAACTTCCAAAACCGCACGCTTTGGCAGTTCAGGAATGGTTAGACAACAAGATCTATCACAGAGATTCCAATAAATAATAATTAAGATGTCGGTTTTAAGCGGTAAAAAAATAGTACTGGGTATTTCTGGTGGAATTGCCGCGTATAAAACTGCAACTCTTGTAAGACTTTTTATAAAAGCAGGTGCTCATGTACAAGTTGTCATGACACCTGCTTCAAAAGATTTTGTTACTCCCCTGACACTATCTACTTTGTCTAAGAATCCTGTTCATTCTGCATTTTTTGATCAGGAAGATGAAAACGCAATATGGAATAACCATGTGGATCTTGCTCTTTGGGCAGATCTGATAGTTATAGCTCCGGCTACCGCTAATACGCTGTCTAAGATGGCTAATGGTAATTGCGATAATCTCTTAATGGCTGTATATCTTTCGGCCAAATGTCCGGTTTACTTTGCGCCTGCAATGGATCTGGATATGTATAAGCATCCTTCAACAATTAACAGCTTTGCTATTCTGAAACGATTTGGGAATAGTATAATCCCCGCAGAAAGCGGCGAACTTGCCAGTGGACTTAGTGGCGAGGGAAGAATGGCTGAGCCTGAAAATATTTTAGCTTTTTTGGAAGCTGATCTCGAGAGTAAATTACCGTTGAAAGAAAAAAAAATACTTATTACTGCCGGTCCCACATACGAATCAATAGATCCTGTACGTTTTATCGGTAATTATTCTTCCGGTAAAATGGGGTTTGATATTGCAATGTGTGCTGCAAAACTGGGTGCTCAGGTAGTATTGATATCTGGTCCGACGCATTTGAAAATGAATAATCCTTCGATAGAAGTTATTAATGTCATTTCGGCTAAGGAAATGTATGAAGCCTGCCATGCGCGCTTCAATACTATTGATGTGGCTATTGCTGCTGCTGCTGTAGCTGATTACAGGCCTAAATACATTGCGCTACAGAAAATAAAAAAAGCAGAAGATTCGCTTATTGTTGAGCTCGAAAAAACACAGGATATTTTAGCTTCTTTGGGAGCAATTAAAGAAAAGCAGTTTTTAATAGGTTTTGCATTAGAAACGGAGAATGAAATTGAAAATGCCAAACTCAAAATCCAGAAAAAAAACCTAGATTTGATAGTTCTAAATTCGCTTCAGGATGAAGGTGCCGGTTTTGGAAAACTTACTAATAAAATTACTTTTATTGATAAGAACTTCAAAATAGAACCTATAGAGTTAAAGACGAAAGAAGCTGTTGCTGAGGATATTTTAAATAAAGTAATACTACATTTCCATGCGTAAAATAATTATTTGTTTTGTATTGTTGTTTTCCGGTTTTGTACAAGCACAGGAACTCAATTGTGTTGTCCAGATAAATTCAGACAGAATTGCAAAAACAAACCAGCAAATTTTCAAGACACTTGAAAAAGCATTGAATGAATTTGTCAATAAAACTAAATGGACTGACAAGAGTTATAAGCAGAAAGAGCGTATTGAGTGTTCTATGTTTATAAATGTTTCAGCATACAGCAGCGACCAGT
>Ga0247742_10002885_pt1 | contig 11095 bp, 9 predicted proteins | sample UWRJL208509C2_FD_180944 | JGI IMG/M metagenome (GOLD analysis project Ga0247742, IMG submission 180944) | Plant litter microbial communities from Arlington Agricultural Research Station in Wisconsin, United States - UWRJ-L208-509C-2 | ecosystem: Environmental > Terrestrial > Plant litter >... | reverse complement strand
GATGAGTATCGCTTGTGCAGTCAATTCAAAGCCTCTCTAGCGACTTGGCGAAAACATATGGATATATCTTACAGATTACAACAGTATAGTGCGTTTAATATGAGGAGTGATTGAGGCTGGGAATGGGGAAATGAATAAATAAGCACTGGAATAATCCACGCCTAAATGCTAACTAGCTGTGTATGTTGGAGGTACATCAATCACCGCCGGTTCGTGTGGGATCCGTAGACCACTATCTTCGTGGAGAACTACCCTCGACGTATTTGATCCTTCAAGAAAGACCGAATGGGTGCTAGGGTTCGCCATAGCGGCCTCTTGCCGCTTGCGAGAAGGTTGGTATGATCCTGAAGGGGCTTGATTCCGCACGATCCCGCCGTAAACACTGTCAGGAATACCATCACTGCCATGAGCACCAGATGCGCTGTGGGCACTCTCGCTATTAGAGGCAAGAGTAGGATGGTTGTATTGCGAAAAGCTTGGATATGAGTTGTTGGTTCTCGCGTAGCCGCTCATACCAGGTGCAGTGGGGGAATGGAAGGGAGTGACTTCGACTTGGGGAAAAGTTGCCGGGAATTCATCGTTCGCGAGGTCAAGGCTGAGGGGCCGTACGGCGCGCTTTCGCCGTCTAAGATAAAAGATGAGGCCAATGATAGTGGCGAAAACCAGAATGCCACCGATAACACCACCGATAATGGCCGCGATGGGCACTGCCTTCTTGGTAGTTTGATCTCCCGGCTGTGGAGAGGAAGATGGCGTCGAGGGCGAGGGGTCTGCAGTAGAGGTTGAATTACCCACGAGTAGGTAGTCAAGTATGAGTGGGGTCGTCGTACTGTTGCCCTGGAATGAAACGCTAATCGAATGTCGACCAGGCTTCAGGTCGGGAGTGGTAAAAAAGATTTGATTGGAAAGACTGCCAGCAGAGTCTCCATCAGAAAGTCCGTTCAGACGAAAAGAAACAGGGGATCCTCCGTCGATTGAATATTTAGATGTGGTGGGAGTTCGGGGAAGTTCTTTGGGAACAAAGGCGACCCAAGTCAATGATTTGCCTATATAGTGATATGCGAATTAGATTGATTGTATGGGTGTAGGACAGGGACGCACCAATGAAATCTACTTGCATCGTTCCCCCAGGAGTATTTGTTGAATTTGTAAACCCAGCAAAGTCTGAGAAACCATTATATTTGATGGCGGGATCGTTGTTTTCGATCCTGACAATTGCATCGGAGAGGTCGGCATTGGGCGAAGGAGTGTACTGGAAGGAGTCGAACCAGAACGTGGCACCTTGCGTCTTGACCTTCAGAGTAAGCGTGTGTTTTGAGTCGGTCAAGGTATTTTGGTTGCAAAGCACCCAGTTGTTCTCCAAAAAACCAGATGATGGCGTGTTTACTGGGAGTGGTATCTCATCCAAAAGGCACTCCCATTGAGGATCTAGCACACCGTTGACGGTTGTGATGCCTATCGAACCAAGGAGCGTAACACTCGTTCCTGTAGGATGAAAGGGACTGTCAAAGGCGTTGCTTGCACTGGAGGGGAGAGGGTTACGCACCAGTAAAGGTCGTACTTAAAGTCGTGTTCATAGAAGTTGCATGAAGTGTTTGCTTGAAGGAGGGTCCGAAGGTCCCAACGTTGCGATCACCTTGCTGAATCCAAGATGGGCCATATGTGATGCTGCTGTCGTTATCGTCAACAACGACCAGTCGTCTAGCAGCCATCCTAGTCAAGAAAGGGAGTAAAATTCAAACACCAGCAGAAAGTTTAAAGGAGAGCTGTATGTGCGGCATGGCCGGGCTGGCCGTACGTAGGTGTAACGCAGCGCCTTGGTTTCATCGTTTGTTTCGTGACGACGATGGTGATGACTATGTGTTCAAATGTCGAGATGTTTGAGTATTGTTATTCGACTTGCGAAGAAGTTCTCGATTATAGTTGACCACTGCGTAGCACAGCTTTAAAATACCATGTCTTGAGTACGCAATCCCTTCTCGCTACTATTTAGAGCATCCATCTTGGATTCTTAGTGGCGCCGATCGCAGGTGAGCACTTGAGTACTTGGGGCAGAACTCATAGCTCTGCACAGCCAGTTGAGGCTGTTACAATTGCGCGACTCCTATACAAGCTTTGCTTGCCCGCGGCTTCGCCGCGGGGGCGGGTTATTTGTACAATGGTTCACTGCTGTCGTATTTTATTTATCAATTGAGCTTCATATTTTTGATTACCTGTGCGTCACGCGTTATATGGGTTATAGGGTTGTCGTATAGCATAAAATTTAAATGTTGTATCGCGCTCGTTGGTCGCCTCCGGCTCAGCGTTGCCGGGCTCGCGCTGCGCGCTCGCAGATTTCAAACTCAGCTTACAAGTAATCACTTCGCACGGACTGCCTAAGTAGATTGGGTACACAGGCTGCCCAAAGTTCTTTGACGTATTCCTACACCTTTAATGGCGGTTCGAACGACAGCTGCACGAAGCAACTCAATAAAATGAGATTCTGATAATTCTGGTTCTTTGCGATGACGGGTCCGTATTTCCTGCCATCCGGCATCCCAGCGGCATGTGTCGGAGAGGCAAATGCTTACTGCGTGAATTTGGACTTCAAACGAATTAATGCACCGTGTAAAAGGCGAGTCTCAAAACATTTTAGTTCTTAATATACCATCTGTCCTTTTCAATAAGAGAGAGGGAAAAGAACTTGAGGAATATAACGCGACGGTCTTCTGTCTAAGGCTGATCAACAAGTCGGGGCCGAGTTATGATGAGCGACATAAGGACAGAAAGAAAAAAATCTCGCAATAAAATGGACCATCAATTCAAGAGTCGATTACTGAGCCTCATAAAGCTAACCAGAAATCATCACGCTTTACCGCTGCAGTATAATACAGACAGAAATCAGGAGAATGTAGGGTATATAACAGTAAGTTGTGGCTTGACACTTCCGCATCTTCTCGCCGTGCCACCATCACAGCTTTAAGTTAGGTTCGAAAAAGTGAGAAACAAACCCAGATAACATATACATATCGGAGATGTAGGTCGGACTTATTCTGAAGGTGGTAATTCTCCAAATTATCGTCTCAGCACACACAAAAGTTGAAAGTGGCTGCGACCACACAGGAGTCTCGACATGCTGAGCATGACAGCGAAGCCGAAGCTGGCCTTCCGGCTTCGCGAACTTGTTTGACACCTTCTGACATTAAGCTGTCAAAGAACTTTGGGCAACCTTGTTTAAGGTTGGCGGGACGTCCACGGATGGTTTGCACTTTTGCATCTTGACTTCCGCTTCTCTTCGCGCGATCCGGCATTGTCCGGGTCCTCAGATGTGAGGTCTGTCTAACCTATAGGCGAGTGTATCTCCATCCTAAAGGCTTCATATGGCATTGAGACGTGAATTTGTGCCCTTTAATGCAATAAACATGCCTGAAAATATAAATAAATGAAAAATCAACAGCCTTTAGTGGATTATATCATGAAAACCGCAGCTTGTCCTCGGCTAACCTTCTAGTACAAGATTGTCAACAATATGGAAGATGCCCAATAAATAAAAATTAACATAAATTCTACGTTACAAATTAACCTAGAAAAGATGAAAAACCGACGAAGTCTGTCATGCGGTGGTGTACGGCGCCGTGTTTTTGGGTAATTAATCCGACCCGGACATAATTCTCAAGGATCGACTCCTCTTGTGATTCTATCGATTCAATGCCGTTCGGGACAGTAATATTATAACATATTAATACAAATAATCAGGCAATCTCTGCAGAGGTAAGGTGTCGCGGGGCGATATCAGCAATTCTAATCTCCATTTAACGAGGGATGCTGCACAACTATGAGAAATGTCGAGCTTTCATGGGATCCTTGCCCGAGGGGACCGTGATTAAGAGAGTTATTGACTGAGATGAGGTATGTGCGAGAATTCTGCTGAGACTGGCCAAAGGTGATCTGCCGAAGTGCAAAGTGCAAAAAGTAATTCATCCGTGGACGTCCCGCCCACGGTATCGGACCATCTTGTGGACTATTGCTTCAATTTGTTCGAGGCAGCAATATCATATCATACAAGACTACCGCCTCGCTCCGCTTCGGCGCCATTTATGTCGATGTGCCACTATCGACTGAGATATTCTGGACACAATTATTCTGGAGGCTCCCACCCATAATGGATAAATAAAGGGTCTTTAGTTATGGACGACTCGCCCAGTGGCTTGCCGTCATGTAATTTTTCGTGGGAGGTACATGGGCCATGACCTTACACGGAGACGTGGGCTGTCCACCACATGCACACAAATTGACAGGGATATGAAGATCGTGACGATAAGGGATATATCAATTTTGATATATCCGAATGGTACAACGAAAGAATAAAAGTTGGGACCGCCCAGATGTGCGCCAAACAAAAGAAAAAGACTTCGTATTCCATTGGTACACAATGTTCCAAACGTTGATTACTGGGCCTCGTTTAGTGGATCGAGAGTCACTCAAGACCCTGACGCTCGGTATTTTGAACGGATGTAAAATTTTATTGTCCTGCAAAGACCGAAAAGGACTGAAAGGTGTCGTTGCGAATTTGCGATAGGCTCTGGTAGCTACATTTTTCCGTGCTTGAAGCTGAACGCGAGTTTAGCTTCAATATGAGAACAGAGTACTATTATTCTTTCACGCCGACCGAAGATATACGTATGTAGACTTCAAAAATCTGATGCAGTAAATTTGTACGGTACATACTACATGTTCATCCTCACCACCCATTTCAACTTCCCATCATGCAGACGGGGCTCGTGCGTTGAATTTCGTCGATGAGCCAGCACAATTTGGGATCATTGCGGCCGGCTTGGAAGAGGTCGCAGTTGAGGTGTATGTTGAGATGTGTTTTTAAACAACTTGGCCTTTAAACACAAAGGGTGAGCAAGAAGTGGGGGAATGGATACGGACATCGATTCTCAGAAACATCCAGCACGTTCTCTGTCCGTCTGCAAGAATTTACCACATCCACGTCTTGCACTGTGAGCTACATAGTCGGCTATCTAAAAATTTGAGATCGTCAGAGATCGCCCAGTTCAATAAAACAGGGGCTTAGACTCAACGACTCACGGATCCATACTGAGCACAAACGGCTGACCCCCATCCGTCGGCCACAGAGCCGGATCGTTGAACTGCGGCCCGCGAGTGTATCAGACGATTTCCATGATCACAGGATCATGAGGGGCGGGCGTGATTTGGAGTGGCAATAGAGTGTTGGTAATTGTGTCGTCGGAATATGGTAAGGAGGGATTGCAGTCCAGCTGTTGGTAAGGGCAAAGTATCCAACAATGGCGCACGAGGAGACGGAAAGAGGTGGAAAGGCGGGTTGGAATTGGATCAAGACTGAAAGCACTTTATGGGGAATTTATGGACGGAGCAAAGACAAAAAGAACTAATATGGATCGGTCATGAGACAAAGATCGAGCGAGCAATAGTCCGATTTGGAAACAGGCGGGTTTGCCAAGGAATCCCGAAGACAAAAGGTTCGGTGCCAAGTGGCGCGAAACACAAAAGAAAGAGCATAGTTTAGGCAATGGAACAAATATGTGCAAGCGAAATGGGGGGATCTGCTTAATAGTAGAGGTATTTATTAACATAACCTCTTGAAAGATAAGGCGTCGTGAATCTCTCGCGATGTGGGATTGTCGGTTCTCGTTCTTGAGTACTTAAGCGCCCGTGCTTCAAGCGCTCAGTGGTACTAGTAGACAGCAGGCCGCTACATAGCTGGCACATTGTCAAAAACGAAAATTACAATTTAACTATGGACACTACATGGGTATGGGAGATGTTAAGCTTTTGCAGGGTCCTTAGCTGAGAGGACCGTGGTTATAGGGTGAGATGAGTCACATGCGAGAATCCTACTCAAAGGTGATCCGCCAAAGTGCAAAGTGCAAAAAGTGAAATTCATCCGTGGACGTCCTGTCAATGGTACTTGTTACTCAAGTAGATTAGACAAGCTTTGCTTGCCCGCGGCTTCGCCGTGGGGTAGGAATATAAAAATTTAAATTCATGCCTCTGCAATTTTTCATACAATGTTTACTCTCACATTTTATTTATTAGTTCTAATTCAAATAATTTATGGCCTGTACGGTACCCTGTTATCTGGACTTTGGGTTGGAACTGTACAGTATACAGCCCAATTATTTGATAAGAAATCTTATGATAAACTATGGCACCTGTATAATGGCCAAATCAGTGCACCTACCCATCGCTGGTCACCCGTTGAAGGGCCCCAGACCTTTCATGTGGGATTTTGGCTTTCACCTGACATTTCCAATAAGTATGCATACTGTAGTTGACTACCTCTATATTTATGATCACATAACAACCTGTTTGTTCCCCCCTTCTCATGTTTGGTAAATTTGAATTGACTTGGATTGAATGACTCTGTATACCTGTACTTGTCTGTATTAAAATTTTATGTTCATAGCATCCATATGTGAGACTATAAACTATATAATTTGGCCCATTCAGACCCGATCATTCAGTCCTCCACATACAGCACTGCTTGTTCTGCAGAGAAAATCAAGTATATTTCACGACCAATGGGTGCCTTCCCGTAGCGTTAACTTGAATATCTACAGCCGAACCTCCCGTAACCCATACTCTTGATAACCCATAACCTCCTGTATCCCATACATTTTTCGGTCCACCAACTCGGTGGACAGGGATTTTCACGAAAACCCCATAGGTCAACAGTAACCCATACCCCATTCCCTTCCTCGGCCAAAGGCCATAGGTTTTACCCCTATATCGTACTAGTGTAGAATTCACTGGTATTGGAAATTCACTGTGATGCGCTGCCGGGGCCGCTCAGGAGCTCGAAAGCAAACAAACCAACATTTCCACCACCACCTCCTCCCATAGTACCAAAAGCACTTGATATTCTTAAGAAAGGTCTTGCTATATTCTCAGATAAGGGCAAGGACCACAAAGAGAAATTAAATGCGAAGCTATCTCGAAACAAAACCATTTCGTCAGCTGATGAGCAGTGGTTGGACAACGAAGCAAACACAGTTGACGTGCAACGTGTTCTGGGTGATTTGGAGGCGGCCCCCAACATTTGCCATATTCCACTTGCTAAAACAGCTCCCAATCGTCAAAAGGAGAGCATCTGGCCAGAAGTTAAGAATAATCTGTAAATAATTAACTCTGTTTTGAGACGTCTATATGCATTTCGGTGTCCATAGTCCATTTCTACAGCGTGAAAGCGAGGTAAGTAGCTGGCCGGCGTTCCGGTCAAGGTGTCGGGACTTCCCAGAAAGGCATTCAAGCTAGAGCAACATCTGATGCGCCGGATGTCGTGGTTTGGAAATATTCTGCAAAGGGCCACATTAATATTCAAACTCCAAAATTCAAGGTCTAGAGATAGATATTCGTTCCAACCTTACGGGAAGGCACCCAATGAAACCTGATGAAAATTAGTTTGACGTATGTCGTAATGCTGTCCTAATAGGTGGCTCAATTTGCGAACTGTACTCTATACCAACACCTTTGTTCTTTAACATCTACTACCACCTAACTTGCCGAACCGACGGAGCTTGAGGAGACATCTTGGAACTAGACCGACATGGTGGCAAGCGCGATTTCTGCCAACATGTTGGCCGTCACTCCTGGTAGTCTGCTGAGTTGTAAGTAACGCTCCTATTACTGATCTGTACGTGACGTTGAAGTTTTGTCTGTTAGTTGCCGGGCTGGCAGTACAGGTTTGGGACTGGCTCGCGCAAGCTATTGATGAGGTGGAATACATCTGGAGGTGAGTTATGATGATTCGCTATTGTCTCAGTTGGTGACGGTGTCCAAAGGGGAAGGTTCAACGCTACTAAGGCGATGTACCTTGCCTCACGCTACGGCCTGCTAATTGCTCAAATGTGAGTCATACAAAATTGCGGATCGATTCTATTCTTTCTCATGACTGGATATCTACCAACTTGAAAAGTGTCCGTCTGGCGTTCTCGACTTACTTGGAAAGGGACGCGCTCCCGAAGGGGTTCTGCCCCTCATTATATACATTCATGACAATTGTAGTCCATGCCGCCGTGGCACAGTTGGAAATCGTTATGCTCTTGCGTGGTGAGACTCAGATTTTCCTTGCATCGAAGACATCAACAGACTTGTAATTTCCGTTCAGTTTACTCGCATTGCAACCGCAGCCATAATGCGAAAACCTTCTTGACCTTGGTCCTTTGCACATCGACTGTGCTGGAGACGATTGCTGATGCTCTTATCGTCAAAAATGTTCGAGGATCAATGGTTAACTGCCTACCGCCGCCAACATCACTGGCACCTATGATCTGCTTCTGGTTCGTATGTCCTCTTCAATCATAACTCATTATTTGATGCTTTCATATTACAATGCAACATATATAGGCTTGGTGCAGGGCTTTCCCAATGTGTAGCCCTCTTCACAACGGTTGGCCATGTTGTGACAAGTAGCCAACTGGGATGGTCAAGGACGCCGACAACAACTCTCATGCTCCGCGATGGGGGGATTGCGTTCACGTTAGTTTTTGGTAAGTCTGATCATCGAAAATTCTTAGGTTCTAACTGAAGATCCTTGATATTCCGATAGCCATATTTATAGGTTTCACTGGGACCGAGATTCCGCGAAGATCAGAAATCGCTCTTTCTAATGCAGTGTGGTCCTGGGCAGTGGCTTTGCTGTCGATCGCTGTGAGTTAACAGCACTCTCGAGGACAATGCAGAATCTGATTTTCACAGTCGTGTCGAATGATCATCAATATGAAGAAGATAGAAAATACTCGGAGGTTTGCGAGGTCGGATGAAGAGATGTATGGCCCAATCTCCAGCCAAGATGATACTTAAAGACTGAGCTCGTCATGACGCTAAGAGTGGACTCGGAATATTTATTCTTGCATGTGACTTATCGCGTAGCAGTCTGTTCAATTCTGAGGCTGTGTGAAGAACTCAAGACGCGTCTTTCGCGTATATGTCATTAAGTACCTGCGAGCGTGCGAGGGAAGGCTCGCTTCGAATCCGAATAGCTGCGTGATTCGGCATACGCGTTTCCTAACGATAAAATATCTCCATATAGAACCATCCACTGAGCTGACTGAAGCCACGCAATTTAGTAAGCTGTCGCGTAGGTTACCGTGTTTCCGTCCTTGAAGTTGCAATAGCTACCACCGCAAGTCACGGAGAGCCAGCAGATATATATGTAGGAATATACCCATAAGGACGCCAATCACAGACGCCAAATAGACGCCCATAGCGCCGACCGAGCAGATCGACCAAAAACTACATACATAGTGAGAACGCCAACTACCGCGCCAAAAGACAGCATACTTACTTTACACAAATGCACCCACTTATGCTATACGATGCACACTGCAGCGCTAATTGAGGGCCAGAGGCCCTCACAGCAGGGGGCCACCAGCGGAGTATTCCGTCAAATCGACTCCTCCCCCCGTGGGAAGTGTCAAGAAAGTGTCAATCAATTGATAACCCTGGTCTTTGAGCGCGTACGCTTCAGCAGCGATGAGGCAGGCTTGCCTTCATCTTCAAGATTATATCAAAGCAGTGAAGCGCTAAGCTCAATTCACATTTGAATTAAGACGTCGTTATGGATTCGTCGACGATACCTCATAAAAGTCCCTCACTCACTAGCACGTCAATTCACAAGATAGAAATCCCCAGATTTCAAGTTGAGGCCTTGCCAGGACTTGAGCGTTGTACTATCAGTCTAATAATTGAGTCGTGCACGTCAAGATTATTTCATTCATATATCAATTCCTGATGGAGATTCTCTGGTTATAAGGTACTCATACCTAGCAGTCAACAATCATCCACAAATCCAGACCGCACAGCGGCGCAGCGTTCAGATCCTGAAGACGGGTATCGCTGGTGCTGAAACGGTGGCACCATGTTGACTCATGAAAGGGCTAATATAGATCTCAAATGTAGCGCGGTTATCACTTCTTTCCTCTTCTATGGTGCACCAGGCCTAGTCACCGCTACTTTTGTGCAACCGAAATAGGAAGGTCAAATTTACCCGGATTTATTATTCCTCACGTCAAATTGCTCCTTTCAGTAAGCTGATCAAAATGTTGTGACCATTTTTTATTTGCGTCAGAACTGACGGAGTTATAAAAATTGGTCCCTCTCGAATTTCGCCATGCCCCTAATTCCACCCATATATGGGAGGTGTTACCATATATAGATTCAGGGTTCTCACTGTAACGAGGCCTATTACAGCGAACGCTGGCTAAAAAACTGTGGCAGAACACGCGGAAACACTATTTTCGACCTGTTAATCATCCTAGAGAGCCATTTTATTATGCAAACCCCGAGATAAATTTTCAAAAAAAATTACAACCGATTCCGCCGCTGCACGAAAGTAGCGGTGACTAGGCCTGGTGCACCATAGTCCTCCTTCCTCCGTCATCGAGCGATATCTTCTTGTCCTTCTACGTCATCCTCATCCTCTTCTCTCGACTATATGCATCATCCTAACTGGACGCTGACTTTCCCTTTCCACCGCAGATACGGTTATTCCGCCGGCTCTGCATTGAGCTCGCCCAATTCCTCCTCCAGCTCCCAGTCCCCGGCGTCTGTCCCAATATCAGCGTCTGCTTCAATATTTAACACCCCACACACGACCCTTGGCACATAACCTCGCTTGAAGTTTAGACGTCAGACGTCCAACCCACACCTCGGTATCCCTACGCAGCTCCCCTCAAACTATGCCCCAACGTCAATGCCGGCGCCAACACTACCAGCAGCGTCAACATCCAACACCCCTGTGCCTCCTCCACCACTGCAATCAGACGGTTGGATCGGCACTAGCTACGATCGAATGGTGTACCAATACCAAACTCGATGATGCGGCTCAGGCTGCTGCCAGTACATCGCAGGTAGACACTGTCTGGATATTTTTGGAAACTCAGAGTTCCGTCAGGTCCGGGTCCAACTTCTTCAACTTTGGACCCCACGTCCTCATCGATGTCATCTGTCTGTATGCGGCTCAAGCTATTGCCACTCCCAGCACATCGCAGGTAGATGCCGTCTGAGCACTCTTCGGAAGGTCAGAACTGCGTCAGGTTCTGGCTCCACTTCTTCAAGTTCGGACTCA
>Ga0247742_10002884_pt1 | contig 11098 bp, 7 predicted proteins | sample UWRJL208509C2_FD_180944 | JGI IMG/M metagenome (GOLD analysis project Ga0247742, IMG submission 180944) | Plant litter microbial communities from Arlington Agricultural Research Station in Wisconsin, United States - UWRJ-L208-509C-2 | ecosystem: Environmental > Terrestrial > Plant litter >... | reverse complement strand
CGATCGGCACCATCGACAGCGCGACCCAGCAGAACGCCGCACTGGTGGAACAGGCCGCCGCCGCGGCCGGCGCGCTGCAGGAGCAGGCAGGCAGGCTGGCGGAGGCGGTGAAGGTATTCAAGCTGGACCGCTGACGTCGCTCCCGCGCAGGCGGGACGGTCCGCTGCTGCGGCCCATACTGAGGCAATGATCACACGCCCTATGGGTTCCCGCCTGCGCGGGAACGACGACGGTCATGCGGCGGCGAGTCGCTGGCCGCGCGGTGCGCTCAGCACCAGCTTCGGCTGCTTGCGCCGGCTGTGCATGTCGACCGGCGCCGCGCCGCGATCCGACGCCAGCTTGAACACGCCCACCAGCTGCACCAGTTGATGCGCCTGGTCCTGCTGGGCCTCCGCTGCGGCGGCAGCCTGTTCGACCAGCGCCGCGTTCTGCTGCGTGACCGTATCCATCTCGGCGATGGCGTGGTTGATCTGCTCGATGCCCGCTTCCTGTTCGTGGCTGGCGGTGCTGATTTCGCCCATGATGTCGGTGACGGATTTGACGGCGGTGACGATCTGCTCCATCGTCGCGCCGGCCTGGCCGACCAGCTCGGTGCCGGCGCCGACCTTGCCGACCGACTCGTCGATCAGCAATTTGATTTCCTTGGCCGCCGACGCCGAGCGCTGCGCCAGCGTGCGCACCTCGGATGCCACCACCGCGAAACCGCGTCCCTGTTCGCCGGCACGCGCCGCCTCGACCGCCGCATTCAAGGCCAGGATATTGGTCTGGAACGCAATGCCGTCGATGACGCTGATGATGTCGACGATCTTCCTGGCCGACGCGTTGATCTCGCCCATGGTCCGCACCACGTCCGACACCACCACGCCGCCCTTGACCGCGATATCCGACGCCGAGCGCGCCAGCGTGTTGGCCTGGCGTGCGTTCTCGCTGTTCTGCTTGACGGTGGCGGTCAATTCTTCCATCGACGATGCGGTTTCCTCCAGCGAGCCGGCCTGCTGCTCGGTGCGCGAGGACAAATCCATATTGCCGGCCGCGATCTCCGTGGCCGCCGTGACGATGGAGTCGGCGCCGCCGCGCACCTGGCCGACGATATCGGCCAGGCTGTCGCGCATGGCCTGGATCGCGAACAGCAAGCTGGTCTGGTCGCCCGGACGGGTGCGGATCTGCACGGCCAGGTCGCCGGCGGCGATCTTGCCGGCGATGGCGGCCACGGCGCCCGGCTCGCCGCCCAGTTCGCGCACCAGCTGGCGCGAGATCAGCAGCGCGCCGGACGCGCCCAGCACGATGGACAACAGGCCCAGCATCAATTGCAGTTTGCGCGAGGCGACATAGGTGTCTTCGGCTTGCTGGCGGGCGGTTTCCATCGAGTTGCTCTGGTGGGTGATCAGCGCGTCGATCGCGTTCATATTGGTCATTTGACGTTCGCGCATGACGGTCAGCATGTGTTCGACGGCGCCGTCGATATCTTCTACCTTGCGCAGGCGGATGACTTCGTCCAGCGCCTGATCGTAGGGCGCGCGCGAGGCGAACAGCGCGGCCAGCAGTGTCCGGCCGTCACCGGATTTCACCATCGCATCCAGCTTCTTCATGGATGCTTCGATCTCCTGCCGCTTGGTGCTCACCACGCTCAGTTCTTTGGCGGCCTTGGCGTCATCCTTGATCAGCAGCGCGTTGCGCAGCGAGCGGGCGACCTTGTTGTTGTCGTTCATGATGCTCTGGGACAGCAGCACCTTGGGATAGGTTTCCTTGACGATGGCGTTGGTTCCGTCGTTGAGTTTGCCCAAGTTGTAGATGCTGAAGCCGATCACCACGGCCAACATCAACAGAACCGCGCCGAAGCCCAGCCCGAGCCGGGTGCTTACCTTGATGTGTTGGATATTCATTTTGATATTCCGATTGTCGAGAAAATGACTCGCGTACCGCAGCATGGGCGCGGTGACGTTGGCGGGAATGGGGCCGGAGAGGGGAGGTGACCGCGAAAATTTGGCGATCGGTGCTGCAGGAATTATCACCAATATACACACAATTTTACTCTATGGCAACAAATTCAGTCTGGACCGTGGTTTGTTCCCCTTTGGGATCGTTTCCAATTACACTGGTCTTTTTATTCACTTTGCTAAGGTACGAGATGAATACCAACGCTTCCCGGCTGGACGTGATCGACGCGCTGCGCGGCTTCGCCATCGTCTCGATCATGCTGCTGCACAATATCGAGCACTTTGACTTTTACTTTTCACCGGTGGGGTTGCCGGCGTGGCTGCAGGCGGTGGACAAAATGCTATGGGACAGCATGTTCTTCCTGTTCGGCGGCAAGTCTTACGCGATCTTCGCGCTGTTGTTCGGCATGACCTTCTTCATCCAGCATCACCACCGCGAGCAGAAGGGCGAAGACTTCCGCCCGCGCTTCGCCTGGCGGCTGGCGCTGCTGCTGGGTTTTGGCCTGGTCAATTCCATGTTTTATCACGGCGATATCCTGAGTATTTATGCCGTATTGGGATTGGCGTTGATACCGGTGGCGCGGCTGCGCAGCGGCGCGGTAATGCTGATCGCTATAGTTTTATTGCTGCAGCCTTATGCCTGGATCGAGTTTATCCAGGCGCTGCCCAATCCGAATGAGAAACTGGCCGATCCGGCATCATGGGCTTATTTCGGTCGCGCCAATGAATATATGGGACATGGTTCCGCCGCACAGGTGTGGTGGGGTAATCTGACCAACGGGAAAATCGGTGTGATTCGCTGGAGTTGGGAAAATGGCCGGATATTCCAGATTCCAGCCTTATTCATGATCGGCATGCTGGCGGGCAGAAAAGGTATGTTCCAGAATGCGCCGGCAAATAAGCGGCGCTGGGCAGGCGTATTACTGGTCGCCGTGCTGATATTTATTCCGCTTTATTTGCTGAAAACATATCCGGAATCATGGGGAGTCGGCGAAGCGCTGCGCCGTCCGTTGCTGGTGATTGTCACGTCATGGTCCAACTTGGCATTTATGGCGGTGCTGGTATCCGGTTTCGCGCTGCTGTTTTATTCGTGGCGCTGGCTGGAAGTATTCTCGCCATTGGGGCGCATGAGCTTGACCAGTTATGTGCTGCAATCGATTATCGGAACGACGATTTATTATGGCTTCGGGTTGGGCATGTATCAATACACCGGCGCCAGTTTCGCGTTGCTGATCGGCGTCGTGCTGGCGCTGCTGCAGCGGCAGTTCAGTGTGTGGTGGCTGCGTCGCCACAAGCAGGGGCCGCTTGAAACCTTGTGGCACAAGGCGACCTGGATAGGGTCTTCCCGCTAAGGCATGCCAAATATTGGCACGAATATACCAAAATCGAGCTTGGGGCGGTCGGCCCGGCGCAGCGCGTGGCGGCCGCCTTATTCGTCTTCGGGCTTGGTCCAGACGATGCGGCCGTGGCCCGCTTCGTTCAGGCGGATAATCAGCGCTTCAGCCGCGTTATCGGCCAGGCTAAATTCGAATTTAACGTCGTCGGCATGCGAAACATTATCCAGCGTGGCGCCAGCCATTTCTATCTCCCTACGCAACAGGCCTTCCATGGCATAAGGCGCGGTACAAATAAGGTGCCGCGGCTTGATAATGGCGACTTTCTCGGACTGTAATAATGCCTGCGCCACGCTGTCGGTATAGGCGCGGACCAAACCGCCGGCGCCGAGTTTAACCCCGCCAAAATAACGCACGACGGTCGCCAATACGCCTTCCAGATCCTGATGGCGTAAAACATCGAGCATCGGGCGGCCAGCGGTACCGCTCGGTTCACCATCGTCGACGGCGGCGGATTGGCCGCCGGCTAATAATGCCCAGCATACGTGTGCCGCACCAGGGTGTTGCGCCCATAATTCCGCCACGACTTTTTGCGCGGCGGCGCGGTCCGTCATCGGCTGGACGCAGGCGATAAAACGGCTTTTTTTAATCAGCAGTTCATGATGAACGGCGGAAATTATAGTTTGTGGCATGGGGGAGATTTCGGCGTGGGGACGGTGTAAACCGTCGTATGGTGCCAGAAAACATTCGGAAAGACAAAAGCCGGCGCGTTATAATCCGGACCGAGTCCACCCATCCGATATGCCATGACAAATTCCCCCGCGCCCCATATTCCAGCCACCGACGGCGATCCGGGGGAAGATGACGATCTGATGCGCGAGCTCGGCCTGACCGCCCGCGGCATCGCGCTTGCGCGGGCCGAGGGCAGGGTGTTTTTGCGCGTCACGGGCATGATCGACTACGCCGGCCGGCGCGTGCCCTACGACCTGGTGCCGGCGCAGGGCGTGCTGGCCAAACCGTCCAAGTGGCGCAAGATGGACCGCGAAGCGCGCGGCGCGCTGCTGCGCGAACGCGCCGCCGAGGACGTCACCGCCGAGCTGCACGGCTTTGTCGGCGCCTTCGTGCAGGAAATGGCCGACGCCTGCGACGATTGCGACCTGGATGCGACGCCTTTCCTGCAGGGTCTGGCCGATATGCAGATTTCCGAGCCGGCCGGCATGGTGTTCGACCGCATCCGCCAGCGGCTGGAGCATGCCGTCGAGCGCGAAATGGAAGAGCAGCACGCCGAGCGTACGCGGCAAAGCATCAACCTGGCCGAATATCCGGCCTCGTTCGACGTGGCGCGGCGCATCAAGCGCAAGTTCATCGCGCTGCTGGGGCCGACCAATTCGGGCAAGACCCACCAGGCCATCGAAGCCCTGGCCAAGGCGCCGAGCGGCGTCTATCTGGCGCCGCTGCGCCTGCTGGCGCTGGAAAACTACGAACGCCTGCAGGGCATGGAGCAGCGCGGCAAGCCGCTGGCCGTCAGCCTGGTGACGGGCGAGGAGCGCCGCGTCGTCGAAGGTGCGACCCACGTGGCCAGCACGGTGGAGATGCTCGATACCCGCACGCCGGTCGACGTGGCGGTGATCGACGAGATCCAGATGCTGGCCGACCGCGACCGCGGCGCGGCCTGGACCGCCGCCGTCTGCGGGGCGCCGGCGCAGGTGGTCTATCTGGTCGGCGCTCCGGAGGCACGGCGCGCCATCGAGGTGCTGGCGGCGCGGCTGGAGTGCGAGCTGGAGGTGCATGTGCTCAAGCGCAAGGGGCCGCTGTCGATGGAGCCGACCGCCGTGCGCAAGCTGAGCAATCTGCGGCGCGGCGACGCGGTGATCTGCTTCTCGCGCCGCGAGGTGCTGATGTGGCGCGACATGGTGACGGAAATGGGCTTGTCGGTGGCGACCGTCTACGGCAACCTGTCGCCGGAGGTGCGGCGCGCGCAAGCCCAGCGCTTCCGCGACGGCGCCGCCGACGTGGTGGTCGGCACGGACGCGATCGCCATGGGCTTGAATATGCCAATTGCGCGCATCGTGATGACAACGTCGGTCAAATACAATGGCTACGAAGAGGAAGAGATCCCGGCTGCGCTGGCGCGGCAGATCGCCGGCCGGGCCGGCCGCTTCGGCGTCCATGAGGAAGGCCTGGTGGCCGGCTACGACAACGAGACCCACAATGTGATGCGTTCGCTGCTTCACGAAAAGCCGGTGCCGCTGAAGACCACCGGCTTCGCCGTGGCGCCGACGCTGGAGCATCTGCACCGGATTTCATCGGTGACCAACGAGCATGGTCTGGCCAAGCTGCTGAAACGTTTCGTCCACAACATCGATGTGCCGGACGGCTTCTTCTTCCCGCGCATCACCGAGGACCAGTTCGAGCGCGCCGCCTGGCTCGATACGCTCGACCTCACGGTGGCGGAGAAGTTCGCGCTGTCGCTGGTGCCGATCTCGTCCAAGGTGCCGTCGCTGCAGAACGCGTGGGAGAAGTGGGCCAAGGCGCTGGCGCACAAGACCGTCACGCACCTGAGTCCGCATCAAAGCCCGCTCAGCTACATGAATCTGCAGGAGGTCGAGGATAGCTGCCGGCTGTACTCGGCGTATGCGTGGCTGTCTTATCGTCAGCCGGAATTCTTCCCGGACATCGCCAAGGCGCAGGAACTGTCGCGTTCGGCGTCGGAGCGGGTCGACTCCATCTTGCAGGACCAGAACGCGGCGGCGCGCAAGAAACAGCCGAAGAAATTCCGCAGGTAGTTGTCGGGCGCTGGGGTATGATGGTTTTCCAACCATTTTTCCTTGGAGTGCGACGATGGCCGCTGCGCTGACGATAGCCAAGAACGACCAGCTCGCGCTGGACATGCTGTCCAACCTGGTCAACCGCCACGGCTGCATCACCGGCGCCACCGGCACCGGCAAGACCGTCACGCTGCAAAAGATCGCGCAGTCGCTGTCGGAGATCGGCGTGCCGGTGTTCATGGCCGACGTCAAGGGCGACTTGTCGGGCATCGCCAAGGCTGGCGCGCCGAGCGAGAAGATGGCCAGGCGGCTGGCCGAATTCAAGCTGGAGACGCCGGCTTGGGGCGCTTGCCCGGTCACGTTCTGGGATGTCTACGGCCAGCAGGGCCATCCGGTGCGGGCCACCGTGTCCGATCTCGGCCCGCTGCTGCTGGCGCGCATGCTCAACCTGAACGATACGCAGGAAGGCGTGCTGCAACTGGTGTTCCGCATCGCCGACGACAACGGGCTGCTGCTGCTCGATACCAAGGATTTGCGCGCCATGTTGCAGCACGTCGGCGACAACGCGACGGATTACAAGACCAGCTACGGCAACATCAGCGCCGCCAGCATCGGCGCCATCCAGCGCGGCCTGATCGCGGTGGAGGAGCAGGGCGGCGACCAGTTCTTCGGCGAACCGATGCTCAACATCGACGATCTTTTGCAAACCGACGCGCGCGGCAAGGGTGTGGTCAACATTCTCGCCGCCGACAAGCTGATGAACGCGCCGCGCCTGTACGCGGTGTTCCTGCTGTGGATGCTGTCGGAGCTGTTCGAGAACTTGCCAGAAGTGGGCGACCTGAACAAGCCCAAGCTGGTGTTCTTCTTCGACGAGGCGCACCTGCTGTTCGCCGAAGCGCCCAAGCCCTTGCTGCAGAAGATCGAGCAAGTGGTGCGGCTGATCCGCTCCAAGGGCGTGGGCGTGTTCTTCATCACGCAGAATCCGCTGGATATTCCGGATACAGTGCTGGGCCAGCTGGGCAACCGCGTGCAGCACGCGCTGCGCGCCTACACGCCGCGCGACCAAAAGGCGGTTAAGGCTGCGGCCGAGACCTTCCGTCCCAATCCGTCGCTGGACGTGGCGCAGGTGATCGGCGAGCTGGGCGTGGGCGAGGCGCTGGTGTCCTTCCTCGACGAGAAGGGCACGCCGCAGATGGTGCAGCGCGCCTGGATCCTGCCGCCGGGCAGCCAGCTGGGGCCGATCGATGCGGCCGAGCGCAAGGCGGCCATCGCCGGCTCGGTGGTGGCGGGCGTGTATGAAAAGACGGTCGACCGCGAGTCGGCGTATGAAAAATTGAACGGCCGCGTCGCCGCCGGCGCCCAACCGGCGCAGGACAGCGCTCCGGCCGGCCGCCAGGCGCCCGCGCCGCAGCAAGCACCCGCCGAGGAGGGCGGCTCGCTGTTCGGCGACGTGCTGGGCGGGCTGTTCGGCAAAACCGGCAAGCGCGACACGGCTGTACAGGCGATGGTCAAATCCGCCGCCCGCAGCATCGGCTCGCAGGTCGGCCGCGAAATCATACGCGGCGTGCTGGGCTCGATCCTGAAGAAGCGCTAGTCAAATGTCGTGTTGCATGAAGCTGTGGAACAGAACAGCTCGATAAGCTGCGGCTGGAACAGCAGGTCGTTAGTCATCTGATGTTTGCCGTTGATCACGAAGAAAGCCTTCTGATCCCGCACGAAGACTTGCAGCTGGATTTTCTCGCCGACGGTGAACGTGGTATCCAAGTACGGTCCCTGCTTGCTGGATTGTGCGTCGGTGTTCAGGGTGCGGGTCCTCACCACGAGCTCGTCAGAGTCGGGGTCTTCGCGGAGGAATTCCAGGCAGGCGACGTCGCTGGGGGCTTCCGCCGTCAGGCATACGCCAAGCATGGGCGCCCATTTGTCGTGCGGCTGCGGTTGGTCCAACAGCAATACCAGCGAGCGGGTCTTGGTCTCATCAAAGCGGAAAAATACTTTTTCAAAATAGCCAGCCTGGACCAGCATGTGCTGCGTCGGCGAGGATGGGGTCGGCATGGTGAGGGTGGTTGTGGTGGGGGCAGGCTCCTTGGCTTTCTCCCGCCATTGCAGCTCGATGCGCTCCAGTTCGTCGGCTTGGGCGCACCACTTGAGGGCCTCGGCATCGTCCTTGTCCGCGCCGGAACGATATCGCCGGCACAACGCATACACCGCTAAACGATCCTTGTTGCCGCCGAATAGAAGCAAGCTCTCCAGGCTGCGGTCAGCCCATGTGACCAGCGCCGGCGGCGTTTCGTCCTTCGGCGGCGGCGTGACATCCGGCGTACTCAACATCTCGAACAGGGTTTTCAAGGACAGCGTCTTGGCGCCGCCGTTGATGCGGACCTCGCCGTTGCCGATATCGATACGTGACACCAGCGTGTCCTTGTCCAGATTGGCATAACCGTTTGCCAGCAGTTTGCCGAGCCCTATCTCATAGATATCCTGTGCTTTTTTATCGTCGGCCGTAGATAGTTTCTGAAATTGATAGACCATGGCGCGCAACGACGTCAGCGGCACACGTATCGTGAAGTGTGCTTCGAGTTTGTTCAGCATGCGCTCTGCCGAGATGACATCCGCCTCGGTTGCCGTTGGCATGGCGACGGTGCCGCTCAGCCGGATCTTGCCGCCGCCGAAGTTGGCGCTGATGTCCTCGATGTCCAAGCGGGCGCCGCGTGCGAGCAGCTGTTTCGTCGCATCATCGATGGCTTCCAGCGCCGGTCTCGCCGTCAATGCCCGCTGGTATGCCGCGATGACGTCGCCGTTCGAATTATGCAAGCGGTAGGCCATGTGGAGGTCGTCGATGCCGGTGCCGCCCACCGACAGGCGGCGCGTGCTGAACTCGTAAACAGGAAGCTGTTGCTTGCCTTGCCGGCTGATCGCGTAAGAGAAAACCGATTGGTCCGCGCGGACAACCATCGACTGGTCTGCGGGATTGGTAAAGGCGATGCTGTCGGCGTCGATGCGGACCTTGCCTGTCCAGCCGCCGGCCGGCTCGCGCCTTTGACTGAAGGCGAGGCCGATGCCGTGGAATGCCGCAATGAAGTCATTGCCGCGAATATCGATGCCATCCCAGGCGCCGTTGCCGTTGAGCGTGCGGCGGTCCTGGCTGAGGTCCAATTGCAGGTTCGCATCCGGCCAGACGCTTTGCACGCCGCCGACGTTGTAGGTATGGCCTGGAATGCGGAGCGCGTACCGCGCGTTGTTTCCCTTGGGCGGCAGTCGTTTGACGGTAAATGGAGGGGCGGCGCCGAACACCGCTTGGGCGGCTGCCTGCTGTGCATCGCTGTAGCTTTTGCCGCTGGGCCGATCCAACTGTGCGGCCTTGGCTTTATCGATGCGCGCGTCCAATTCCTGCTGCAGGTAGTTGACGGCCAGTGCGACTTCGGTGGGTAGCTTGGCGGCGTCGGCGGGTGCCGCACAGGCCAGGCGGGTGAGCGAAGTTGCGATCACAGCCAGAATAATTGTCTTCAAGGGAGTGCCTCGCTGGTTGATGCCCGTGAAGCGGAATCCACGGGCGTGGCGGGCTCAGGCGACGACCACCGGCTGGATGATGCCGAGCGAGGCGGCGGCCAGGGCGTTGTCGCCTTCGCCGCCGGCCAGTACATAGCCGCGCTCCAGCAAGCGGCGGGTGTAGTACTTGTTGTACATGAACGCCCAGACCACGCCGATGAAGAAGGCACCGATACCCATCGTGACGATGGCGATGATGACGCTGATGACGAAGCCGCCGATGAAGGTGATGAAGTCACCCCGGAACAGTGCAGGGAAGAAGCCGAAGAAGAAGGTGGTCCACGAGAAACCGTAGAAGCCATCTTTGACCAGTCCGGTTTCCTTGTGCTTGAGTGCGATACGAGTTGCCACTGTTATTCCCCTGTTATTTGTTTTGAATTGCAACTGTTTTGTTAATGTTGCCATGGGGATAGTAACGTATTAATAAAGCGGTAAAACTATCCAATTATCACAATTTATAGATGATTATTAGTTGTCTTCAACTGAGTGTGCGACATCTACTACCAAGCTCGGCTATCATAGCGCCCGGTCGGCAAATTCATTGGTAATTTGCTTACCCTGGATTTGCTTGGTAAGGGATAAGGATGAGCGTAGCAGTACGAGTAGCACCCGGAGTGGATGAGAAGACAAAGACGCAGTTTGGCTTGATTAACCTGTTGAAGGCTGGCGCAGCGCAGCTGATTATTCTTCACCACCTCGCATTTTATGGCCCCATGTCCGATCATGTGCGGCCGCTGTTGCCAGCGTTGATCGACTGGCTGGGCGGCAGTGCGCGCATCGCCGTGCAGGTATTTCTCGTCATCAGCGGCTTCCTCGCGGCCAAATCGTTGTCGCCGTCCGGACATGCCGGGCTGTCCGATCCGCTCTCGGCGATCGGGCACCGTTACGTCAAGCTGGCGCCGCCGTTTCTGGTCGCCACGCTGGTCGCGGCCGCCGCGTCCGCCCTGGCTGCCATGTGGATGACACACGATTCGATTTCAGCCCCTGCGACCTTGAATCAGCTGGGCGCGCATGCGCTGCTGTTACATGGCGTGCTGGGCTATCCGTCGCTGTCGGCCGGCGCCTGGTATGTCGCCATCGATTTCCAGTTGTACGCGTTCATGGTTCTGATGCTGTGGCTGGCTGGCCGCATGACCGGCAACCGCAAGCTGCCGGCCTTGATGCCATTCGTGGTCACCGTGGGCGTCGCGCTGTCGCTGCTGTATTTCAACCTCGATGCCGATTGGGATAACTGGGCGCCGTACTTCTTCGGCAGCTACGGCCTCGGCCTGATGGCCTGGTGGGCCAGCGACTCGCGCCGTAACTCCGGCGCCGTCGCCTGGCTGGCGGCGATGGCGCTGCTGCCGGCGGTTGCCGCGCTGTTCCTGGAGTTCCGCAGCCGCATCGCGCTGGCGCTGGTGGTGGCGTGCGTGCTGTTCTTGTGGGGACGCGTCAAGACGGCTTCGGACGGCCGCGCCTGGCCGATCGTCAACAGCCTGGGCAAGATATCGTATTCGGTGTTTTTAATTCACTT
>Ga0247742_10002883_pt1 | contig 11101 bp, 9 predicted proteins | sample UWRJL208509C2_FD_180944 | JGI IMG/M metagenome (GOLD analysis project Ga0247742, IMG submission 180944) | Plant litter microbial communities from Arlington Agricultural Research Station in Wisconsin, United States - UWRJ-L208-509C-2 | ecosystem: Environmental > Terrestrial > Plant litter >... | reverse complement strand
CATAAAAATTGGCCCAGCTTTGGTCAAATTCTGGTTTCAATTTACCGCCGTGCAATACGTCGTTATTATCTTTCATAAAAGCCGGTGGGCTCCATGGCGAAACAAACAGGGTTAATTTACCCCCTGCCGCGGCTGTAGCAGCTTTTATAAATGGAATACGATAGGTTTTATCATGGCTGATATCAAACGTTTTCAGATCGGCATCACCTTCCTTAACATAGCTGTAGCTGGCGCTCGAAAAATCGCAGCTCTGGATGTTGGTACGGCCAAGCGTATAGCCTATGCCTTTGTCCTTATCAAAGTAAGCAGTTAAAAACTCCTGCTGCTTATCCTTAGGTAGTTTATAAAACACTTCGGCCGAGGCATCAGTTAAGGCTCCGCCTATGCCCACCATAGTCTGAAATGTTTTTGCCGGATCAACAAAAACAGACACCTCAGTTTCCGGAGGTTGGGGATGATCTGTAAACTGAAGTGTTTCTGTTTGTGCAAACTTATACCCGGCTTCTTTTTCAGAAACAATCACCTTAACCGTTTTATTATTCGTGGTAAACGGCGCGGCGCCCTGGGCATTTACAAGGCCAGCATTTGCTAAGCTGCCCGCCACAAAACAGGCAATTAAAAATTCTTTCTTCATGATTTATTGTAAATAGGAAAGCCGGGGTTTAAAACGTTGCTGAAATTGAGCATTTCCGGCAACTCAAATTTATTAAAGTTAATGACAACTAAGCAATCTCATTTATATAAATAATTGATTTATAACAACTTGATAGCATATTGATACGCTTTAATACCGAAGCAAACCATTCCAAAAAATCTAATAATCAGGCTATTCCATTCCTGATTACTGCAAGCGGCCAAAATTACGATGCGGTTAAGTACATCTGCCTTTTTTTGAGCGCAAATGCACTTACTCTATCGTTCCAGTAAGCACAACAACTATTTTTGAGCTTTGAGCTCATCTTCTATGCGCAGGCTTTCTTTATGTATGGCATTCATGAGCTCGGTTATAAAGGTTTCTGATAAGCCTTCTTTTTTGCCGGCCTCTACACTTTTTTCAAGTACCTGTTTAAAACGGTCGGCTTGTAGGGAGGGGATATTGTTTTTGGCTTTGTAAATACCTATTTCCTTTACCACCCGCTCCCGTTCGCCCAGTAATTGTATCAAAGCTTTATCAAGCGAATCAATTTTTTTACGGCTTGTCTGTAATGTTTTATCGGTATTTGCAGGCGTTTTCATTGGTGCTGTTTGGGCGCTAACTAAACTGTAATTAAACAAGCTTACTAAAAATAAAGCTAACAGGCGGGTATAAAATTTTCTACTCATATGCCTTAAACATCATAAGCCTTTTAAATGTTGCATTGTTTAAAAAATTTACAAAAACCTGTTAGCGATTATCGGCATAATGTCCGTGTTTGATCATGTCTTTAACAGCCTGGGCCAAAAACTCTTTGTCGCCCTCATTAAGTATGCTTTGCTTGCCGCCATCATTAAGCTCATAGGTAATTTTACCATAGCGGTCGCTTTCGGCCTTGAGCTCCTTGCCATCCCGCTGGTATTTCACATAGCCATTTGGCGAAATACTCCGGATAGCTGTACCCTCGGCATTAAAATAGGTTTGGCCTACGTATTCAATTTTCACAGTAACTCCATTACCGTTTTCCATAATAGTGGTATGCCTGTTTCCAAACCGGCAGGCGCTTACTAATCCCATTAAGGCTATAGCAGCAATAAATTTTAGTTTTTTCATGATATAATGTTTTAGGATTAAAGATTTCATACAAATATATACAAAACACAGTACTATACAATACATAGTACTAAATTTTTAATATTTATTTATAGATGCGAAAGCGCACACCTGCATGTACGAATACGAACAGTTTCGTACAGTGAAACTTTATTAAAAAATTGACAAACAGATCATTATATGTCTGGCACAAAATTTAAGGTTGCTTTTGATCTCTCAGTAAACAACCCCTGGTAACATGACTACAGAAGATTGTGTATGGAACCTTGTTATAAAAAAATTAACTCACGAGGCTTCCGAACAGGAACTGCAGGAGCTGCATAACCTGTTACATCAAAATCCGGAACTTGACGAAGCTGTAAAGCTGATGTTTAAATGGTGGATTCCTGATGTACCAAATGAAATGGACAACAACAGCTATTTCAAATTCAAACAGATGCTTAAACGGATCAGAAAGGCCGAAGCTACTTTACAACAGCAACCCTCCCCCGATACTGCAAAAGTTAAAGAGTTTAATAAGCCGCCTGATAAAGTTGAAAAGGCAAGTTTTTTAAAAACAGCATTCAGGAAGCTATTCAAGCAAAAAACGCATTCGTAATAATAGCAACCAATACGCATAAAAAAAGCCGGTGTTTCTTTACGAAACACCGGCTTTTTATTGTGCATGGCTGTTAATTAAAAGCCAGGGTTGTTTGGTAACAATTTAGGGTTAATATCTGTTTCCTGTTTTGGTAACGGGAATAACAGTTGTTTTTCGCTAAATGTAGCACCGTAAACGGTTTTGTGACCAACAAAGTTGTCCCATGCGCCAGTTACATCATTGTGTACTTTACGGGTACGCAGCATATCAAACCACATTTTGTTTTCAAAGCAAAGCTCGTAGTAACGTTGAATCCAAACTTCCTGCTCAAATGCGGTTTGGTCTAATGCACCTATCGGAGCAAGTTGTGCTCTTGCACGGATCGCGTTAACATAAGCAATAGCATTTGCATTCGGAGAACCTTCTGCACGGTTTGATGCTTCAGCATACATTAAGTATACATCAGCTAAACGATAAACAGTGTAGTTCAAGTCAGACTTAGCAGTGCTGGTTACCGCGTTTACATCAAACCATTTGTAAATGTAGTGGTTTTTGAATGTTACAGTTGTACCTGGTACTTTTGAGCTTGGGTAACTGGTGTAAAAGAATTGTCTTTCAGCTACGCGCTTATCGCCTGCCGGGTACGAAGCAATGAACTGATCTGTTGGCCATACTGAACCGTACTCATCAGAGTATTTAGATATACCTGAGAAGTTAGGAATAGTATATGGGGTAAGGTTATTGTTAATATTAACGCTTGCCGCATATTGTACCTGCAAAATAAACTCCCCTGTGTTTTTGTTAGCAGGATTGATCATATCAGTATAATTCGGGAACAAAGTGTAACCACCATTCTGAATTACAGCAAGGGAACGTTTTGCTGATTCTGCATAAGCAGCAGCACCACCGTTTATAGCAGCACCTGCATAAGTTAAGTAAACATCGGCAAGTATTGACTCAACAGCACCCATTGATACTTTACCGGTTGCATCTTTCCATGGCAGGGTTGATTTTTCGGCAGCAAGCAAATCAGGGATGATCACCTCATCATAAATTTGTTTTGCCGGTACACGTGAAACCTGCAGGTTAAGATCCTTTGGTGGTTCAATCACTTTAGGCACGGCACCATACATACGTACCAGGAAGAAGTAGTACAATGCACGCATAGTACGGGCTTCGGCTACCATGTTGTTTTTAGCCTCATCAGTTAAACCGGCCGCGTTAATAAGCGGGATCCTTTGAATAGCCAGGTTGGTTGCGCCTATACCCAGGTACATTTGCTGCCACCAGGTATCAACGAAAAACGATGTATTGCTGTAAATAAGTGTTTGAAAGTTTACGAAACCGGTTTGGCCCAAATCGCTGTTTGCTTTACCGGTCATAAACTCCATCAGGTCCCAGGTGCTACCACCATATGAGCCCGGTTGGCCGGCCACCAAACCATTAAAGTTTTGATAAGCACCATTGGCAAATGCACGTGCTACCTTAGCACTTGAAAGGTCGGCATCAGGCGTCAGTACAGACTTTGGATGCTCTTCCAAAAACTTTTTGCATGACGAGCAAGAAAGTACCAGGCAGGTTGCTACTAATATATTTTTTAATGTTTTCATTTTCATTTGATTTTAGTGGTTGTTTTTAAATCCTTCGCTACTGTTTTTCTATCGATTTTAATCATACCACAAGTTTTAAAATCCTACCTGCACACCTAAGTTCCAAATACGTGGACGTGGGTTAGCAAAGAAGTCAATATTCTGTGTAGACGCAGGGTTTGAACCATATGAGTTATTAAAGGTATCAACCTCAGGATCATAACCAGTATAATTGGTAATAAGAAATAAGTTCTGAACGCTTGCGTAGATACGGAAACGGCTAACATGCATACTTTGCAATACAGGAGCAGGTAAAGAGTAACCTAACACGAAGTTTTGACCACGGATAAATGAACCATCTTCAACCCACCAGGTATCAAAGTGTGAATCCTGTGCATATTTGTAGTTACGCACTTGAGATATCATAGTGTTTTGGTTGGTTGGAGTCCAGCCGTTCAATACAGTTTTTAAGCTGTTTGAGATTGTTTGCCTGTCTTCAACTGAGTGTTTAAAGTTAGCTGCAGTGTTTACGCCTTGTACAAAACGGATATCAAATGAAAAATCCCAGTTTTTGTACTTGATGGTACTATTAAAGTTACCGGTCCATTTCGGGTTTGAACGACCGATGATGCTGTAATAGTTACTACCGTCTGGGTTGTAGATGTATTTCCTGTCACCTGCTTTTAAACCATGTGTGGCAGCTGCAGCAACATCAGCAGCGTTATCACCATAAGTACCTACACGGGTCATACCGTAGAATGAACCGATTGGAGCACCTACACGGATCACGTAGTTTTGACCCAGGAAGTTTGGACCAGGGAATATATCAGCGCCACCATCATTCAGTTTTGTTACTTTATTTTGGTTAGCAGCAAATATGAAATTGGTTACCCACTCAAAATTTGAGGTTTTAACGTTCACTGTGCTTAAGCTTAACTCCACACCTTGATTTTTTACCGAACCAACGTTTTTATAAACGTAATTTTGGACGAAACCAGCGCTCCATGGAATAGGCGCTTGCAGCAATAGATCGGTAGTTGTACGTTGGTACACGTCAGCGTCTAAGTTAACACGACCACCAAATAAACCTAACTCAACGCCGGCATCAATCTGGCGGGTTCTTTCCCATTTCAGATCAGGGTTACCGATGTAGTTTGGCAATAAGGAGATCACAGCCTGACCGTTTTGAGCGGTTTGTCCGGTTGTGTATGTAGGCAATGAACGGTAGTTACCAATTTCCTGGTTACCTGTATAACCATAGCTGGCCCTTAACTTCAAGTTAGATATAGTTTGGCTGTTTTTCAGGAAATCTTCCTGAGATACACGCCATGCAGCACCTACTGATGGGAAGAATGAGAATTTATGACCATCGGCTGGTCTTGATGAACCGTCATAACGACCTGTAGCAGTGAACAAATATTTTTCGTCAATATTATAGCTGATACGACCGTAGTATGAGTTTAATTTACCCGGGCTAAATGCGCCAGGCGTGCTTTGATCCTCACCAGATGTAGCATTGCTTCTAAGTGAACCCGCACCTAAGTTATTATACTGGAAAAAGTCATCAATGAAGTTTTGTGTCTCTACAAAAGCCCTTTCGTATGATGCTTTGGTAAATGATATACCTGCTAATGCGGTAAATCTTTGGTGATCATTGATCTTATGGTTCCAGGTCAAATAGTTTTCAGTTTGCCAATAAGTGCTTAGATTACTGGTTATTTGGGCTATACCTCCCTGATCGGCAGATAAGTGCTGTAAACCTAAACCAGAGTAAAAGTTATTCTTTTGTGTGGCAATGTTGTAACCGAAATCTGTTTTGAAATCAAGTTCACTTGAAATCTTGAACTGAGCATAAAAGTTACCTAAAACCTGTAAAGTGTTGTTAAGTGTATAACGCTCATTTGCAGTTTGAATAGGGTTTGGAGCACCTTCTAAACCGCCAATATCATAGTTACCGGCCCATGTTCCGTTAGGATATTTAATAGGAACAATCGGCACTTCCTCACTTACGGCACGAGGCACGTTCAAACCACCATTATTATCAGTTACCAAACGCTGGCGGCTGTAGATACCGTTGATGCTACCGCCTACTTTTAACCATTTTTTCACATCGTTATCCATGGTCATTTTCACGGTATAACGTTTAAAGTTTGATGTAGGGGTTAAACCATCCTGGTTAAGATAACCTAATGATAAGCTGTAAACATTGTTATCGCCACCACCCTGGATGTTTAACTGATGACTTTGAGAGAAAGAAGGCTTGTAAGTTTCTTTTTCCCAGTTGGTATCATATATAGGATTGTTGTTGGTATCAAATAACAGAGGGAAATTTGTATGATTTAACGCAGCAGCCGGTTGTTGAACAGCGCCGGTTGGGTCAAATTTTGCACCGTTGGCAAATGATTGATTGTAAATTTGTACAAATTCCTTTGAGTTAAGGGTTGGTACGTGCCTGTAAAGCTCGCTGATGTTACCGTTACCTTCATAGCTAACAGTAGCTGGACCTTTACGACCACGTTTTGTTGATACCATGATTACACCGTTGGCACCACGTACACCGTAGATAGCTGTTGATGACGCATCTTTCAAAACCTCGATAGATGCGATATCATTCGGGTTAATAGAGTTAGGGTCAACACCAACCACACCGTCAACTACATAAATAGGGTCAACGTTTGAGTTAACAGAACCGATACCCCTGATACGTACCTTAGCGGCGGCACCCGGCGCGTTGCTGTTAACGCTTACGTCAACACCGGCAACTTTACCTTGTAACGCTTGTGAAAGGTTGGGTACTGGTTTGTCTAACAATTGCTCGGCCTTTACGGTAGTAACAGAACCGGTAAGATCTGATTTTTTAGCAGTACCGTAACCGATTACTACAACCTCATTTAAGGCGCTTTGGGTTTCTTTTAATTGAACATTGATAATTGCTCTGCCACCTACGTTTACTTCCTGTGTAGCAAAACCGGTGTATGAGAACACCAAGGTTGCGTTGGCATTGGTTAAATTTAAAATGTAATTACCGGAAGCGTCGGTTTGTGTACCAGCCGTGGTACCCTTAACTCTAACGCTTACTGAGGGCAAAGGTAGGTTGTCTTGCGAACCGGTAACCTTTCCGCTAATTCTAAGCTGGGCCATTACCTGTAGTGATAACAGCGAAAACAGGATTGAGTAGATAAGTTTTTTCTTCATAACATTAATTTAAAAATGGGAATTGATCTTAATAGAATATCACCAGGGATATTTGTAACCAACCAAAACTATTATGGTGGTTGATGGTAGTAGTGAGCGCCGGCGTACCCCTTTAACAGAGGGCCCCCTGCCCATGCTACCTGCATGGCATTGTTAGTTTTCATGAAATTTATTTTTAAGTACTGGTTTTAAGCTTATTTAATCCTTAGTCTATTTATTTTTAATAGCCCATTGTTTTAAAACTGTTATTGCATCAAACAAAACACCCGCCTCGCCTCTGAAATCGCCCGATCCTTTGGGTGCGCCTGTTTGTACATCATACCATTCGTAAAAGCCTTTATTGGCAATTGCGCGGTTTATCATTGGTGTTAATTCGGCCTGTGCTTCTTTCACTAAGCCATTGGCAATTAAGGCGCTGGTTATACGCCCGCCAAACCATGTCCAGTCGCCAGCATTCTGGTAATTATATGGATGCATGTTTGGGAATTGCTCTTTAGGATACGGCGGATAAACGGTAATACCGATGGTAGCATGTTTTTCCTTAGCTGCCGCGGCAAGCATCTGCCTGTTTATTTCTTTAACCTCGGCGTTGGTATTAAAACCGGCCAGTATGGCGCATATAGATCCGCCTGTGTATAAAATTTCCTGTTCGTTAAAATCTTTTGAAAAAGGGCTGCCATTTAAATAAATATGCGGAAGGTATTTTTGGGCAGCGGGCATCCACAGGTACTTGCGAACACTTTTTTTGATGTTGGCAGCTACTGTACCCCAGTTTTCGCGCGGTTTGAAATTACCAGATTTCATAGCGGTAAAATCATGAATAGCCATTACGTACATGGCGTTATCATAAATATCAATAGCCCATTTGGTTTTGTTATTGATAGCTACGCCCCAGCCTGTTTCTGGCTGCACATCGCCCCAGTCAATGGTAGTAGCGCCGGTAACCAGGCCGTATTTTGCCGACCATCTGTCTTTTTGGATATATGCCAAAGCATCTTCCATTCTTTGCAGAACCGTTTTAGCACCTATAACCTCATTTAAGATGGTACTGTCGCCAGTTACATCAATATATTTTTTTACCGCCTGTATCAATGATGATTCCTGATCGGTTTCAACTGTATTTTTATGTGCAGCCCAACCCGGTAGTAAAGCCGAGTAACGGTACTTATAGCCTCCCCCTGCTTTGGCGCTGTCAACCACCCCATCTACTATATTGCCATCGGTACCCTGAATTTTAAAAAACATCAGGAGCATGGCTTTCACCTTTTCTTTGGGATGTACCTGTAATGACCCTTTTATGAATGTGTTGAAATCGCGGATCCAAACCTCGCTGTATGAGGTGCCTGCAGAAAAGCCGGAAAGCAGCTTTAAGGCCTTAACCTGAATCGTATCTAAACTTTTATCGGCAAGGATGGATTGGGCCAAAAAAGACCTGTCATTCACCTGCGCTTTTGCGTTCAGATAAAATAGCCAGAAGAATATAGAAACACTGAGTAAACGTATCTTCATGCAGGACAATTAAGGATGTAAGGCCAAAACACATTTTTAACAGACAAAAAACGAGTTTTGTAAAAAATTGGTTACGATATTATATGTACAAACATACATACATTAACCGTATTTCCAAACTTTTTTAAATTAAAATACGGTTAAACTTTCAGGTCTTTTAATAATTAATTTATGCTTGGCAACTAAAGGTAAATCATTTGTTACAAATACTTGTATAAAAATTTAAACTTAATCGATTAAGAAGATAAAATTTAACTTATGGGTTAATTTATATAGGTTTATGATATGTCCTTTCATATAATGATATGAAAGGACATATGTTTCAACATGTAAAACGATTTACTTTAAACTAAATTAACGCCTCGAAAATGATGGGTTAATATTCATAAAAACTTCATGTTTAATGTCGATTAAATTACCTCCAAATAAGCATATTTTTGACCAATTTTATAGCTAAACGGGGAAAATTCAGATAAAAGCGTGGCGTAACCTGCTTTTACATTTGGGGAAATGAGGTGTGAAAAATACTATTGAAACCTGCCTTAAATTACATCGTTTTGATGTAAACCAGAGCACGCAAGGCACGTTTGTTTTGTTTACGAATATAACTGTTTACACAAACAACTAAAATTAAAAAATCATATTTGTTTACGGTTACTTACTATGCGGGCGCGGTGTTGCTTACCCCATTTTTGCAGGGCATCTATCACATTACCTAATGATCCGCTGTAAGGTGTAAGCTCGTAAATAATGGTTATGGGCTCGGTTGAGAAAACCTTACGCTCCACAAATTCATTCAATTCCAGTTCTTTTAGTTCTTTGGATAATATTTTGGGAGTAATATCACCTAATGTTCTCTGAAGATCATTAAACCGTTTGGGTCCGGTTGAAAGTGCCACAATAAGCGGAAGTTTCCACTTTCCGTTTAATACATAAAGCGCGTCTTTTACCGCGTTAACATGGGCATTACAAGCTTCAGGTGTATGTATTTTAGGATCTCTGTTTGGAAACATGGCTTTATTTGCTATCAAAAGGATACTACTATCTTTTTAACAGCAGTATCCTTTTGATAGCAAATATATTGATGTTTAATACAAAAGGAAACGTTTATGCCGATAATGGCAGGCTTATGACCAAAAGCCCTGTACCTTAATTTGGCCCGATGGGTAGCCCTGGCTCCTGAGCAGCTTACGCAGCTGTGCAACCATGGTATTATTGCCTGCCAGGTAAAAAACGGTGTTTTCAATGCTGTAATGCTGGTTAAGTACCCATTCCATTAAACTATGATGGCCAAAGCTATCCTTACGGGCAACCGGTTCAAGCGGCGACCAAAAATACTCGTGAAAAAGCTTGCGGTGGTGTTCATTATCAATAATCAGCCCTCCGGAAAACCGGGTGTTGGGCAGTACCATTTTTTGCAGGGCCAGTAAATGCCCCATACTGCTTTCATCGCCCAGGGCAACAACTGCCGATGTGGCTACAGGTTTATGATGTGTTGAGCCTATTTTCAGATAACTAACCGTATCATCCTTTTTAAGCTGTCTTGCCCATTTACTGCCCGAGCCTTCATGAGCCGCATCAATATAAATGGTACAGGTACAGGTTTCGGCATCCCAGCCAGATGGGGTGTAATCTCTGAAAGTTAAATCATCAACCTTAAATTTTATATAGGGTACCTCATTCCATTGAGCAATGTCGGCAAAGGGCATGTGAAGGTCAACCTCAATAATTGTTGAGGGTTCCCAATACCTCACCTCAAGTACCCGGGCCGTTTGTAGTTTATGCTCAAACAGCATTCCGGCTTTTTTCTTTATCTTTTGAAAAGTGGATATTTCCATGTGTGTATTTTTTTAATACACAAAGAAACAGGGAGTTGCACCCTTTATCAATAACAAGCTTATGGTAATGATTGGACTATTTACGGTAATCGGCCCTAAAAAGCAATGGAGTAGTTCCCTCCGCTTTTTTAAATAACCTTGAAAAATAGGTATGATCGCTATACCCTAATACGTGGGCAATCTCTTTCACGTTCATCTGGCTGTAGTAAAGCAGGCGCTTAGCCTCAAGCATTACCTCCTGCTGTATCCAGTAACTAACAGAAAAACCGGTAACCTTTTTCAAGGCCTCGTTCAAATAGCTTTCAGAAACATTAAGCTTAGAGGCATAAGCCGAAGGCCCTTTTACCTGTCTTACATTATCAACCAACAGCTTTTTAAAATCCTGTGCCAGCTGAACCGGCCTCGACATGGAAACCTGAGCACCATCAGCCTTACTATAACAGCTTGCGGCTATACCAATAAATGATTGAAGCAGGGAGTGCACTATTTGCAGGTAAAACGGGCCCGGATTGTCTTCCCGGTATTTCTCCTGCATCAGGCTTAATAAATTACGGCACTGCTGTAATTGTGCTTCATTCAATGCAATAGGTTGTTGCAGTACCAGCTGGCTTTCAAAAATAGTACGGTAATGGGGCGCTATCAA
>Ga0247742_10002882_pt1 | contig 11104 bp, 12 predicted proteins | sample UWRJL208509C2_FD_180944 | JGI IMG/M metagenome (GOLD analysis project Ga0247742, IMG submission 180944) | Plant litter microbial communities from Arlington Agricultural Research Station in Wisconsin, United States - UWRJ-L208-509C-2 | ecosystem: Environmental > Terrestrial > Plant litter >... | reverse complement strand
CATGACGCGCGTGTTCGGCAACGGCGGCTTCTTCGCCTTCGACGGGCTGTTCTACTCGAGCCGTCTTGGTTTTGTCCGCAGCTACGCGCGCAATCGTGAGCACGGCGTGGTGGTGTACCTGGCCGGCAGCCGGAAGCTGGTGCTGTCGCCCGACGACCCGGATGCGTTCGTCACCGCTGCGCTGGCACAGGGTGCGGTATTAGCCGCACCCTGAATCCCTGTGGGAGCCGATGAATCGGCGATATCTCTGTAGGAGCCGATTCATCGGCGATCCCGCGGCAGCGGGCCAGGTTGCAGCAACCTCAGGGATGTCGCGATCTGGTTATCGCCGATGAATCGGCTCCTACAAAGTGCTGATTAAGCGCGTCGGCGACGCAGGGCGTAGCCAATCCCCAGGATCGCAAACCATACCGGGCTGGCTATCAGCGCCTTGCGCGTATCGTCTTCCAGGGCCAGCAGCACCAGTACGAAGGCGAAGAACACCAGGCACGCCCAGCACATGAACACGCCACCGGGCATCTTGTAGCTCGATACGGCATGCAGCTCGGGCCGCTTGCGACGGTAGGCAATGTACGCGGCGAGGATGAGCGACCACACGAACATGAAGAGGATCGCGGCCAGCGTCGTCACCAGCGTGAACGCGGTGACGAGGTCGGGAATGACGTAGACCAGGGTGGCACCGCCGAGCAGGCAGATGCACGAGAACAGCAGGCCGCGCGACGGCACCGCCTGCTTCGACAGGCGCTTGAATGCCGACGGTGCATGGTCTTCCTCGGCCAGGCCGTAGAGCATGCGACTGGTCGAGAAGATGCCGCTGTTGGCGGAAGAGGTGGCCGAGGTGAGCACCACGAAGTTGATCAGGCTCGCCGCCGCCGGAATGCCGGCCAGTACGAACAGTTCCACGAACGGGCTCTTGCCCGGCAGCACCTGGCGCCACGGCGTCACCGACATGATGACGACCAGGGCCAAGACGTAGAACAGGATGATGCGTACAGGGATCGAGTTGATCGCCTTGGGCAGGTTGCGCTCCGGATCGGCCGTCTCGGCGGCCGTGGTACCCACCAGCTCGATGCCGACGAAGGCGAACACGGCGATCTGGAAACCGGCGAAGAAGCCACTGATGCCGGTAGGGAACATGCCGCCGTCATTCCACAGGTTGTGCAGCGAGGCCACGTGACCATCCGGCGAATGGAAGCTCCAGGCCACCATGCCGAACCCGGTGACGATGAGCGCGCAGATGGCGATGATCTTGATCAGTGCGAACCAGAACTCCAGCTCGCCGAAGAGCTTGACCGTGGTGAGGTTGAGCACCAGCAGCAGGATCACGCAGAGCAGGGCCGGTATCCATGGCGCGAGCCCGGGGAACCAGAATTGCGCGTACGACGAGATGGCGATCACATCGGCGATGGCCGTGATGATCCAGCAGAACCAGTACGTCCATCCGCAAAAGAATCCGGCCCATGGCCCGAGCAGGTCGGTCGAGAAATCGATGAACGACTTGTAATCGAGGTTGGAGAGCAGCAGCTCGCCCATGGCCCGCATGACGAAGAACAGCATCACGCCGATAATCAGGTACACGAACAGGATGGACGGCCCGGCGAGACTGATCGTCTTGCCCGAGCCCATGAACAGCCCGGTACCGATGGCCCCGCCGATGGCGATCAGCTGAAGGTGTCGGTTCGACAGGCTGCGCCTGAGGTGCTGTTCGGGTGGCGATTCCTGCGGGTGCGACATCGGCGGTAGCTCGATCGGGACGGAAGAACGGAACATACGGGGGTGGCCGCCATACGGCAAGGCGGCGACGCCCCTGTGGGAGCCGCTTCAGCGGCGATGTTCAACCGTGTCGCGGAGCCATCGCCGATGAATCGGCTCCTACAGGAGCGGCGCTACTGCACTGGCTCCGGGCTTTGGCGAACACGTGCTGTACCTGCCATCCGTAGATATCTGCGACGGTGCCGACGCTGAAGCATGGTCCCAGCGCGGTGGGTGGAAGCTGCAGCAGTTCGCCGTCGACGATGTAGCGCTGGTAGAGCGGCGTGATGTCGCCGCCGCCCTCCGCGGCCACGGCGACGATCAGGGCCGGTCCGGGATCGGCCGCGTTGGCGTTCATTCTCTGCAGTGCGTCTGTCAGGCGTCTCTGTCCTTGGGTGGCCTCGCGCATCTTCCCGTCGATAAGCCAGGCGAAGAGCTCGCCGCGCGTCAGTGGCAGGTCGTGGATCTCCTGGATGCGGTCGTACTCCTCGACCACTCGCGCATTGGAGGCGCGACGCACGGGAGAGCCCCCGTAGGCGACGATGGTCTGGTCCAGGTGGCTGGCGAATGCTCTGTCATCGAGGCGTTTTTCTTCTCGCATGAGCGTGGTCACGCGGAAGGCGGTCATTCCGTGGGTGAACCATGCGTTTCGCGGATTCGTGTCTGCCTGCCCGGCCACGGCGAAGCTGCGGATGACGTCGATCAAGGCGTCTTGCGCTGTCGCGCTCTCGGACAGGTAGAGCACGCCGCTCGCTCCGTTGAGGCTCCACCCCAGCCCGTCTCTGCCATGGAAGGTGGTGATGTTGAGCGTCAGTACCTTCCCGGCCCCCTTGCCGGTCGCCTTGCCCAGGCGGTTGAGGGCGTTGGCAATCGTTGTGGCCAGCCGATCGACATCGGGCCTAAGGGGGCCGGTCGCGCTCACGCGGAGGATCGTGCCCGTTGCCGTCGAACGGGTGGCCGTGCGGAGTCCATGCGCCGCGAGGAAGCTGATCTGCGAGCTGCTCGCGACGGTCTGAGCGTTGGTATCCAGTCCCGTCGTGGCTTGCCACCCTTCCGGCATCGATACGGACGCGGTAACGTGCCGCGAACTCGCCCCCGCAGGGGCAGCCAGGAAGGCGCCGCCCAGGGCGACGACGGCGTGGGACTGATCGGCGATGCGCTGCCAGATATTCCAGGGCTTGGTGTCGATACGCTCCGGCTTTCCGGTACGCCACGCCAGCACGACGTCACTGCCGGGCTGCGTAGTGACTCGCCATCGCTCCTTCACCGAGGTATCGAGCGTGCCGGCTTCCGCGTGCACCTCGGTGACATCCTGCCAGGGCGGGGCGAAGTCGACGACGCCGTTGTCGCCCGCACGAACGGTGGCACGCACGGTGATGGCTTCGACTTCGTCGTTCCGTACATCGAGCCCGATGTCGTAGTGCACGGGGGGTGGCTCGCTCGCATGGACGAACGATGTGGAGCCGCTCGTTGCGATGAGAAAAGCCCAGACCCGTTTCGATATGCCTGCCATAGCCGCTCCTTGTGATCGGGAGCGGTGTTGCAAGGGGTGGGCCAAGCGGGAAGGGTTATGAGATGCCGGTGACAGTTGCAGCCGGTGTGTCCGCGGACGTATCGCGTGGACACACCGGACGCACGCGCGCGCTCCCACACATAGCTAGCCGGGTACAGAAGTCAGACGCGCGTCACGCTGGCGCCGCCGCGGACGGACTCGTGTACGCGTGGCAGGAACGAGTGGGGGAAGATCGGGGTGATGGCGCTGGCTTCGTCGAGTTTGCGGATCTGTTCGTCGGTGAAGGTGACTTCCAGTGCCGCGAGGTTTTCGTCGAACTGCGCGGCGGTGCGCGCGCCGAGGATCGGGATGATCGTGGGGGCCTGCTTTGCCAGAAGCCAGGCGATGGCGGTTTGCGCAGGCGTGTGGCCCACCTCTTCGGCGACGCTCTTGAGCGCATCGACGATGTCCAGGTTATGTTCGCTCAGCGAGCCCATGCCGGCGGCGACGGCAGCACGGCCGCCGTTGAACATATCGCTGCCCTTATGCTTTTCGATATCCGCGCGCGAGTACTTGCCCGACAGCACGCCACTGCCCAGCGGTGACCACGCCAGTACGCCGAGGCCCAGTTCCTGTGCCATGGGCAGGAGGTCGTGCTCTACGGTGCGCTCGATGAGGCTGTGCTCGATCTGTAGCGCGACCAGCGGCGCCCATCCGCGCAGGTCCGCCAGCGTCTGCATGCGTGCGATTTGCCAGGCCGGGGTATCGGAGATGCCGGCGTAGACGATCTTGCCGGCGCGAACGAGATCGTCGAAGGCGCGCATGATCTCCTCGACCGGCACCAGGCCGTCCCACACGTGCAGGTAGTAGAGGTCGATGTAGTCGGTGTCGAGGCGGCGCAGGCTGTCTTCGACCGCGCGGACCATGTTGCGGCGATGGTTGCCCGAGGCATTGGCGTTGGTCGGATCGGTGGTCAGCGAGTACTTGGTCGCGATGACCGCATGGTCGCGGCGGCCGGCGAGGAACTTGCCGATCAGGGTTTCGGAGGTGCCGCCGGTGTAGAAATTGGCGGTGTCGATGAAGTTGCCGCCGCGCTCCATGTAGGTGTCGAGCATGGTGCGGGCCTCGGTTTCGCCGGCGCCCCAGCCCCATTCCTCGCCGAAGGTCATCGTGCCCAGCGAGACGGGGCTGACGCGCAGGCCGGAGCGGCCGAGGGTGATGTAGTCGTTCAGGCGCTTGCTCATGGGGTGTACTCCGTGGAGGGATGCCCCGAACGATATTCCTGCGATTGCCTCTGGATAAACCGGTGATCGGGGCATAGGCTTTGAAGCACTGCTTCATAATGGAGGCCGCCATGCCGCCCGATCTGCTTCCTGCGATCTCTGCCTTCGCCCGTGTGGCCCACCACGAGAGCTTTACCCGGGCGGCCCGGGAGCTGGGCGTCTCGCCCTCGGCCCTTTCGCAAACGGTTCGATCGCTGGAGAGCCGCCTGGGCGTGCGCCTGCTCGACCGGACCACCCGGCGGGTCGGCGTGACCGAGATCGGTCGCCGTTTCCTCACCGAGGCGCAAACGGGACTGACCGCGATCGCGAAGGCGGTCGATGCCGTGGACGAGTCGCGCGAGGCACCCGCCGGCGTGCTGCGCATCAACCTGTCGCGCGTGGTGGCAGACCTCGTGGTGCTGCCGCACCTGGGCGAGTTCATGGAGACCTACCCGGACGTGGTCGTGGAGCTGCACTGCGACAACCGCTTCAAGGACCTCGTGGCTGGCGGCTTCGATGCGGGCTTCCGGCTGGGCGAGAGCCTGGCCAACGACGTGGTCGCGGTACCCATCGGCGGCCCCCACCGGCTGGCGACGTTCGCCTCGGCCACCTATCTGCAGCGTTACGGCGAGCCGCTCACCCCGGCCGACCTGCTGGCCCACCGTTGCGCGTGTATTCGGCTGGACCAGGAGCGCAGCCTGATGCGCTGGGATTTCGAGCAGGACGGGCGCCTGATCGAGGTCGAGGCCACGCCCTCGATGATCAGCAACGATGCCGACCTGCTGATCGAGGGCGCCCGGCAGGGCGTCGGCATCGGTTGCCACTTCGAAGACCTGGTGCGGGCCGATCTCGACAGCGGCCGGTTGCTTCCGGTGCTGGAAAATTTCTGGCCTACCTTCAGCGCCTTCCATCTGTACTATCCCAGCCGAGTACACGTGCCGCGGAAGCTGCGCGTGTTCATCGACTTCTTCCGCGAACGCCACGTTTCGTCACCACCCAGGGATCCGCGACCATGATCGACGCCGCACGCCACGCCCTCATCGACGCCTATATCGACGCGTACAACCACTTCGACATTGAACGCATGCTGGCCCTGGTCACGGACGACGTGCGCTTCGAACATCACACGGGCGACGAGCTGAGCGTGTCGACCAGCGGGAAGGCGGAACTGGAGAAGCTGGCGCGCGTGGGTGCGGCCCTGTTCGCTTCGCGTCACCAGAAACTGCTGAAGATGCACGAGGAAGGTACCGTCGTGATCGCCACCATCGACTTCCATGGCGAGATCGCCGAGGACATCCCCGATGGTCCGGGCGCCGGCAGCATCATCGAGATGCAGGGCACCTCGGAATTCGGCTTCCAGGGCGGCAAGATCAACCGCATCATCGACCGCGGCTGAGCCGCGAAATCCTGCCTTTGAAAGCCTGCCGACAGGTACGCTTTTACAAGCAACGATTCACCCTGATTGTGGCAAGCTCCGCCTCATCGATGATGAGGATTTCTCCCATGTTCAAGGTATGGAAGCGCGGCGCTGTCGCATGTCTGGTGGTGTCGCTTGCGGGCTGTGCGGCGGCCCTGCCGCCGAAAGAAACGCCGCAGTCGTCGAAGGTCATCAAGCAGAGCAGCGACGACAAGGAAGTTGCCGACGGCATCAGCATGATCAAGGCCGGGAAGATGCAGGCGGCGATCGATGGTCCGTTGGCGGATGTCGCGACCCGCCTGGAGAGGCAGTACGCAAATAGCCCGGACCAGGTTTACTCTCCCCGCGGCCCGGCGCTGAGCGCTAACTATGCGGCCCTGGCAACGGGTGACAGCAAGAACCCGGGTCACGGCAAGCGGATCATCAACATCGGGCCGGCCTGGGGCATGGCGTATTGGGCGCGCGGGTATGCCTATGGCGACATGGGGCGCTACCCGGAGGCCGAGACCGAATTGAGCAAGGCGCTGGCGCTTTCGCCGAAAGATTCCCAGTACCTGGGCGAGCTCGCCTACGTGAATCAGCGTCAGGGCCGCTACGACGACTCGTTCAAGCTTTACCGCGCGGCGATCAGGAACATCGCCCTCATGGATACGTGGCCGGACGCCGAGAAGAACGATTTTCTCTGCCGGGCGTACGGCGGGCAGGGCTTCGATATGGCTCAGTTGAAGCGGTATGACGAGGCCGAGAAGGCGTATGGGGCGTGCCTGAAGCTGATGCCGAACGATGCGAAGTCGAAGGCGGGGCTCGAGGGTATTCGGGGGTTGAAGGTGCCGGTTGCGGGTAAGCCGGTGGCTGGCAAGTAGGCGGCATTGTCGCTAGCACCCATCGCCGCTGAAGCGGCGATGCTCTCGGCTCAGGCAGCAATATCCCGAACAGCCGCCAACAGCGTCTTCCGGTCATACGGCTTTGCCAGATAAGCCATGTTCCCCAGCAGCCAATCGTGCTGCTCCTTCGCTTCGCCCGAGGTCACCAGCACGTGCATGTCGCTGTGGCGCGTGGCGAGTTCCTGCCCGGAAATCTTTCCCGGCATGCGTACGTCGGTGAACAGGACGTCGGTTTTACTCTTGCCGGATTCCAGCCACTGTTCCGCCTCATCGCCACTGGAGACGGTGTGCACCGTCATGCCTGCGTCCTCGAGGATCATCGCGGAGATCTCGCGGATGGCGGGATCGTCCTCGACAAGGAGAACAAAGAGGGGCTTATCTGTGGTCATGGGAGGCACTTCACGAGGTAATCGATGGGTTATCGGCGAGGCAGATAGCGGGTTGAATGTGAACCCGGCGTCAACGATGCAGGCATGCCGGACGCTATTCCATTGCCCCCGGTTGGGCCGCATCATAGTGGTTTTAGGGGGATGACCATGACAGCACTCAGCCGACAGACGATCGACGCCGCCCGCCAGAACGAGGGCCAGTTGCTGGCCAGCTGGCAGGCCAGCCTGGAAGCGAGTGGTGCGTCGCGTGATTCCCGCATCAACCACGCCGAGTTCGAAGCGCAAACCCGCGAGTTCCTTCGACTGCTGGTGGCGGGTGCCCATGCCGGTGACAGCGGCAACATAGCCGGCAGCGAATGGGCCGACACCCGCGGCTTCCTCGACGGTCTCTCGCGGAGCCGCGCGTTGCAGGGCTTCGACTCGCAGACCACGGCCAACTTCATCTTCTCGCTGAAGCGCCCCTTGTTCGAGCTGCTCCAGGCCCAGTACGCCAATAATGCGGCCGAGCTTGCCAGCCAGCTCTGGGCGGTGACTGAGCTGGTCGATGCGCTGGGCCTGTACACGGTGCGCGCCTTCCAGAAGTCGCGCGAGGAAGTCATTTCCCGCCAGCAGGAAGAACTGCTCGAGCTATCCACGCCCGTGGTGAAGCTGTGGGATGGCGTGCTCGCGCTGCCGATGATCGGCACGCTGGACTCGCAGCGTACCCAGGTGGTGATGGAATCGCTGCTCCAGCGCATCGTGGAAACCGGCTCGGAAATCGCCATCATCGACATCACCGGCGTGCCCACCGTGGATACGCTGGTCGCCCAGCACCTGCTAAAGACGGTGACCGCCATCCGCCTGATGGGCGCGGATGCGATCATCAGCGGTGTGCGTCCGCAGATCGCGCAGACCATCGTTCACCTGGGCCTGGACCTGCAGGGCATCGTGACCAAGGCCAACCTGGCCGACGCGCTGGCGCTGGCACTGAAGCGCTCGGGCCTTACCGTGACCAAGGCGACCTGACGTGGAACGCATCCCTATCCTCCAGATGGGTGATTTCCTGCTGGTCACCATCCAGGTGGACATGCATGACGAGCTCGCGCTGACGCTGCAGGATGACCTCTCCGAGCGCATCAGCAAGACCTCGGCGCGCGGCGTGCTGATCGACATCTCCGCCCTGGACATGGTCGACTCGTTCATCGGCCGCATGATCGGCACCATTTCCGGTCTGTCGCGGATCATGGACGCCGCGACGGTACTGGTCGGCATGCAGCCGGCTGTCGCGATCACTCTGGTCGAACTCGGCCTGACGCTGCCCGGCGTCATCACCGCCCTCAACGTCGAGCGCGGCATGAAGCTGCTGCGTGATCGCGTGCAGTCGGAATGAACATTCTAAAGAGTGGCTCCCAACCGGTACGCATCGAACAGGACGTGGTGATGGCGCGACAGGTCGCGCGCAAGCTTTCGGTGGAAGCCGGCTTGCGCCTCATCGACCAGACCAAGCTGGTCACGGCGGCCAGCGAGCTGGCGCGCAACACCGTGGTCTATGGCCGCGGTGGCGACATGGACTGGGAAATCGTCGAAGACGAACGCCGCAAGGGCCTGCGCCTGACCTTTCGTGACCAGGGCCCCGGCATTGCCGATATGAAGCTGGCGATGACCGACGGCTGGACCTCAGGAAGTGGCCTGGGTCTTGGCCTGACCGGCGCAAAGCGCCTCGTCGACGATTTCTCGGTCGAGAGCGCGCCAGGCGAAGGCACCCGGGTGATGATCTGCAAATGGACGTGACTTTCGCCGGGGAGCCCACCGTGGTGCTCCCCGTGGAAGACAGCAGCCAGATCGGCCATGCGCGCCGTGTGGCGCTGAAGGAAGCCACGCGAGCCGGTCTCGACGAGACGGACGCGGCGCGGGTCGCGCTTGTCGCCACCGAACTGGCGACCAACCTGCTCAAGCACGCGCGCACCGGCGAGATCCACGTGGCCGTCATCCCAGGTGCGGGCACGCGCGGGGTGGAAATCGTTGCCGTGGATCGCGGTCCCGGTTTCAACCTCGCCGACTGCCTCCCTGATGGCTATTCCACGGGCGGGACGCGCGGTGAAGGGCTGGGCGCCGTAAAACGCGTATCCGACGTGCTCGACATGTATACCGACCACCGCGGTTCGGTCTTGCTTGCGCGCATCTACCCGAAGGGTTTCAGTCGAGCCGACCTGCGCTTCGGCGCCAGCCATCACCCTTTGCACTCGGAACTCGTATCCGGCGACGGCTGGGCGATAAGCATGGGCGCGGACGTTATCTCCGCGATGATGGTGGACGGGCTCGGTCACGGGCCGCTGGCGCATGACGCCGCGGTCGCGGGCGCCGACGCCTGGCTGGCCGATGCCCAGGCCGATCCGGTCACGGCCATGGCGGCCATGGATGCCGGGATGCGTGGCACCCGGGGTGGCGCCGTGGCCGTGGCTCGATACGATCGCAAGTCCGATACGCTCAGCTTCGCGGGCGTCGGCAACATCGCCGGCAGCCTGCAAGACCCGGAGGCGGCGTCACGCGGCCTCGCCTCGCACCCCGGCATCGTCGGCATGCAGGCGCGACGCAGCCGGCCCTTCGAGTTCTCGCCTGCGCACGGCCGTTTGCTTATCCTGCACAGCGACGGCCTGCAGTCGCGCTGGAACCTGCGCGACTATCCCGGCCTGGTGACGCGTCACCCGGCGGTGGTTGCCGCCTTGTTGCATCGGGATTTCTCCCGTGGCCGTGACGACGCGGCCGTGCTCGCGATCCGACTGGAGAGTTTCGTATGAGCGGTGCCGACGATATCGATAGCCTTCGCGCCGAGAACAACGCCTTGCGCGAGGAACTCGACGAGACCAACCAGGGCGTGCTCGCCCTGTACGCCGAGCTGGACAACCAGGCCGAGCAGCTGCGCCAGGCATCGGAACTGAAGAGCCGGTTCCTGTCGTACATGAGCCACGAATTCCGCACGCCACTGGGTTCCATCCTCAGCATGACGCGCTTGCTCCATGACGAACTGGATGGTCCCCTGAACCAGGAGCAGCACAAACAGCTCGCCTTCGTCACCACCGCCGCGCGCGACCTCAGCGACATGGTGGACGACCTGCTCGACCTGGCCAAGATCGAAGCCGGACGGATCACCATCTCGCCGGCCTGGTTCGAACTGATGGACCTGTTCACGGCACTCAGGGGCATGTTCCGCCCGATCGTGGACATGACCGAAGCGGACCTGATCTTCGAAGCACCCGAGGGCATGCCCAAGCTCTATACCGACGACAAGAAGCTCGCCCAGATCCTGCGCAACTTCATTTCCAATGCGCTCAAGTTCACCCCGCGTGGCGAGGTGCGCGTGACCGCACGCATGGAAGGCACGGATCACGTGCGCTTTGCGGTGAGCGATACCGGTATCGGCATTCCCGAAGAACTGCAGGGCGTGCTGTTCGAGGATTTTGCCCAGGTAGACTCGCCGCTGCAAAAGCGCCTGCGCGGAACGGGCCTCGGTTTGTCGTTGTGCCGGCAGTTCGCCCATCTGCTTGGGGGCGAGGTCGGCCTTGAGAGCAAGGCGGGCGTCGGCTCCGTTTTTCATGTCGTATTGCCGCTGAAGGTCACGGAAGGGACGACCGATGTTGCGGAATAGCCGGCTGCTGATCGTCGACGACAACGCGGCCACCCGCTACGCGATGCGACGAACCGTCGAGCGCCACGGCTATATCGTGTCGGAGGCCGGTACCGGTTCCGAAGGCCTGGAGATGATCGCCGCGAACGATTATGCCGGCCTCATCCTCGATGTGAACCTGCCGGACATGAGCGGCTTCGACATCGTGCGCAAGCTGCGCGATGCGCCGGAGACCCTGCTGCTGCCGGTAATTCACGTGTCCGCCGCGTCCATCGAGACCGGAGACATGATCACCGGGCTGGAT
>Ga0247742_10002881_pt1 | contig 11105 bp, 10 predicted proteins | sample UWRJL208509C2_FD_180944 | JGI IMG/M metagenome (GOLD analysis project Ga0247742, IMG submission 180944) | Plant litter microbial communities from Arlington Agricultural Research Station in Wisconsin, United States - UWRJ-L208-509C-2 | ecosystem: Environmental > Terrestrial > Plant litter >... | reverse complement strand
GCGCAGCATGTACCACATTTGCCCGCCCGAGCGCCAAGTCCAATTGCATGCCCGGTAAGCTCTCCACGATGGCTATTTTTCGCCCCGTGGCCTCCCCGATCCGCCTTGCGAGCGAGTCGAGCTTGGTAACCCCGTCGCGCGCGGCTTCAACCGAGTGCAGCAGGATGGTGGCCTCGCCCTTTTGCAGGGCGTCGATCACCTTGGTGTTGCCCGCTACCACCCGGCCCGCCTTGTTGGCGATGCCGAGAGCAGCTAGCGCGTCCTTCTCCAGCAGGCTTTCCACCAGCTCGGGCAGGGCCGCATCGGCCCGGCCCTTGCCGCGGAACGCTCGCCCGAAGGCCTTCCTCTTGATCGCCGTGGCCAGCGCGTCCTTCGACACGCTCACCCAGGCGCCACGCCCCGGAAGCTTGGCTCCGAGGTCCGGCACCACCGTGCCGTCGGGTGCCACGACGAAGCGCAGCAATTGGTCGACCGGCTTTGCAGTCCGGGTCGCAATGCAGAAGCGCGTCGGCTCGCGACGCGCCAAACCGGGTCCGGCGTCGGTCTCGTCGGCGATTTCCACGCCGTCGAGCATCACGTCGTCCGACGCCGTATTCTCGCCTGTACCCTCAATCTGCACCGCCGGTACAAGCTCCTTATTCTACGACGCGGGCCTTTTTCAGCCCTGCGTCGTATCTTCTTCCGTCGGCTCGGCGTCGGCTTCGTCGTCAGCAGAGCCCGTATCATCGCCGGCGAGTTCGTCGGCGGTGATCCAGCCGGCCATGACACGGGCCTGCATGATCATCGCTTCCGCGTCCTCGCGGGAAATCTCAAAACCTTCCAGCGCGCCCGGGGTGCGGATGGTTTCGCCATCCTTGCGCTCGGTCCAGCCGGTCAGGTCGTCGGTGGCGCAACCGGCCAAATCTTCGACCGACTTGATGTCGTTCTCACCGAACGCCACCAGCATCGGCGAAGTCACGCCCGGCACGGTGCGCAGATCGTCTTCGACACCGAGTGCCACGCGGCGCTCGTCGAGATCGGACTCGATCTGGGCGAGGTGAGCCAAAGCGCGGTTCTGCAGTTCCTGCGCGGTGTCTTCGTCGAAGCCTTCGATGCTGGCCAGCTCGTTGATCGGCACATAGGCCAGTTCTTCGAGGGTGGCGAAGCCTTCGGAGGCCAGCAACTGACCCATCATCTCGTCGAGATCGAGGGCCTCGGCGAACATCTTGGTGCGCTCGGCGAATTCCTTCTGCCGGCGCTCGCTCTCTTCCGCCTCGGTCATGATGTCGATGTCCCAGCCGGTCAGCTGGGAAGCAAGACGGACATTCTGGCCGCGGCGCCCGATCGCAAGGGATAGTTGGGCATCGGGAACGACGACTTCAATACGCTCGCGGTCTTCATCGAGCACGACCTTGACGACTTCCGCCGGAGCCAGCGCATTGACGATGAAGGTCGCGACGTCGTCGGACCACGGAATGATGTCGATCTTCTCGCCCTGCAGCTCGTTCACCACGGCCTGCACGCGCGAGCCGCGCATGCCGACGCAGGCGCCGACCGGGTCGACCGAACTGTCACGCGACACAACGGCGATCTTGGCGCGCGAGCCGGGATCGCGGGCAACCGCCTTGATCTCGACGATGCCGTCATAGATTTCCGGCACTTCCTGCGCGAACAGCTTGGCCATGAACTGCGGATGGGTGCGCGACAGGAAAATCTGCGGGCCGCGCGGCTCGCGGCGCACGTCATAGACGTAGGCGCGGATGCGGTCCGAGGTCTTGAAGATTTCGCGCGGCAGCAGCTCGTCGCGGCGCAGCGAGGCTTCGCCACGGCCGAGATCGACGACCACATTGCCGTATTCGACGCGCTTGACCGCGCCATTGACGATCTCGCCGATGCGATCCTTGTACTCGTCATACTGACGGTCGCGCTCGGCCTCGCGGACCTTCTGCACGATGACCTGCTTGGCGGACTGCGCGGCGATGCGGCCGAAGTCGAACGGGGGCAGCGTGTCGGCGATGGAATCGCCGATCTGCGCGGCCGGGTTCAGCCGGCGGGCGGCGGGCAGGTCGATTTCGATGGCGGAATTGTCGACCAGCTCGACCACCAGAAGGTGGCGGGCGAGGCGAAGCTCGCCGGTGCGCGCATTGATCTCGGCGTGGATGTCGGTCTCGGCGCCATAGCGGGAACGCGCGGCTTTCGCGATCGCGTCTTCCATGGCGGCGATGACGATGCTCCGGTCAATCGTCTTCTCTCGGGCGACCGCGTCGGCGATCTGCAGAAGTTCGAGCCGGTTTGCGCTGACCACAGCCATCAGTGCGTCTCCTTACGCGGGGGATTTGCGGTTGGGCTTGCCGTTCGACTTCGGCTTGGGGCCCGACGATTTGGGGTTCTTGGCAGGCGCCTTGCCGGCCCACGGCTTCTTCGCCGGGTTGCGGATCGGCATCTTCTTCGGCGGCAGGATGCGAACGGCGATCTCATCGCCTTCCCCATCAGTCGGCTCGGCCGCCTCTTCGTCGAATTCCTCGTCCGGATTGGCCTCGCGCAGCGCTTTGTCGCGCCGCAGCGCCTCGCGGACCAGATCGTCAGTCAGCATGAGGCGGGCCTCACCGATATCGGCGATCGGCAGATTATAGGTGTCCGGCATGTCGTTCGGCACGTCGTCGAGGCGGATGATCGCCTCGGTGGCGGTAGCGCCGGTGAGGATGCCGCGGAAGCGCTTGCGGCCATCCATCGGCACGGCCATCTCGACCTTGACCTCATGACCGGCCCAACGCTCGAAATCGCTGGCGCGCACCAGCGGGCGGTCGATGCCGGGAGAAGACAGTTCCAGCGCATAGGCGCCGGAGATCGGGTCCTCGACGTCAAGCACCGGGGAGATGGCGCGGCTTGCCGCCTCGCACTCGTCGATACCGAAGCTGCCATCGGGACGCTCGGCCATGATCTGCAGCGTGATGCCTTCACGGCCCGAAAGCTTGACGCGCACCAGGCGGAAGCCGAGCCCTTCGAGGACCGGAGCAACAATGGCCGCGACACGCGCGGCCTGACCGGTCTCGATCACCAGACGGGGCTCATCCACGCGGGACTCGATCACCGGGGCGTTTTCCGAACCGCTCACGGCATTCGCAGATTTGTTTTCGTTTTCGCTCATCGTCCTCGCCGGACCACTGGCAGGCCCGCAATGCAAAAAGAGCGGGTCCCGGCGGCGGAACCCACTCTCAACCGACCGTGTGTCGTTATGAGATTGAATGGCGTGCTTATACAGCCAAAAGCAGCAATCGTGCAAGGTGCTGTCATAAAGGCGCCGAGACGACCGCCATCTTGCAGCCTGCCCGCCTCGCGCGCATAAGCGACTCATGGCTGACACCGTTCATATCAGTGCTTTCACAGGCTCGCCCGATCGCCCCGCGACGCTGTTCGAGCGCGCGCCGGCCAAGGTGAACCTGTCGCTGCGCGTGCTTGGTCGGCGGTCCGATGGCTATCACGATTTGTCGAGCCTCATCGCGTTTGCCGGCACCGGCGACCGGCTGGCGTTTACACCGGGTGCGGCGCTCGGGTTGGAGACGTCAGGCAATGTCGCGGCACTGGGCAGCGAATCCGACAACCTGGTGCTCAAGGCCACGCACGCTTTGCAGGCGCTGGTGCCAAGGCTTGTCACCGGACACTTTCACCTTGTCAAAAAGCTCCCCATCGCCGCCGGCCTCGGCGGCGGCTCGGCGGATGCGGCGGCGGCGTTGCGGCTGCTGGCGCGCGCCAACGGCCTCGGGCTCGACGATATCCGGCTGTTCGACGCCGCGCTCGCGACCGGCTCCGACGTGCCGGCCTGCCTTTACGGTCGGTCCTGCACCATGACCGGGCGCGGCGAAGGCATTGCGGCTGTCAGCCTGCCGCGCTTCGGCGCGGTTCTGGTCAATCCCGGCGTGCCGGTCGCGACCTCCGACGTGTTCCGCATGTTGGCGATTCCCTCCGGCACGAAGCTGCGCGAACAGCCCCCGACGCCTCCAGGCTTTGCCAGCCGCGAGGAGGCGATCGCCTTCCTGCGCGATGAGCCGAACGATCTGGAGCCCCCTGCCCACCGCCTCGCCCCCGTGCTCGACGAGGTGGCGGCGGCCCTCAAGGCCACGCCGGACGTTCTGCTGGCCCGCATGTCCGGCTCGGGTGCGACGATGTTCGCGCTGTATGAGAATTGCCGTCATGCCGTCCGCGCGGCCAAGATGGTCGGCGGCGCTCATCCCGCCTGGTGGGTGAAGTCGACCATTCTCGGCTGAGGGCGCCTATGCACACCGCGTTGTTCTTTTGCCTCGCCGCCCTTGCCGAGATCGCCGGCTGCTTCGCCTTCTGGGCGGTGGTGCGCAATGGCGCGACCACGCTGTGGCTGATACCCGGCACGCTCAGCCTGATCGCGTTCGGGGCATTGCTGACGCAGGTCGAGGCCTCCGCCGCCGGACGGGCATTCGCCGCCTATGGCGGGGTCTATGTCGCGGCGTCGCTGGTCTGGCTGTGGGCGGTGGAAGACATGCGCCCCGACCGCTGGGACCTGCTCGGCGGCGCGGTCTGCATCGTCGGCGCCGCCATTATCGTGTTCGCCCCGAGGGGCTGAATACCGCGGCGGCCTCAGCGCGCCCGCGCGACGCAGAAATCCACCACGTCGAGCAGCGCGCGCTTGGCCGGGCCGTCGGCGAACAGGCCGAGCGCGTCCTTGGCGATGGCGCCGTAATGGCGGGCGCGGTCGGCGGTGTCGGTGAGCGCGCGATGACGGGCGAGCAGCTCCATCGCATGTTCCAGATCGCCGTCACCTATCTCGCCGCGCTCCAGGCAACGCACCCAGAACGCCCGCTCCTCCTCATTGCCGCGCCGGAACGCCAGCACGATGGGGAGCGTGATCTTGCCCTCACGAAAGTCGTCGCCGACATTCTTGCCGAGCTTGGCGCGCGAGCCGCCATAGTCCAGCGCATCGTCGATCAGCTGGAAGGCGATGCCGAGATTCATGCCATAGCTGCGGCACGCCGCCTGTTCGGCCTTGGGCCGCTCGCCCAGCACCGGGCCGACTTCGCAGGCGGCGGCGAACAGTTCGGCGGTCTTGCCGCGAATGACGGCGAGATATTCGTCCTCGCTGGTCGCGGTGTTCTTCGCGGCCGCCAATTGCGCGACCTCGCCCTCGGCGATCACCACGGCGGCGGTGGAGAGAATGTCGAGGGCGCGCATATTGCCGACCTCGATCATCATGCGGAACGCCTGCCCCAGCAGGAAATCGCCGACCAGCACGCTGGCCTCGTTGCCCCACAGCATGCGCGCGGCGGGCTTGCCCCGGCGCATGTCGCTGTCGTCGACCACGTCATCATGCAGCAGCGTCGCCGTGTGCATGAACTCGACCGAGGCGGCGAGCTTCACATCGCCGTCGCCCTGATAGCCGACCAGATCGGCGGTCGCCAAGGTGAGGATCGGACGCAGCCGCTTGCCGCCAGAGGAAATGAGATGGGTCGCCACCTCGGGGATCATCGCCACGTCGGACCCTGTGCGCGACAGGATCATGGCGTTCACCCGCTCCATGTCGGAACGCACCAGATTGACGATGCTCTCCAGCGAGGGCTCGGCAGAGGTTTCAGCGACGGGGTCGAAAGGAAGAACAACGGCCACAAGCAGCTTCCAGTTGGCATTTTCGCGCGCACCATAGGAAGGCACGGGGGTGCGCGGCAAGTGACTTATTCCCCGGGTGGCCTGCCCGCCATTACCGCTGCAACGCTTTTCCGGGAAATTCGACGGCCCTCCGCGCGCTTTTCTCGCGCCCGTGCCATGATGCCGGCATGCGAGAATTGCTGCGTACCAACGATATTGTCCTGCTCTCCGCCATCGAGGCGCTGCTGACCAGCGCCGGCTTCGGCCATGTGGTGCTCGACCAGCATATGAGCGTCATGGAAGGCTCCATCGGGCTCCTGCCGCGCCGACTGCTGGTGGAAGAGGACCAGCATCGCCGCGCCCGCGCCCTGCTGGTGGAAGCCGGTTTCGGCGATGTTCTGGTCGCCGGCTGAGGGTTTATGAGCGCAACCATCCCTCCCGACGACCTCACCGACCGGGACCTGACCGACCGGAATTTGACCGACGACGCTTTGCTGGGTGGCCGACTGCAATTGCTGCAACCCGCACGCGGCCACCGCGCCGGGCATGATGCGTTGCTGCTGGCGGCCTCGGTCCCGGCGGATGCGCGCCGCGCGGTCGATCTCGGTGCGGGGGTCGGCACGGCGGGGCTGGCGCTGGCGGCGCGGGTGCCCGGTGTCGAGGTGTGCCTCGTCGAGATCGACCCCGCCACCGCCGATCTCGCCGCCCGCAACGCCGCACGGCAGGTGCCAAATCTGTCCCATCGCGTCACCGTGGTAACGGCCGATGTCGCCAGCCTCGCCAAGCCCTCCGGCCCGGCAATGCCGGCGCCCCGCGCGGCCGATGTCGTGCTGATGAATCCGCCCTTCAACGATCCTGCGCGCCACCGCGTCTCGCCGCGCGACCAGCGGGCGCTGGCCCATAGCCTCGACGATACCGACATCACCCCGTGGCTGCGCGCCGCCGAGCGGCTACTTGCGGCGGGCGGTCGGCTGCACCTCATCCACCGTCCGGAAGCTCTGGAAACGCTGCTGGACGCGATGAAGGGCCGGTTCGGCGCCATCGCCATTCGCCCGGTCCACGGCAAGCCCGACGCCCCGGCGATCCGCATTCTGGTCAGCGCCATCAAAGGCCGCCGCACCCCGCCGAGCCTGCTACCGGGCTTGGTACTTGCCGACGCCGAGGGAAAGCCGACGCCGGAGGCGACGAGGCTACTGCGCGGGGAAGGTGGGTTGTAGGACCGGTGCCCAACACGCCCTCACAATCCGTTACCGCCCCGCTTGAGCCCGGCGCCCCCCCGCCCTATCTCTTGACCCATGGCAAACGCACCCTTCTTCGCTGAATTCCGCCGCCGCCTTTCCCCCATCCTGCCGGCCCGCATGCGTGGCGATACCGCCATCGTCCCGGTGGTGCGGCTGCATGGCGCCATCGGCATGTCGACGCCGCTGCGCCAGGGCATCACCTTCGCCAATACCGCGAAGGCGCTGGACAAGGCCTTCGCCACCAAGGGCGCCAAGGCGGTCGCGCTGATGATCAATTCGCCCGGCGGTTCGCCGGTGCAGTCGCACCTGATCTATCGCCGCATCCGCGCGCTGGCGTTCGAGAAGGAATTGCCGGTCATCGCCTTCGTCGAGGATGTCGCCGCGTCCGGCGGCTACATGCTGGCCTGCGCAGCCGACGAGATCGTCGCCGACCCGTTCTCCATTGTCGGATCGATCGGCGTGGTGAGTGCTGGCTTCGGCTTCGACAAGGCGATCGAAAAGCTCGGCGTCGAGCGCCGCGTCTATACTGCCGGCGAGCGCAAGGTGATCCTCGATCCGTTCCAGCCGGAAAAGCCGGAGGACGTCTCGAAGCTCCGCGCGATTCAGAAGGAAATCCACAACGCCTTCGTCGATCTGGTGAAGGAACGGCGCGGCGATGTGCTGTCCGGCACTGAGAAAACCGTGTTCTCCGGCGAGTTCTGGGCCTCGCCGCAGGCGCTGGAGTTCGGCCTCATCGACGCCATTGGCGACATGCGCTCCTATCTCCGGGCGCGTTATGGCGATAAGGTCATGACGCCTCTGGTGCAGTCCGGTGGCGGGCTATTCGGGCGCAAGACGCCGGGAGTGAGCGCGCCGGGCATGGCGTTCGACGTGACGCAGGCCTCGGCCGCCATCGGCGCGGGCCTGGCCGACAACATTCTGAACGTCGCCGAGGAACGCGCGCTGTGGAGCCGCTTCGGGCTCTAGGAGATCGATCATGCCGCCAGTGCTCATTCTCGCCCTCGGCGCATTCGCATCCGCCGCTTTGGTCAAGTTCATGGCCAAGGAATCGCGGCGGGTGAACGAGGAACTGGACGCCGCGCGCGCCGGTACCGAGCCGGAAGTCGAGGGCGTTAAGCGCCCCACTCTGCGCCGCGATCCGGCGACCGGCGAGTACCGTCCCAGGGACCAGTGACGCTGCGACACATCGCACCGCCGTTCCCGTCGATACGCCCTGCGCCGATAGTCAGAGCCTATCATTACCGCGAATTCACTATGTGCGCCGCATGTTCCGTTTTATTCCCATAAGTGGTTGGCGCTGCTAGCGCGACGCGTGTCCCGAAGCGGACAAAAGCGTCGTCTGGCTCTTGGGAATCGATCGCCTGTTGCAGAGTGATCGGGGCAGAAGCGGGATGTTGCAGAAATCCGAAGCCGGTTGGGAAAGCGCCATTGAGGGCAAGGCCAAGCTGCGCCGCAGGCGCCGTCGCTGGCCGTGGCTGGTGCTCGCCGCGCTGATCGTCGGCGGTGCCGGCACTTACTATTACCGCAACGCGCTGCCCGCCCCCGGCCCGACACTGCAGACCGCCAAGATCGAGCTCGGCGACATCGAGACCAGCGTCACCGCCATCGCCAAGATGCAGCCCAAAACCTATGTCGATGTCGGCACGCAGGTCTCCGGCCAGCTGCGCAGCATCGTCCCCGATGTTGGCGCAGTGGTGAAGAAGAACGACCTGCTCGCCGAACTCGATCCCACCGTCTACCAGACCCGCGTTGCCGGCGACCGCGCCAGCCTCGACAATCTGCGCGCCCAGCTGGCGCAGGCCGAGGCGCAGCTGGTGCTCGACAAGCTGCGCAATGACCGCGCCCAGCAGCTTCTCGCCAACCAGTCCGGCAGCAAGGATGCGTCCGATTCCGCCACCGCGGTGATGCGCATCAGCGCAGCCAAGATCGACGCGCTGAAGGCGCAGATCGCGCAGACGCAGGCGACATTGGACGGCGACCTCGCAAATCTGAGCTACACCAAGATCTACGCCCCGATCGACGGCACGGTGGTCTCCATCACCGCCCGCGAAGGCGGCACGCTGAACGCTAACCAGAGCGCGCCCATCGTGCTGCGCATCGCTGACCTCCAGACAATGACGGTCACCGCGCAGGTCGCGGAAGGCGACATCCCGAAGATCAAGGTCGGCACGCCGGCCTATTTCTCCACGCTCGGCCTGCCCGACCGGCGCTGGGAGGGCACCGTGCGCCAGGTCGAGCCGACGCCGACCATCGTCAACGACGTGGTGCTCTACAACGTGCTGATCGACGTGCCGAACAGCGATTTGATCCTGATGACCGACATGACGGCGCAGGTGTTCTTTCGCCTCGGCGAGGCCAAGGGCGTGCCGCTGGTGCCCACTTCCGCGCTGCGCGCCGGGCGCAACGGTGGCCACACCGTCCGCGTCATGGCGGGCAATGGCAGCATCGAGGAGCGCCGGGTGAAGACCGGCCTGTCGAACCGCTCCATGACGCAAATCACCGAAGGCCTGTCGGCCGGCGAGACCGTGGTGACCGGCAATGCGCCCGGCGGCGCCCGCCCTGCCGGCGGCCCGCAGCGCCCCGGCATGCCGGCCCGGCTCGGCTGACCGCCATGAGCGACATCGCCACCGCGCCCTCCCCCGTCACGGCGTCCACGCCACACACTGGCACTCGGCCCATCGTCGAGCTGGTGAATGTCAGCCGTATCTACCCCAATGGCGAGACCGTCGTGCGCGCGCTCGACCGGGTGTCGCTATCGATCATGCCGGGCGAGTTCATCGCCATCATGGGCCAGTCGGGCTCGGGCAAATCGACGCTGATGAACATTGTCGGCTGCCTGGATCGCGCTTCCTCGGGCGACTACCGCGTCGCCGGCATTGATGTCGACACGCTGGATTCCGATGCGCTGGCGGCGCTACGCTGCTCGACCTTCGGCTTCGTGTTCCAGCGCTACAATCTGCTGCCAACCCTTACCGCGACCGAGAACGTCGCGATCCCCGCCATCTATGCCGGCACCGCCAAGCATGACCGCGACGAGCGTGCCCATGGCCTGCTCGCCCGCCTCGGCCTCGGCGACCGCACCGAGCATCGCCCCAGCCAGCTTTCCGGCGGCCAGCAGCAGCGCGTCTCCATCGCCCGCGCGCTGATGAACGCCGCCCCGGTCATCCTTGCTGATGAGCCGACCGGCGCGCTGGATTCCCGCTCCGGCGAGGACGTGCTGGCACTGCTCAAGGAATTGAATTCCGAGGGCCACACCATCATCCTGATCACCCATGATCCCGATGTCGCCGCCCATGCGCGCCGCGTCGTGCGGTTTCAGGATGGCCGCATCGTCTCGGATGAACGCCGCGAGGACGACCCCGCGCGTCCGCCGCTGCCGGCAACCCGACCCTCCTCGCGCGGCCGGCTGTCACGCTTCCTCCCCGATCTCGCGGAAGCCGTGCACATGGCGTTCGGGGCGATGATCTCCAACGTCTTCCGCACCGCGCTGACGCTGCTCGGCATCGTCATCGGCGTCGCCTCTGTCATCACCATGCTGGCGGTGGGCGATGGCGGCAAGGCAAGCGTGCTGGAGCGCATCTCGCAGATCGGCACCAACCTCCTGATCGTGCGGCCAGGCGCGGCCGGCATACGTTCCAGCGGCGACAATGCCACGCTGCTCCCCGAGGACGCCGACGCCCTGCGCGCCATTCCCGGCATCGGAGCGGTGGCCCCCGAGCGCTCTGGCCGCTACACTCTGCGCTTCGGCTCGGATGATTATTTCACCTCCGTCACCGGCACCACGGCGGACTATCTGTCAGCCCGCGACTGGCCGATGGCCAGGGGCGTGATGTTCACGGCCGAGGACGTGAAGACCTATGCACCGGTGGTGGTGCTGGGACAGACCGTGGTGAACAATCTGTTCGGGCATGACGACCCGCTCGGGCGCTATGTGCTGATCAAGAACGTGCCGTATCAGGTGATCGGCATACTCTCCACGCGCGGCGCCAATGCCTTCGGGCAGGACCAGGACGACGCCGCGCTGGTGCCGCTCTCCACCGGCTTCATGCGGGTGTTCGGCCGGCGCTTTCTGAACTCGGTCACGGTGAAGGTGGACGACGCCAACGACATTCCGGCCGTCGAGACGGCGATGACGCGCACCATCACCGAGCGCCACCAGGCCGAGGATTTCCAGGTCCGCTCGACCTCGCAATTCCTCGAGACCGCGATGGAGACGCAGAACACGCTGACCCTCGTGCTCGGCTGCGTCGCCGCCATCTCGCTGTCGGTCGC
>Ga0247742_10002879_pt1 | contig 11106 bp, 14 predicted proteins | sample UWRJL208509C2_FD_180944 | JGI IMG/M metagenome (GOLD analysis project Ga0247742, IMG submission 180944) | Plant litter microbial communities from Arlington Agricultural Research Station in Wisconsin, United States - UWRJ-L208-509C-2 | ecosystem: Environmental > Terrestrial > Plant litter >... | reverse complement strand
GAATAGTTTGAGTAACCTGAGTAGCCTAGAGAGCCCTGGATACTCTCAGGCTGCCTTGGGCTGAGAGTGTTTTTCCTGATGCATGTTGTTCTTGGATATATGTATAATTGGCTTGAGGGGATTCTTCAAAACCATCTACACATACTTTGGGGTCTTGGATGTGCTGAGGGTGAGCAAAAAAGAGTAAAAGAGATTGAAGATGATGAATAGTGGACTGATACTGATGTATCTGACTCTGCAAATGAGCTGGACAATCTTCTTTTGGAGGCTGCTGAATACGACACAGAGGCAGCAGAAGCACAACAAAACACCTCACAACCATCATATAATCATTCTGAATCATCTTTTTCCTCACATCATTCAACCTTAGGATCCTCCACTCCTTCCTCATCATCCACTTCCACTGTATCAGAACTAGAGATCAACTCATATCTTGCTGATACTAGCGATAATAATGATGACATGGATCTTGATTATCAACCAGTTGATACCTCAGCCTTTTCATTTACAGATTTGGAGATTAGATCAATCCAGAGTTGCATACGCAACATAACTCTACCTACTTGGGTTCAGAGACCATCTGTAAATCTTGGAGAAGCGAGCCATGGCAAACTCAAGGCACATGAATATCTTCTTCTATTTACCTGTATCTTTCCACTGGTTATTCCCAAATTCTGGCATCATCCAGATACACCATTGGACAACTCTTATCAACATCTTGAATGCTTCTATCATCTGGTTTCTGCAACCAATATTCTCTCATCATTCAAAACCTCTAATAGCAAGGCGGACACATATACACAACATTATACTGCATATGATGCAGCCATACAAACACTCTTTCCCTATCACAATCCTAAGCCAAATCACCACTATGCCATGCACAATGGAGATCTTATGAAATACTGGGGCCCACTTCCTGTTATCAGCGAGTCCTTTGGTGAGCGGATGAATGGAATGTTACAAGGAATCAAAACCAATAGACGATTCAGTATGTATATCTAAATTTATGATCAATGCTTGTCTTAATTTTTAATTTTTAATTTTTGGATCCCTTTAGATGATATGGATCTCACAATGCTCTGTCAAATGAGCCGTCGTGCATATCTAGATGCAGTTCTTACAGACACTATTGATCAAGACTCAGCACAACTGGCTCATGTTCTAAACACAGCATATGATATTACTGAATCTATGCCAGACCAGCTCCAACCATCTGAAGTTGCTGATATTCTTCAAAAGGCTCCAGACCTAACTACAATAGAGTATAAAGCTCTTCTTCAATATTTGCAAAGTACTGGAAGACCCTATCGTGCTTTTGATGATCTTCCACATCCATCTGGTGCCCTTATTCTCCCTCTACAAGCCAAGTGACCAAACCAATTTCATCACAATAATCACACATTCAGCTGCCAGCATTCACACATTGGAAATAGTGCTATCCAATTTTACGACCCTCTTTCCCAGTCTCATGACACAGGATTCATTCAGACTATATATCAACTCCCTCTTGAGGCATCTATGCAAACCTTTATTGTGGTTAGTCCTCATCAACCACTTCCCTTCTCTGAAGAGAGTAAAGCACCCTTTCATAATCATTCTGGATATATGTCACGAATTGTGGATGTGCAACCCTCTGAGAAGACTATTCTTCTTCGACTAGATCATATTATTACACATCTTACTACATATCAATGTCCTAAGGGTACTTATCATATTGATCGGGACACACTTATAGTATGTTGGGCTTTAAATAGAGGTTGTTGATAATTGATTATATGCGTCATATTTGAACAACCCAATGGTATATAATGCAGAGAAAGAAATGCATAGAAATTTTGTAACAATAGTACTAAAGATATTCCACTATGAGGTCTTTACTCTCCCCCACAGTTTTTACCTAGAGTCTGGGTAGAGTCTAGTGAGACTTAAGCTAGGGATTTGTAGTCATTTAATGTGTTTGCCTTCAAAAAGTCTACTGAGAGGTCTCCCAGACTGTACCAAGACTCTGGCAAGACTCTCTCTATAATAGTGTATCTAGACTCTAGATATATATTGGTGAGTGAGGGGTGGAATATTACATAAGCTAGACTTGTATATATGATAAGCCCTCTATCCAAAGATCATGTGATCTATGAGAATTTCTAAAAGTGATGAGAAAATTATGAAAAAATATTCAAAAAATAGAGTAATTTATAAGCTTTCCAAATCAGGTTACATCATGTGACTAATAAATTTCCTTATTGAGAAAAACGAGAAAAACTCGAAAAAAGCCGGTGCTTTTTAGGAATAATGACCAGAATGGGTTGCTTATGTAAGATTTCTTAAATAACTAAATAAAATATTAAAGCTTATATAAGCAACCCATTCTGGTCATTATTCCTAAAAAGCACTGGTTTTTTTTGAGTTTTTTGAGTTTTTCTCAATAAGGAAATTGATTAATTACATGATGTAACCTGATTTGGAAAGCTTACAAATCACTCTATTTTTTGAATATTTTTTTCATAATTTTCTCATCACTTTTAGAAATTCTCATAGATCACATGACCTTTGGATAGAGGGCTTATCATATATACAAGTCTAGCTTATGTAATATTCCATCCCTCACTCACCAATATATATCTAGAGTCTAGATACACTATTATAGAGAGAGTCTGGCAGAGTCTAGGTAGACTCTGTGGGGGCCAGTAAAGTACACTCCACTACTCATCCTCATCAGCATCAACTTCATTCTCATCAATATCATCCTCATCCTCATCCTCTTCATCTGCATCCCACTCCTCAAGTCGAGACATCTCTGCCTCAGTTGGCATACTATACTGGGTAAGAACATTGTTACCATATCTTGTCATAAAGTCATCATCAGACAAATTCTTCCACTGCGAGATCTTCAGCCATGTGTTGCAATGCTCAGCAAGTGGAAGCGCAATAGTATAGCCATCCTTGATAATTTCTGCTCACTCGCGAACCGTCAACACATCATTCCAGAAATTGGGGTTGTAATAATCAATTGCAACTCATTTTGGCAGAGTGGTGAGCTCAGATAATACTGGTTCTTTAGGTACGAGGCATTCACGTTCAGGTCTATAATTTAATGAGAGTTAGAAATCTTAAATCGTAATAGAAAAAGAAAAAGAAACTTCACTTATAACCCCTCTTCTTCATCTGAGCAGAATGCTTTGCACGTCCAATATCAAGCATGCGGTTCAGAAACGTGACCTTAGAATTTTGCTCCTCTTTATGCTTGATGCCATAGATGGTGATTGGCTTTCCATCTCTCTCAATCTCAACTGGCTCATCATCTGAATGTGCTTTGGGTTCTTCAAGGATGGTAAGCACACGATCAGATAGTGCTTGAGCTTTCGCATAGTTCATTCGTCCAGCCGCCAGCTGTAAAAGACTGTCATTAATATCCCAGATTATCAGTGAAAGTACTTACATCACTACAGCGTTTGAAGACGTTGGTCATTTCCTTCCCCTTTGCTACGCTCCTAGGCTTCCTCTGTTCTGCCTTTGCTAGGCTAAACATATAGGAGAAAACAAAGCTGCGGTAGAGCCGACGTAGGAGAGAGAAGTTGGTGATAAAGGACAGGTTGATTCCCATATGACTGTATCCAAATGCAATCGCAACCTGCTCAAAAGTCGTCAGTGCAATATGCTCATGAAGAAGATTATACATCAATTCAGGATCTCCACTAAGCACGTCAGGTGCCCAGCGTTCAAGTCCCAAACATGCAACGGTCCTGAACATAAGTAGGTGGTGCTTTTTGGGTATTCGCTGGATGTTCTTTGACCTAATGCTGGTTTCCTTGAGCAGCCCCTTGAGGGCCACCAGTTGGGATGGAGCATCATTGATGTTGTCCGCATTCTGGGTAAGATAGTCTTTTACAGAGCTCCTCACTTCGGCTTCTGAGGTGTAGCGTTCAGCATACACAGTCAGGTCATCAGATGAGACAGCAGATGGGAGTGCATTTTGATGTGGTAAAAGCCAGAGCATTCAAAGATGAACTTCCAGCGTAGCCTAAACAAACAACCTGGTGAGGGATGATAAAGAATGTTATACTTCAGCCACACACCTTGAGTCCTGATGCCCCGTCTGGTATCTCCTCTCTCTTCATGTGCCAGTCGCTTGGTCGTTTAGGTTTCAGTTGACGACGGCGGAACTTCTTGGTAGGGCGAAGCCTCTTTGCATGCGACGAGCTAGCTTCAGGCTGATCTTCAGGTGCCATATCAGCTCTCTTGCGCTTTGCACCAGCCGTTGATGAGCTAGCCTGAGCTTGGACAGCAGTTGGGCTTGGGGCTGAATCCATGACATGGTCATCAGGGGAATCTGCCATGAGAAGTGAGAGTGGTATGAGAAAGGGGAACTTAGGTACTGATCTTTCACTCGACGGATGTGCAAGGCCATGAGGCAGCAATGTGCCCAAGACGCGCCTTGATCAATGAGCTCAAGGATGACGAACACGCTGTATATTGTGAAACAGACGCAAGTCTGCCAGCCAATATACGGCATCAGGCTGCCTCGGCGTACCTGATATACAGGCAAGAAGATGTGGTCCATAGAGCCAGATACATTGCCGGCAGAGTCACCGCACCAGATGCGGAACTGTATGCTATTCGTGCTGCCATCGTGAAGGCCTGCAGCATTCCTGATGTCAACAACATTACAGTGCCGGACAGGATCCAAATATGGAAGGCGATAGAGTGAAGTCCATTGTACACTAGTTTCCTTCTCCATAGCAGCTCGACCGGATTTTGTTTCTGTTTTAAGCCATGCATCTGCTTGAGAGCGGACTTGGACAGAGTTACATAGAGGTGCCAAAGTCAGCCTCCTACCCAACCGTTGCTCCGGGGTTCACAAAAAAAACGAGTTATCTATGAGTACATTTCAGATCGATAGAATTAAAGTTTATGCTTACCAATATGATCATTGATGTATTGATCTAATCATTTATTCTCAACTCTATTTTTTGTACCCCTCCATGACGGCTGGCACAAAACAACAGTAAATATTCAGCCACTGCGGATGCCAGCTGCTACTTTGGGAACTTCTGGTCCCTCGATGCAACAGCTAAACCTGACCGATTACCCGGTGGGGTCAAGTCGACCTATCCTCGCCGCCGTGTGCGTCCCTAGGCTTCATGAGAAAGTCTGTAGACAACCATTCGCAGCTATATATATATATATGCATAATTGATTTAGCCATAACGCAAAAATTAATATGGTGCAACCTTCAGGTTCCTCAAAACTCTGTACTTTGCTGGCTGTTTGCAAAGCGCCTGACAGGGCATCAAAATCCGAGTCTCCCCCGTGAAGCTGAGGAGCTCTAAACCAGCTCCTGATAGCTTTGAACTTGACAAGCTAGATAACAGAGTCTTGGGCTCTAGCATTCCTCTGAACAGCAAAATCATAAGTATTCACATATGGCACCAACTGCTGCTAACTGCCATGCATGGCACATACGCCAATTCGATAGTTACACTAGCTGCTCCATGCCAAGGCAAATTCTTCACGGGGAGTCTGGCCCTAGTAGTGCGAGAAAGTAAGTTAAACATGGGAACTCGAACATAATCACATCAGTGGAGAGAATATTATGCCCAAGGGTAATAACCCGCTGACTCATACGTACAGAAAGATTAGCAGAGATCTAAATTTTAATAAAGCTTATGAGACCAGGCGAGTTCTCAAGACTACATATGTGCGTGAAGTTATCAGTGGTGGAAGAGGTTTGCTACTGGCCGGACGTCAAATTACCAAAAATGGAGACTTTGATCCTGACTGTCCACAGTGGCTGAATATTCACTGTTGTTTTGTGCCAGCCGCCGTGGAGGGGTACAAAAAAATAGAGTTGAGAATAAATGATTAGATCAATACATCAATGATCATATTAGTAAGCATAAACTTTAATTCTATCGATCTGAAATGTACTCATAGATAACTCATTTTTTTGTAAACCCTGGAGCGACGGTTGGGTAGGAGGCTGTGCCAAAGTAAGAATTTTGAGATCTTCTTGCTTACAAAGACAGAATGAACAGAACATGGTAGCAGCATGTGAAAGAAAGCCAGATGCTTTACGGCTTGCCTCTAGATCTGCAATGAGTGGGGCCACTCTTGCTTGTATCCATGCACCATTGGGATGATTGTATGTTGGTATTAGCTGGCCTGGTGCTATTCAGTACTTGGCCAGAGCATTAACAACAGGATCGAGGAGATGGGATATGGTTGTGACATCAGGAAAATAGGGAGAAGGAGTAAGGCCAATAATAAAAACATTCTCGGGTTTATAGCAGAGGTCAGGTGGGAGATTCAAGCAATAAAGTATGATTGCACCACATGAAATTTTTTTGCCTATCGTGATTATAAGTGTAGTGTCAGAAAGCTGAATCAAAATATAATCGTACCTGCAATTTTATTTGTTAATGGATTGAACCAATCAATGCAAATTCCAAACATTAGATGAAATGGTGACTGGAAAATTCCCAGAAGATCTCTCCAGACAGGACTGTCTTGAACATCAGTCATGTCTGCACCATACCCTGCAGGTGGATGGGTAGTTTGTTGATCAAAGCCCTTTTGTAGGCTATCAACAATAATGCGACAGGATAGAAAAAATTAAAGCCAGGAGTCAAATGACTGGGTTGTGTATAAACATTGGGGAACCCATTTGGGCCCCTTCAAGATGTTCTTCTTTTTCCATAATAGAGTGTTGCAGACTTTAGATCGTGGTGATGCCTTCCATGTACATTTCCAAGAAATAGGATGTGAATAAAGAGTGAAGCAGGATGGACAACAAGCAGTTTGGATGATCTCGGGCTCCCTGAAGTTGAGTCGATATGCTGTATGAATATCATGAGGAAGTTTGACACCAGAAAGCTTTATGGTGATTCCAGATGAGCAAAGTGCAACCTCAATAAGATAGAGTGTGGTCGCAATAATCAGCTGTAGAGCTTTGAGGGTTGTATTGGCCACTGAACGGCTCATGCCAGCTCTGATATGAAGCCAGACAACAAGAGTACAGACCAGCTTCATGATGAGTGCGACATTGAAATCAACATCTATAAAGTACCCAATATTGCAATTAGAAGTCCTGATAGCAGATCACAGTATTTAGATACCTTTTGTAGGGGATTCTTTTTTGGTGTTCTCAGATGGTGCACTGCAGCAAGGCTGGTGCTTTGGTTTAGATGATGTAGGATGCTTGTCATGCTTCTCATGGTCTAGTCTGGTGGTCGGATGGACAAGCTGCCCAGGTTGTACAATATTGTTGATTTTAACAATTTTGATACTGCAGTGTGAACATGTGCACAGAACCTGTACCATTGTTGCAGAGGGAGGAGCAGTTTCTTTGATCAATCCACGTCAGTTATCAGCAAATCTTGTGTACTGCTGATGGAAATATTTGCCATTCACAGCCAAACATGTGTTGTGACTCGCCGATTTCATAGCACTGGGCCACTTTGAGCCGGCCCACTTCAAATCGCCGCATGTGCATATCATGCGTACGTCAATTTTTTGCTTAGCTAATAGGTAATTACTAATCTCCCAAACACTCGCCTCATGCAACACCATCATACTTTGCAGCCAACAAGTACCAACTGCCCTACCTACTGCCTTGAGGGCAGTTGAATTCTTACTGCCTCAAGGCGTGCCTCTGGTGTCAAGGAGCAATATCTTAGGGGGAAGTCACGGGGCAGAGAAGAAGGACGACATGCCACACAAACTGAAGGCTATAACATGTTTGAGCTTGGACGGAAGAGCGAAGATCAAGATTGGACTGGGGCAGGCCACGGAGACCACTGCCTGGCTGCTCCTGGTTGTATTACCTCTGACGGAAGTTCTCAAACGGACTCAATGCCCACTCCCCCACCCAGTTTTGCAGTCTGTCATCACTGCGCTCTTATTCCGATTGCAATCCTTGACAGCCAAGGTATTCAAACGGATCCTGAAGTACCCAGTCCACCAAGTCTCATACCATCACCTCAATCTACCTCCAGTGCTGATTCATCCACTCAAACCAAAACTTCCACACCCACACCCGCATCTGCACTGGTTCCCTGCACTCTTGATAGTCTACCCGAGTTGCCACCTCCGACACATCCTGTATCTATAGACTGGGCCAACGACACTGCCTCAATACCTATTAAATCATTGGAGCCTTGTGACCTTTCGTGTTTACGGTCTTCGCCATCGTCAAACCCCTTCGCATCTCTTTAAGTTTGTGTTAAGAAATCCACACCTTATCAATCGCGCTGCTCTTGTTTTCACATATCCATTGTTGATCCACCCCAACTTCATTCTCAGCATTATTACCATATACCCAAACCACCAGGTCACCAACATTTTGTCCACTCTGTTCTGCCGTATGACTTTCCAAAGCCAACTCCAGCACCAACCCTAGCCAGTGATGCATCTCAGCTCAATTGGGAGCAGGATCCTTGGCTCTCAGACCTCAGCCATGCTCTCAAAGCATTAGGGTGGGTGCGACCATGATTCGTGCAACAAGGATGTTGCTTTTTTTTAATGGGAGGGGAGGTGAGGCAGGAGCCTCCAGCGTCCCCATTGAGACTTAGCCATTTCTTTTTCCCTCTCTCCTCTCTGGCTTTTGCAGCCTTAGACTTATCTTATCTCATTTTAGTTGGTTTTGTCTTTTTCTTTTCTTTTCTTTCGAGGTGACGAGGATGTCGCCAATGTGGATGGGGGTATATGGAGTAGTGGACCTGCTGGGCTGCCACTACTCTGCGGTCACATGTCCAGTAGCCTTTACACGTTGCTACGCTTGTACGTTCTCCAGCCTTTATCCACTACGTTCCCTTGAGCCAGTGACCTGCTCAGGACACTCAGGCTACTCCACTATCTTCCATCAAAGGTCATTTCATTCATTAACTGTGATTCACGTTTGGTAGAGGCAGAGTGGCAACTTTGCCAAGCACAGGCCAAAATCTCCTTGAATGAGCTCCAAGGACAACTCCTTATTTGATCACGTCTCTATAATTCAAAAACCAATACTCCTGTGGGCAGCATCAGCAAACCCAAAGCAACACCATCATTTCTTGAGTTGAATCCAGGGTCTGAGCACTGGCATCCAAATACCGTGATATTCAAGGCGCCTTATTGACGCTTTCTGCATACACAGGCGATAACGGCAGCTGGACACTCATGCTAAGGCTGCTCGAGAATGGAGATGTACTAGGTCTGACCTCAATAGATGATGTGGGAGCAGAGGGACATAAGAAACTGTCATGGATATGGACGGTCCATGGCACTGGACTAGATGCAGATGAAGCAACACAGTCAGGTGGGTTGCTTAACAAAGATTTCATGTTAGCAGACCAATGACCTGAAATTCAGCTCTTAGAATCAAGTGGTGCAGAGCTTGTGCTCATGCGCACTGATGGCAGGAGGAGTGTCTACTTTTAGCAGAGAAGATGAGACATGTTCTAGCATATTTCAAATACCAGGCTGATCGTTGGCATTTGCTGGCTCAAGTCCCTCCTATCATCAATGAAGAAAGGTTCAATAGCTCACCAGAGATACAGGAGATGCAGGCAAGGGCTGTGAAGGTAATTCTGACCGGGAAAAAGTGCTATGCACTCCAGCAAGAAGGAATACAGTATTCAATAAGGCCTATTGTGATACTAAGTGGCTAGGCATTTTATTGAAGCTGACTTCAATGGACGACCATGACGCTCACATTATGGTTGAGTGTTGTTAGCCCTATATAGTCTACACAAATGTCAACTTTATTTTGAACATATAAGAATTCATTATTCAACTCATAATTCCATAAGAGATGCTTATATATAAAGAGAATGGATAAGGGAAGGATGAGAGTAAAGAGGGCAGGCAAAGGATGGCATTTGAGTTGAAAGGATAATGGATCATTAGGACCATTAATGGATATCCGCCTAACCCAAAGGTAGGGGGTGAATGGATGCAAAACAAAGAAGGATGGATTCACAAAGGATAGGTGTCAAATCCAAGAGAGAAGAGTGGATGGATGTGTCCATGACCCAAAAAGAGACAGCCTAGTAAGAGAAGGAATCCATGGATGAGTGAAGGATGGGCGTCAAATCCAAAGAGAGAAATGGATCTACAATGGATACATCCATCAACTGAAGGAGACAGAAGAGAAGGATTAATGGATGAGTGAAGGATGGATGTCAAACACAAAGGGGCAAATGTATAACATGTGAGAAGGATCGAGAAAGGAAGATGGATCTATGATAGATGTATCAATGACCCAAAATGGGACAGAAGAGAAAGGATAAGGGATACACAGTGAAGGATGGGAGCCAAAACCCAAAGGGAATGGAAGGATGTATCTGCAATGGACATATCCACAACCCAAATGAAAGAGAAGAATCAAGGGATGAGTAGAGGAAAGAATGGGGAAAAGAAGATGGATCCACAATGGACGTGTCCATGACCTGAAACAGGACAGAACACAGAGATCAATGGATGGGCAAAGGATGGGTGTCCGATAATCCAAAGGGGATGGTAAGAAGGATGGCAAAAGAATCATGGATCTGTGGTGGTCTGTGGATGGACCCTTAAACCAGAGGGACAGAAGAGAAGGAGGAATAGATGAGTGAAGGATGGGCATCAAATCTGAAGGGGTAAATGTCGAGCATCTGAGAAGGATGGAGAAATGAAGATGGATCTGCGATGGATGTGTCCATGACACAAAACGGGACAGAAGAGAAGGATTGATGGATGAGTGAAGGACAGGCGTCAAACCTAAAGGGTAAATGTTGAGCATGCGAGAAGGATGGAAGCAGGGAGATGGATCTATGATGGATGTAGAACATGGAATGAATGCACATCATGCCTGGCACAATAGGCCTGCAGGAGGATATTATTGAGGTAGCTACTGTCACTAGATCCATCATCTATACAGGACTGCTACTGTATCTACATCCATCCAAACGATGTATTGGCCTGCGAGAATTGGGTCAGCCTCACAAAAATTCAAGGGTAGATTACTGTACTATTACGACCATTTGTTCACGGGGTGTGACGCGTGATGGTGTGAACACTTTTGAGCAAGTGTTCACTGCTTACAAATCCGTCCAAATTAGGTGTATTTTCGGCCACGCAGTGGAAATT
>Ga0247742_10002878_pt1 | contig 11112 bp, 8 predicted proteins | sample UWRJL208509C2_FD_180944 | JGI IMG/M metagenome (GOLD analysis project Ga0247742, IMG submission 180944) | Plant litter microbial communities from Arlington Agricultural Research Station in Wisconsin, United States - UWRJ-L208-509C-2 | ecosystem: Environmental > Terrestrial > Plant litter >... | reverse complement strand
TGGATTGTCAGAGGGCACTGTTCGTGGCTTCGACTTCCTACACTATGCTCTTGTTCAAGACCAAACGCTGGTTCATATTCGTTGCGAATACTTCTCGGAGACATTATATTAGACAGAGACGCGTCCACTGGGCCTCGACTCAGGAATCGTAGTGCTGCAAAGTCGTGTTCATGGAGCGCCAGCATGTTCGCAACATCATGAAGTACTTCGTGCTGTACGAGGCGCCAATAAGAAGATACGATTCTATTGGCTGGTATTTATTAACAGCTCGAACCGGGTTAGATATCTGGCAGCCGAGTATGTATGTGTTCGGTTTACCTCAAGGTGTCCAGGTGGCTATTGAGTGACTTACGGGCGGTTTGCAAAGAGGCGCTCGTCCCAAAACGGCTTGGCGGTAGCCAACTTTGCTTCTCCTTGGTTATAAAGGTTCTAAGACTGCCCCCAAGATGTTTCCGCTCCCCTATAAACTCGGTAATCCAAATTACCAGTGCTACTGAAGCTATCTATAACACTGACCTGTCCTTGTTTGTCACAGACAGGGCATTCAACAAGATATCTGAGGTAGCCGTGAGGCTGGGTATCGAGCTGAGTGTCGGAACATACGACGATAAGAGAAAGATGTTGAGTTTCCGCCGTGATAGCATCCTGTCTAAAGTGGCTTTGATACCGTCTGAATGGACCTCTTCCTTCCTGTTCTGTACGGTTCAAAGTTTGAATAAGACCAACTAGTATTGAAATAGCAGATGTATTGCATGCCATTGAGATCAAGTCACAGGTGATGTTTTTCAGAAGCAGAGCGCCGCCAAAGTGATCACGAGTGACAATAATCACTCGGCTGTCTGGAGCAGAGCGGCTCTTGTGCTTAAAATTGATGTCTGACGGATTTGCTTGAGTCTACAACTATAAAACCTATGCAAGTCTATTGAAGAAATTGAAGAAAGTACGTAGTGTGTTCCGTGGTAGGACACCCAAGGCAATAATGTGAGCCTTGGCCGCGGGTGTCAATCTGTCATTGAGATATACTTAATGGGGGCCGAAGCGTGCTTGTCAAGGCCATATAGTAAGAACCTGCAGAACTCCACCCGGACGAGTCAAACGAGGCCGATAAGAGGAGAGTTCCAGACAGTATTGATTCTTGATACCACTTCGCTGAACGTTGGAAGGAATGAATGCGGCTTGCAGTTGGCGTCAGCCAAGTGTTTGGCCCAGTTGTGTGGCGCACATACGGAAGACCGGGTAATCCCATCACAGTGAACAACGACCTATGCGCCACAGCGCAAGTCACATCCGGATTTAAAGCCATGACTGTGAGTCCGGGAGCCATTGGAGCGGTCATATTTTCTGAACCGATGAGAGCCTAGACATATTTTAAGAACCTACACCTGACTGACTGCGGCTTTTCAGACTGTTACACCACAAAAGTACGCCAATTCGGATGGAAAAGATGTGCTGCCAGGACTTGCGGTACGAAATTTTTTCATTCGTCAAGAAATTTGCGATGATCGCTTAAACAGAGCAGCCTGACCCACACCAAAAATCTGAGTTACTCCCTAAGTCACCCTCGAATTTATTTTCTTCTCTTGAACTCACTTTGCCAATCTCCTGGTAGCCCCTCTCCTCCACTTAATCGGCGACTGGAACTCACTTGCTTGTTCATTTGACAACGTCGATTTCTTCATGACAAATTCGCAATCCCCGAGTCATGGCGTATAGCGCCCTACTCACGAAGCGAAACCAACGAGAAATGAACGTCGAACACGGCACAATTAGATTAATATCACCGCAGGCTGCGATGGGAGAAAAAGCGTCCATGTCATTCTCGTCAATACTGCCCTTCCTCTTCTTATACGTCGTTTCACGTTTCTCACGTTCTGTTGACATCTCTCCTATTACATGTACATGTAGCGCTTATTCACCGAGGGGACTTGTGTGCATGCGATGTCATGATGCATGGGGCCTGGAGTCTTTCTTACGGATGGTGGAATGGTGTAACATTCGATACCGCTACACATCAGATCTTTCAATTTCAAGACTTGAAGGGTAATCGACGAGCTTGTCAAAGACCCTCGAGCTTTCTGCCCGTGGTTCGAGCTCCAGTCAATTGCTAATATGACGATCGCCCATGGGAGTTGAAAGTTTGTATACATGATGAACTAGAGTGTGCTCCCATTGTTCTCCGCGGGGAGCAAAATTTCTTTTTTCGCCAAATTACGGCGGCCATGTTCACCGCCCTCCTATACCAAGGCAACTATTAGTCAGGCTATGAGTTCCTGGGGTCAAAAGAAAATACAGATAAAGAATAGCCTAGGAGTTCTTTCATAGTACGCCTCATTGGCGATCCTCGTCCTTCCATCTCCGTGGACGCACATTCTTGACTGAGCCAATCAGATTCCTCCACTCACTGCTAAGAGTTGTAGTACTGAGACATCAATGATAGAGATTTCCCGACTACTCTCCCCTGTCTCTACCCTTCGAGTCCCTTTCCCCAGATCCAGCCGTGATAGACAAGTCCAAGCTGTCTAGGTCTCTAGACGACCACCGCTACAATCCGCGGCCCTGAATGAGCGAACCAGGTTACTAGAGACTGATTAAACCCATACCTGCAGCTCGTGATGGCTGTCCATCTAATCTTCCCCGCACTCTGTTTGAATCTGATTTCTGACTCGGGTGCAGGGCCGGAAGGCGACGACCACGCTGATTAGATGTTCATTTGCGTACAGGGTCCGACTTTTGATCGCGTAGATAAGTGCAGCCTCCAGCGTTCTGTCTTCGAGCTGTGTCTTATCAAAATAACACTATCAGTACGTACAGCACTGCGCCATTTCTGGAAGAGCAGTATTTATGTACATACTTCATGTGGTAAAGGAAGAGATGAGTCTCCAGACATGAACATGATCCACAGAACACGACATTTCATCTCCAGCTGAAAGCAATCAATGTCGGGATGTAGATTACTTACCATTAGGTTCAGTTCCTACGTTCATCTACACTGAACGTACCGGGTCCGTGATTAGAAATACATAGGAGCTCGTCAAGGAAAATAGCGCTCCATTCAACATCTCAAACTCGAATCAAATTCCAAACATCAGTCAAAAGGAGATGAAGAAATTAGAATACAATTCAAAGGACTCGGCAAAGCCGCAACGTGTGCATGCAGTCTACTTACCGTACCTTTTGCTCATCCATTGGAGAGTTATCCCCCTGAACTGCTCTGTGCCTTGGCAAGGATTCTCGAGCTTCGATCCAGCCACAAACGCTTCAAGGTAAATATATCTTGAAGCTCTTGATGCTCGTCTTGAGTCTTGAGACCCTTGCTGCTCTGCCGAACATCGAAAGCCTTTACCCTATTGTCATATCGTTGACTGGGGTATAAATCTACTTTACGTGCGTTCAGACTTCACCCTCAAAACACATGCTAATGCTATCTTCCTATTGTGGGGAAGAAGAAAGTATACGGGGAAGTGCGATTGGCACTCAGGTGTACCCTTGGGCCTTGCTCAATAAGCACCCCGCCTTTCATGGGGTTGATCGTCCATATTCTGACCTAGTACCCTGTAATGATATATTCTCGAGCTTGATCGGCGACACGGTGTTCGTGAGCCCTCAGTGCATCGAGCCTCGAACGCGCGCTTTAACAGCTGTCAAAACACGGAGTAATAACGAGGCAAACCCGTGCGGGGTACTCCATTGATTTCTGCGGTGCAAAATGTGAAGCGCCTACCTCGGGATCCGAGTCAAAGGATATCTGGCCGCCCACAAAAGAATTTCAAGGTGCTCTAGAAGTGTGATAGGTAGTGAGAAGTCACTGGAACGTGGCTGCCTGGATCCATGGAGCTGTAGATTGTGGAGTAGGTCACATTGTATATGGGGCGCATGGTCTGAGGTCTAGGAACAGACGTTGATGTGTATACATATGGCGATGTCTCTTCGACGTCTTCAATAATATATCATCGCACGACTGACAATAGTGGTGGAAGGATTTAATTGCATTAAAAAGCTGTACACCTGCACGTCGAGTTATTGATGTAATTCGAAGGCTTCGAAGGCAACCTTGGGAAGATGCTTGACCTGCAGGCTCCTGCAGGTGGCCCTCATGAAAATCCATAAAGCTTCAGAGAACTTGACCATCAACAGCCATCAACCCACGCGAATGCATCGAGATCAAGTTCGCTTACAGGCTGCAGTGAATTCGACGAGTGATGAGTGATGGTTGGTGGATCAATAGGAAGTCGAAGCGAAGTTCTGCCAGTGCCGCCAGTTCTACCAATGCACCCAGATGGGCGTTTTGTGATCTCTTTCAATTCGGGTAAAACCAGCGCTTGATTGCCGACCAGTGTGATGCTATCGGTGTTGCGCCTCTGAACGTGTCCTAGCGTCGTTACAGTGGAGAAACTTCGAGGCGCCCTAGTCGGCCTGCCGGCATGGTAGGGCGTCTCGATGAAGGCGGAGGTTTACATGTACATTTAAGAAACCGAAGGTCCAGCTTGGGGCTACTTGGGTATATTCCGGTAATCACTGGAGTTGTAGTGAATGAATTCAGGAAGGACCTTCAAGGCCTCGATGTATAATACAAACAGATATGGGCACTGTATCTGCCACTCTGGGGGCGAATGAACGTGTCCTAGGTGAGGAATGATTAGAGTGCGTTGAATAGAAAGCATATGAGCAACGATGAGGTCTTACCGCGATATTGGGATGGAATGCGCTTGACCAATCTAAGACCATGAAGGAAGGACGTAAAGGTCAAGTGGTATATTTGAATCACAATCTCCAAAACACCGCCATTGACTGACCTTTGACATGTAGATCTGATCCACCTTCTCACTACTTGTCTTTACTAATACGTTAAGATTAAGATGCAATGTGAACCCCCGTTATTGGCGACATTTGCAATTGGGTGCCGGTTCAGTCCAGCGCCATATGCCGATTGCAGCGAAGTGGTTTGTTCTGGAGCAGCATATGCGTACAACCGCCTCGAGGCATATATCGTCGCAAGGAAGATATGTTTGGGATGGAGAAGACTTTCATTTGTCTTGCACAAAGAAAGTTCACGACTTGGGATGTCAAAGCCATTCTCAGAGAAGGTTTTGGGATCAGAAGATTGCGTTTCTAGTGGAATAGATAAATCTGGACCCTGGGATGTGGACTTGGGCGACTTGGTACAGAAAGATAGGGCGTGTGGGTGTCGCGTGATGGCCCTCCGACGCTCTGCTCAAAACTCGAGGCTGCTTCGGGCGTTGTTGTTGCGGTTGTACGGTGCAGAATCCGAATCTCTCTCTCGCCAGGCACATGCCACAGGGTATTGGGCGAAATTTCTGTATTTGTTCTGGGCATGAGGCACCTCATGGAATAGTTGCTCCTCTTGGACTAGACCGGCAGAAGATCGGGAAGCCGAACCGGTTCGCCTGTTGCTCGGCGATTTCGCATGATGCACGTTGCAGCAGATAACTCGAGCCGATTCCCGACAGCTCTGCCTATAACCATCGTCTCGTCTCCTTCTCCTCTTCGTCCTCCCCTTTCTCTTTGCCATCTTGTGTCTGTCGTCTGCTAAATGCCCTCTATCCTCAACCTCAAGTTCAAAGTCGGTGGCATCGCTGCAGCCAGCCCTTTTTATTGACTCCTTTCTCTTTTTTCTATCAGGGAAACAAGTCTTTCGTCGCGTTCAGTAACCTCAATGATACAGAGTCTTTGACCAAGACTTGGAAGGTGAGTTTATTCGTTATTTCCAAGTGTCTATCTCACCGTCTGCCAGGTCTGTACCAAGGTCGCCAGTTTCCTCGAACAAGGCCAACGTCTTGAGAACTTGAGTTGGAGGCTATGGCACCTCCAGAATCTCATGGTCGACACAGACAACGCCAAATCTAAACGCGAGTTCAAGAAGCTCAGCAAGTGCATGGGCGACAAGCTGGACAAGGAGAAAGGCCGGTATGTGTTTAGCGCGCGCTCTCCTATTACCCGAACCCTTGGCCCTAATATTCCCCACAGGAGCATCGAAGAGCTCGAAGCTCCCGATTTCAAGCGAAATCACTCAACCGACATGATCAGACAGCGTGCTGTCGAGAAGGAGCGCAACCGAGAGGCCAGTCAGAACGCGACGCCTGGAACTATCAAACGCATGCAATTCACCTTCAGCGTCGACCAACCTAACGCCGGTGCACTCTCGAGCGCGCCCGTTAAGAAGCCCGACTCCAAGCCTTCCTCTGATCTTTCTAAGCGTGCAAAAGCTGCGGCTGCTGCTCGTGCTCAGAATGATCAAGATGCTGTCATGGTGGACGCCAATGACTCGAGCGCTTCCGGCACTGCTTCCAAGTCGACCTCCTCTTCCCTCCACTTCCCAGCGCTGTTCAGCGATTCCTTCGGCCCATCTGCACTCCTCTACGCATCACCTACCTTGACGACCCCTATGAGCTACGGCGAAGGGTTCAACCCTTCGGGCTCCACGAACGACCGATTCTCCATTTCTCGGCCGACCATCGAACTCCCTCTTGACGAAATCCTGTTTAACGACGACTCTAACAGCGATAATGGCTCTCACGACCTCTGGACCTCTGCTATCCAGGCACTCAGCAATAATAGCGGCATGTCTTCCTTCTCCACCGACTCCAACGACTCTCAAGGCGCTGGTCAAGTCGAAAAGGCGCCCGAAGCCACCACTCCCTCCTCTGGCTCTGCATCATCCACCTCTGCTTCTGCAGGCCAGCAGCAGGATGTGGTCATGTCTTCAGTCGCACCCACCATCGAGGCTCCTATCCCAACATCCACATCCTCCCCTTATAGTACCTTATCTTCCGCCATGCCCAACATTACCTCAATCTCTGCCGGCACCAAACGCTCAGCTTCCTCTATCTCAGGTTCATCCAACGGCGCTGACGACGAGGGAGGATCAAGCCATTCGGCCTCTGACGACGAGGACATCGATCAACTCTCCCCAGCTCCCTCCACCGCCAAGCGCATCTTCAAGAACATCCCGCCTCTGTCGGCTACCGTCAAGGAGGTCCTTCCTGAGACCGTCTCCCCTGCCCGTCTCCACCATTCGATCTACGGCACGCGCTCGAGCACTCCCACTGGCCGCCCCACTCTTACCCTGAGGACCCAAGGTGCTGTTTCGACGCGATCTTCCGGCCCTGGTGCCACTGCAACCAGCCTGAACCCCGCCGTTCTCAGAGGCAATACCGGGACTAGCCTCGGCAACTCTGCGCCTGGCGGCGTCAAGGCAGAGTGCTCGAACTGCGGTGCGACCCACACGCCACTTTGGAGGAGGGGCCTCAACGACGAGCTCAACTGCAACGCTTGTGGGTTGTATTGCAAGCTTGTGAGTGACCTCCTTTCTTTCTAACCCCTATTCGATCACTATTCTTACGTGCTTTTGACTGCTCTAGCACAAACGTCCTCGTCCGAAAAGTATGCGTAACTCTCATGGCGAAAGTCGCGCCCAGGCAGCACCCCGCCCCGAAGCCGTCGATGTCATGAGTACGTCCGCGCCCCCTACCTCCTCCGCCGCTCAAGTCCCTCGCTTTACTGAGACCAAAGCCCGCCCGTCAGTAGCAGCCCAATGCTACAACTGCCATACTACGGCGACGCCCCTTTGGAGGAAGGACGACGAGGGCAAGACGGTGTGCAATGCGTAAGCTCTTTGTAGTTTTCTGCTCGTTGTGTTACCCGTTATTGACACTACCCACCCAGTTGTGGTCTCTACTACAAGCTGCACGGCTCGGCGCGCCCAATCTCGATGAAGTCGGATGTGATTCGAAAGCGGTCGCGTCACGATGCTCGTCGGTCTATTGGAGGACTCGAGGATACTCCTTCTGCTTCTCCCGGCGTTTCGCGACGCACCTCACCCGTCCGTGATTCCTCACCAACCCTCGCTCCAGACTCTACCACCCAGATGTCTTATGACTTTGGTGATGACGCTGCGGAATACAGGAGTTCTTCGTCTTCGTCCGAACTGATGGGTGCCTTGGGCAGCTCTAGTGACAACGGCAGCAATGCCGCTGCTGCTGCCGCCGCTTCGTCGCTCTTCCATCCTTTCCCCATGGCTTACCCAGGCCCGTACCATCCGGACTACCTCATGCAATTGTACAACATGCCTTCCGATGCTTTGCCGTTCTCGTCCGTTGACTCCGGCGAGATCGACCTGGGGCTCAGCAGTCCTCGATCTCCAAAGCGTAGAAGGATGAGCACCGACTCTGCCAGTGAACCCCCGTCGTCTGCCGTTTCGTTCAGCTCATACGCCTCGTCCAACGGCGGTGATGGTTATGCTTCGTCAAGCTCTGCGACGTCACACTCCCATTCCCACTCTCACTCGCACTCTCACTCGAAGAGGGGAAGCATGGAGTTCCCATTCAATACCTACAACTCCAACGGGACGATCAACTCGGGGCCAGCACTGCGGGGTTCAGGGAACACCTTCTGGCATCCACCCATGATGCCCCAGAGCACGGCCGACAGCGAGCACCTCTGGCACCCACCCATGATGCCTCCTCCCCCTGCCAACACGTCGTCGCCCCCATCGAATGCGAGTACTGATTCTTCTCCTTCGTCGAACGGCGACTCGAGCAACTCCAGCACTCCCTCGAGCAATAACGACGCCAACAGCACTGGCACCAATGCGACGAGTGCAAATGAGGATTCGCCCATGGACTACTTGCATCCACCTATGATGCAGGATGAGGAGCTTTTCTCTGCGTATCTTCATCCTCCTATGGCTCTATCTGAGGAGAAAGCCGGTTCGGGTTCCGAGGGAGGCGCAGGAAGCGCATCCCATGGGATGTATGTTGATTCGTACTTCCACTGAGTACATTTCGCTCGCGTTATTGCCGCTGGTCGCTTGCATCGATTCTACATTGTTATCTTTGTACCTTCACATCATCATCATCATCATGGACTTGGCCTTTCCACATTGCATGGGTTTCGGATTCTTTCAGCATCGTTCATGACCTTCCTCTTCTACTCGTTCACCTTTTCCTTCTCCTGCCTTCGACGACCAAGAAACGACCTGCGCCTTACGACATCTCCCATAGCATTGCTTTCCATCATCGGCCCGTTTAACTTAGATTATTATTCATCACCCTCAACTTATCTTTCATTTCCGGTTTTCTCCACCACATTGCATTGCTCTCAAGCTGTCCTTAACGGTCTACTATTCATTCTCTCTATCCAACACCAGCATCTAACTTGGCATCATCAATCATGTCTCTGGGTCAGCATCACCATCGTATTCCGTCAGCAAGCACCATTCACGCTCACTCCTTCGTCTTTTTCCACTTCACGAAAATCATATCTTCTTCAACCCATGTCGACAACGCCGTCGGCTCGCACTGTCTCAACGTCCCATCATCTTGCACTCCGTGACGATCCTCATCTATCTCGTCCTTTCTCCCACCTCGCCTTCCGTCATCGCCAACTTATGATCCACGCTCACATCACCGTCGAGAAACGGCGCCTCGAAGGGGCCATTCGCACTAATACATTCAACTGTTTGGTCGACCTTTCTTTAGCTCTGATCCTCTTGCTATCACATAACACCACCAAAGCTTTTCTCCTCTTTACCTCTCTATCCACGCCATCTATCTCTGAGCTATCGCACAATACACATCATCTCTTCCTACTTTCTCTCCTCTCTCTCTCTCTCTCTCTCGTCATCTTCCTTCCATCATTGTTGTATACCGATACCGATCCTATCGTCGCGAAGGACTTGCGCGTTCCAAGTCCCCAAAGAGAAGAAACAGCTTAAAGCCAAACCGATGTTATTTATCTCTCCTATCCACATCACATTGCAATTATTTTTACTCTCTCTCCTCCACACGGACTACAAAGTTCAGTCTGTTGTACATTACAAAGTAACGATGTTATAGTTATTTACATACCCTACTCGACGTAGTTCGATGAATCAAAGCTCGAAGTTTCCTGACTCGTTTGTTCGAAGCAAGGCATGATTGTTGCGACCTCCTAATTTCCTGCATGCCTGTCGTAGATGTCGATGGGGGTACTAGAATCACCTTGGTGTCTGAAAAACCTCGGAAAGAGATGAACCCACTTTTACGTCGTCATGTTTCCATCTTTTCTTGTGTGTCTGTCTCTCTTGGTGACTGGATAGTTCGTTCCGTTGTTCCGACAGTACTCAGATTGGGCTGCCTTGACAAGACTCACATCTCCTCTCTTGACCTATCTCCTCCTTTTCGAGCACCTAAGTAAGCCTAGCAGAGTGTTACTTATGACCCCAACGAGCTCAAATATTTTATTTACTTCCTCTGAATGAGCAGAGGCGCTCAGACGACCCGGCTTTGCAGGTACGGATCACCCAAGAGATCGGGTAACGCTTGGCAAGCGGACAGTACGCGTCGCGAACCGTAGTACCTACCTCCTTCTCAACTCAATGATTTGTATTTGCGTACCGCAAGTCCGTGTTTTTGTTTAAATCTGCAATTGGGGAAAGTAGACCCCCATATGTATTCTTCTGCGTGTTCGAAATTGCTGGACCGAAGGCAACGCGTGGATTTTCTGAGTGGGTGCCGGAGCATGACGTTTCTTGCAACCAGAACGAGGGCAACTAAGTATTTTGAAGGTCCATGCTATATTCTGGTACTTTATTATTATTTCCTCGTCAACGCAAGTCACCATAGTCTCGACAATTTTCATCCCCAAGCTTCGCATTTTCCAAAAATATCCTTTCAAGAAATTTGACATTGGGGCGAGCGACTCCATTCTACGGCGTGGTAACCCCATCCAATTCAAGGTGCGAGGATGAGAAGTCCTTCGCCATGATGCTTGCCCTCAGAATCCAGACATCAATGTGGCCGCATTGTGGCGTATTGGGCAGAGGGTTGATTGACCTTCTCCATAAAGGTCTATGCGTACTTTTAATCATCAACGACTTTCAAATTCCATATTCCCGGTCTTTTAACGCGTAGACTTGGCGGGCGCCTCGCGAGCCTGGTTTGATTCAGTGATTGATCCCAGTGCGCTTTGATGCATTGATGGCGGGCTGGTTCTGTTTGTGGAGCGGATCCGGGCCGCCGGCACGGTGTGTCCCCAGGCACATTAAATCAACGCTTGCCGACCACGACCTGGGTTGAAGATGGAGAAGAAACTCCAAGGTCAGCTCAATGACTG
>Ga0247742_10002876_pt1 | contig 11114 bp, 9 predicted proteins | sample UWRJL208509C2_FD_180944 | JGI IMG/M metagenome (GOLD analysis project Ga0247742, IMG submission 180944) | Plant litter microbial communities from Arlington Agricultural Research Station in Wisconsin, United States - UWRJ-L208-509C-2 | ecosystem: Environmental > Terrestrial > Plant litter >... | reverse complement strand
ACGATGTGGCAGATCAGGCGGGTTGGTAACCCGTATCCAGCTCTTGCCTGAGTGTTTCGCGGTTGACGGCCTTCTCCCAATGACCGACGACCACGGTGGCGACGCAATTGCCTGCGATGTTGGTGAATACGAACATGGCCGAAAGGATGCGGTGAATGCCCAGGATCAGGGCGATGCTATTCACCGGAATCGTCTTGGTCGCAGCCAGGGTCAGGGTCAGTACGGCGATGGCGGACCCGGAAACCCCCGCGCCTCCCTTCGACGTAAGCAGCAGGATGGCGAGCAGGCCCAGCTGCTGTTCCCAGCCGAGCGCGGTTCCCGTGGCCTGGGCCAGGAACACCGCCACGGCGGCGAAATACAGACACGTACCGTCGTGGTTGAAGCTGTAGGCGGTAGGCAGGACCATGCCCACGACCGATTCATTGACGCCGAGCCGGGTGAGCTTCGCCGTGAGCTGAGGAAAGACGCTTTCCGACGAGCTCGTGCCCAGCACCAGGACCAGCTCTTCGCGGAAGTAACGCATCAGCTTGAGCAGGTTGAAGCCCGCGTAAGCCGAGATCGGTGCCAGTACCAGCGCGAAGAACAGCACGCAGGTGAGCAGGAACTCGAGGATCAGCGCGCCCAGCGGCAGCAGGGTGGCGAGACCAAACTGGGCGACGGTGAAGGCGATGGCGCCGAAGGCCGCGATCGGCGCGATCTTCATCACCATGCGGATGATCCAGAACAGCGCGGACTGCACCGTATCCACCACGTGCAAGACCGGCTGGGCCTTGTCGCCGAGCGACGCCAGGCCGCAGGCGAAGAGCACGGAGAACACCAGGATCTGCAGGATATCGCCCTTGGCGAAGGCCTCGAGCGCGGAGTTCGGCACGAGGTTGACCAGGAAGTCGCCGGCGCCGGTCGGCACGGCCGCCGCGCCATCCTTGGCCGTGGTGACGCCGGTATGAAGCAGCGCGGGATCGATATGCATGCCCACGCCGGGCTTGAGCAGGTTGATCGTCACCAGGCCCAGCACCAGGGCGATACTGGTGACCACCTCGAAGTACACCATCGCCTTGATCGCGATGCGCGCTACTTTGCCCAGGTCACGCACACTGGCGATGCCATGGGTGACGGTGCAGAAGATGATCAGGCCGACGACCATCTGGATCAGGCGAATAAAAATGTCGCCGAGCGGTTTGAGCTGCTTGCCGATATCCGGCGCCAGCGCACCAAGGAGTACGCCCAGCACCATGCCCGTCACCACCTGGAACGTGAGGTCCTGGTAGAAGGGGCGATGCACCTTCTGGCGCGCTGGTGCGATGTTGAGGGTCGGCTTGATCATCAGGGCTTCTTTTCGCTGTTCATTCGGCCATGCCGTCGAGTATGGCGTGTGCCGGGCCGAACACTTCGTCAAAGCTCAGTCGGCGAGGCAGCAGGCCTTGCTCGACACAGGCGTCGACGATGGTGTCGACCGGCCCGCGTAGCGTGTCGAAACCGAAGGCGTAGGGTGACGGTTCGCCGGTCTCACCGTGCAGTTTGGCTTTCGACACGACCAGCAGGCGGTAGGCCTCGCGCAAGGCGGCGGGATCGCGCTGGCTGGCAGCCGTGCTCGCCGCGACCACGTGGTTGATCGGCATGAAGCCATGCTTCTCGTACCAGGCCTTGTCCCTTGCAGCGGCATCGGCGATGACCGGGACGAATTCCTCATCCTTGGGCAGGTCGTTACCGAGGATGGCTGCGTCGATGGCGCCCTCGCGCAGGAGGTCGAGAAGGCTCAGGTCCGCTTCGGCGTGCTCGACGAAGTCCGGATCGCGGTATTGCTCCACGTGGGCGGCATCGCGCGTCAGCCACCGCATGGCGCTGGTCGCCAACCCGTAATCCTCAGTGAGGTGCGCACGCACCCACATGCCGGTGGTCTGGGTGTAGGAGCGCACGCCGATGCGATGGCCGGCCAGCTGGTCGGGTGTCACGCCACCGACGCGGCGGGTGATCAGGCAGCCGCGCTGAAAGCGCGATGCCACCACGGCGGGCAGCAGGATGATCGGCCGGCCAAACGCGATCGCCTGCAGGCCGGTGACGATCGCCAGCTCCGAGATATCGAAGGCCTGGTCGCGCACCATCGGCGCGAAAGCTTTGTGCACAGGCGACACGTCGACAAAGTCGAAGCTCACGCGGGGGCTGGTCAGTACACCACTCTTGATCGGCGTGGTCAGCGGTGAGGGGGCGAGTACGGTGCGCATCGTATGGGGCTCAGACATGCGTGCCGCCCTCGGACAGCGCCGGATAGATGGCTGCCGCCGTGCCGCTGAAAATCAGGGCCCGGTCGTCCGGTGAGAGGCTGGCAAGCGCGTCGCGGGCGGTGGCTACAAGGGTCGGTAGCGCGCCCTCGGCCGCCGGGAAGTTCGAGCCCCAGGCGATGCGTCCGGCGCCGTAGGTTTCGATCACGCGGTCCAGGAAGGCGCGCGGGGTCGACTTGCCGACGGTCGCCGCGGCGAGGGTGCGATTGGTGAGCTTGAGGTACACGCCAGGGAAGGTCGCGATGTCGAACAAGGCCTGGGCTGCCGCAAACGGTGCGCCGTCGGAAAGGTCCGGCCGCGCGCAATGGTCAAGCAGGACCCGCACCTTCGGAAAGCGCTCCAGTAGCGCGCGCAGGGCAGGGAGCCCTTCCATCGTCATCTGCAGACACACCGGAATGCCACGTTTTTCGGCATGCGCCCAGGCCGGAAAGGAATCCTTGTGACCGAGCCAGTCCGATTGCCCGGGCATGGTGCTGCCGGTGGTAAACAGGCGAAAACCCGAAAGCCCTTGCGACTGCCAGTGATCGATCCGCTCGACGGCGTCGGGCGCGAGCGCATCGATCGAGTAGACGCCGACGAAACGTGATGGATTGGCGCGCACGGTATCGACTACGTAGCGGTTGTCGTGGCCATAGACCGTCGAGGCCTGTACGACGACCGCCTTGGCGATGCCGGCATCATCGATAGCCGTGAGCAGGCCCGCTGCGTCCACGGGACGCTTCTGCGACCACTCGGACTGATGGCCGCCGATGGGGTCGGTCGGGTACAGGGCGGTATCGGGGGCGATCACATGCGTGTGGGTATCGAAGATCGTCATGTTTTTTCTTATGGGTCGTGAATAGGGGGGATGTGGGTAGCAATGCGTTCGGTCAGGTGTAGACGAGTCCCTTGGACGCAAGGCGCTCGCGCATGGCGTAGATATCCAGTCCGAGTTCACCCTTTTTCAGTCGCTCGCGGACCTGCGCTTCGCGCGCTTCTCGCTCCACACTCTTAGCGAGGACCTCGTCTGCTTCTTCGTGGCGAACCACGCAGACGCCATCATCATCGGCCACGACGATGTCGCCGGGACGCACATAGGCGTTGCCACAGACCAGCGGCACGTTCACCGAGCCCAAGGTTTCCTTCACCGTGCCCTGGGCGGAAATCGCCTTCGACCACACGGGGAAACCCATGGCGGTGAGATCGCGAACATCGCGGACCCCGGCATCGATCACGAGACCACGGCATCCACGAGCCATCGCCGAGGTGGCGAGCAGGTCACCGAAGTACCCGTCGCTGCAGTCGCTCGTCGGCGCCACGATGAGCAGGTCGCCGTCGTGGAGTTGCTCGATCGCGACATGCAGCATCCAGTTGTCGCCGGGCGGCAGGGAAACCGTGACCGCCGAACCGGCAATGCGGGCGCCGGCATAGATCGGGCGCAGGTGCGTGGCCATCAGCCCTTTGCGGCCCTGTGCCTCGTGGATCGTGGCCACCCCGAGGGCGCCGAGCGCGTCGATAAGTGCCTTGCCGGGCCTTTCGAGTTTGGTATTGACTGTAGACATGCCCGTTTTCGGTAGCGGCGGATGGCTCTACGGTGACCGCCCAGTGCGCGCTTTGCCATTTCGTTTTATGATCGGGCTATAAGTAAATACGATTGATTGCTCGTGAATGAGATCTTCCAGCTCAACCTGAGACACCTGGATGCCTTGCTGGTCACGGGCCGCTCGGGCAGCATGAGTGCGGCCGCGCGAGAGGTCAGTCTGTCCCAGCCTGCCTTGGCGCAGGCGGTGGCAAAGATGGAGCGCGTGCTCGGAGAGCGTCTGCTGGACAGGCAGCCCGGCGGTGTGTCGGCGACGGTTGCCGGACGCACGATGATGCTTCGCATCGATCGTGCGCTGCACTACCTCGCCCATGGTGGGCGTCTGGTACGACGCTCCGCGCGCCTTGCGCCGCTGCCGCACATCGAACGACGCGTGACCATGGTGCAGTTGCGCGCGCTCATCGCCGTCGAGGGCAACAGCAGCTATGTGCAGGCATCGGAGTTAACCGGGCTATCGCAACCTGCCGTGCATCGTGCCGTGCGCGAGCTGCAGGATATTCTCGGCACCGATCTCTTCGTTCGCGTGGGACGCATCGTGCGACCCACCGACGTGGCGAGTCGCTTCGTGCGCTTTGCGCGCCTGATGCTTTCGGAACTGCGCGCCGGGCTCGAAGAAATTCGTGCCATGAATACCGACGACGCCGGGCGGGTGACGGTAGGCATCCTGCCCAGTGCACGCGCGATCTTCTTCTCCGACCTGCTTGCGCGATTCACCACGGCGCATGTGTTGGCCGCAGTGAAGGTGGTCGAGGCGCCATATCGCGACCTGCTCGCCGGCCTGCGACAGGGCGACCTCGATCTCATCATCGGTGCCCGCCGCGATCCGGCGCCCCACCGCGATGTGGTCCAGGAAGAACTGTTCGATGACGATCCTGTCGTGGTCGCCCGCGCGGATCATCCCTTGCGTGACAAGAAACAGCTGGAACTCCCGGACCTGCTGGCCTACCCGTGGGTGATTTCTGCTCCTGGCATTCCGCTGCGGAACAAGTGGGAACAGATCTTCACCAGCCGTGGCGTGGAGCCACCACGGCTGCGTATCGAATGCGGTTCGGTGCTGGTCACGCGCGGACTCTTGCTACAGGGCGACTGGCTCACCCTGGTGTCACGGGATCAGTTTCTTTTCGAGTATCGGGCCGGCACGCTGACCGAAATCGGCGACCTGGGTAAGGAGCTTCGCCGGCGCATCGCCCTGACGCGCCGGCGTGACTGGATGCCGACGCCGTTGCAGGCGGATTTCGTCGCGCGCACGCACGCGTTGGCACGAGAGCGCGACGAGCACTGACGTTTCGATCAATGAGATGCCGCGTGTGAGGGGGTGTGGTCGGCGACGAGGTCGGTCGGCACATGGACGCCGCGTCGCGCGATCTTCTCGGTCATGATCGTGTGCTTCATCATCAGTCCCGACACGAGGTAGGCCGCGACACACGCTGCCAGCAGAGGCAGCAAGGCGTGCGGTTGCATGGTCGTTTCGAAAACGAAGACGGCAGCCGTCAACATGGCCCGCGACGCACTGGCGAACAGCGCCGCCATCCCGATCAGGGCAGCCATGCGCGGATCGACCTGGGTGACCGGCCAATGCGCCAGGCAGACACCGAGCAATCCGCCCAGGGCGCCGCCGATGGTAAACAGTGGCGCGAGCGTACCGCCGGAGGTCCCGCTGCCCAGCGCGATCGACCACGACACGAGTTTTGCGAAAGCGAGGATCGCCAGTGCTCCCACGCTCAGGTGACCGCCGATGACGGCGACGATGTTCTCGTAGCCCACGCCAAGGGTCGAAGGCACGACGTACCCGACGAGTCCGACCGCGAGCCCACCGATCGCAGGCCACCACATCCAGTGGATCGGGAGCTTCTCGAAGGCATCCTCCAGGCCGTAGACGAGGCGGGTCACGGCCACGCCCGCCACGCCGAAGACCAGGCCCAATAGCGTATAGCACGACAGGGCGACGAACGAGGCCGGTGACAGGGTTGCCATGGGAAACACCGGGCCCGGACCTTCGAGCGCGAATCGCACCGCTGCGCCTGTCGCGGCGGCCATCGCCACCGGTACGAGGGATCGTGCGCGACGCTCGAACAGCAGCAACTCAATGCTCAGTAAGACGGCGGCCAGGGGCGCGGCGAAGATCGCGGCCATGCCGGCGGCAGCGCCGGCGGCGAGCAAGGTCTTGCGCTCGTCGGCGGTGACGGGAAGCAGCTGCCCGACATAGGATCCGAGTGCGCCACCTGTTGCGATGATCGGCCCTTCCGCACCGAAGGGGCCACCGGTGCCGATCGCTACCGCCGAGGACAAGGGCTTCAGCCAGATCATGCGCGCGGCAATGCGGCTTTCATTGGTGAGCACCTGTTCCATCGCCTCGGGAATACCGTGTCCGCGGATGGCACGAGAACCCCATCGCGCCATCAGGCCGACGATGAGGCCGCCGAGCACGGGAATGACGATGACCCAGACGCCGCGTTGGTTCGCCGCGGGGCTGACCCACTCGGTGCTCCATTGCCCGAAGAACGCGACTTGCGTGACCAGCGCGATGAGTCGCGTGAGCCCGTAGGCGATTAGCGCGACGACCGCAGCGAGCGCCATGGCGATCAACGTCGACGCGACGAGGCGCCGGCGAAGCCGCGGCAATCGGCTTGGCATGTGCGCCTGCGCAAGGGCAGGGTCCAACGCGGGGGCGAGCGGAAGCGCCGCCCGATCATGGGGCGGATGCACGGGATCAGTCATGAGAGGGTCGGCCAACAACGGGGACGACGAAAGGCTACGCGGAATCGCGCCTAGTAGCTGGCTGGCAGATGAATAGCTATGGCAGCACGTGGATGCCGCCGAGAAGGAGGTCGATACCTGCGAGGAAGTCCTCGCGATCATCGTGATCGCGCAGTGGTTCCCCGATGCTGCGTACAAACGGATAGTCCTCGGCATCGAGCTCGGACCAGGCGGTCGAAACCGACGCGAGAAAAGCATCTCGCTCGAGGCCTTCCGTCAGGGCGAACTGTCGGTTCGCCGCGTTCTGCGCGCCCACGCCAAGGATGTAACTCAGCAGGGCGGATACGGTTGTCCATTCGCGTTCCCGCGGCACACCGAGCGCGCGCAGCGCTTGACCCAATGGTTCGAGAAGCCGCACGGCCGGCAATTGACCCGGTGCATGGGTGAGCGCTGAGCCAACCCACGGATGCTCGTCGATAGCGTCGAACATGCCCAGCGCGATGGCGCGAATGGAGGCTTCGGGCGACGTATCGAGCCGCGCTTCGCTCATCGCGCGCGCAACGATGGCATCGCAGGCGGCGACGAGGAGTTCGCCTTTGTTGGCGATGTGCCAGTAGATCGCTCCGGGGCCGGTGACGAGCCGTTCGGCGAGGCCACGGAAGGTCAGTCCACCTTCGCCGGCTTCGTCGAGCAGCACGATGGCCGCTTCGATGATTCGGTCCCGCGAAAGGGAACCTTCGCGCCTGGGTGGAGCAGGGGGTTTCTTGGCCATGGCCTATGTTGACAGAAGTGGAACGTTGTTCCAATCTGCTGGAATGACGTTCCAGTAACGCCCATGACTCAGGAATCTCGATGACACCTTCCATCGCTATTGTCGGCGCCGGCCTCGGCGGCTTGACCCTCGCGCGCGTGCTTCACGTCCACGGCATCGCTGCGACGGTGTACGAAGCGGAGGCGTCGCCCGAGGCGCGGGCGCAGGGAGGGATGCTCGATATCCATCGGGAAAACGGGCAGGTGGCTCTCAAAGCGGCCGGCGTGTTCGACGAATTCCTTTCGCTCATTCACCCTGGAGGGCAGGCCACCCGGGGATTCGACAAGGACGGGCAGCTTCTTTTCGATCAGCCGGACGACGGGACGGGTGGTCGACCCGAGGTGCCGAGGGGCGAGTTACGTCGCCTACTCATCGAGTCGCTGCCCGCAGGAAGCATTCGGTGGGGCTATAAGCTCGTGTCGGTGTCGCCGCTCGGTGGTGGCCGGCACGTACTCACCTTCGACGACGGCTCGACCGCCACGACCGATCTGCTGGTGGGTGCCGATGGCGCGTGGTCGAAGGTGCGCCGCCTGCTGTCGGATGCGAAGCCCGCGTACGTCGGCATATCGTTCATCGAGACCTACCTGCACGATGTCGATGTCCGTCACGTGGCTAGCGCGCAAGCCGTGGGCGGCGGTGCGTTCTTCGCACTGGCGCCGGGGAAGGGGATCCTGGCCCACCGCGAGCCCGCCGCCGTGCTGCATACCTACGTGGCGCTGAGCAAGCCGGAAAGTTGGCTCGCCGGCATCGATTTCACCGACGCGACGCTCGCTCTGGCGGCAGTCGCGAACGAGTTCGATGACTGGGCGCCGACGTTGAAGGCGCTCGTCACCGGGAGCGACACGGCTCCGGTTCCCCGTCCGATCCATGCACTACCCAGCGACCATCGTTGGCCCCGTATCCCCGGAGTGACGCTGATCGGCGATGCGGCGCACCTGATGATGCCGTCGGGTGAGGGGGCCAATCTGGCGATGTATGACGGCGCGGAACTGGGCAAGGCGCTGGCCGCCCGTCCCGGTGATGTCGAGGCGGCGCTCCTGGAGTATGAGGCGGCGATGTTTCCCCGGAGCGCCGTCGCGGCTACCGAGGCCAGTGCACTGAGCGAGGTGATGTTCGGAGCTGGGACCCCCGGGAGCCTTGTGGACATGTTTGCCTTGCACGCGGTGACGCCTGTGGCTTAGCTAAAGCTTAGTTCGGTCGGCGGCCAACGCTCGTTTGAGCCAACGACAGCTCTACTGTAGATTTCACGGCTTCAAAGGGCTCGCGATCGTGTCGAGCCGCACAGGATGCTGGATGATCATACAAGACCGCCCGGCGTCAGGCCGTGCGAAATGGGCGCTGCCCGCCTGGGCGCTGGGCGCCATCGTTGCCGTTTATATCCTCGTCGCGCTCAATCGCACCCTATGGCCCGAGGTGCGCGAGGCCCTGGCGGCGTCCCAGGGGCTGCCCGGATTCTGGGCCCTGAGTGTGACCGTTTATTGTCGGTTGGTCGGCAACCTCGTTCTGACCCTCGCGCTGGCCCTGTGGCCGCGGATCGGCAAGGGCTTGCTGGCCCTGCTGATCCTGGTCTCGGCGGCAAGCGCGTATTACGAGCAGACGTTCGGTGCGCGCCTGAACGAGGAAATCATCCAGAGCATTTTCGAGACGACGCGCGCCGAAGCGATGGCGCTCATCACCACTGCGTCCGTCGGCTGGATTGCGCTGTTCGGCGTATTGCCGGCCATCCTCGTCCTGCTGGTACCTGTTCGTTTCATGCCGACGTGGCGGAGTCTGCGCTGGCGTACGGCCATCGTGGTCGGTGCTGCCGCGCTGTTGCTCGTGCCGCCCCTGCTCACTGGCCGCAACTACGTTTACTTCGAGCGCAATCACCGCCCGATGTACGAGGTGTTCAATCCGTACGCGGCGCTGAGCGGCACATTCCACTATCTGCAACGCGACGTCTTTCGTCCGAAAAAGACGATGACGCCGATCGGTACGGATGCCGCGTTGGCGCCTAATGCCGCCATGGCAGCCCGCAAGCGCGTCGTCGTCTTCGTGGTGGGCGAGACGGCGCGCGCGGAGAACCAGTCGCTGCAGGGTTACGCACGCGAGACCAATCCCGAGATGAAACGGGCCGGCGCCATCTACTTCAGCGACGCCTGGTCATGCGGCACGGCGACCACGGTATCCGTACCGTGCATGTTCTCGAACATGACCCGCGCGAAGTTCGACAAGCCGGTAGCCAAGGCACACTGGAACGCGCTGGATGTCCTTCAGCATGCTGGTGTGGATGTGTACTGGCGCGACAACGACGAGGGCTGCAAGGACGTCTGCCTGCGCGTGCCGAACGACGACCTCACGGCGGCGAAGATCGATGGCCTTTGCGATGCCAACGGTTGCCAGGACGATGTGCTGGTCGCCGACCTGCCCGAGCGTCTGGCGAAAATGCGGTCGCCCGCATTGCTGGTGCTGCACATCAAGGGCAGCCATGGGCCGGCGTATTTCCAGCGCTATCCGGCGGCCTTCAATGTGTTCAAGCCGGGCTGCGATACCGCCGAGGTACAGACCTGCACCTATGCCCAGGCGGTGGCCAGTTACGACAACACGATTCTCTACACCGACCACATCCTCGGCGAGGTCGTGGATGCGCTCAAGGCTGACCCCGAGACCGACAGCGCGATGATGTACCTCTCCGACCACGGCGAATCGCTGGGCGAGAACGACATCTACCTGCACGGCGCGGACTGGGACAAGGCGCCCAGCCAGCAGAAGCACATCCCGATGCTGTTGTGGCTGTCACCGGGCTGGGTGCGCGATGCGGGCGTACGCCTGGATTGCATGGCGCAGCGACGCACGCAGCCGGCGAGTCAGGACAACGTGTTCCATACGTTGCTGGGTTTCTTCGATACGCACACGACGGTGTACGAGCCGCAGCTCGATCTGCTGGCCGGTTGCCGGGGCTGAGTTGCTCTGTGTGGGAGCCGGCTATGCCGGCGATGGGGCTTGCCGCGAGCTGGCTATCGCCGCTGAAGCGGCTCCCACAAAGATCGGCTCCACTGCAACTACAAAAAAGCCTCGAGGACCGGTGGTCTTCGAGGCTTCAATGTGTTCGATAAGTGGTGGAGCCTGGGGGGATCGAACCCCCGACCTCGTCATTGCGAACGACGCGCTCTCCCAGCTGAGCTAAGGCCCCACAGGCTGCCGATCTTAGCAGGGGTTTTTGGTGTCGCCAAGAGTCGAGCGTGGCTGCTGGCGGGGGTACCCACTTGGTTTTCGACAACGGCGCGAGCGGGCCCGCTGTAGCGGGATCGCCGATGAATCGGCTCCTACAGGGGGCTTGCCGTGACCGTGGCGGTCATGCCGGCCGCGAGGATCACGCCATTCGGCACGCTGGCCTCGTCGATGGCGATGCGAACCGGCACGCGTTGCGCGAGGCGCACCCAGGTAAATGTGGGATTGACGTCGGCCAGGAGGTCACTGCCAGTCGGGTTGTCACGGTCGGTGATGCCGCGGGCAAAGCCCGTGATGCGACCACCGAAGTGGGCGCCGCCGCTCATGAGCCGGATGTCGACCGGATCGCCCACGTGCAGACTTGGTAGCTTGGTTTCTTCGAAGTAGCCGTAGACGTAATAACCGTGCCGGTCGATCAGCGCCATGGACGCGTTGCCGCTGGCGGCGTAGTCGCCGGTCCGTACGGTGAGGTTGGTCACGTAGCCGTCGACCGGTGCGCGCACCTGGGTCCGTTCCAGGTCGAGCTTCGCCGTGTCGG
>Ga0247742_10002874_pt1 | contig 11118 bp, 10 predicted proteins | sample UWRJL208509C2_FD_180944 | JGI IMG/M metagenome (GOLD analysis project Ga0247742, IMG submission 180944) | Plant litter microbial communities from Arlington Agricultural Research Station in Wisconsin, United States - UWRJ-L208-509C-2 | ecosystem: Environmental > Terrestrial > Plant litter >... | reverse complement strand
AGCCTTTAAGACCATCGCGAGCAGGCTCGCTCCCACAGGGGGCCATTCATGGGTTTGACGGAAAAAGATCCAGCGTACGTTCGACCTCGTCCGGGTCGATCCTGAAGCCGTCACCCTCCGGTATACCGACCACAAAACCGAAGTTCTGGTGATCACGGTCCGTCAGGTACTTGAAAAAACACAGGAAGCGGTTCGGCGGCTGCAACACCAGCAGCGAACCGCCTGGCGGCAATACATTCACCCCATGGATCAGCTGACTGCCCTCGATGCCGACCACGGTCTGGGCCCCGGCACACGCAGCGACAATGGTCGGCACATCGCAGGTGGCAGGATCGAGAATACGAAACCCCCGGCGGTCGCGCAGGCGCTCGGCCACTTCCATCTCATTGCGCAGGCGCCGCAAGGCACCGTGGCCGCCTCGCAGAATGAACACCCCGGGATGAGTGCTGACGTTGACATGAGAGAGCAACTGCTCGCCCATCGCCCGGAAACGCAGGTGTTTATTCAGGTTCTGGCTGAGGTCGTTGAAAATCACCAACTCCCGAAAATACGCATTGCGCAAGCGCAGCGGATTCATGCCCAGCCAACGCTCGTAACCGGGCGCGTGCAGAATGCCGTTGCGGGCGATGGACACATTGTCGGCAAAGGGCGCGGTGGTCACCGGAACCCCTTCGTCGCAGGCCAGGCGATAGGTCAGGCAGTCATCCATCAGCCAGGTGCCGAACCATTTGTTGCCGCCCATGGTGCAATACAACGCGCCACGATCGATTTCGTTTTCCACGCGTATTCCGGGAAACCGCCCCCCTGGGGTCAGCCACGACTTGGCATTACCCTTGTACAGGGCGCCATCGATCATCCACACGTCCTTGAGCAGGAACCCCCGGGTCGCGCCATGCTCGACACGCCCGACACCTTCCATGGTACGGCGGGGATGTTCATTGGGGTAAAACAGCGCCTCCTCCCATCCGGTGACACGCTCAAGCTGGTTGGGCAGGAAAAACGCCGCAGGTGCAATCGCAGTCGAACCTGGGGCAATTTCCCAGGTTTTGACCGCCAGGCTTTCCAGAGTCGCCGACGGCTTGCGTGTAACACGGGTGTTAAACATGTATTTATACGCAGCCAGGCTCCACCGGTGAGGATGCCCATTGCTCAGTGCATTGAATTCCAACACGTGCCCACCCTCTAACCGAGGCTATACCCCATCAACTTTCAAGTCGGAAACTTATTCAGGCGACAACACTTTCCAGAACAGGCGGTAATTTCAAATGACTGTATCGACCTCGAATAATATCGACCTGTTCCTGTCGCGGCGCACTTGAACAATGGATATATATTCTGGACAACCCGCCAAAACCCATTTCGCGATAACGGGCGGCTACTTCTTCATCACTCTTGCCCTCGGGCACCCCCAGATGAAGTGTCAACTTCTTACCTTCAACTGCAAACAACGGTGTTTCCCATAGAAACTCTGCCACTCCAATTTTTGGCAAGGTCAAAAACAAGTAACCGTGGTTTCCCAATGTATCGACATCGCCACCGCGCCTTCTCTTCCACTCAAGAAGCCCATCGTCCGGGCGGGCCAGGCAAGTGCCGATATCGTAGTAATCGAAGCCGTTCTCGATCGCCCACTCAAGCGCCATGAACGTGGTGATCGAGTTCACTTCACGCAACTTCTTCTGATCGGAAAACACCGTATCCGGGTAACCGAACCGCACGGTACTCCAATAGCGCTTGCCGGCGCGGGTGACGACACAGCCAAGGTGGCAGGCCACCACCTCATCCTCGAGCAACACCAGATCAAGCCGGCCGGCGGTTTTCGCCATCCGATGCACTTCATGGGTTTCGATTTGCGAGGCCGCCGAACCATGTCGGGCACTGGCATAGGGCTGAAGCATTTCCCGGTCGGCACTGGCAATATCGTCATCGTTCAACGCTTGTTGCATCCGGTAACGCGCCCGGTTCTTGCGCAGGTTGCGCCGTAACTCGGCGTTGTATTGCGCGATGATGTCGTCAATCGACCGATTCAGCGGCACCACTGCACTCAGCAGTTGAGGCACGTACAACGCCCCCGGAGTCGGTATTTCACTGACCACGACCGTACGCTCGGACTTGCGCAGCCTCAGCCGGGCTCCCACCTCCCTGGACTTGGCCCCCAGCAAAACCTGCACAAATTCCCTGCGCTGTTTCGTGCCCACATAAAGGATGTCATGGGCGCTGTCTGCGCGCAGTTTGAACCTGACCATTTCCCAGCGCCAGAAACAGGCACGTGCTGCCATGTCCTGCAGCCAGGCGAGCGCGTTGCGCAGCTCGAACCGCACCGACGGTGATAACAACTTGCGCAATAGTTCTGCTGCTTGTTCTTTCATTTATTTATCAACACACGTCAAATAAAGTTTATTCCGGTTTGAAAACCCATAAACCAACTATTCGACACGAGCACTCTACGACGCAGCACTCTCTCAAAAAACCTGGCGCTTTATACCCGCCGGTTTTCCAAGGCATGCCACACTTTCCTTCTTGCGAAATACTCGCAAATCCCTCCGTGGAATCCGAGTTTTTGACGCCATTTAGTCGTCAAAAACCGTTATGAAGAAAAAAGTCTCTAGTACACCTGCCAAGTCGAAATACTAAGCAGAGTAAAGATGCAAGACGAGAGTTTTGCAAGATATTTCAGAAGTGTTTCCGCAAGGATGGAGCGTCAAGAATGCCTGCTCAACAACGTGCGTAACAGAAACATCGGGTTACCCACCACGTACCGTGTGAACAGGCGCCTGGGCTCACTGATCAGCCTGAACACCCACTCACAACCAAGGCGGCGCATCCATTGCGGCGCGCGGGAGACCTTGCCGCCAAGAAAGTCCAGGATGGCCCCGCCGCACACGACCAGACAGGGGACGCCGCTGGCCGCCAGCATCGCCGCGACCGCCTCCTGCTTGGGCATGCCCATGCCCAGCACCACCAGCTCCGGCTGACATTGCCGAGCCAGCTCGACATAGGTCTCCATCGGCGCAAAACCGTGGTGAGCCGAGACGACATTGACCGAGAACGCAGCCTCGCTGTGCTGCACGGCCTTGGCCAGATAGGGTTCCTGCGTCCCCCAGAATGCCACCCGCCGGCCCTTGTAGGCGGCGAGCAACCTGGGGATCAGGTCGGTGCCATTCATGTTCAGCCCCGGCGCCCGACCGAGCCGGCGAAAAAGAATGGTCATGCCCGAACCATCGCGCAACAGCACGTCGGCGGCCGACAGGGCCCGGTAATAATCGCCGTTGCCGGTCACCAGGTTCATGGCGTGGGCATTGACGAAGCCAAGCACGGTCGCCGTCCCGGTTCGGGACAGCGCCTCGATCAGGGCTTGTTCGTCAGCGCCGTCATTGACCACCCTGATTTTCTGCACAATCGCTTGCCAGTTGCGTTGCCAACCCAGGCCACTCATCAATGATCATCCCGTTTCGAACGCACCCAGTCGACCTGACGCTTGAGCAGGAACCCGATGTACAGCGGGATTTTCTTCAGGGCGTAGAGCGGCGCATACATCAAGGCGGTGAACGCGATGATCGTACGCCCGAATTGACTCCATGCCAGCAGAATCGTCACGCCCAGCAGGGCCATCCCGCTCGTGGCAATGATCGCCGGTGCCGGGCTTGCGCCCAGCAGGAACACCAGCCAGGACAAAACGAAGCCGGCCCCCAGCACCAGGGTCAACAGCGCCAATGGCGGGACCCACAGGTCCAGGGTCATGGCCAGCAGGTTCCAGTTTTTGCGGCGGATCGACTCCACGAACAACTTCGGTGCATCGCCCAGGATGACGCCCAGGTGGCCGTGCTCCCAACGGGTTCGCTGAGTGGCCAGGCCCTCATCGGTGCGGGGAAAATAGCTGGTCACCAGCGCATCGGGGCAAAACAGCGGCGGTTTGCCGCTGCGGCAGAAATCCAGGCCCATCTTCAGGTCTTCGACAATGTGATTGCTGCCCAGCTCGATCAAGGCCAGGTCTTTCCAGACAAACGCCATGCCGGTGCCCATCAATGGACAAGGCAGACCAAGCCAGGCCCAGCCGCGTGGTCGCACCCGGTTTTTCACACACCAGGCGAACTCGGCCAACTGGACTTTCAGCCCGGAACCGGCCGGCGCGTGCATCAAGTCCAGGGCCTGGGTCGGTCGTCCGGATTCAATGCAACGGATCGCCAGGCGTTCGAGGGTGCCCTCCCCCAACTGGCAATCGGCATCGATGACGATCATCACCTGCGGCGGATCGCTCGCCAGGTGACGCGTGCCGAACTCGAGCGCGTAGCCCTTGCCCCGCTGCTGGTCATTGCTGCGCTCCACCACCTCGGCCCCCGCCGTGCGTGCCACGGCGGCGGTGTCGTCGGAACAGTTGTCGGCGACCACCAACAGGCGATCGCCCTCCAGCAATTGCGCCTTGATACTGTGGAGGGTCGCGACGATGACCGAGGCCTCATTATGTGCCGGCACCAGCACCGCCACCCGTGGCCGCGGTCCGCGTGCGGGCGCTGGCGAGCGCACGGGCAGGCAGGCCAGCAGCACTTGCACAAACAGCACCAGCACGGGCAGTACGATAAGGAGCAACACTGCGCTGAACAGCCAACCGATTAATGTGATCATGCCTGCGCCTTGAACAGAGCCGCCAGTCTGGCCGCTTCGGTATCGATATCGTGCCGTACCAGCACGCGCTGGTAGGCGGCCTCGCCCATGCGCTGCAACACCTCGACCGGTTGTGCCAGGCAATCTTGCAGTGCGTCCGCCAACTCCTCCACCGCGCCCGCCGGGAACAGCCAGCCGTTCTCACCCTGGCGCACCAACTCGGGAATGCCCGCGACGAAAGTCGTCAGGACGGGACGCCGCAGCGCCATGGCTTCCATGATGACCACCGGCAAGCCCTCGGCAAAGCTCGGCAATACCATGGCGCGGGCGGCGAGCATTTCCGCGCGTACCTGCTCGCTGCTGATCCAGCCGGTAATTCGCACGTGGGCTTGCAGGCCATGCTGCGCGATCAGGGCTTCGATCTGCCCGCGCATCTCACCGTCGCCGGCCAGGACGATCTCGAAAGCCACGCCTTTCACCGCCAGCAGGCGAGCGGCTTCCATCAACAGCAACTGGCCTTTCTGCTCGCACAGACGTCCCACGCAAACCAGCCTCGGTACGGACGGCACCGGCACCGCCGGCACCTCGTGAAACGCCCGCTCCAGTCCGCAGTGCACGACCTTGACCTTGGCCCAGTGGCCATGGTCGACCCAGCGATACAACTGGCTGCGGCCATAGGAACTGATGGCCGCGACAAACGCCGAGCGCCGGACTTTCTCGCCCAGATGAATGAATTGCGGTTTGTCGAACTCTTCCGGACCGTGCACGGTAAAGCTGTAGGCCGGCCCGCCCAGTGCGTTGGCCAGCATCACCACCTCGGTGGAGTTGGTGCCGAAATGCGCATGCACGTGTTCGGCACCGAACGCCTGCAGCCAGGGCAGCAGGCGACAGGCTTCCGCCAGGTAGATCAAATGATACGGCCAGGCACGGTCGGCACGCCGGCCCATGCGCAGCGCCAGCCACAATGCTGAAAAAAACGCCCCTGGCCGCTCGCGCAATACCTGCAGCACCGGCATCAGCAGCTCTTTGACACCGCCTTGCAACACATAGCGGGTCTTGTCGCGCTCGGACACGTCCTCGGCATCCACCAACTCGGCGTCCCAGCCCCGCAAGGCGATGCGCTGCACCTCGAAACCCTGGCGCTCCAGCGCCAGGATCTCGCGACGAATGAAACTGTGGCTGACCTTGGGGTATTGATTGATGAAGTAAGCGATGCGCATAGGGACCGGGCTTAATTGTCGTTGGGGGTGGTGGCGGCAGGCATGGCCACGCCGGCAGCGATACCGAAAGCGTCAACCGGCGCCGCGCCCTGGGTAGCGGTGGTGCCGATCAACACGGCGTCGACCTTGTTGAACGTGCTCTGCAGCAACTCGTAACGCCGGCGGTACATGGCGCGCTTTTTCGCGGCAATGGTGTCGAGCGGCTTGATGGACGGTGCCAGGGGGATGTCGAAAAAGTCTTCCCGCTCGGAGGGTGTCGCCCCGTGCTCCAACCAGATCACGTCATAGTTGGCCGCCAGTTCCTGAGCCTTTTGCGCACCAAAATAGGGGTGGCGATGATGACGGAACTCATCCCCGACCGCGTAGAGCCTGTCCACGCCGAGCCTGAGCGCGACATGTTTGATGACTTCAATCAGCAGGCTTCTGGGACGCAGGCCCTCGAACGCCTTGGTCAGGTCACGGTAAATCGCCAGGGACCTGTCACTGTCCACACCTTTGTGAATGCCCTGGACAGCGCCGATGAACAGGCCAGTCCCGATGTCGGTGCGGCACAGCGTGAAGGCCAGCGACGCAATGCGCAGGTCGTCCTGAAACAGGTTCAGCACCAGCTCCCCTTCGCGCATGAACCATTTCGGTCGGTCCAGCACCAGGGAGCAATCCGCCGCCCACTCGGACAAGTCGGCCAGCTTCAGGGTCTCGTTACGCCCCGACAACAACAGTAGCGGGCAGACTTGGGTGACCGTTTCGTAGTGCGAGGCGATGGCCCCCAGGCGCTGCTCAGCTCCCCAGGCTTTACTGACGTAGGGCCACTGGACGACGCCCAGGCAGTCCGTGCCCAGGGTTTGCAGGCCATTGGCGCCCAGCGCCGCTGACATGCGCGACGAAAACGATTCGAGGGCCGGCCGGTTTCTGGCCACCAGGCCCGGAACCTTGAGCTGGTTTTTCAATGCCCTCGGGGTCACCCCGGCATTGAGCCACAACAAGCTTTTAAGGGTGAGCCAATAATCCATGAACGCCTCACTTGTATTCGATCAAGGCCGACTTGCCGGCGCCGAATCTGCTCAACAGAAATTTGACCTGCCCCAGCATCTCGGGAAACTTCCCCAGCACCAGAAAGAAAGCCAGCAGCCAGTTCTCGCGTGTCGACCTGCCACCCCGTCGGGCCAGGCGCGCCACCTGCAACGGATAAATCAGCAGAAGCAACAGCCCTGCCGCGCCCACCATCGAGCAGGCGACAAGCGTTGCCAGCGGAACACCCAGGCCCCAGAACCAGGCCCGGCGCGACTCGCGTCGCCAGTGCTGCTCTGCCGTTGCCCCGTGTAACGATGCGCCCTCGGCAAACGCGTGGCCACCACGCAACGTACGCGTCCACCATTGGCCGAAACGGGTCATGGCCGCATCGTGCAAGGTCATTTCCTCCTCCAGGCGCCAGACCTTCCAGCCCAGCGCCCGCAAGCGCACGCACAGTTCCGGTTCTTCGCCGGCAATCAGGTCGGCACGGAAACCGGACACGGCGGCAAAGGCCTGCGCGCGCATCAACGCATCGCCGCCACAGGCCCGGGCTTCGCCTATTGGCGTATCCCATTCGATGTCACACATCAGGTTGTACACCGAGCGTTGGGGAAAGCGTTCACGCCGCCGTCCACAGACCACCGCCACCTCGGGCCGCGCATCGAGGAACGCCTGGGCCCGGGGCAGCCAGCTGGCGACCACTTCGCAGTCACCGTCGACAAACTGCACATGCCGCATCGACGGCAGCAGGCGTTGCACACAGGCAAACCCTTCGTTGCGCGCACGGGCCGCGGTGAACGGGATCGTCATGTCCAGCTCGACCACCGCGACCCCGAGCGCCCGCGCCATCGGCACCGAACCGTCGGTGGACCCCGAGTCGACGTAGACAATCTGCTGCGCCGCCCCCAGCAGTGACGCCAGGCAACGTTCCAGCCGCTGGCCTTCGTTGCGTCCGATCACCACGACGCCCATTCCATTGATCAAGGCGCTCACCGAGTCCAGGCGAAAACGTTCATGAGCCTTCCTTTGCCTGTACAGGCTGTCGTTGCTTGATGATCGCGGGCACGCCCACGGCCACGCAGTCGTCCGGAACATCGGTCAATACGACCGCGTTGGCACCGATCACCACGTTGTTGCCAATGCGGATATTGCCCAGGACCTTGGCCCCGGCACCGATATCGACGTTGTTGCCCATGACCGGCGCGATGGGTTCGTTGACATTCTTCAGCCCCACCACGACCCCGTTACGGATACGGCAATCATCGCCAAACCGGGCGTAACCGCTGATGACGATGCCGCCGAAATGATCGATGACGAAGTTACGCCCGACCTCCACTTCGCACGGCAGCTCGATGCCCGTCACGATCTGCACCAGCTTGAACAGTACTTTGTAGAGCAAGGAAAACACTTTGCGTAACAGCGCCGGGCGCACGCCATAGCGCCAGCGCCCGAAGCGATAAACCAGCATCACCCAGAAGCCCTGGGCTCCCCAGTCACCGCCGTAGGCACGTAAATCCGCGCGTATGTTGTCGAACATGAAGGCTCTACCGTGTTGGTTGGGTGGCGAACTTGGTATCACGCAGCAGCGCCCAGGTGACCCGGGCATGTTCCCAGCACGCACCAATGGCGGCACGCCCCCGACGCTTGAGCAACGCCTTGAGCGCGAGGATCAGGTCGCCCAGGCACACCAGCGCCATGTGCCAGGCCAGGCCTGCCACGCCATGGTGCTTGCGGAAATACAACAGCTCGCTTTCGATTTGCAGCCGGGGTATCTGCCGACTGGCAACGTTGAGTTCATCGACGGACTTGGCACTTTCTCCACCGATATGCACCACGGTGGTGTGCGGGTAGAAAATCACCTTCCAGCCCGCCTGCTTGACGCGCTTGCAGTGATCCACTTCCTCGTAATAAAGAAAGTAACGCGGGTCGAACAAACCGACCGTGTCGATGACCTCGCGGCGGATCAGGTAATAACAGCCGGGCACCCAGTCACACTCGCGGACGGAGGCGTGATCCCACTGCATGTCATCGACCCGCTTCACCCAGGGGAAAAAGCGCTCGAGCCCCGCGCGCGACAGAAACACATTCAGCGGTGTCGGGAAATAACGGCACGATGGCTGCAAATCCCCGTCCCGGCCTTCCAATCGTACGCCGAGAATGCCGCACTCGGGGTGCGCCTCCATGTAGTCGAGGGTCTTGCTCAGGGTGTCCGCCGCCACGAAGGCGTCTGTATTGAGCAGCAATGCGTACTTGCCCTGCAGGTGTTCAACCAGCTGATTGTTGGCACGGCCAAAGCCGACATTGCTTTCATTGGCCAGCAGCAACGCCCCGGGACACAGGGTCGCCAGGCACTCCAGCGAGTTATCGACGGAGGCGTTGTCCACCACCAGGTAACGCGCCCGATCCGTACTGTCGGGTTGGCGCAGGGCATTGAACATCGGCTGCAACAGCCCTGCGGTGTTGTAGTTGACCACCAGCACATCGAGAGGCGCATTAACCATTGGATTTTTCACCAAAGAAGTAGTCGGCGCGCATGACTCGCAGCCTGGATTCCAGGGCCGGGTCAAACTCACCGTTACGCTCGCGGATGAGGTCCATCCAGGGATATTCGGCGCATCGATCTTCGACATTCTTCAACAACGTCTCCAATGTGCAGATGACCCTGGCTGGATTACCCCCGACCACGACATCGGGCGGGACGTCGCGCAGGACAACCGCGCCGGCAGCGACCAGGGAATTGGGGCCAATCTTCACGCGCGGCAGAATGATCGCGCCATGGCCGATGAAAACGTTATCGAGGATGTCTATCGGGCCGACGGAATCCAGCTTCGTACCGTAGCGCACGTTGAGCAGCGCGACCGAGGCATCGTGCCCGATCAGCGTGCAATCGGATAAACCGACGTTGTTGCCCAGGCGCACCAGTGATGGATCGGTAATGTTGCACCCGACGTTGATCCACACGTTTTCACCGATGGAATGCAGGGATCGCCACTGGACCAGGAATCGCGCCCATTCGAAACCATCCGGTCGGCACAGTCGTTTGTAGAGCGAGGTTCCACGTCCCGTTGTCCTGGCAAAATGAGCGATAGCGCGCTTCAGTAGACCAATCATCCTGTCAGCCCCAAAAAATTCAAAAAAACGCCTGTGCCAGGGTTCGATGCGCCCCGATCCTTCATTCGTGCCCCTAAGCGTAGCCGCCACACCGACATCCGGCACGACGACGGCCCTGTCCCGCCAGGGTCAAAACCAGTTGACTATCGCCAGCACCGCCTCGCCACACACCATTCCCACCAGCACCATCGGCAGGACGATGAGCTCTCGCCTGAGATCGAACAACCCCACCTTGCGATTGACATACACCACCAGGATCAACGTCGGCAAGGCATGCAGCGCAACCCCCCAGATCGCGTACTTCGCGCCCCCCAGGGCCAGTAACAGCGGCAGCAGCACCCACAGCGAGATGGCGCGAATGATGTTGTCCATCGCCTGGTACTTGGTCAGCCCCAACGCCAGCCAGAGTTGATGCGCCACGGCAAAGCGCCAGGTGAAGAACGACAGGGACAGAATCGCCAGCATCTCGCCAGCACCGGCATAACGCTCATCGTACAGAAAATGGATCAGCAACGGGCTGAGGACCCAGGCCAGCCCGCAGAGAAACAGCGAAACCAGGTCGAACATCAACTTGAAGCGTACATACAGCGCGTGCAGGCGCGCGGTGTCGTTGACTCGCGCAGCCTCGCTGAACGCCGGCAGGGCCACGGCCCCGAGCAACCGTTGCATGCCCATTTGCAGCGCCCCCAAAAACAGCACGGCAATGGAATAGACCCCCAGTTCGCTGGCCGACATACTGCCGCCGAACCAGATCCGGTCGCCGTTCATGGCCAGCACGCCCACCGCCGACGACAACAGCATCCAGCGTCCGAACACCACCACTTCCCGCAGCGCGGGACGCTCCCAGTGCAAACGGTTGGGCGGTCCGGAAAACCAGAAATGCCCGAGCAGCGTCATGGCCAGGGCAGCCACCAGCCCGGAGCCCACCAGCGCCCAGATCGAGCGGGTGAAATAACCGATGATCAACATCGTCAGCAGCCCGGCCAACTGCGAGACGAACTCGGCGAGCACGACTTTTTTCTGCTCGAAGTCGCGCACGGCCACGTCGACTTTGGTGGACTGGAAACCATAGATGATCGCGGAAATGCCGGTCACGGCCAGCACCAGCGGCAACTGCGGCGCGGCGTAGGTGGAGTGCTCCGGCCACATGTGCATGACCTGGGCAACCCAGGCGGCG
>Ga0247742_10002873_pt1 | contig 11122 bp, 15 predicted proteins | sample UWRJL208509C2_FD_180944 | JGI IMG/M metagenome (GOLD analysis project Ga0247742, IMG submission 180944) | Plant litter microbial communities from Arlington Agricultural Research Station in Wisconsin, United States - UWRJ-L208-509C-2 | ecosystem: Environmental > Terrestrial > Plant litter >... | reverse complement strand
TTAAATGCCAGCCGTCGTGGAGGGGTACAAAAAAATAGAGTTGAGAATAAATGATTAGAACAATAGATCAATGATCATATTTGTAAGCATAAACTTTAATTATATCAGTCTGAATTGTACTCGTAGACAACTCTTTTTTTGTAAACCCCGGAGCGACGGCTGGGTAGGAGGCTGGGAACTTCGGTGAGATTCAGTGAACTTCAGTGAGATTCAGTGAACTTCAGTGAAGTTCTATTTGGCTGAGAGGCCTATCCCAACCTATAAACATATATCTAAAAATAGAAAAAAAAAACTCAAAAAATTTCTCTTATCTGAGGTTTCCAAATCTGGTTAAATCATGTGACTAGCTTCTTGTCTCTATAAGAAAAACACAAAAAACCATGAAAAACCTAACACTTTTTTTAAGGTTTTGACTTAAAATGCTCTTGATCAAATAAGGGAACACATTACTGATGTAATTTAATCTGATATAGGATAACATAATAAATTAATATTAACAGAAATAAAATTACTATTTTAGGGATTTTTTTGGTATAGAAGTTCACTGAACTTCACTGAACTTCACTGAACATCACTGAACTTCACTGAAGTCAGACTGAAGTCTGTGGGCCAGAGGAAAGTATAGCAGAACTTAAGCAGATCTGTCTTCTCAGGAGATATATTCTGGATGTAAGCGTCGTATTTGTTGTCAACAGTCTTGTCTTCAGCAGCATCAGGGGTGTTGTTCATGATCATCATATTGCCAAGGTCATACTCCAACGCAAGCATACCAAGGCTGAATCCTGTGCTCTGCTGATGGCTTGCAGGTGGCGTTGGGTGAGCATGGGCACGGGCACGATATTCTACCATCTGTAGATTGTTAGTGGCTGTGATTTTGCCGTCCAATACTGGAACCAAGGGACTGACCATCTTCTTGATAATACGCTTAGCATGGTCAGCATATTCTTTGTCCCAGTGCTTGTGAATCCATCCCATGCGCATTGCAGGATGGAGAACTTGAAGACGAAGTCAGTAGCGATGATAGATAATAAACCGGTCAGCTTACCTATAGCCACAATATATGCCTTCGAGAAGTCCATTCTTTCATAATACTTGACCGCCCACTTGAGGCCAATGCTGGTAAACTGAGCCATGCGTGTGTACTTTGCCCCTAGCTGTTCCCAAGCAGTCATCATCATTTCCCAAGTGAGAACCATGTTTGCCAAGAGAGGAGTTCACTTGCCACATAAGGCTTCTTGGACTTGATGAGGAACCTGGTCATAGAGTTAGCATTGCTTCAATTCATAACATATGAGGACATACACTCAAAATCATCTGAAAATCTTTGAGAACTCCCCATTCTGTATCAGTCGCGCGGAACCGCGCTAAGTCCTTGTTCAATAGAGAGAACAGAAAGTGATTGGAAACCTGTTGCATTGTTAATACGAGGCTATGATAGTGAAATTTCTCACTTACTTGTCGCAGATCTCGGAATCGACTGATCATTTTGTAGAGTGAATCCCAGCGAGTTCGAACATCGCAAAGAAGCTCCAAGTTTGGAATTTGGATAGTCTCCCCTTTCTCATTTTTGAACCATTCCTTGTCATTGCCGTTGCATATGATCTTGCAAAAGTGGTCGCATCTTTACCAGAGGCCCGAATGGTGCAGACAGCACCGTGGCACAGAGCAATGGGATCACGAGCGACAGCCTCCTCATATGTTTGTCGTTCTGGATCTGCAGGAGGAAGAGATGTGTCGGCCACAGAATACTCAGCATCGTCACTAGCAAGTGTGATGTCGGTAAAGGCCTCAGTGACGTGTGTAACGCAGATGGCAGTGACATGCAGGAAGCACATGATGTTTCTATCATGTGCATTGAAAGAGATGTCTCTCACATCAAGGAGTTTTTCAAGATGCTCAAGTGTCTTCTTGTTTACTGAAGTGTTATCGAGTGTGAAGTGGCCAACCTAGCTGGCTGTCAGTAATAAAATGATACTGTTTAATAGGTAAAACAAACCTTCATGGTGACGTCTACACGGTCCAGGAGATGGAGAATGATTCTAGCCAGCCGTTCACCATTATGGCTACCTCGGACTCGGTGGAACGCTAGGAGCACAGAGTTGTATTGGAATCCACCACTCTGTAGCCTTGACATCCAGTGCCCAGTCATTGCAAGGAACGGATATTGAGACTGGTTCGACCAGATATCTGCTGTAAAGCACCTGTCCAAGTGAAAGCTGTTAAATTTCGTCAGTTAATAGCTATGAAAAATCCTGATTGACATTCGTACAGCGAGTTCCACCTTCAGAACCTTGAAGTAGGCCTGCCATGCCTTAATGATAGATTCTCAGAGCTTGGTGTGGTGAGGAATGTCTTTATCCTGGAGTTCTGATCACAACAGAAGTAAGAGCTGGCAAAATTCAGGGCATTTGATGACATTTATGGACTGGAGTCATGGTCAGATTAACCATATAGATAAGATCCAGACATACCTGATCATCTGCAACTATGAAGTTGACCAGATGTCCCATGAACACCTGCTGCGTGAATTTGGCATGAAAAACCCCTGCAGCAGGCGCTGGGTCATTATTTTCCTCGCCTGGGATTGGCCAACCATTTTGTTCGCAGGTTCGAAAGTATTCTTCTTTGTGGACTTTGAGGAGGTGTTTCCTAAGCGGCATATTTGATGTCTTGTGTGCAAAGACACCAACATTGGGTGAGGTCAAATGCTGTTCTCTGATTAGGGAGATTGCAGTGAATACTCTATTTCATTATTGACGTAAATATTAGGATGTACTGGCATAGGTTACATGTAGTATTCTCATTCTTCTTTTTGATGAAAAAATGTCTGATGTCGTGGGCAATGTTTGTGGTTCTACTGGAAGTTGCAGCCGTTGCAGCCATAGAACTTGTTGATTGCAGTGGAGGAGACACCTGCCTGGGTGTAGGATCAGCATTTGCGCAGGTGTGGGCACAGGCACGGGGTCACCTCTGTGCAGGCTGAGGTAGATCGATCAACTTGCCACTATCGCTTTGCCGTCAACACTGGCCTGGAGCTAGAGGCTATGGTGGCTGAGCTTGTGCTGGAGCTGGAGGTGGATGAGCTCGTGCATTCTGCTGTCTCATACAAATCATGTCTGGATAGGTGAGGTTTGCAGTACGCAAAGCAAGCTTTTGTATGACCAGCTACCAGGACAATCACTGGAGGATCTAGATTAAATCTCAACTTAGTGAAAGTGAAAACACTTACGTCTGACCGATCTTCCACTACATCACCTTAAACATGTTGCAGGTCAAATATCTAGGTATTCATGATCAGGAATTATGGGCGACGCAGGATAGTGTACTGACATACCTGTTGCCCTGTGTTTGACAGCACTGTACTCATCAAATATCCGCTTCTTGAAGCTTTGAAAGGTGGCAACAGATTATACATATTTCATGATATTGAGAGGATGTGCCCTGTAAATGATATGATGAGCTCAATGGATCAAACGGGAACAAACAACCCTTTCCCCCAATATTACACAGGCAATGCAAGACCCTAGTATACATGGGCGGCGTAGCACCCTAGCATACATGGGCAGTGTACTACCCTACACCAACACGCAAGTGGCATCACCGTCCTGCAATGTTTTGCATACTTTATTGGAGGTCTACATAGCTTATTTCTCTCACTTATTTAGATTGTTTCAATCATATTTTTGCTAATAACTATCTACTAACTAATGAAGAGGGACGAGGGACTTACGAGGCGGACGACGGGTGAGGGGATGGGCGACGAGTGAGGGGACTGGCAAGTGAGGTGGTTGTGGTAACGAAGCAAGAGAGAAGGTGTGCGAAAGTGGCTGAGTTGCAAGTGATGTTATCCAGAATTTTTGAACTTCAGGTAAACTGGCCCCTCAAATCACGTGATTTGGAAGTGTGATTTGAGGGGCTGGTTTACCTGAAGTTCAAACATTCTGGGTAACATCACTTGCAGCCCAGCCACTTTTGCATGCCTTCTCTCTTGCTTTGTTATCACAACCACCTTGCTTGCCAGTCCCCTCACTCGTTGCCCATCCCCTTGCTCATTGCCCATCCCCTTGCTCATTGCCCATCTCCTCGCTCGTTGCCCATCCCCTCACCTGTTGTTACGAATTTCATTTCTTTCTTTACTGTACAACACTTCTCGTGCACGTGACACACGTGCACTGCCTCGTTTCTCTTATCTTGCTTCTCTCTGACTTGCCTTGCTTCTATATGACTTGCTCTGACTCATGTGGCTGCGCCACCATTATGCATGACTCGTATGGACTCTTAGTGACTCGATCCTTATCTCGCATGGACCAATGACTGCAGTATAAATACAGTAGAATACTCAAGCATGTTCTTTAGTTAATTCTTAACTGGAAACGTTCTACTTGCACTTCAAAGACAATACTGCTTCCAGCAGCACTCTTTAAGTTGGCTACAGAACTTAGATGATTTGACTGTCGTTAATACTTCGTCTTTGACTTAGTATTTAACTCAAGTCATAACAGAAATAGGATTAAGACATATCAAGCTGGCTCAATGCTGCCACACTGCTCAAACTTGAACCGCCTGGTCAATGAGTTACGAGCTTTAGTTGAGCCAGATGTAAATAGATCACTCTCAAACCGTACATGGTTGTCTCGAGTATTGCATTACTAGCTGAAGGCTAGTAAAGAGTGAGGCTCGCTGAGGCAACTGTGATTACAGTCATTCTTGCATTACTGATTGTCTGTAACTACAGTACATATTGCATTACTCTGCCAGAGTGAGGTGGTGCTGCCAATGGTGAACTGTAATGTCAGAGCATTGTAAGCAGGAATTGTAGTTGGGACGTTGGAGACGGCGAAGTATCCAACGAGGGCGAAAGCTGAGATCGGGGGAAAGAGGAGGAAAGCTGGGTTGGGATCAGACAGAGACTGAAAGCAATTTATAGGGAAATATGGACGGAGCAAGAGACAAAAGAAATTTATATATGAATCCATCATTGGACCAAGATCGAGTGAGCAACGGACCGATTTAGAAACAGGCGGAATTGCCAAGGAGTCCCAAAGATAAAAGATTTGGAGCCAAGAGGCACAAAACACAAAAGAAAGGGCATAAATTAGGCAATAGAACAAACATGTGCAAGTGAAATGGGGGGTCTGCTTAATAGTAGAGATATAGTCCAGGTATAAGCAAATAAGTACACCCCATTGCTGCTTGCTGTTCTTCCTCAATCGTCTTCATCCGTGTCCATTTCATCATCCCCACAGGGCTGGGATCATCCTCGTCCTCGTCCTCATCTGCATTACCACTTTCGTCTAGTTCCTCCTCAGATAGGCTAGGCGACCTGCTCAGTGACTTCGTGCTGCGTCGACGTGCATTTCTTCCATTTTTCTCTGTACCTTCTGCCTCGGAAGGGTCCTGCTCCCCACAGCGGGGAGGATTTCTTTTATTTTTGGCTCTACTGGATCTATGGTTAATCTTCGTTTTCTTGTTGGATATTCGGAAAGCATTTTCTGCTCTCTCTTGACTAATTCCTCCTTCCAGGCGGAGTATCCCAATAATTGTGTCCTTGCGGTTGCAGTGGGCTCTTGCAGCACGAGTAGATTTTCTGGTTCTTGTATTTGACATGCTAACACCAAGAATTCAGTAATAGATGGGGTTGGTGACAAAAATGACTCTTTCTGCGTCGGTCTGCCAGACTTGACAGTCAGAGGTTTCGGGGAGGCATTGGCATAGACCTAGCAACTCTTCCAGACAATCATCTAGCTCTTCTTGCAAGGGTGTCTGTAGCTCCTTCCTACTCTCATGATACCAGTTCATGTACCCTAGATGATGAGTGAAATCCCCCCACTGTTTCTGCAGCTTTGACAAGGGCTGCAACGGGAAGAATGTGAAACGACGGGCAGCGAATTTGTTTGCATGCCTGCCCTGTCCCGTGATGTTCAGAGCTCAAAATACGGCAGTGGTGGTGATCTTTAGACATTCATCGACCAACCATTGCCGGAGAGCGTCTTCAATGGTAGTAGGATGTACATCTGAAAGACGGTTGGTTCTCCAGTCATGCCCCAGTTTCAACCATATTTGCCATGTAAACTGTAAAAAGACTTCACCAGCTATCTTTGCAGCTTTGTCTGCAACACCCATGTCTCCATACTTTTCCAGCAGATGCCTTGGAGGGACCCACGGCGGTATCAGGAACGTAGGGTTGTCCTTTATGCTAGCCGCAATATCCTTCCAGGTAGGCCTGGGTCCTAGCAGATAGGTAGAGGTTTGCTCTTCCACCGACATGAGATCCATGCGCTGGGGCTGTGGGATTTTCTTTTTGAGTGTAGGGATGCCAAGGATACACAGAATGTCAGGATCATCGGATTCAACAAGCTCCTCAATAATGGGGTCCCTTTTGAGGTCCAATGAATCCAGAAAGAACATCCCAAATGTTTTGCAATGCTGCCTATAACGCAGTAATGCCAGCGCCTCCTGGATGTATGCTTGGACATTTGGGGGGGTGAAGAAGGTGGACTACAGGACAAATGTGATAAGGTCACTCAGCACCGCGTAATTTTGTACCCCAAGCTGATATATAACACCATGGACTTCATAGAGTTTGATAAGACGTCTTCTGATGAAGTCAAACCATTTCCCACTGCGAATCCAAAGCATGGGGTGTGTAGCCATAAATTTTTGGAACTGTATTCAATAGCAACATATGAGTAAATCCAAAACCAATTCAAATCAGATCCGTAGCACACACATTATCATCTAAGATTCTGCACAATGGTTTCAGCACTCCACTTCCCATCCTACCCTCCCATCTCACCCCAAATGCCCCTTTTCTAACGTCGCCCAAGACTTTCTCAATTTCCTTCATTTCCTTGTGGAAGGAATTCTGCCTCTGGTAGACATCCTCTTCTTTGAAGAATTCCCTCTCATTGTCCTTGGGTCTCACTGCCTCCCAAGATAGGTTGTATGTCGAAACAAAGCTAAAATGGGTGCGTGCTGCCCAATCCTTGGGAGCCTCTGCCTGCATCCCCCCAAACATGGAGAGAGTGTTGATAGTGTGCAGGTGACCATTCAAAAACCCGGCAGTGCCGTATGATGCCTCTAGACAGTCCAGTCCCCAAAGTCCTACCAAAGGCGTATCCTCCAGCCCGGGATGAATGGTAATCCCCACGTCGCAGTAGAGCTCTCCTGCCTCCTGGTTCTTCATGTGCTCCCAGTCCAGAGAGGGAAATGATTTCATGGCCTGTGTTTCCGCCAACTTCAAGCTTTCTTTCATTGTTGGCATCTCCACATGCGATAGTGCTTTGCAGCCTTTTATTTGAATAACAACAAAAAAAGACCCAAACATATGCAGCACTTGAGGTTCAGACAGAATCTGGAAAAAAGGTCAGCTTCCCATCCCAAATGGATACAGGATGATCCAGGTTCCTTACCCTTTTTCTATCTCGGAGAACAGTCTATTAATCTGAGGAGGACCAATAGGCAAGGTGGATGGCTGTCCTTTCTTAGACTTCCCCTGCTTGAAGTGAGAATGAGCCTGATTAGCAGGGGTATACGGCTCCCTCATTGCTGGAGACGTCTCTCTCAGAGCTGGTATAAGAACTTTATTCCAGAATAGGTCCTGGATATCTTTGGGTACCTGGTTTGCGTAATATCCGCTGTGGGGGTTCTTGTGTATGGCCTGGGGAAAGAAGAGTAATATGTCGGCAGTGGAGGCAACAGGAGAGAGCCTTCCCAATAATACATGTGGAATTCTACTCAGAGACACTTTCTCTCTTTCATAATAGGTTCTGGGGATTGTCTTCTCCTCCTCGGGTTTGGGAAGAAGGATCTCTATGCTGACATGGTTATTCTTCCAGATAGGGGCTCTTTTTCAAATAACCAGCATCATGTAGATTGCTACCGGTCCCGTGAATTTCGGTTTCTGAGTGACGTATATGAAGCTATCGATGTCGCAAGAGTAGAGGAGAGGCACATCTTTTTCGCCGTCTTTCAGCAGGTCCAGTTGAACATATTTTCCATCTTGCATCTTTCCGGTAACCAAGATGTCGTCCAAGTTCTCCTGGTCAGCAACGTTCATCAGTTCATCTAACCCAACGACAATTTTGTCGTCTATTGAGACGGAGGTTTCGTATCTGCTAAACAGGGGGTGTGTGTAGTGGCTGATGGAGGAAGGAGGTTTGGCTAGACCCACAGGACAGATGTAATTAACAAGATCCAGAGGTTTTTCAAGATCAAACACCTGTGCGAAGTCAGGGGGAAGCTGGTAGCCGTAGTCCTGGAAAGTGCTCCAAGGAGTAGTCCCAACGAATATGTGGTTGAATATATACACCAACAATGGCTCCCAAGCTAAATGTTCGGTCTCTAGAGAGAGCAGGGCTTCGCTAGAGGGAGCATTGTGATATTCGTCGAAGTCATCCCTCCAAGGAATTCTTCAGAATGGTTGTTGCTTCCGGGAGGGAAGGGCAGGCCCATCTTTTGGTCTAGGGAACCGGCCCAAGCTGGCCTGCTTCCAATCCTCAGTACAAAATAATCTGTCCGAGGGGGGGGCCACAGGCGCGCGTTGGGTTCTACTCTCATCATCGCCCTCCCAACCTAGTGCTTGGTCTTGGGGCTGCTCATTGTCCCGAATGCTGTTATCTGGCCGCTCTACGGCACTGGGGCTAGGGGACCATGCTCTCTCTACAACACTCCCATCCCCGGCATTCTGGTTGCCTGATCTCTGTCTTTCCCCCACCGAAGTACAGCTGTGGCAGAGGCGCATGGCAGCTTTGAGCTGGTTAACAACCCTGAGCAACGTTGGGCGCTCCATCTCCAGCTTCTCCCTAAGGCCTCCAAAATTTTCTTCCCAATCCATGTGAGTGACTACCGGCAATTGCTGAGCAATAGTATAAGATTTTTGGTCAAAGAGTTCCACGCCGCGATAGGCCCGGCGGTAGAGAATTTCTGCTAGCTCTATTCAGAGGGGGTGACAGCAGGGGAAGGGGACTGCTCTCCAGACGCCGTTAGGTAGAGACCAGAATCCTTCCCTCAATAGATGAGCAGCTGTTTGACAAGCTATGGGGCCGCAATCAAAGCTGTTCTGAACCGAGCTTGTAGAGGCAATGTGCATAGGTCCTATGTCCTGCGGGTCTTACATCCAACGGCGTCTGTGGCAGGGGAGACCCTTCTTCAGCACTGCCCCAGGATCTATCTCTTGTACTGCTGTAATAGGACGAGGAGGGCGTCAAAGGGCTATCCGTCCTGGCATTTGAGTCCTGGCTGAAAGATGGGCTGGGGGTCCTCTGGGATGTTAGGGCCTGGGTCAGAGCCCTAAGGTCAAGCACCCTGGAACTGCCCTCAGTTGAAGGGGAGGGCGAGGAAGTTGGCTGTGATACAAGTTCCTTCACTAATCTTTGGATGTGGTTGTTATACATGGGAGGGGGAACACGAGGCCTGCACTTGCAACAATGATCTGATTGCTTACATAATCAAAATAGAGGGTCATAAATCTAAGTTTGGGGATAAATATATCTGGGGTCTATGGTAAAGTAGGAAGGAGATGAAACTGAGGAAGAGTGAGAATATAATATCTAACGGCCCATGTTCTGTAGAATGTGGGAGGAAAATGAATGAATTGCAGCAGGGTAGTGGCAAACTAAATGAATAAGGTGAAAGGGCTGCGGGAAGAAAAACTTACGCATTCTAAAAGATGTATGTCAGGACACAAACACCCTCCTCCAGGTCCTGGGGGGAAGCAGACAAACGGCAGAGAGTAGGAACACTCACTGGCAAGTGGTACTGGGCACATCAGCTAGGGGACTGAGGATGGAGGCAGGACAAACAGTCAGAAAAGAGAAAGCAAGGGTGGGACCCACCCTCGCGCGCAGAGTACAGCAGTGGGCCGTTAAGTGCCAAATGGGGCCAGTAGCCATGTAGGCCGCATGGTAAAATTTACGGGTTAGGGCAGCACAAAGCAAGTACAGGTATCAAAACGAACGAGGCACACATCTTCTTTGAGGAACTGCTGTTGTAGCAGAAATGGAGGGAACGGAGAAGAAGGCGAAATCGGGCCTGAGACAAATCCTAGGGCCTACGGAAGGGATGACAGAGTTGGGTAGAGACAGTTTCTAAAGCAGAGAGAGAGGAAAGAAACGCAGCTGCAGACGTCCAGGCGGACACACTACTAGGCAGCTTATCACCTTGGAAGAGTCTGCCAATGTCCAGGCAGACATAGTCTCATTTTGATTTTTGCAGCCCTTAGGGCTTTTTTTATACAGCTTGGAGCCGTACATGCCAAAAGTGACACTGCAGCCAGATTTGCCAAGATGTTGACATTACATTTGCCACCGAGAATTCGATGCCGGCTTGCTGCTATGCACGGTGAGCCCACATATCTCACCATCTAGATAATGTCTCTCTTCAATTTTTTTTTATACAGCCAAAGCCTGCCTGTAATGTACTTCTCATTCTGTTTACAATAAATTAGCCGCATATTTTTGGAAACATATTGGATCTCTTGGGACACCGTTATGCTCGCGAAGAAATTTTGAAAACAGCATACGACGGTATACAGTGTAGATAGGTGTCTCCAAAATTTTAGAATAAACACTGTGCTTTGGATGTTGAGATATGGAAGCCTGCTGTGTGTAACAGAGGGCTCGCATCGAATCCTTAGCGGCAAACACGATGGTCGACATTTTGGTGAATCTGGTTGCAGTGTCGCTTTTAGCATGTATGGCTCAAGGGCTCTACATCCTATTTTGGTTAGTTTTATTGATACCGCTCAGCTGTATAAAAAAAGCCCCACTGTCACAATCAGGGAGTTTCGGAAAATTCTAAATCTGGTCAATAAAACATGTACCGCCGTTGAAATACAAGCTGATTGGTGTAGCAGGAAATTCATTGCTTTGAGGCGTCGCATCAAGGACGTCACTTGTCCTGAAAATTTCACCGGACGTACTACTGATATATCCTTAGATATTCCCAAGTTTATATAATAATCTACGTTGCGGAAGATTTGGATACGTGTCTGTCGGCATGGGATTCCAAATAGCAGTGGCAGGGCAGTCTATTTGGTTCCACCAGTCGCTCAGCTAGGTGCAGCCCGCCACCCTGCTTTGCGTGCAGAGTGACGGTAATACAAAATCACTACTGCTGATTA
>Ga0247742_10002872_pt1 | contig 11123 bp, 6 predicted proteins | sample UWRJL208509C2_FD_180944 | JGI IMG/M metagenome (GOLD analysis project Ga0247742, IMG submission 180944) | Plant litter microbial communities from Arlington Agricultural Research Station in Wisconsin, United States - UWRJ-L208-509C-2 | ecosystem: Environmental > Terrestrial > Plant litter >... | reverse complement strand
TTACCGTGCCGCGTGCCAGCAGACGCATTCGCTGACCCACCGGATCATCGACGGCGCCGACCACGCGTTGAGCGAGCCGGTTTCGCAGCAGGCGTATACCTCGATCCTGGTGGACTGGATTACCGAAATGGTGGTGGGGGAGCGGTTGAGCATCATTCAGTCGAAATGAGGTTGGCCTGCCTGGCGCCTTGCGGGCAGGCGCGCTCCCACAGGTCGACCGGCGATGGCCTCGCCATCACCTCACTCGGGCTTTTTGGCAATTCGCAGCGACTTGGCCTTTGCTTCGACCACCAGGTACATCACCAGTGTGATCAGCAACGGCAGGATGAAGTAGATCGCCCGATACGCCAGCAACCCCGCCACCAGGCTGCCCCGCGATGCTTCGTGCTGCAGCAACGCGACAAACACCGCTTCCAGCACGCCGAGCCCCGCCGGAATGTGCGTGATGACCCCGGCGATGGCGCTGATCAGCAACACACCGAGTACCAGCGGGTAATCCAGTTTGCTCGGCAGCAGGGTGAAGATCACCGCCGCCATCAGCGACCAGTTCAGCGCGCCGAGAAGCAATTGCAGGATCGCCATGCGCAGCGACGGCAGGTTGATTTCCACCCCGCGAATCGACCACTCCCGGCGTCTGGAGAACCGACAGGCCGCCAGATAGCCCGCACTCGCCAGCAACAGCAACACGCCTACGCCCTGCAGCGCGTCGCTGCTGAGTTTCCAGCCGGGGGGCATGCGCACCAGGCCGCTGCTGAACACCACGCCGGCAATCAGCATGTAGCCGAACCAGTTCGTCGTCAGGCTCAGCCCGAGGATTTTCGCGATGTTGCTCTTGCTCACGCCCAGCCGTGAATACAGGCGAAACCGCATGGCGATGCCGCCGACCCAGGCACTGAGGTTGAGGTTGAAGGCGTAGCTGATGATGCCCACCGGCAGGATCTGTTTCCAGGTCAGGTCCTGGCGGATGTAAGTGCGTCCGATCAGGTCATAGCAGGCGTACACCAGAAAGCTCACCAGCGTCAGCCCGGCGGCAATGATCAGCGTGCGCACCTTGAAGTCGGCCAGGGTGGCGAACACTTCGTTCCACTCGATGCGCTGGGCCAGCAGGGTGAACAGCACGATCAGCGCCAGGAAAAACAGCATCGTCAGTGGCTTCTTCCAGCGCGTCCAGCGTGACGGCGATGAGCTGGAGGCGTGAGCAGGCGAGTGAGTGTCAGCGCGGTCCATGGTTGTCACTCCCGCTGAGATGGGTGAAAGGCTTCAACCGTGGCTTGTGAGCCGGCAGCCAACCGGCCCAGGCCGGGAAATGCCGCAGGAAGTGAAACACCAGGAAACCCACCGTCATGTGCCAGATCCGCCCGCGCGGAGCCTTGTCCGGGGACATCTCCTTGCAGTGGTGTTCGCTGAGGATTTCCAGGCGCTCGAACAAATCCTGATTGAAGAGGCGGTCGCGGATCAGCACATTGGCTTCCAGGTTCATCGACAGGCTCAGCGGGTCGAGATTGCTCGAGCCGACGGTGCTCCAGTCTTCGTCCACCAGCGCCACCTTGCCGTGCAGCGGTCGTTCGCAATACTCGTGGATGCGCACACCGGACTTGAGCAGGTAGTCATAGGTCATGCGCGCCGCCAGTTTGGCCACCAGCATGTCCGGCTGACCCTGGAGGATCAGTCGTACATCGACACCTCGGCGCGCGGCATTGCGGATCTCGCGCAGCAGCCGATAGCCGGGAAAGAAATAGGCGTTGGCGATCACCACCCGCCGTTGCGCGGTGCGCAGGACTTGCCGATAAACCTCCTCGATGTCGGTGCGGTGGTCGCCGTTGTCACGGTAGACCAGGCGCACCTGGCCATCGTGATCGCTGAACGCCAATTCCGAACGCCGCTGCCGGCGCCGTTGCCACCAATACTTGGCCCGGGCCGGACGACCGCTTTGCAGCAGCGCGAAATGATGAATGTCGGCCACCGCCGGGCCTTGCACTTCCACCGAATAATCCTGCTTGGCCTCGGGGCCGAAGTCACCCAGGTGATCGGCGGAGAAGTTGATCCCGCCGATGAACGCAATGGTGCCGTCGACCACCACTATCTTGCGGTGCAGGCGACGGAACCAGTTGGTGCGAAAGCCCAGGTGCTTGGGGGCCGGATCGAACATCTGGATGCGCACGCCGGCCTCGCTCAGCGCCGTGAGATAACCGGTGGTCAATTCGCCACAGCCAAAACCGTCGAGGCTGGCGGTGACCCGGACGCCGCGCTGTGCGGCCTCGATCAACACCTGCTGCAACTCGTTGCCGACCTTGTCCTCGAACACGATGAAGGTTTCCAGGAGGATTTCCGTCCTGGCCTGGCGCATGGCTTCGAACACCCGTGGAAAGTAGGCTTCGCCGTTTTCCAGCAGTTTCACCCGGTTATTGCCCTGCCAGCCGTATTCGACATCGACCACCCCGGGTTCCCGGACCGGCTGGGCCGTGGACAGGTGTTCCACGGGTGTTTCTTCCAACGGTGCGCTGCTCATAGTTCGATCTCCACCGATAGCGGTGCGTGGTCGGAAAGGTGTGACCAGGGACGTGAGGCCAACACTTGCGGGCGGCAGGCCTTGAGGTTGCGTATGTAGATGCGGTCCAGGCGCAGGGCCGGCAGGCGCGCCGGGAAACTGCGCGCCGGTTTGCCGTGGTGCTCGGCGAATACTTCGCGCAGGCCGCAGGGTTTGAGCAGCGCGTCGGCGCGCTGGCGCCAGTCGTTGAAATCGCCCGCGACGATCACCGGCGCGTCGCCCGGCAATTCGTCGAGACGTTGGGCCAGCAGTTTGAGCTGCGCATTGCGGTGGGTTTCGCGCAGCCCCAGGTGAACGCAGATTGCATGCACCTGGGGGCCTTCGCCCGGCAGGCGCAGCACACAGTGCAGGAGCCCGCGGTTCTCGTGACCGCTGATGGACACGTCGAGGTTGTCGTGCTGGATGATCTGGAATTTCGACAGCAGCGCATTGCCGTGATCACCGGCCGGGTAAACCGCGTTGCGCCCATAGGCGAACTGCGGCCACAGGGTGTCGGCGAGGAATTCGTATTGCGGCATTTCCGGCCAGTTGCTGTACCGCCGGGGGTGATGTTCGTGTGCGCCGTGGACTTCCTGCAAAAACACCACGTCAGCCGATACGCTGCGGACGGCTTCACGCAGTTCGGGCAGGATGAAACGCCGATTCAGTGCGGTGAATCCCTTGTGCGTGTTGACGGTCAAGACCGTGAAGCGACGCACGGCGGCCAGGGTTTGCATCGAGTTGTCGGGGGCGGCGAGCGGCACGGATTCATTCATGACAGCACCCCTTGCGCGGCCGGTTCGCCGGGTGCCGTGGCGAGGTCCTTGTCGAGATCAAAGTGCTTGAGCAGGCGGCGGGCGTCATAGGGGGCCCGGACTTTGATGTCGTTGTCGAAATAGCAGAACACTTCGCGGGATTTGCGCGCCCGGGGCTTGAGCCGCGGTGCGATCAACTGCGGGTCCGGCGGTTGCCCGCCGTGGTGCCAGGCATCGATCCGCGCGCCCCAGTGCTTCAGCGCCTGCGGGGTGTAACCGCTGGCGTAGAGTGCTTCGGCGCCGTGCAGGCGCAGGTACACGAAATCACTGGTGAGGTCTTCGCGATAGGGCCACTTGCCGGCCGTATCGGCGATCACCAGCGCGACGTTATAGCGCTTGAGCAAGCGGACGAATGCCGGATCGATGAAGCTGTCATTGCGGATCTCCACCGCGTGGCGCAATGGCCGCTTCCTGTACGCCCGGGTGCTGGCCTGGCCATGCAGGTGCGCGTCGTGCTGGCGGGCGAGGGCGGCGGCCTGTGCGGTGTCGTTTGGCAGCTGTTCGAGGAAGTGCTCGAACAACTCGGCGTCGAATTTGAAGTTGGGTGGAAACTGCCAGAGGATCGGGCCGAGTTTTTCCTTGAGCTCCAGCACCCCGGAGGCGAAGAAGTTGGCCAGGGGAATATGGATGTCGCGCAGGCGCCGGATATGAGTGATGAAGCGCGGGGCCTTGACGCTGAAGACGAAGTTCGCCGGGGTTTCGGCGTACCACTGGGCGTAACGTTCAGGCCGTTGCAGGGCGTAAAACGATCCATTGATTTCAATACTGTTGACGGCCCGGGAAGCGAACTGCAATTCGCGTTTCTGGGTCAGCCCCTTCGGGTAGAAGTCCCCGCGCCAGGGCATATAGCGCCAACCTGAAATGCCAATGTGAATCGCCGCCATGTCGCCTCCCGTGTGATGGTCCTCGGTTGCCCCTGTCTTTTGATGACTGTGGGGCAATCGAGAAAGTTTCCACCGGGCTACGGACGGTCCATCCTTCACACCGCCTCTGCAGGAGCGAACAAGCTCGCTCCTGCGAAGGATCAGTGGCCGGTGACGATGTGGGTCGAGCCCGGGGCATGCACCGGGCCGAGGCGATCGAGGCGACCGCTCCACAGGGTCAGCGCCAACGCCACCAACACCACCAGGCCACCGATCCATGCCGTGTGAATCAGCCCCATGTGGGCGACGATCAAGCCACCGCCCCACGCGCCACCGGCAATGCCGAGGTTGAAGGCGGCGATGTTCAAGCCGGAGGCGACATCCACGGCGTGGGGGGTGTGGTGTTCGGCCTGGCGCACCACATACACCTGCAAACCCGGCACGTTGCCGAACGCGACTGCGCCCCAGACCAGTACGGTGGCCAGCGCCAGCCATGGATTGTTGGCGGTGAAGGTCAGCATGAACAACACGGCGGCGAGCAGGGCGAAGACGATTTTCAGCGCGCTGATCGGGCCGCGCTTGTCGGCCAGCTTGCCGCCCCAGATATTGCCGACGGCCACCGAGAGGCCGTACACCAGCAACACCAGGCTGACAGTGCTGGCGCTGAAACCGGACAGGTCCTGAAGAATCGGCGCCAGGAAGGTGAAGGCGATGAACGATCCGCCGTATCCGATCGCCGTCATTGCATAGACCAGCAACAAGCGCGGTTGCTTGAGCACCTGCAATTGCTGCAACAGGGACGCCGGCTTGTTGTGAGCGATATTGTTCGGCACGTAGAGCAGGCTGCCGATGAACGCCACCACCCCCAGCGTCGAGACGGCGAGGAAAGTTTCGCGCCAGCCGAAATGCTGGCCGATGAAGGTCCCCAGCGGCACGCCGGTGACCAGTGCCACGGTCAGGCCGGTGAACATGATGGCAATCGCGCTGGCGGCTTTCTCCTTCGGCACCAGGCTGGTGGCGATGGTCGAACCAATCGAGAAAAACACCCCGTGGGCCAGGCCGGTGACAATCCGCGCGATGATCAGCGAGTCATAGCTCGGCGCTTTCCAGGCCAGCAGGTTGCCGAGGGTGAACAGCACCATCAACGACAACAGCAGCCGCTTGCGTGGGACCTTGCCGGTCAGCGCCGTCAGTACTGGCGCGCCAACGGCAACGCCCAGGGCGTAGAGGCTGACCAGCAGGCCGGCGGACGGCAGGCTGACGCCGAGGTCGGCGCCGATGGTGGGTAACAGGCCAACGATGACGAACTCGGTCGTCCCGATGGCGAAAGCGCTGAGCGTCAGCGCGAGCAAGGCAATGGGCATGGCTGCCACTCCAGTGGTTGATTGATGGAGCGCAGTCTCGGGGTTTGGGTCATGCGGAAAAATACAGGGATAAGCATTTGATATTTGCGTGCTGATCAAATATCGACTGATCAATAGGGTGCCCTGGGGGACGGTGGGTGATGCAACGCCATTTGGGAGAACCTCATCGTTCTCAAGCCTGATGTGTGAACTTGCCGGCCAAATGCCAATCAGTTCCTTACAGACCCTTTTCGAGGAGCTCCCCCGTTTTGTTCAAGTTCAAGACCGCGATGTTACTGGGGGCGTTGCTGATTTTTGCCAGCAACGTACTGCAAGCCGAACCGCTGCCGGGGGTTCCGGCCACCGCCGAGGAGTCGGCGACACCCGAGCCCCTGGTTCAGGGCGGGTTGTTGGGGGCGATCAGTTCGAGCATCGATGATGTCCAGGACAAACTCGACCTCAACGAACACCTGGTCGATGCCTGGCGCCTGCGGGCGGATCGGGCGGCGGATGAAGTCGGCAAGCTGGTGAACCAGCCGTCGTCGCGATCGCCCATGAGCGTGGCAGGCGACTTCCTGCTGCTGTCCGGTGTGTGGCTCGGCGTCTTCGCCTTGCTGACCGTGCTGGGTGGGTTGCTGGCCCGACGTCTGAGCCAGGGTCGCTGGCTGCGCCAGCGTCATCGGGGGCAGGACCTGCTCGGTTATGTGTTGCCCTACACCTTGCCCGCCGTGATCTGCCTGCCGCTGACCCTGTATGTCAGCCATTTCCTGCCTGCCTCGGTGGGCCGGGCGCTGGCGCTGTGCTTTGCCTACGCCACCAGTAGCGGCATTTTCTCCACGTCGATGTTCCTGTGCGTGGTGGTCCTGTTCAAGACCGGCCACAAGCGCCCGGCCGTGCAGATCATCCGTGACTACTGCCCTCGGCCGCTGTTCCTGATCGGTTTTCTCGCGGCGCTCAGCGATGCCCTGACCAGCCCGCAGATCGCCCGGCAACTGGGGGGCAACATCACCAGCAGCATCGCGGTGTTCACCGGCCTGTTTGCCTCGATCATCTTCGGCCTGCTGGTGATTCGCCTGCGTCGCCCGGTGGCGCACCTGATCCGTAACCGTTCGCTGGCGCAGCGCCTGAAACAGCCTTCGTTGCAGGAGTCCCTGCGGATTTTTTCCGGGTTGTGGTACTGGCCGATCCTGTTGATGGTACTGGTCTCGGTGATCAACCTGATCGGTGTGGGCGAAGACAATCAAAAGGCCCTGCGCTGCGCGTTGTTCACCACTGTGCTGCTGATCGCCACGGTGTTCCTCAGCACGATTTTCCAGCACCTGTTCAAATCCCGCAAAGCCGAGGCGATCCAGCGCAGCAGTGCCTACAAGGAGCGTTTCCTCAGCTTGCTGCATGCGCTGTTGCGGATTGTCATGGCCGTGGCGTTCATTGAAATCCTCGGGCGGATCTGGGGGGTGTCGCTGTTCGAATTCGCCGAGCGCAATTCCGTGGGGCGGGCGATCAGCGATTCGTTGAGCAGCATCGGCCTGATCCTGCTGGTGACGTGGTTGTTGTGGGTGGTGCTCGACACGGCGATCCAGGAGGCGTTGAAGCCACCGGTCAACAAGCGCTCGGCGCGCCAGCCGAGTACGCGGGTCAAGACCATCCTGCCGCTGCTGCGCAACGCGATCAAAATCATCCTGGTGGTGATCTGCGCGATCACCACCATGGCCAACCTGGGGATCAACGTTGCGCCACTCCTGGCGGGTGCCGGGGTGGTCGGCCTGGCCATCGGTTTTGGTTCGCAGCAACTGGTGCAGGATGTGATCACCGGCCTGTTCATCATCATCGAAGACACGTTGTCGGTCGGCGACTGGGTAGTGCTAGATTCCGGGCATGCCGGCACGGTCGAAGGCCTGACCATCCGCACCTTGCGCCTGCGCGACGGCAAGGGGTTTGTCCATTCGGTGCCATTCGGCCAGATCAAGGCCGTTACCAACCAGTCGCGGCAGTTCGCCTTTGCGTTTTTCTCCGTGCAGTTCACCTACGACACCGATGTCGACCAGGCCATCGCCTTGATCCGCGAGGCCGGGGATTCGATTCGCGAGGATGCGTTTCTCAAGTACAACCTGCAAGGGCCGCTGGACGTGTTCGGCGTCGACAGGATGGACCTTAACGGCGTGGTGCTGACGGCGCAGTTCCGAACCGTGTCAGGTGGCCAATATGCGGTCAGTCGGGCGTTCAACCAGCGTTTGAAAAAGCTTGTGGATAACAGCCCGTGGGTGCATTTCGCGCAGACTTATCCACAGCAGGTGCTGATGCCGAAGCGGCAGGTGGAGCAGGTTGAACAAGAGGGTGGGCCGCAGGAGCATGCGGGGGTGGTGTTGCCGGATCAGTCGCGAACCTAGTGGTTGGGGCAGGCCTTATCGCGAGCAGGCTCGCTCCCACCGGGAGACATCTTGCCTTGTGGGAGTGAGCCTGCTCGCGATGGGGTCAATGCCGGACCAGTTTGCTGTTCAGCTCGGCAATCCACGGTTGATCCGGTTCGACCCAGAACACCGGCTTGCCGGCAATCACCGCCGCCACCGGCAAACCATCGCGGTACACCAGCCGGTTGCTCGCCAGCGCCGGTACTTTCGCCCCTGGCAGCAGGGTGCCGGCCAGGTTCAACGGGTCAACCCCGCACACCGCGATCAAACTCCCGTCATGCGCCCGCCGCCGAACTTCGCGCAGCAAAGGGATGGCCTCAGGCAACGCGAACTGCTCGCCGGCCAGGCCACTGACAAAACGCCCACCGCGAATCTCGCCGCGAGCCTCCAGGCGATGGAAGGTGCGCAACAGTTCGCGCCAGCTCGGCAACCACTCCGCTTCGCGTTCCAGCAGCCGCCAGAACACCACGCCGTAGCGCCGCAGCAAGGTCATGGCGATATGTTCCAGGGTCTCGCTCGCCACCGGCGCTTTCCTGTCCGCCACCGGTGCCGGTGGCCCGCGTCGCAGCAGCGCCCAGCGCCCGGCATCGTCCATGCCACCGATGAATGCTCCACGCCCGCGTCGACTGCTGCGAGCCTGGCGCTTGCTGGCGGGGGTGATCAGCGCGCGCAATCCGGCAAAGCTGTCGGCATTCACCCAGCCGGCACCGACCAGTTCCTGCAAGGCGATTTCCAGTTCCGTGCGCAGCAGATGGGCTTCATGAACCAGCTCATCGAAAAACAGCGCGCCGTGCTGACTGAGGGCGTCGTAGACCTTTTGCGCTTTCGGCGACAGTTCGCTGACCGGCGTCTGTTCAGTCAGGCCGCTCCACAAGCCGACCTGACTGCGCGGCAGCAACACTATCGGCGTGCTGCGCAATGCGCTGCTGGCGCTTTTGTTGTGGCCGGTCAGGCGAGTCCACACCAATTTGCCGCTGCGGCACAGATCGTCCAGCCAGCTCGCCGAATAATCCTTGATGCGCGCCGGCAACAGGTCGCTGTCCCAGGCCGACGCGGCGGCGGGGTAGCCTTCGAACTGGCCGACAATCGCCGGCAACACCGCGCTGCCCTTGCCCTGGCTCATGGCCGACAGGTGCTGCCAGTCGAACAGGAAACGCATGAAGTCCTGCAACGACACCGGTTCGATTTCCCGGCGCAGACGCTTGACCGTGTAGCGGTGGATCCGCGCGAGCAGATGCCGTTCGCACCATTGCTCCTGGTCTGCATCGGGGGTGAATCGTCCTCGCAGCACGTGGCCTTCGCGTTCCAGTTGTGCCAGCGCCTGGATGACCCGTGCCGGTGGTAATTGCAGGGGATCGGCAATCGCTGTCAGCGATAACGGCCCAAAGGCGCCGAGCCGTGCGCGCAGGACTTCCACCAAGGCTTCATCGGCTTGCCAGGCCTCATCGAATCCCGGCAACGCCTGCAGCGGGGGCAGCAGCTCGGCCTGTGGATAAATCGCCTGCAGACAGGTCAGCCGTTCCAGTGGCAACCATAACGCCTGGCCGCCAGCCATCTGCAGACGGCTGGCGCGTCCCTGCCCGGCAAGGCTGTCCAGCCAGGTCGTCCAGGGTGAGTGGGCCTGTGCCTCGGCCTCGGTGAGACAGGCCAGGGTCATCAGCGTTTCCTGCATTTCGTCGACGCTGGTCGGTGCTGGCCAGGCTTCGTCGCGCACCGCCTGAATCGCCTCGGCATCCAGCGCGCCGAGGTCGTCGGTGGATTGCGCATCAGTCCAGCGTCGATTGAGGACCGCTTGCGTGCGCCGTTCTTCCAGCGGCGCATCGTCGAGAAAGGTGTAGGGCCGGGCACTGAGGATTTCTGCCGCCAGCGGCGAAGGGGCCGGCAGGTCGCGGCTGATCAGGCGAACTTCGCCGCACTCCATGCGCCGCAACAAGGTGAGCCAGCCTTCGCAGTCCATGGCGTCGTGCAGGCAATCGTCGAGGGTCTGCTCCACCAGCGGATGCTCGGGAATCTCGCGCTCACCCGCCAGGTTTTCCACGCAGGCGATCTGGTCGGGAAACACGCTGGCGATCAGGTCTTCGCTTTTCATCCGTTGAATCTGCGGCGCGACTTTGCGACCGCCGGTAAAGCGCGGCAGTGCCAGCGCGACCCCGGCGTTCCAGCGCCAGCGCACACCGAACAGCGGCGCTTCGAGCACCGCCTGGATCAGCAGGTGCTCGGCGCTGTTGCTGTGCAGGTAGCGCCAGACCTCGTCCAGCTCGAAGCTGTGGCTGGTGGACAGCGACAGGACTATCGCGTCTTCGCTGGCGGCGGCCTGCAATTCGAAGTTGAAGGTGCGGCAGAACCGCTTGCGCAGGGCCAGGCCCCAGGCGCGGTTGATGCGGCTGCCGAACGGCGTGTGGATGATCAACTGGGTGCCGCCGGATTCGTCGAAAAAGCGCTCCATCACCAGCGTGTCCTGCGAGGGCAGGGCGCCCAATGCCAGGCGCGCGCGGGCGAGGTAGTCCAGCAGTTGTTCGGCGCTGGCGAGTTCCAGGCCGAGGGTGTCGGTCAGCCAGTCGAGGGCCGGTTGCAGGTTGCCCGGCGTGGCACCCAACAGCTGATCGAGTTGCCCTTGCAGGCGCGCCACGGCAAACGACAGTTCGGCGCTGCGCCCGGGTGCTTCACCCAGCCAGAACGGAATGGTCGGCGGTTGCCCGTGCGCATCCTCGACCCGGACCTTGCCGGTCTCGACCCGCAAAATGCGGTATGAGGTGTTGCCAAGCTGAAAGATATCGCCAGCGATGCTTTCCACGGCGAAGTCTTCGTTGACGCTGCCAATGTTCAGGCCCTGGGGCTCCAGCAGCACGCTGTAGTCGGCGTTGTCCGGGATGGTGCCACCGCTGGTCACAGCGGTCAGCCGACTGCCCCGGCGTGCACGCAAGGTTCGGGTCAACGCGTCGCGGTGCAGGAACGCGCTGCGGATGCCCTGGCGACCGTTGTAGCCTTCGGCGAGCATCTGCAGTAATGCCTGAAAATGGTGTTCGTCGAGCCCGGCGTAAGGCGAGGCCTTGCGGAACATCTCCAGCAAGGCCTGCTCCTGCCATTCCTGGCAACTGACCTCGGCGATGATCTGTTGGGCCAGCACGTCCAGTGGTGCCCGTGGAATCTGCAGGGTGTCGAGTTCT
>Ga0247742_10002871_pt1 | contig 11128 bp, 8 predicted proteins | sample UWRJL208509C2_FD_180944 | JGI IMG/M metagenome (GOLD analysis project Ga0247742, IMG submission 180944) | Plant litter microbial communities from Arlington Agricultural Research Station in Wisconsin, United States - UWRJ-L208-509C-2 | ecosystem: Environmental > Terrestrial > Plant litter >... | reverse complement strand
CAATGAGGTTTGAGCCAGGTTAACCGCCAGCCGTGAATCATCAAACTGCCCGTCGTGGTAAACCACCCCACCATATAAACCTTTTTGATTGATGGTAGGCAGCCTTTTGATCACTTCTTTCTTAGAAATGTGTTTTGCACGGCCAAAGCCCAGTTTACCTGCCAACAGGTCATATAAGGTAAGACCAATAGTATAAAACGCTCCACCCCACCACTCATAGTTAGGAATAACGAACGATTCATTTTTTACCAGATGAGGCGCATTTTTGAGCAGCAAACCACGCTCATGTAAAGCCTCCCGTACCAGGCCAATATCGCCCTGGGCTAAATAGCGTACTCCACCATGCACCAGTTTGGTACTCCTGCTGGAGGTACCTTTTGCAAAATCGGCCTGCTCCAGCAGCAGTGTTTTATAGCCCCTTGATGCAGCATCAAGAGCAGCACCTAAGCCCGTAGCGCCACCGCCAACTATAACCACATCCCAAATTTTTTCGGGATCATCGGTTAAGCTTTTAACTATAATGTTCCTGTCGGTTACAACTATGCTCATGGTGTTATATTACTTCTTCGGTAATCAGTTTCGATTTGCCTACCAAATTAAAATAATAACAATTAGAAACAAAACAAAACATTTTACAGCATCATTATTATCAATAATAATGCTACAAATTCTAATCGTCGTCGTTTTTATATCAAAAAGCGCACACGATAGCAAATATGAAACAAATCGAAACTAAAAAAGCAATAAAAGTCAAATACAGGAATACATTTTATACCTTGTAACTATATTTATTACATTTATATATTAATCACCAAAGCCTATGAACCTCGTCATTAACATACTGATCGGCCTCATTGCGGTTATCCATTGCTATATACTATGGCTGGAAATGTTTGCCTGGACAACCCGCGGACCCAAAGCATTTAATAAACCGATAGAGGAACTGCAAAACAGTAAAACACTCGCTGCCAACCAGGGCCTTTACAACGGCTTTTTAGCAGCTGGCCTGTTCTGGACATTCTTTATCAGCGATGCTCAATGGAACCATAATGTGGCCCTGTTCTTTTCAGCTTGTGTGGCCATTGCCGGGATATACGGTTCAATGACAGTTACCAGGAAAATATTTTATATACAGGCAGCGCCAGCATTGCTGGCCATACTGCTTATTCTGGTAAAGTAATAAAACAAAAAAGATCCTGTCATGGCTAACAGGATCTTTTCAGTTATACAAAATTCAACTTTATTTAGTGTGCGGCTACAGCATGCTGGCCCGGAACATAATTACCTGCCGGGGTACGGAAGGCTACATTGATACGATTGTAGCTGTTGATGGTGATGATGGCAAGCGTCAGATCGATCAATTCCTGCTCTGAAAATTGCTCGCGGGCTTGTTCATAAACTGCGTCGGGTACATGGCCTTGGGTAACCAGGGTAACTGATTCGGTCCAGGCCAGTGCGGCACGCTCACGATCAGTATATACCATGGCTTCGCGCCAGGCAGATAACAGGTAGATGCGCTGCTCGGTTTCATCTTTTAGGCGCATGTCTTTCGAGTGCATATCCAGGCAATAAGCACAGCCGTTGATCTGCGATGCCCTATAATAAATTAAATTCAAAAGTGGTTGCTCTATTGATGACTTTGCCAGATATACTCCTAAACCATACATAGCTTTCATAGCGTTCGGACCTTTTTCAAATGCATTAATTCTTGGTTCCATTTTGTTTGTTGTTTTTACGATGATTAATTTTTTGAATTATACACCTAAGACGAACAGCGTTTCAGCAATTGGACAGCATCATTAAAAAAGTTTATTTTTCAAGCATAATTGCTTATTTTAAGGGTATAAATAAACCGTAAATGACATTGAATTTTCTGACACGTAACCGTTCTGTTTTCATTTATGGCGCATCTCTGGCTATTTTATTACTGTTGATGAAATGGCTGGAATGGCGTTTTATTATTGTTGACTATGCTTTTGAACTGTATGCCGGTGCGTTAGCCATTATTTTTACCTTGCTTGGCATTTGGCTGGCGCTTAAACTTACCCGCCCCAAAACCAATACCATAATTGTAGAAAAAGAGGTAGTTGTTAAAACCAACCATTTTGTTTTGAACGAAAAGGAGCTTCAAAACCTTGGTTTAAGCAAGCGAGAATTGGAAGTACTGCAATTGATGGCCGAAGGTTTGAGCAATCACGAAATAGCTTCACGTTTATTTGTTTCCTTAAATACCATCAAAACGCATTCATCAAAAGTATTTGAAAAACTGGAGGTAAACCGGCGTACACAAGCCGTTGACAAAGCAAAAAAACTAAGCCTTATACCTTAACACCAATCATACTTTAGTATTAAAATGCTTTATATTTTAAAAATCACCCTAAAGTATGAGCCTAAAAACATGGCTATAACCCAACTTTGAACCATAAACTTAAAAACAGATCAGCATGAAAAAGAATGTATTAGTATTTGGGACAATATCCGGACTCCTTGTAGCTACCTGGATGGTTATTAGTATGGCATGGTGTTATAGTCGTGGTATTGAAGGCAGCATGCTGGTAGGTTATGCCTCCATGATATTGGCTTTCTCACTGGTTTTTGTGGGCGTTAAAAACTATAGGGACAAATATAATGGCGGTTTCATAAGCTTTGGCAAAGCCTTCCAGATAGGTTTATATATTGCCCTGGTGGCATCTACCTTTTATGTACTGGCCTGGCTTGTGGAATACTATGTATTTATGCCCGATTTTATGGATAGATACGCTGCACACACCATCAATAAAGCTCAAAATAGTGGTGCAAGCCCTGCGGAAGTAGCTGCAAAAATCAAAGAAGCAAATTCAATGAAAAATATGTACAGCACTCCCCTCATGGTGATATTGTTTACCTATATTGAGATATTTCCGGTAGGGTTACTGGTATCTATCATTACGGCTTTAATATTAAAACGCAAATCGGCTAATGGAAGCATGGCCACTGTGAGTTAATACTTTAGACCTGATAAACGGTTTATCATTGCAACTTTTTAGTTACGTAATCATTCCCTATCATTTTTCTTTCCACCTTTGATAAAGGCTTCTTAGAAGTACTATGCAATTGTTTATGATCAGGTATTTTTTATTTCTTGCCGTTTTAGCGCTTACTGCAAAACCTTTCATTGGTTTCAGTTTTAGCGGCCGCGTGCAAAGTGAAACCGATACCAACATTTTTGTAAAAGCCTTCACCAAACGCAAACAGGAATACGTTGAAGATAGCGAATACGACATTAAAACCGTTCAGCAACGTCTCTCAAACCCTGTAATGGCGCTTCTGCTGTTATTCACTTTCTTTTTAGATAAATATTTCCGTGCGATTTTTAAATCCGCGGCCTATTTAACTACCGGCTTTTTAACGGATATCAGGCGAAGCCAAAGCCTGCCTTTGCACCGGTATTTGTTGGTGCGTAAACTCATCATTTGATAATCCTCTCTCTTATTTGCTGATTTCTTCAGCATGATTTAACACCTGTCTGAACAGACAGGGTGAGTTTTTCCTATTCATTAATAAATTTCTTAAATACCATACTAAGATGTTTAATCTTAAACGATGCGTGGGCATAGCCATATTGCTTTTTGGGGCAATATGTGCCAAGGCTCAGCAATTATCCAACCCGGTTACTTTAAAAGAGTTACTGAACAGGGTAGATAAAAACGCCCCTACCTTAATAACCGACTCGGCAGCCATTAGCATACGTCAGAATGAGGCAGCCGAAACCCGCAGCAGCTGGCTGCCCAACCTGCATTTAAACTACCAGGCCGATGTAGGTACCAACAACAACACAGCCGGCCCATACTTTGGTTTCGGTATTATTCCATCCAACTCGCGCGGCGTACGTACTGAAAGTAACACCAGTGCGTCGCTCACCAACCTGGGCATAGCCTCACTTGATTGGGAGGTTTATAATTTTGGTGCCTATGCGGCTCAAAACAAAGTGGCCTCGTCTAACATCAGTGTTGAGCAAAACAAATTCGCGCAATCAAAATACCAGCTGCAGGCCTATACCATTGGCTATTACCTGCAACTGCTCAGGCTACAAAATTATCTGGCCATACAGGTACGCAACATCGCCCGTAACCAGCAGATCAGGCGTTCCATACAATCATTAGCTAAAAGCGGTGTAAGGCCTGGCGTTGATACCAGTATTGCCGAGGCCGAACTCTCCAAAGCGCGTTTAAACTATATTGAACTTAACAATCAGTACAAACAAGTGCAGTTACAGCTATCTTCCGTAAGCGGCCTGCCCTACCAATCCATAGTCCCCGATACCAATGCCGAAAAGAATTTAGCCATGCCTGCCATAGCAGCTTCGGCCATTAGTCTGGATACGGCCAATCATCCTGTTATCAGCTACTATAAATCGGTGTTACAAAACAGCTTTCAAAAGGAAGAACTCGTCAAAAAGCAGTACAACCCAAAAATACTGTTTGAAGCCGCCGCCTGGGGCCGTGGCTCCAGTATAGATGCCAACGACCGCTTCAACAGTCTTTCAAGCGGCTGGGGTTTTGACCGCAGCAACTACCTGGTTGGTGTAGGCATATCATACAACTTATTTGATATCCGCCGCAGGCAGCTAAAAGTCCGGACCCAAAAAGCAGAAGTTTATTATGCCCAAAAAAAACTGGACGAACAGAAAAAGCTACTCAACGTAAGCATTAATCAGGCCGATGTAGAGCTGAACACCGCCAAACAACGCCTAATAGAAATACCCGACCAGCTCAAAGCCGCAACCGCCGGTTATCGCCAAAAGCTTTCGTTATATAAAAGCGGGCTTACCGACATTATTGAACTTAACGCCGCGCTTAACATCCTTTATCGCGCCGAAACGGATTATGCGCAGGCCAAATACGCGTATTCAAGCGCCTTGTTCCAGAAAGCGGTTACTACAAACCAAGTCAGTTCAGTATTAAACCTTCTAAATAATTAAGCTATGTCAATGGTAACCACCGCGCTTAAAAGGCCAATAACAGCTATAGTAATCACACTTAGCCTGTTGATATTTGCCGTGCTCAGCGCTATAAAAATCCCGATAGACATTTTTCCGCAGTTAAACCTGCCAACTATATATGTAATTGAATCATACGGGGGCATGTCGCCCCAGCAAATGGAGGGTTTTTTCTCTACAGGTTTGCAAAACCAGTTCCTGTATATCAATGGCATCAAGAATATCACCAGTAAAAACATACAAGGACTAACCCTCATTAAACTGGAATTTTACGAAAGCACCAACATGGCCGAAGCATCGGCACAGGTAGCTTTACAGGTAAATCGTGCCACCAGCTTTTTTCCGCCGGGCGCTTTGCCGCCACAAGTGATCAGGTTTGATGCTTCATCGCTGCCGGTTGGCCAGTTGGTTTTCTCGAGCCCATCGCGCAGCTTGAAAGATATTTATGATTTGGCAGCAACGCATATCAGGCCCATGTTTGCTACTATTCCCGGTCTGTCGGCGCCGCCCCCATTTGGTGCCAATGCCCGCTCTATTACGATCAGTGTTGACCCGGATAAACTGCGTAGTTATAATTTAACGCCCGATGAGGTGGTGGATGCCTTGTCAAAATTCAACGTAATGTCGCCTTCCGGCAATTTGAGGCTGGATAACACCATCTACCTCACTACCATGAACTCGCTCATTAAAAACGCCGACAACTTTGGCAGTATCCCCGTAAAAACCAAGAATGGTGTGCCCATTTTTGTAAAGGATGTAGCCCGGGTTGCCGATGCGGCAGATATTACGGTAGATTATGCCCTTATCAACGGCAAACGCTCGGTATACATACCCGTAGTAAAAACAGCCGATGCGTCTACCTGGACAGTGGTACAGAACCTGAAAGACAAACTTCCCGAAATGCAGTCGCTGCTGCCAGATGACGTAAAGATTTCCTACGCCTTTGACCAGTCTGTATTCGTAGTAAATGCGGTAAAAAGTTTAATGACCGAGGGTGGTTTAGGCGCCTTACTTACAGGCCTTATGGTACTGCTGTTTCTGCGCGACTGGCGAAGCAGCCTGATTGTCGTGATCACCATTCCGGTGTCTATCCTGATCGGGGTGCTGTTGCTCAGCTTGTTCGGGCAAACCATCAACATCATGACCCTTAGCGGGCTGGCACTGGCCATTGGTATACTTGTTGACCAGGCTACGGTAACCATTGAAAATATACACCAGCACCTGGAAATGGGTAAAAACAAACGGCTGGCCATTTATGATGCCTGCGAAGAGATAGCCTTTCCTCTGTTGCTTATTTTACTTTGTATCCTGGCGGTGTTTGCCCCCTCATTCATGATGAGCGGTGTACCGAAGGCCATGTTTCTGCCGCTGTCGTTATCTATCGGCTTAACTATGATCGTATCATACGTACTGGCTCAAACTGTGGTACCTATCATGAGTAATTGGCTTATCAAGGCCGAACAATATCAGCATTACCATCACCAGGAGGTACACGCCCATGCAGGCGAGGGACTTGATGATGATGAGCTGAACCAAATAAAACTGCATCAGCACCACGAACAGCACGATCCCGAAAAGAATGATTTTTTTGAGCGGATAAAAAACGGTTTCACCAACATCCTGTCGCGCTGGATGCCCCGCAAAAAGATCATCGTACCGGCATATCTTGTAATTGTAATTGCACTGGCCGGTGTATGCTTTGTGGTGATTGGAAAAGACATGATGCCCAAACTCAACAACGGCCAGTTTCAGATGCGTATTAAAGAGCCCGAAGGAACCCGGCTTGAACGCACCGAAGATAAATTTAAGCAGGTACTACAGATCATCAACAAAACGGTGAATAACCATGTAGAAATTTCATCGGGCTATATTGGTTTGGTACCCAGTAGTTATGGCAGCAGCAACCTTTATATTTTTAACACAGGTACGCACGAAGCCGTTTTACAGGTAAACCTTGATGAAAATTACAAGGTAAACCTTGATGAACTGAAAGATGCGCTGCGTAAAAACATTGCCTACGCTTTGCCTGAGCTCAAGATAACCTTTGAACCCATTGACATGACCGAAAAAATTATGAGCCAGGGTGCTTCAACCCCTATTGAGGTTCAGGTTGCAGGGAAAGATATGCAGCAAATTGAAGGTTATGCCAACAAAGTAGTAAGCAAACTTAAACAGATCAATTACCTGCGAGATGTGCAGATAGTGCAGCCTCTGCGCTTCCCGGTCATCGGCATTACGCTCGACAGGCTCAAGGCCGCGCAGCTGGGCTTGAACATTAAAGATATAGCGCGCTCTGTTACCGCCAGTACCTCGTCAAGCCGCTTTACCGAAAAGAATTTATGGCTGGATGAAAAAGGAGCTTACACCTACCAGGTGCAGGTACAGGTACCCGAGTACGTAATGAACACGATGGATCAGCTAAAGGAGATACCGCTGGTAAAAGGACAAAGCAGCCCGGTACTTAACGATATAGCCACCTTTAATACCAGCTATGTTCCTGGCGAGTACGACCGGAGCGGCCCACGGCGCTTTGTTACCGTAAGTGCCAACATTTATAAAACTGATCTTGCTAAAGCTACCGGCGATGTTCAAAAGGCTATCAGCGCGGTTGGCGCACCGCCAAAAGGCTTGGTGGCTACCATAGGTGGTATGTCGGGCTTGTTGGTTGATACCTTATCGAGCCTGCAAAACGGATTATTGTTTGCCATATTGGTGATATTTTTATTACTGGCGGCCAACTATCAGTCGTTCAAGGTATCGTTAACCGTATTGAGCACGGTACCGGCGGTGGTATTTGGTTCATTGCTGATGCTACTAATTACGGGCTCAACGCTTAACCTGCAATCGTACATGGGCATGATCATGTCTGTAGGGGTATCTGTAGCCAACGCTATTCTGATCGTAACCAACGCCGAACATCTGAGGCTCGAATATCGCAATGCCACCCGGGCCGCTATAACCAGCGCGTCGGTACGCTTAAGGCCTATATTGATGACCAGTATGGCCATGATAGCCGGCATGATCCCGATGGCATCAGGCATGGGCGAGGCCGGTGAACAATCAGCTCCGCTTGGCAGGGCTGTTATTGGCGGTTTGATAGCCTCAACCCTGGCCGCATTATTTATACTGCCGCAGGTATTTGCATGGGTACAAAATAAAACTACTTACGCATCACCTACCCTCATGCCCGAAAATGAACCAGAACCTGAAACCATTAATGCATAACATCATCATGAAATATAAAGCACCACTATTGGCAGCCATATGCTGCACATTATATGCCTGCTCGGGCAATCAAAAACCGGTTGACCTTACAGCCTCCGAAACACACCCTGCATCCGCAACACCACAGCATGCAACCAGCAACGTGGTTGAAAAAGCGCTGTCATCATCCGTGCGACTGCCCGGCCAGTTAAACCCGTTTAACGAGGTTAATATTTTCCCGAGAGTAAATGGTTTTGTTAAGGATATTTTTGTTGACCGCGGTACGGAGGTTAAAAAAGGCCAGCTACTGCTCACACTTGAAGCTCCCGAAATGGAATCGCAACTGCAGGCCGCAAACTCAAGATACCTGCAGGTGCAGGAATCGGCCAATGCCAGTAAAGAAAAGTATCAGCGTTTAAAAGAAGCCGCCGCCGAGCCCGGCTCTGTTTCCCCACTTGACCTTGATAATGCCATATCCCGGATGAAAGCGGACGAGGCCATTACCCAGGCCGAAAAATCAAATGTAGCGTCTGTTAAAACCATGCAGGGATACCTGCGCATTTATGCTCCGTTTGATGGTGTTATTGTTCAACGTAATGTATCACCGGGGGCACTGGTTTCGCCGGGTAAAGTTACCGACCAGCCTATGTTGATACTTCAGGATACTAAAAAAATGCGTTTGGAAGTAGCCATCCCCGAAAACTACGTCGATAAGGTTGACCTTAAGCAACCGGTTACCTTTACGTTTAACGCCATGCCCGGTGTGCAGCAAACGGCAAAAATAAGCCGCTCGGCCAATGCGTTGGGCAGCATGCGTTCTGAAGCCATTGAGATTGACGTGATCAACAAAACCGGCGATCTGAAACCGGGTATGTATGCCGAAGTGGAGATACCGATGCTATCCGGTGCCAAATCACTACTGGTGCCCAACAGCGCCATTGTACGATCAACCGAGCGCGAATATGTAATTGCCGTAAGGAACAAAAAAGCCTGCCTGGTTGATGTTAAAGAAGGCCTGACCAGCAAAGACTTAACTGAAGTATTTGGCAATCTGAAACCTGATGATCATGTGATAACCCGAGCCAATGATGATATTAAAGAAGGTGATGAAATAAACTAAAAACAAAAGGCTGCTTCTGTAATATGAAGCAGCCTTTTGTTTAACCGGCTTATTCGGTTCTTAAACTTTTTACCGGATTGGCCAGCGCGGCTTTTATGGCTGTGTAACCAACCGTTAGCCAGGCAATAAAAATAGACGACAGCATGGTGATGGCAAAAAACCAAATACTAATGGATATATGGAAAGTATATGCCTGCAGCCATTGATGCATAAAGTACCAGGCAATAGGCGAAGCGACTACAAAGGCCAGCACGATCAACAAAGTAAACTCTTTTGATAACAACAACAATATATCTTTCACAGGCGCACCAAGCACTTTTCTTATGCCTATCTCTTTTTTGCGCTGAACAGCCATAAAGGCGATCAGCCCGTATAAACCTAAGCAGGAAATGAATATGGCGATGCCCGAAAATATCTTATAAAGCTGGGAGATCTGATTTTCCTGCTTATAAAAATTGGCAATTGTTTGATCCATAAAGCTATACTCAAATGTATATTCCGGGAATGCCTTACCCCATATTTTCTCCATTGCGGCAGCTATTGATTTTGTTTTACTCAGATCAATCTGCATACTGGCTAAATGATAGCCATTTTTTGAGGTGGTCATCACTATGGCATCAATAGGATCGCGCAGGGAATTGGTATGAAAATCCCGCACCACACCAACAATAGGGAAAGCCTTTCCGCCTATATTAATTCGCTTACCTATAGCATCATTCATATTGTGAATACCTAAGTTTTTTACTACGGTTTCATTTACCATAAACTCACGCGCCGTATCTGACGGAAAATATACCCTGCCGGCAACCAGCGGCAGATCATAAACATTATAGAATTCAGGATCAGCAATTTTTACGTTAACAATCATATCCGACTTATCGCTCTTGTTACTTTCGCTACGCAGGTCGGTAGCCCAGCCACCACCTACTGACGAAGGCGAATACATGCTCATGCTCACTTTTTTGATACCGGGAACTTTTAATAACTCATCGCGTAGATAGTCGATTTTTGTACGGCCAAGACTATCGGCAGGGAAGCTTGCATTAATAATGGCATCCTTTTTAAAGCCCATATTGGTGTTGCGAAAGTAATTCATCTGTGAGGTTACTACCAAAGTTCCGATGATAAGCACCTGGGCAATAACAAATTGAAAAACAACCAGCCCCCGTCTAAATAATACTCCCTTTTTTTGATCGGTTCCCATGCCATCGCCCTTTAAAACAATAACCGGCTTAAATCCTGATAGTACCAGGGCCGGGTAAAATCCAGAAATGAACGATACCAGCACCAATGAACACAGCATAAACACGATCAACCTTCCGCTGTAAAGCATGGATACCGAAACATGAATATCCAGCAAATTATTAATGGCGGGCAGGCAAAAGATCACGATAAGCAGTGAAACAAGAAAAGCAAAACAGCTGGTGATACAGGTTTCGCCTAAAAACTGAGCCATTAACTGTGCCCTGCTACCACCCAACACCTTCCTGACGCCTACCTCCCGGCCACGGTTAATAGCCTGGGCAACGGTAAGATTGATAAAATTGACACAAGCCACCACAACCAGGAACAAACCAATGAGGTTAAGCGCCAGGATAAGATCTTTACTAAAAGTGCGGCCAGTAAAATTACCATAGCGCTCATCATAATGTATTTCGCTCAGGGGTTGAAGTGTGAGGTCATAATCCGGGTTTACAGGTTGGATATGCCTGCGGGTAAAATCTGCCAGGGATATGCTAAGCCTTTTTTCTGTTTGGCCGGGTGCAAGCTCTACAAAACAATAATTATCATCATTTATCCCTCCCCAGTTTTTGTCGTTATTCTTA
>Ga0247742_10002870_pt1 | contig 11134 bp, 14 predicted proteins | sample UWRJL208509C2_FD_180944 | JGI IMG/M metagenome (GOLD analysis project Ga0247742, IMG submission 180944) | Plant litter microbial communities from Arlington Agricultural Research Station in Wisconsin, United States - UWRJ-L208-509C-2 | ecosystem: Environmental > Terrestrial > Plant litter >... | reverse complement strand
GGATTCAGGAGTACCAAATAAATCTCAAACAGGGACAACACGGTGCACATGAGTGGCGCCTCTTTGACGTAGGAGGTTGCCGAACTATGCGCCATGCATGGCTTCCGTACTTCGATAATCTAGACGCAATCATATTCCTGGCCCCTGTTTCGGTCTTCGACCAACTGCTGGAGGAGGATCCAAAAGTCAATCGATTGGAAGATTCCTTTATCCTGTGGAAAACAATATGCTCGTCCAAACTCTTGGCTACAACTCAACTCATTCTCTTCCTAAACAAATGCGATCTGCTCGAGCAGAAACTACGACGTGGTGTCCAAGTCAAAAAATACCTTCCCAGCTATGGAGATCGCCTAAACGAGGCCATGGCCGTTGTGGCTTATTTCCGCGCAAAGTTCAAGGCCCTTTCTTCCCAGCGTGATATGCTGTACATTTACTCTACAACGGTAACGGACACGGCCGCAACTGCGAAGATACTATACGCTGTACGAGATTGCATGATTCGAAGACACATGGAGTCCACACAACTCATTTAACCTATTTAAATAATATGTAATTAGTGTCCTGGGTATTTAAAAATGCAGACTTCATGCTCTCGCCGTTTCACCACTCGCATTCATGAAAGAACTATCTTATTCCTCAAAATGAAGACTCTGGTTCTTGTCTGGCTCACGAGAGTACATATGCATCCATGTAGAGAGTGTGGGTATTACTTGTTGCAGATAAGAACGACGACCGCGATAGTAATGAGTTCCAGTACTCGACCAACATATTTGATGATGAGGTTGAGGGCGAATGCTGATTCAAAAATTGTGTTTCTTAACAAAGATCTTTCGATGGTCTGTTCGGAGTCATCGCGCCAAACTCTTTACAGTCTCCCGCATCCGTTCTTGGGTTTTCAATCGTTACGGGGTCATTTTCTAAGTACCTTGCAACAGAGAAGAGGAACAATAACGATGGTAGTGGCCCAGGGAATCCGCGACTCGACGGCTCCATGGCGGTATCTGCGTTCCATCGAGTCGGGTGCTCTATATTTTGCACGGTGTGGGATGGGATTCTTATCGGAGAAAAGTCAAAGAGGAGATGGCAGACCATATATTCAAGTATAGTTGAGGTTTGAATCAAGGATCCTGTTGTTACCTATTCACTACCCATGCTTACTGGTGGCACCAGAGATTGAATACTGGAAGTCGCCTCTCTGACGCTACCATCAAGCTTTTGAGGATCTAATACCGACGAGCTGCCGATTATCTATCTGGAGGCGTATACACGTGTAGGTATAAGTATAGGGCCCAGCTAGATTGACTCTTGACGCCGAATGCTGGAAGCTGGACGTTCAGAAGTCGAAGGTGGTGTTGAAGGTAAGAGTCGCCAAGTATACTTGAACTACTAGAGCATGAATTAGAAGTAGTAAATTACCTCGTGGATGGGGCATTGCAGACCGCGAGGACGGCATCCGCAACAGTAATGGTTCCAGTACGAAGCTGTACGAAGTCGACATATTTGATGATGGTGTGGACACTAATTTGATCCGGTCTGTCGTTCCGTTCAAACTTCCGTGACTAACTTGAAAGACTGCTCATCGCTGTCCGCCGGCATTCGTCTTTCAGGGTTTCATACAGAAGGCCAAAGAGTGCGGCCGATTTTGAGTCAATCTTTTGAATGTGCTCAGAGCCACTCAAAGTACTGCTGCTACGGCGTCTTCAAGTTCCCTTTTGACCAAGTTCTTTACCGGCCGGATACTGGAAGCGGCTCTTCAACTGTCCAAACTTCAATAGAGGCTCATCTTGGCCTTTATAGGCACTGCTTGTTAGACGCTAACAAGCAGGGTATACCAGGGTATACCTGTGGCATCAATACTCAGGCCCAGCACTCAGGCTTTTGAAGGATGGCGACGACGAAGATAGCCACTGGCACGGAGGGCTGGTTGGCTGAATCTTGATCATTCTGGACCAGACCGAACTGCATTTGGGAAATGTAATAAAAGCGTCATCGTCTTGTCTCATTCCGTATCTCTCACTCATCCATCCAGCCTCTGCCGGTTCACATTCAGAATGACATTCAACCCCGCGCTCACCTCCACGACATCTGGGGCGATATTAAAATCAGCCCACTCCGCCATCGTTGAAGAGATAGTCCCAACAACTCCCCTCGAACCGTCTCACCTCTTTCAGGAGCTGTGGCGGGATCACCTTGCAGAGCTGATAAACCCAGGATAATACAACTCGGTCATTGACGCGCTCGTAGACTTAGTGGGAGAGGTAACGACTAGGAAGAACTCTTTGGCGGCAACTTCGCATACGCTTCAGACTGAGAGCCCGAGGGACGCCATCCGACATCTTCTAGCCACTCACCCTCCGGACATAGTCGTGGTCAATGGCTTACCAGGGGCGTATGGGCTTCACGTTAGGCGCGAAAAAATGTGAGGAAGCTTGCGGCTTGATAAATCGATCACGAACTGTCCAGATTTATTAGAGAAGCTCAGCGGTAGGCTTTGCGATCTCGTACTTACCTCCATCGATGAGGAAAAACTGGGATGATCGCATAGGCTAAAATTAAGTTGAGTGAGTGAAATGACGCAAGATCTATGTTAAATTAACTTGACGTACTATATCTGTAGTACAGCACGGCCAGCCGCTTTGGAATTATCTACAACCTCCCAGGTGTAAGCATCCGAAAATGTTTTCAGCTTTGCATCAATGTCTGATTCATCGAAACGGGTATAGCCGCCCTCCTGGATCATATTGACTCAATCGGTGATGAAAACGACACGATGAATTATACGAACCGTCAATATTGTATAAATCTGCTTCAATACCAGCATGGCAGGGTACCTCTTCCAGGGCGCCGGACGGACGTACATCTCATACTGGCCGATAATGTCTGCGTTGATCAATTCTTCGGAAAGTCGCCCGAGGAGCCCTACGGCCGTACAGTGTTGGAGGGCTTTAAGCATTTTTGACAGGTCTGGTTGGAATCCTCCGGCTGGACCTGGGTTGATAAAGAATTCAACTGTGGACGTGAGAACGTGAGCGCAGTCATGAGCCAGAGCCAGCAATAAATATACATACAAGGAGGGGCGCAGATTACTCGGATATAAGCCAGTCCCAGCATCATACGAGCTTCTTGTAAGTTAACGACAAAATCTTTTGACCTCGAGGGGTCCAACAAGAAGTCTTGGAACGACGCGTGAAGCAGTTTGAGATCCCACCCAACGTTGATGACAGAATGCATACTGTTGAGAAGCCTCGTTGCATCTCCAACGCGCAGGTTGAGGATCCTCTCTATCCGCCTCCGGGAAGGCAAGTTGCCAGGCGATCCTAGAATGTTCTCCTCATTCGACATCTCTTTCGCCAGAATAAGCTGGCCAAGGATTAGCAATACTTCGGCACGGTGTTTCACGGATCGAACAATATACGAGTAGAGCTGGTCGAGGGGGGCATAAGGAGTGTCACCCGCTGGTGTGTCCAACAATTTCAAGATCACTTCGAGGCGATCATCCGGTCGGTCATCTGGTGAGGAGACGTATATGATAATCGTTGTTGCATAAACGAACTGCCCCGACGCCTTGTCCACCAACCGCATAATGATATCTGGCTCTGGCCATTCCGCTGGAAGGTATATATGCCGTGCACGGAGCTCATTGAACTTGCGCTCAAGTAGATTTGGATGTCCCGGCGGGTCAGCGCGTCCTCGCTAAGGAGCAGTGTTGAAAGTGAATTCCTTGAAAGGCGAGACTGAAGCTTCTCGAAAGCTTCGCAGATGTTGGGTTCGGGTCGGCTGGCGATAAGAAATCGGAGCGGAAGACGAAGTTGCTGGACCAAGTCGCCAATGACCTTGATGATTTCATCCTGAACGTCGAGGCCGGCACATTCATCGAGACCGTCAATGACAATGAGCGTTGGGTAAGACTTCAGTCCAAACGTCACGGTGTCGAGAACGCGGGCTATCGTGGCTATGCGCCGAATAGGCTCGACAATCAACGCTTCCATCTGCGTCTTCAGCGCCTTGTCGAAGATGTGAGGGTCCTCGCGGATCGCCTTGTCAACATAACATTTCGTCGAGGGAAAAGCTTTGATGAGCTGAGCTGCCAACGTGGCGAAGAGGAGACTACCGTCGCTGCAGTTCGCAATTCGATTTGAGAAAAAGAACGACCCTATGAAGAGCCCTTCCCTCTTGCAGATTTCTGCGATCGTAAACTCCAGCGCCGTTTTGCCATGCCCAGCGGGCCCTCGCAGCCAGAGGACGGAAGATGATTTGGTGACTTTCTTCAGCCAGTCTAAGATTTCCTGGATGATGGCTTCACGAGTTCCCTCCATGCACCTAGGTGGATCGCACCGTGCTCTGGCGTCTAGGAGGGCGGCGGGAGGTGCGCTGGTAGAGAAGATCTATGCCTAGCTCTTGGGTTAAAAAAGAGAAATAAGGCAGATCCAACAAGCGCACCTTTCAATGGAACCACATGATAATTGTGTTGAGTACTAGCAACATTTGTAGTAACCTCGGCATTATGAACATTTCCATTCACTTGTGTCGCGCTGATATCACCCTGAACAAGGGCATTCTGAGCATTGTTAAAGATGCTCATTGCCGGCAACAATCGTCCTGAGTGAAAGCCATGGAAGTAAGACGACAAAGGTGTTTGCGCATGATAACCCCGAATATTCCCCAGCCTATTTAGTCTCCTTTACAGACCTTATGATCAACAAATGACAGTCGATTGATGATAAATATAAGGTCTGTATCAATTTGCGGGCCTTTTGGTGGGTGGGTCCTTTCGGTCTTCTCGGCGACAAATCTACGGGCTTTTCAACCAGCACGTGATAGACCGCGTTCCCAGCGTGACATTATGTAATCATCAGCTACTAATCCAATCTTATCACCCTAGTCCATGTCTGGGGGGAGGATTCGAGACGAGGGGTGTATTACTCCTATTTAAAATCTATAATGGCTACTACACCCTCTAGGGGTACTCCTGTACAAAATGTCCGGCACCGAGCAAGGGCAGACTCCAAAAAATTGGACATGGTTCTTAAAAATCTTAAGGACGTCAAGTGGTCACCTTCTTGATTCCTCTTGGAACTCCTGAGGCTTGAGAAAACAGGACGGGGTTGCAGATACTGTTGCACGAACAGACAAGCATAAACCATGCACGAAGGAGAGAGATTTGGTGGTAGGCTTTCCAAAACTCTTTTCCCCACGGAACGAGGAGATGGGCCTCGTCAATACCAAGAAGAACAAGGTCACGTCGAAAACGGTCGTCGCGAAGCAGCTTGTCAATCTCAGGTGAGGCGAGGCGCTCCGCGTAGAGGAAAACAATAAGCAACGCCCAATCTCGTCGATCACATTACGGCCATTCTTTGCAGCTACTTAGTTGCAGGGTTTCAGCGTTTAGCGAGGGTGCACAAAGACCCAATTCAGAGACTTCTCGTGCCTGATGTGCATGAGGAATATTGAGTGAGTTTGAGCAGCGACGAGAGAGTGTAAGGACTTACATGAGCGTTTCTGAGCTTGATAAGTGGGGTCACTACTAATGCGACTGGCTTTTCGGGTGGTTGGGGGACATTTGGCCTGGTACTGCCGAAGGTTCTGTTGAACTGAAAGGGGACCATAAAAGGCTGAGGTCTTGCCCCACCCCGTCGATGCAACAAGGGTAGTCGGAATCTTCTCGAGCGTGTATGACCAGCATTCGACTTGCGTTACTTTCGGACCATTCCGCCACTGAGGAGAAGGCGGGCTTCAACGATCTCACGGATGATGGTGCGAACTTCAAGACTAGTCCATGAAAAAGGTGGTCTCGCCGCCGAGAGCACGGCGGGCATGAGTGGGGAGACAAGAGGATCGCATAAGTAAACGAATGAGTTATTATGCGTGGTCCGATCATCAACAAACGAGACGCGTCTGTGACAAGGTCACAGAAAGCAGCACGTGAGGACGCGCGGCGAGGTAATAGCCACCGAAAGGACCCACCACCAAAAGGCCCGCAAATTGGACCAGACTACAATATCCGTGCAACAAGAAATATTCGCCCAATGGACAATATCCGCGCAACAAGCGATATTCACCAAATTCTTCAGGAGCTCTGGCTGTGTGTAGTGAAGCCGATTTTGGATGCGCTTAGATTTTCAGACAAGGTGAGTCCCATTCCGGTCTGTAGAGTGTTCATTTATCTCTTATTTTGTAAAGGCCCCTCCTTCGAATCCATCTCGGATATGGTGGTGCCCAACCGGTCCCCTTGCATTCCTTCCAATCCATGCCGCTGGTATCTACACTGATGAATCCCAGTTGTTTGGATCCTGTGTCTCCGACTTCGTGGTCTCGTCATACACCCCAACCGTCAGTGCACTACTTGACAAGGTCAAGGCTGTGGAGGAATCGACTTCTTCAAAAGTCTTGCTCGTCAGCCAGACAAGCGCACTGGATGGACATCAGACACCTGGAACGAGACAGGAAATAGAGTCTGTGTTGAAGGTACTCAGCCCAGACAGCTGTATACACCTCGAGGGATCTGCTGCCACAGTCAGTCAGGTGAAACAGGAAATGGGGAGGTGCAATTGGGTGCACATTGCCTGCGGCGCTGATCAGAATGTCCAGGATCCTCTGAAGAGCGGCATGTCTCTCCATGACGGACGACTTGAGCTCTTGGACATTATGGAGCTGAGAACCCCGCAGTGCGAATTCGCTTTTTTATCCGCATGTCAGACAGCCACGGGGGATGAGAGGCTTCCCGACGAAGCAGTTCACCTGTCGGCTGGGATGCTGGCAGCTGGGTGTCAGGGCGTGGTAGGAACGATGTGGGCAATCAAAGATGAATACGGAGCCGAGGTCTCCAAGTCGTTTTATGAGTACCTTGTAGCGGAGAAGAGGGACAATAACGCTGGGGGTCCACGACTTGACAGCTCTAGGGCGGCATATGCGCTCCATCATGCGATGCAGTGCCTTCGAAAACAGACTGGTGACACGGAGGATGGTCTCTTGGACTGGATTCCGTATGTACATTTCGGGCTGTAAGGTACTCTCCCTGGCTAAGCAAGCACGTGCTCATCTCCAAGGTTTGATTTTATATTCTTGTTCCTTATTTTTCTCCTCTTTTTTTTTTTGGACATGTTATGGCTCGGCTTTTCATGATAGTTTATTTCGTAGCCATCTCTGCGCAGCGTGCTCATCCTACATTTGAATCTTAAAAGCTTGAATATCCATAGTCCAAGAGGGCGACAAAGTTCAGTGTGTATGCTGTACGAGAGATACGGTAAGTCCGTAGGACCCATCGGAAGAGAGCTAAGTAGACACTGGATAACCGTAGTCATCCCAAAACCTCCTTCGTCTTCAGCCCTACAAGTCAAGCCCGCATGTCAGCTTCAGGTAGTCCCTCTGGATGGCAAGCGACGCAGGCAGTACCCTCGACGTCAGCTCCGTTAGCTGCCCAGAATAGGACCAGCTGGGCACAGTTTACAATGGCTATAATGAATGGGTGGACGTGAGTGAGGTGAGTGTCATGAAAGGTCGGCTAAACAAACCTGTTCTGTTTATGCTTCAAGGTACGGATGTCGAACAGGCAACCCCAAGCGGCAATCTTCGAAGACTCTATAGCTCAACATCGACGGCGAGGGTGCACGCTGTAATACTTGCTGGAGATCAACTGCCTGTACTGCTGTTAGGACCAACGACGATGCAGACAATCCTGGCAGATCTACCTTCCAATGAATAGCCATATCTGTACGCAGTTTTGGATCGGATTTCCGCCTGCATATGTGGGAAAACGTTGGCTAATCCTTTTAGACCCTTTCTTAGCAGACTCAGAGTAGGGTAGGGTCCTCCGATGACGAAGCCGTAGCAAGCAGCACTAGCACACCATTCGATCGCATCTAATGCCTCTTCAAGTGCAAGATACACCAGATGAAGTGGAGGTGGAGGCGCGGGGATGTTGACCTGCCAACGGTGCTGGTGTTGGTGTTGGGATGGATGCCGGAGAGGTGCAGGCGACGATGGCGGTGAGGCTCCAGACTATTGACCCCGTTTTGAGACTGGCGAGGTCACAAGTGGATGTGAACGGGGAGGCGGTCTGAGAGGCTCCAGCGGCAACGGCATATATAGAAGTGCTGTGCGTAAGCGTTTGGCGAGGTGTTGATGCCGTTTTCCGAGTACTACCCTGTTCGAAAGAAAAGGATGTTTAGATTGAATGGGAGCTCGCTGGACAAGGGCAGGACAAAAGTAGGGGAAAAAGCACTCACTTGGCATCACTCAAAGGTCCTATATGCATAGGGTGATTCAAGAGGCCCTAACGGCACACGGCTGGGCATTTAGCAAAGGCCGGATCTGCAGTGCCTTGCTCCAGCTGGCTTGGTGAGAGCTGGAGGTGTACGCGTAGGCTGCGGAATTTTCATGTCTGCGGGTGGAAAGGGAAGGTCAGTGACCATTTGGGGATGTCAGACGGGGGAGAAAAGGAAGAGGATGACGTAGAAGGTCAAAAAGGAAGAACGAATAGAGAAACCAAAATAGACGAACCTCCCCAAAGCCCAACTGTAATACGACGTTCGTCCAGCCCTTTCATTGAGATCAGATTAGGGAGGGTTTATTCTAGTGGGCAAAGATGAAGGCGGAATCAGGGCCAGTGGCTCGTAAAGGCAGAAAGTAGACAAGAAATACGTACTCGAATGATAAGTCTCTATTCTCTTCGTCGTCGTCATCCTTCAACGGCTTTGGTCTTCAAACGTTCAGCATCAAATCTTGTGCACTTCGCCTCAATCCAGAGTCGTAGAGAGACTAATATACAGCTGAGCCATATACGCCTCAGCCGGTAGGTTCGTTTGCCTTTGATCTTCGAAAGTGTAAAGTCGGCTTCAGTCATCCAGTGTTCAGGCCCAGGTATCGGCGTCACCAGTGTGAACGGTCTTGAAGACCCAGAGTCAAGTTGAAGGCATTAGAACAGCTCGAGGACGAGGACAGAAGGGTATCAATTTTAATAACAGTAGCGGTGGCGAACGTCGTAGCTTGTAAGTGGGTTTGAAGAGAAGAAGAGAGTCGCCAGGAACGAATGCGACTGACCTTGGTTCACGCTCTTGTGGTCTGCTGAGTGCTCCATCACCATCTCGAATTATGAAAAAGCCATAGAGTCCAGGTTCGAGTCTGAGTTAAGTTTGTAATTCACTGTGATTTACGTTTCAGACCTCTATCTACTGCTCCTGCTGTTTTCTGGGCTCTCTTCTCATCTACATCTAGGCGACCTTTTTTCAATTCCGAACTTTCGGGATTGGTAGCACCTTTCTCGACAGCACCTTTCTTGACTAGTCCTTTCTTACTGGAGCCAGTTGGAAACTAGACGCTCATTCTTTAAGTGTTCAAAATTTCAAATATATTTAGAGAGCCCAACGCGTAGGCTCGATCAATACCGTGACGCTATGGCAACTGAACAATCGCGGACCAGGTCTGCAACTCGGAACTGAAGATCTGAAGCTTGAAAGATGGCGACGGCGACGATAGCCAAGCTTACTTATCATCTGAGTGAGTCTTCCCTCTTCGTTTCTTACTTCTTTCTTCTCTCTTTTCCATTCCTTTCACTCTGGAGTCTGCTCTGACTAAACCGATATCAATGAACGGCCTGGATGGAGAGTCGAATTGCTTTGCGTTGGGACTTTGTCCTCTTGAATAGTGTGGACAGGGCTGATAGGGTAGTCGAGTGTCGAGGCGTAATGGAGGAACCGTGGCAAAGTGTGGCATTGACAGGGATCAAAGGCATTATCTGTGGAAGCTTGAGTGGCAAGCACTGCAGATCAGTGAAGGAGTCGCATTTGAGGACTGGTGCTTAAGCTTGAAGATTGAACGTTGGCGTTAGATGGTGAAGGCAAGTGTGCAGTGTCGACAGGAATTGAGGCAAGCTTAACAGAACTTCGTGTAGGGAGGGTAGCATTATCGCAATAAAACCGAGTCAAGGAGACTCGAAGTTGAAATATCGATTCATCCAGTACAGAGACACTTGAACAGCACATGTTGAATTTTGGACCATTCTCAACGGTGCACATTGTCCAGGGAAGGTCAAAGCTGGATGCAAGGTGCCCCGAGGTTCAGCGTGCATCGGCTGTTTACTATTGCCAGCCTGAGTAGTCCGAAGGCTCTTTAATCAAACAAAATCGATTGGCCTTTCGTCACGGTTCTCATCCACTGGTTCTCCTTCTCCAGATTTGCTCAAGACGGGTTTTGTGTCAGTCTCCTGCACCACCAGCCCTTCCTTTGGTACTACCGTTTGCGCTTCGACTCGGAACTATGGAACATATTCATCTTACCTCACCACTTGGTAATAAAAGCGTTACCGGACAATCACTGAACCAAAGTTTTAAGCACCCATTGCATTCGGACCTTGGCACCATACTTAAACGTAGTTGCTATCTTTTGGTGCCCGCACATTTTGTCGACACCCCGCTATTTTCAACAATACGACAACTCTCGCAATCCAAGCCCTCGAGCATTACATTTATGTTCTTATGCTTCATCCAATTGTCGAGCTGGATGCAAGCTGCTTCAAGCTCGAAACTCTCTAGCTATTCAACCCAAGTATTCCATCTACTTCCATCTCTTGCATACAAGGAGCGTAGGCCACGACACGTAAGGTTCAGTCTGCATGCGTTCATGATATTTAACTAATCTCGATGTAATTTATAACCAGATATCGTCCTTTGCCAGCTTTAAGAACCCTCACGGCGCTTCCTATCTTCCTCCACCACCTCCTCGAGTGCCTTTGCGTCGTTCCAGCGGCCCAATCCCTTGTACGTGGCTGCTAGTTCCTCCATGGTCGTGAGGGTGCGGTGGTGATAATCTCCTAGTACCCGCTTCATCTGCTCGATCGTCTCCACACCGAGCGCCTCCGCTTCCTTCAAGCGGCCGTGGTCTCTATATGTGTTGGCAAGATTTGCCATGTTTTCGAGGGTCCATTCATGGTCATCTCCCAGCACCCGCTTCGTCTTCTCCATCGTCGCTAGCTGAAGGACCTCTGCGTCGTTCCAGCGGCCCTGTTTCCAATATGTGACCGCCAGGTTTGACATAGTCCTCAGAGTGTAAGGATGGTCATCACCTAGCAATCGCTTGCACTTCTCCAACACAACCAAGCCAAGTGCCTCCGCATCGTCTAAGCGGCTCTGATCTCTAT
>Ga0247742_10002869_pt1 | contig 11139 bp, 9 predicted proteins | sample UWRJL208509C2_FD_180944 | JGI IMG/M metagenome (GOLD analysis project Ga0247742, IMG submission 180944) | Plant litter microbial communities from Arlington Agricultural Research Station in Wisconsin, United States - UWRJ-L208-509C-2 | ecosystem: Environmental > Terrestrial > Plant litter >... | reverse complement strand
ATGATTGTATCCCAATTAGCATCGCTGATCGTAACGCTATTTTATCAAAATCTTTAACGGTTTGATCATCTTCCAAATTCGTTATTAATGTATTGACTTTTGTTTCTACCGTAAGAGGATTTGTATTATTATCTATGATAGCAATCAACTGACTGTAATAAGACGATTGTGTAACACGTATAAAATCCTCATTTTTGCTGTAATCACAGTTTTTCTGGGCAGTAAAAAATGAATCAAGCCATTGATTGTCAATATCTTTAGATACTTCATTTCTAAGATAATTAGTGACAGTTGCATAGCCCCTGTCTTCTTTCGATTGTGAACTGGCAGATGAAAAATAAAAGGACTGATCATTTAATACATCAGTATAAAAAACGTCAAGTGTGGGATTGTGTAACAAATAATAATTATCAAAGGAGGTGCCCGTATATTTTTCTAAAGATTGATCATTAGTACTCAATACTTCGTCAGTCGGTTTAAGTATTTCTTGATCATCAGATTTGGAGCAGGCAAAGAACATAGAGAAAATTACTGTTGCAAATAAAAGTTTTTTCATAATAAAAAATTTTAAAAATGTGTAGGTTTTAGTTTTTTACTAATCTAAATAGCTAAAATATAGCTTAATTATTGTTTAAAATGGTCGCGACATTTATAACAAAATTATATTAAATTATTTTTATTGCCAAATTTGGGGATAGAAAGTAGCTCTATTTTAAAGCAGTTTGTAACATTTGCTGTTACGTTATACGAGAAATGGCGTACCAGAGCCGGTACGCCATTTTAAATTTAAATATAGCCTAGAAGTTAATTCATTTGTAAAGACGCAGTCTGTTCCTTAATCTGCTGCTCCGCTTCATAAATGGCATTTACAGTCTTGATAACAGAGTCGGGGGTTACCGATATGCTATCAATCCCAAGGCCCACAAGAAACTGTGCAAAGTCGGGAAAGTCAGATGGTCCCTGACCGCAGATACCGACCTTTACATTTGCTTTTTTGGCTGCGGCAATAAGCATTGTCAGCATTTTTTTTACGGCCGGGTTTCTTTCGTCATATAAGTGCGCTACAAGAGAAGAGTCCCTGTCAAGTCCTAATGTCAGCTGGGTAAGGTCATTACTGCCAATGGAGAAGCCATCAATGTGTTCGGCAAACTCCTCAGCCATCAGTATATTGGAAGGAATTTCAGCCATCAGATAAAGCTCCAGTTCGTCCTGTCCTCTTTCCAAACCAAATTCCTTCATCACTTCCATGACTTTTAGGAGTTCTTCTACGGTCCGGCAGAAAGGAATCATCACCACGACATTCTTAAGTCCCATTTCTTCCCGGACTTTTTTGATAGCCCTGCATTCCAGTCCAAAGGCCGCTTTGTAAGCTTTGGAGTAATAGCGCGAAGCGCCTCTCCAGCCTATCATCGGATTCTCTTCCTTCGGCTCATAGTACTTTCCGCCCAATAGGTTGTAGTATTCATTGCTCTTGAAGTCGGAGAAGCGTACGATGGTCTTTTTAGGGTAGAACGAAGCTGCAATCTTTGCAATGCCGTTGGCAAGCTTACCAATGAAGAAGGCTTCTTCATCCGGATATCCGGTTATTTTCTTTTCGATCTCGCTGGTGAGGGCGGCATCGTCAAGGCTACGGTGATTCAGCAGCGCCAGTGGATGCACCTCGATATAGTTATTGATGATGAACTCCTCCCTGGCAAGACCCACTCCCTTATTTGGCAGGTGCGAGAATTGGAAGGCAAGGCCTGGCGAAGCCACGTTTAGCATAATGTCTGTATCGACTTCGGGAAGCTGACTGAGATCATACTCGTTCTGGATGTATTTGATCTCACCCTCATATATATAGCCCTGGTCTCCCTCGGCACATGAGGCTGTTACTAACATGCCCTCTGCAATAGTATCAGTGGCATTACCGCAGCCTACGATAGCGGGAATACCCATCTCGCGTGCAATAATTGCGGCATGGCAGGTGCGCCCTCCCTTATTGGTAATGATGGCCGATGCCTTTTTCATGATCGGTTCCCAATCAGGATCGGTCATATCGGTTACTAAAACGGAACCCGGAATAAATTCCTGCCCTTCGGGCGCCCTCTTGTCCATGGAATAAAGGATGGTTGCTTTTCCTGTACCTATCTTGTCGCCTACTGCTATGCCTTTAGTGATGATTTTTTCATGACGGCTTTCATCCTCAATCCTGTATTCGGTTATAGTTGTCGGATTTTTCTGTGAGTGGATGGTTTCAGGCCGTGCCTGTACAATGAACATTTCTCCTGTTGATCCATCAATAGCCCATTCCACATCCATTGGTGTCCATTTTTCCCTTATTTTAGAATAATAGTCCTCAATGATAACCACCCACCCGGAAAGCTTCAGTATGTCATCGTCGTTAAGGCAGAACCGCTGTCTCGACTTCTCTTCTGTAGGTACCGTCTTTACCCGCTCTTCTTCGCCTTCGCCATAAACCATCATGATATCCTTGTTGCCCATTTTCTTTTCGATGATTGATCTGAAGCCCTGTCTGAGCAATGGTTTGAAAACAACATATTCATCCGGGGATACGGCACCCTGGACGATTGTCTCTCCCAAGCCGTAAGATGCATTGATGACAACAGCGTCTTTAAAGCCGCTCTCCGTATCAATAGAAAAGGCAACACCTGAAGTGCCAAGGTCGCTGCGCACCATCTTCTGCACACAAACAGACAATGCCAGATCAAGGTGGTTGTAGCCGGCACTGTGACGATAGCTGATAGCCCTGTCGGTAAACAGCGATGCAAAGCATTTCCGGATGCAATCCATAAGTATCTCAGGCGTACGGATGTTCAGGAATGTTTCCTGCTGTCCTGCAAACGAAGCATCAGGAAGGTCTTCGGCCGTGGCTGAGCTCCTTACAGCAACATCGGTCATCTCGTGACCATATTGAGCAGAAAGCTCAAGATAGCAGCTGCTGATTTCCTCCGTCATCTCTGTTGGGAATTTACCTTCCAGAAACAATTTTCGTATCTGCATGCCACCCTGTCGCAGCGATTCGATGCTGTCGTAATCGATGACATCAACTATGTCCTTGATTTTCTTGTCCAGGAAATTGTATTCCAGGAAAACCTTGTAGGCATAGACTGTCACCACAAAACCATCAGGAATGGTAATGCCCAGCGAAGTTAAGTTTTGAAGCATTTCTCCAAGGGAAGCATTTTTGCCCCCGACCATCGGCAGGTCCTCTATACCGACATTCTTTAAAGGTAAGGTAAAGCTCATAATTTTTTTGTTAAAGAAATAGTGTATGTGTATAGTATGGTTTAAAATCTACCTGTTTATTATAGATTATTCAAATATATTACGTATTTGCATTTTACGCAAACGTTTTAGTTTGTTTTTTATTGTGTTTTCATCAATATTTGTTACATAATTTGATTTAGAGCCATTGCGATAGTGGTGATGTACTTAAGATGGTAACATCTTAAATAAATCGACAGGACTCTGACGTCCAGAAAGCTTGCCATACGAATAGTGAGTAAATAATAAGAGATAAAAAAACACGCATCTTTTGGAGAATTTTTATGCTTTGGCAAAAGTGGCAATCCTTCGGGAAGATTGTCCATTTTTTCAGGTTGGTTATTGCCGCACCTTTGTCCTGTAGATTTAACGGTACGAAAGCAAAGAGCAAGATACTGATAATAAGTCTTCACAAATTTAATCTTAAAACATACCTAAAATGAAAACTCAAATGATTACCAAAATCGGAAAAACAAAAGCATTATTTGCGGCTGTATTATTAACTGTTCTTTCAGTAGGAACTATAAATGCTCAGGCGGATTATGCTACAGATTCCCACTTAAGCCCGGAAGTACGTAATTTTCTTAAAGCCATTCATGATGGTCCCGGAATTGAAACTTTATCTGCTGCAGATGCGCGTAAAGTATTAGAAGGCGCTCAGGCAAGTGTTACTTATGATTATTCTAAAGTGACAGAATCTCAAAAAACAATTACTGCAGATGGTCTTACTATTTCATTAAACATAATGCGGCCAAAAGGAGTAAAAGGTGACCTGCCTGTATTTATTTTCTTCCATGGCGGAGGATGGATTATAGGGGATTATCCAACGCACAGAAGAATGGTTCGGGATTTGGTTTTAGGTTCTGGGGCAGTAGGTGTATTTGTAAATTATACACGTACTCCGGAAGCTCAATATCCCGTTGCGAATAATGAAGCGTATGCTGCAACAAAATGGGTCGCAGAACATGGCCATGAAATTAACGTAAACGGTAAAAAATTGGCAGTAATAGGAAATAGTGCCGGGGGAAATATGGCAGCTGTGGTATCTTTAATGGCCAAAGAAAAAAAAGGTCCTGAAATTAAAACTACTATATTGATGTGGCCAACTACTGCAATTGATTTTACTACAGAGTCTTTTAAAGCCTTTGGAAAAGATCGTTTTTTAACGGTCAAATTTATGGATAAGTTATATGACCTTTATGCACCAGATCATTCCAAACGAAATGATATTCATATTTCACCTTTATTGGCTACTAATGAACAACTAAAGGGTTTGCCTCCTACATTAATTTTGGTTGCCGAAAATGATGTATTGCGTGATGAAGGAGAAGCTTACGGACGTAATTTATTAGATGCCGGAGTAAAAGCAACAACTGTTCGTTACAACGGAGTAATTCATGACTTCGGATTGTTGAATCCATTATCTGAATTGCCACAGACTAAAGATTTATTTATTCAAATGTCAGCTCAGCTTAAAGAATATCTGAAATAAATAATTAAAAATAACTGCTATGCAATTCAATGCATAGCAGTTATCATTTAAAAACCTTTTAAATTATTCAAATGAAAATTACAAGACTATCCTGGGCCGGCTTAATGATAGAGAGCCCCACAACAACACTTTATATTGATCCATTACAAAATGTAGCCAATATGGAACCGTTTTTAGGAACACCAAAATTTCCAATTTTTCCTATTGCTTTGCCTAAAACCGGAAAGGCTCATGCTTTAATAACACATATTCATCAGGATCATTTTGATCAGCCATTTTTAAAAGAACTTTTGGCAAACGATGGAGAACTGTGGGGACCTGAGCCTGTTTATAGCGAAGCTTTAAAAATCAATCTTAAGGCGAACATTGCAAAACTTCATGAAACTTTTATCATAGGAGATTTCACAATTACGGCTGTTCCCGCTGTAGACTGGATTGGAGATGAACAAATATCGTATGTAATTAGCGACGGGAATCATACCCTATTACATGGAGGAGATACGAATTGGCATGGTTACTGGTGGCAGATTGCTAAAAAATACGGTCCGTTTGATGCTGCGTTTTTGCCGGTAAATGGAGTAGTAGGAGCAGTTCCACAAGTAACTCCGGCAATTGAAATGTTCGGAACAATGACTCCGGCACAGGCAGTAAGCGCAACACGCATTTTAGGTTCAAAACAATTAATCCCGATGCACTACGCCCAGTTTTTTAATCCGCCATTATATACGCAGTTTCCGGATATTGATACTGCACTGGATAGTTCAGGCAAGAATCAGGAAATAATTATTCGTCGTTTAAAAGATGGAGAAATTTTAGAATTATAATTAACAAAATGGAACAATAAAAAAATAACCACTTTATAAAGTGGTTATTTTTTTATTGTTCCATTACCAGGCTCTTGCGAAAACTGGAAGTATTTTGATTTGTAGCATTTTTAAAGAAACGGCTAAAGTGTGCCGCATCGTCAAAACCTAATTCAAATGCGATTTCTTTGGCCGATTTATCGCTATAAAAAAGAAGGCGTTTCGCTTCACTAATAACCCTGTCGTGAATAATAGACATAGGAGAATTATAATTGTATAAACTAAAAATATTGGATAAGGTTTTAGGTGATTTATTCATCAAATCGGCATAGAACTGAACTTTATGTTCTTTCCTGAAATTACCTTCAACATGAAAATTAAACTGCCGGATGAAATCGAATTTATCATCTGTTAAGGCTTCATCTTTAAAATGTTGTTGTTTTGCCAGACGGGTTAAGATGATTATAAAACGTTTCAGTAAAGCCAGGAGCATATCAGTTTTAATATAATCGTCAGATTCAAATTCTTCTATAAAAAGTTGGCTCAGAGTTGAAATTTTGATACGGTCATCTTCATGAAGTTCCAAAAATAAATTCTTAGAATATCCCACAAATATTAATCCGATACAGCTAATTTCAACATGACTGTCTGCCATGCAGTAAAATTCGCGATTGTAGCGCCAGAAATTTATTTTCTCTGTATTTTCAAAAGAAAAAGTTTGATGGGCAACCAGTGGGATAATACTCCAGGAAGGAAAATTATAAGAGATACCGTCAATTGTTATTTTTTGGTTTTCGCCAACGTTTAGCGCAATGGTCAGAAATTGGCTTTTTGGATTCTCAAAAGGATCCTTGATTTGCAATTCCTCACTTAGAAAATGCATTTCGCCACGGCCATCTTTATCTTTGTGTTGTAAACGCATATTTTTGAATTTCTTAATTAATTTGCGAAAATTGACTTAAAATAGTATTTATTGCTGCTTTAAGTTATATCTGTTGGGGCATACCCAAAATGCTTTTTGAATGCAAAAGAAAAATGCGAAAGATTTTCGAAACCGGTTTCAAGATATACGTCTTTCGGTTTTCGCGCTTTCTCGGTTAATTGATAATGCGCAAGTTCCAGTCTTTTTTGAATAATCCATTTTTGGGGTGTAGCGTTAAATATTTTTTTGAAGTCACGTTTAAAAGTCGTGAGGCTTCTACCGGTTAGCTGACCAAATTGATCTATTGTCATATTAAACATGTAATTTTTCTCCATGAAACTGGCAATATCGATTTTATCAGTCTGTGAAAAATTGGCTAAGAGGCTGTCTATATTTTTATCAATCGTTCGAAGAATGGTTATGGCTTCTTCTATCTTAACCGAAATGATTTTTTCGGGCAATTCACTTTCCAGATCAAAATATGGAATTAAAGAGGCAAAAAAACTTTCCAATAAAGGATGTTTTTCAAGCGTTTTTATTTTATAGTCGTGGGATGCTGTATATTGCATAGGATTTTTGAGATAAAATTCCCGTAATCTTTTTGGTGTTAAAAAAATCACCAACGCTCTATAAGGCAGTCCATCTTTGGGATTTTTGCTGAGTCTTGATAATTGGTTATTAGGAAATATGAGTGTGTCACCCGGGCCAAAAGTATAGGATTTATTTCCTTGTATTACTTTCATTTCGCCCGAGATTACTCTTGCAAAGGAGTGGTATTCTAAAATAGTTTCGTCCTCGAAGTATTTTTCTTCTATGCAAGATAAAAGAATCTCCGCATATTTACTTTTTTCCTGTCCTGCCATAAGATAAGATTAAAAAATAAATATACGCATTATAAAAGAGGTGCAAAATAAAACACCTCTTTTATGATTAAAAATAGGCTATAATTAAATATGAAAATTTACACCGGTTAGTTGTTCACTCAATGTCCACAGTTTCCTGACTGTATCTTCTTCCAATGCGTAAGGCATCACATTTTTCATCATTGTTGAACCATCGATACTTTCTTCAGAATCATCTGTTTTTAAAACATCCAATTCTGCTATATCGGCATTTTCGCAATAAATACCGCCAATATCATTCAGCTGCGGGCTTGTAGCACACCAAACAGTTGTTGAAGCACCTTGTGAAAGTGATTTTAGTCCTTTTGACGGATCATTAATTACGTTGCCATTTTCATCAAATATGCCATACTTTACTAAGTCTTCATGTGGAACGTTTCTGCCCAGTTCCGTTTCTGAAATTATTCCTGGATGAAGGGAGTAAGCGCGAACTCCGGCATTTTTTCCTCTATTATCCAATTCTAAAGAAAAAAGAATACTGGCGGTTTTGGATTGACCGTAAGCCGAAAAGGATTCAAATTCTCTGTTGAGAAAATTAGGATCCTCAAATACAAAAGGAGAAAAATGATGTCCCCATGATGAAACGTTGACTACTCTTGCTCCATCGGCTTTTACTAATGCACTCCAAAGTCTTGCAGTTAGTTGAAAATGTCCCAAATAGTTAGTAGCAAGCTGCGATTCATAACCACGCTCATCACGTTCCAGTGGAACCCACATAATCCCCGCGTTATTAATAAGCAAATGCAAAGGGGTGTTCAAAGCCAGGAAGTTTTTGGCAAATGCATCAATGGAATCGGGACTCATTAAATCCATGGATTCTACTTTTACATTAGCAATCCCTTCCAAATTCTTTTTTGCCTTCTCCGTATTTCTTGCAGGTACAATAACGCTGGCACCTGCAGATACCAGCGCTTTTACAGTTTCTAATCCGATACCTGAGTAACCGCCTGTTACAATCGCTGTTTTTCCGCTAAGGTCAATTCCTTTGATTATATCGTCTGTTGTAGAAGCTGCACCAAATCCTGAATTAATTGGATGCTGCAATGCGCCTTGATAATTATTTTGTTTCATTTTTATTTTGAATCTGCGTTTTTAAACCAGCTATTCCTTCATTTGTAAGGACTTATGGAAAGCTTGTCTATTATAAAAAGTATTTAGCTTTTATGTACAATCTCTATATCATGACCGTCTGGATCGAGTATCCATGTAGCATAGTATCCTGGATAGTATTCATGGAAAATCCTGGGTTCTTCTTTGATCTTGCCTCCAGTTGCTACAGCTGCTTTATGGACTGCCTCAACTTGGGCATGATCTCCCGCAATAAATCCAACATGCACCGCTTTAGGATCTGGTTTTCCTTCTTTTAACCAAAAAAAGGCACCATTGAGAACACCAAAACCTTTTAAATCGGGATGGTCGCCTTCACCTTTAAAATCCATAGTTTTTGTGATACCAAGTGGCTTTAGGACCTTAGTGTAAAAAGCAACTGATTGCTCGAAATCGCTTACTGTGAGAATAACGTGATCGATCATATATTTAATTTTTAGTTAAGACAAATTTAGGATGTCTTAAAAAGGAGTGCTTTGTTTTAAGGGCCTTTTTTACTTTGCTGAGTAGGCCATTTTTGTTTAGGTTGCTTACGGTTTTTTTATTATAACTTCTCCTGCCGTTGATTCGATTGGCGTCTTTTAAACAAAGCAATTCAGACTTTTAAACAAAACGGGCCTTTAGTATCAGAACGATCTTTGTTGCATAAAAAAAATAATAAAATGACAACAAATACAAATAGTGAAAAAACGGTGCTTGTAACCGGTGGTTCGGGCTTTATAGCGACCCATTGTATTCTGCAATTATTGAATGCCGGTTACCAAGTGAGAGCCACCGTCAGGTCATTGGCACGCGAAGCTGAAGTACGGGCCATGCTGAAAGAAGGTGGGGTTGAAGCTGGTAACCGCTTATCATTTATAGCCGCAGAATTAGGTTTAGATACCAATTGGATAGAAGCGGTGACCGGTTGTACCTATGTTTTACACGTTGCATCCCCAACTCCTTTGAATGTTTATAAAAACGAGGATGAAATGATTATACCTGCCCGTGAAGGTGTACTGCGTGTCCTGCGTGCTGCGCGAGATGCCGGTGTAAAGCGTGTGGTGCTTACATCTGCAATAGGTGCGATTGTTTATGGTCATAAACCTCAAACAACTCCTTTTACAGAAAAAGACTGGACAATCACGACCGGCAATGTGCCGGCTTATCAAAAATCAAAAACATTAGCAGAGCGTGCAGCCTGGGATTTTATTGGAAAAGAAGGCGGACAGTTGGAGCTTTCGGTAGTTAATCCTGTGGGTGTTTTAGGTCCTGTGCTGGGTCCCGATTATTCTCATTCCATCTACTTTCTTAAGAATATAATGGAGGGAAAAATGCCCGGCTGTCCAAAAGTCAACTCTTCTTATGTGGATGTGCGTGATGTAGCAGATCTCCATTTACGGGCTATGACCGATCCGGCAGCTAATGGACAACGCTTTATTGCCTCGGCGGGCGAGAGTATCTGGATGGTTGAAGTCGCTAAAATACTCAAGCAAAATATGGGCGTATTGGCAGAAAAGGTAAATGCTAAAGAATTACCTAACACGCTGGTGAAGATTGCAGCGCTGACAAACCCTGTTGCTAAAGCCATAATTCCATTTTTAGGCAAAGTAATGAATACTTCCAACGAAAAGTCAGTGAGCCTGCTGGGTTGGTCACCCCGATCTACAGAAGCTGCAATAACCGCTACTGCCGAAAGCCTGATCCGTTTAGGGATCGTTAAGTAGAACATATTGCTATCCGGCATTATCAGGAAAATTTTCATTAGATTTATAACTATGGAAACACCAACTGTCAGCAGTGTAGCTGAAATATTTATATCCTGTAAAAGGGAAAAGCATTATAGCCGGGAGGTGATTTTACCACAGCCCGTGCTGGTGCGCATAATATCAGGAGAAATAAGGATCGCTACAGCCGACAAATTATATCAATTTTTCGCAGGAGATACCATACTCATTCCACGGAACCAGTTGGGTCGAATGAGTAAATTACCTTTGAATGATGAACCTTGTATAGTAATATCAATTGTATTTAGGCAGGATGTATTGCGGCACTATTACCAAACCCATCCTTTAGTTGAACAAGCTGCTGATAGTGCCCAAGGGATGCTATTGGAAGATCATCCCTTACTGGAAAGTCTTTTCAATTCTTTGATGCCTTACTTTAAACTTGCAGAAGCGTTACCGATTGATCTGGCTGTTTTTAAAATGGAAGAGGCGATCCGTGTGCTACGTGTTATAGATATCCGGGTTGATAATTTGCTCGGACAATTTGAAGAGCCCGGGAAAATCGATCTGGTGGATTTCATGGAGAAAAATTATATGTTCAATCTTTCCTTGAACAAGTTTGGCTATCTGACAGGCAGAAGCCTGACCACCTTTAAAAAGGATTTTCAAATGGCTTTTAAAACTTCTCCTGGAAGGTGGTTGACAAAAAAGAGATTAGAGTTGGCGCATTATCAAATATTTGAGAAAAGAAGAAGGCCTTCCGATGTTTATCTGGACGTTGGGTTTGAAAATTTGTCACATTTCTCGTTTGCGTTTAAAAAGCAATTTGGATATAATCCCACCGAAGGTCTTGGTTAATCATTATCATTATGAACAGGTGGTAAAATAAAACTTATTTCTGTAACGATTGTTTCAGATAAAGATTTATCTTTGTCCCGTA
>Ga0247742_10002867_pt1 | contig 11144 bp, 8 predicted proteins | sample UWRJL208509C2_FD_180944 | JGI IMG/M metagenome (GOLD analysis project Ga0247742, IMG submission 180944) | Plant litter microbial communities from Arlington Agricultural Research Station in Wisconsin, United States - UWRJ-L208-509C-2 | ecosystem: Environmental > Terrestrial > Plant litter >... | reverse complement strand
TGCCCTTCAGACGAGTTAAAGATCTCGTCGCCGTTATGCCCCACGTTCGGCACTTCGACCAGGCGCTGATTCAGCCCCTCGGGATGACGCTTGGTCAGGTACTCAAAGTAGTTCTTGCCCCGTGCCAGGCGGAACGGCCCTTGAGCCTCGGCCCCGCAATCCTTGTCCAGCGCCGGGTGATTGGGATCGATGTCCTTCTCGCCGAGCAGATAGGTGATGTCGCGCTTCACGTAGGCCGCTTCGATTTCAGCTGGCGTGTCTTTCTCCGCGTAGGCCGGCAACTTGTTCAGGCCGTACTTCCAGGTGTCGAACGTCGGGCAGCTTGCCGCGTCCACAGGGTGAGGGCGTTGCGCGTCGAAGTAAGCGTAGGAGGAGGGGTTGGCGATCACATAGCGCAGCTTGATGCCTTCTTTCTTGAGCAGCGCGTCTTCCTTGCCGCCAATCATGGCGTAGCGCTGAACCACTTGCGCGCCGCCGGAATGGCCGGCGATCACGATTTCTTTCAGGTTCGGGAACAGCTTGCTGTCGCTCAGGCGCTTGAGGATATGGTCGATGACCACAAACGAACTGACCGGCTTGGCGCCTTCGGATTTATCACCTGCCATCCAGTCGTTGCCGTGCCAGCGCAGCACAGTGTCGGGCAGGTGGTGAGCGGTGATGTCTTTCTCATCGAGAAACTGCGGCGCAATCAGCAGCGTTTTCGAGCGCTGCCGCGACTGATTCGCGGCGCGCTCGACACTGCGCAGGTACGTCTGGGCATTGCGCAACCGACCGTGGAACACAATCACCACCCGCTGGATCTGCGGGCTGGGTCGAGTCCAGCTCTGACTCAAGCCCAGCGTCGCCTGACTGGTGCCGTTGATTAACAGCCGGTCGGGGCTGATGGATTTGACCGCCTGATCCGCAGCGTGAGCCGTCATGCTCAGCAGGGTGCCCAACAACAGGATCGAAAGCGGTTTCATCATGTGATCAGAGGCTCTTGGCGGCGAATGTATCGCATTGGTTGATTTGGCCCTGAGCGAAGCCGGTCTTGAACCAGCGAACACGTTGGGCGGACGACCCGTGAGTAAATGAGTCCGGCACGACACGGCCTTGGCTTTGTTGCTGCAAACGGTCATCGCCAATGGCGTTGGCCGCGTTCAGCGCCTCTTCAATATCGCCGGGTTCGAGCCAGTTCAGACGCTTTTGCGCATTGAAGGCCCAAACGCCAGCGAGGCAGTCAGCCTGCAACTCCTGACGCACCAGCAAGCCGTTGTCGCCTTCCATGCGTTGGCCACGCTGACGCGCTGCCTGCACTTTATCCGAAACACCTAGTAACGTCTGTACATGGTGGCCGACTTCATGCGCGATCACGTAAGCCTGAGCGAAATCCCCGGCGGCCTTGAAGCGTTGCGACATTTCACGGAAGAATTCCATGTCCAGGTACACGCGCTGATCCGCCGGGCAGTAGAACGGCCCACTGGCCGACGATGCAAAGCCACAGGCCGATTGCACCTGCCCGCGAAACAGAATCAAGGTTGGGTTTTTGTACTGGCGTCCGGCTTGCTGGAAGACCTGACCCCACGTGTCTTCGGTGTCTCCCAGGATGGCCCGCACAAAGTCCGCTTGCTCATCATTGGCAGGCGGCGCCTGCTTGGTCTGCGGGCTGACCGCTGTGGTCTGGCCGGATTGCCCGGTGATCTCACTGAGAATCTGCATCGGGTCCTGCCCGGTCAACAAGCCAAACGCAACGATGATCACAATCCCGCCAATGCCCAGCCCCTTGCCACCAATGCGCATCCCACCGCCGCCGCCACCTGAGTCATCGCGAGCATCGACGACGTTGTCACTGCGACGTCCTTTTTTCCATAGCATGTGGGAATCCTCTTCTTCTGATGTAAGGAGTGTCGCTGTAGACAGCGGACGCTGCCAGACCGGTCGTCCGGCTGAACGGTGGGTAAGGCACTGGGACGTAAGAGGAGAGCGAGGCAGGATGGTTCGTTTTTTTCTTGGGGGCGATAGGCAATCCTGGCCTGGCCAGAATGCTGCTCGGCACAAAACACAACCGGTGCCTACGGGTGACATTGGAATTCTGGTTGAACAAACATCCGTGGGAGAGGCTGCCATTGGGCTTCTGGATGGAGCCAACACCCTTGGGAGAGGCTGACATTGAAATTATGATTGAAACGCACATCCGTGGGAGCGGACTTGTCCGCGAAAGCTGAGTGTCATGCGCCGGAAATGCATCAGCTGTACCCGCGCTTTCCGGACAAGTCCGCTCCCACAGGTCTACGGCTGACGTTGGGCCTCTGGATGGAGCCAACATCCGTGGGAGGCTGCCATTGGAATTGTGACTGAAACAAATATCCGTGGGAGCGGCTGACATTGGGCTTATGGATGGAGCCAACTCCCGTGGGAAAGGCTGCCATTGAAATTGTGACTGAAACAAACATCTGTGGGAGCGGACTCGTCCGCGAAAGCTGAATGTCATGCGCCGGAAATGCATCAGCTGTACCGGCGCTTTCGCGGACAAGTCCGCTCCCACAGGTCTACGGCTGACATTGGAATTCTGGTTGAACAAACATCCGTGGGAGAGGCTGCCATTGGAATTGTGATTGAAACAAATATCCGTGGGAGCGGACTCGTCCGCGAAAGCTGAGTCTCATGCGCTGGAAATGCATCAGCTGTACCGCCTTTTCGCGGACAAGTCCGCTCCCACAGGTCTACGGCTGACGTTGGGCCTCTGGATGGAGCCAATACCCTTGGGAGAGGCTGACATTGAAATTTTGATTGAAACAAACATCCGTGGGAGCGGACTCGTCCGCGAAAGCTGAGTCTCATGCGCCGGAAATGCATCAGCTGTACCGGCCCTTTCGCGGACAAGTCCGCTCCCACAGGTCTAAGGCTGACGTTCTGGATGAGCCAACACCCGTGGGAGCGGACTCGTCCGCGAAAGCTGAGTCTCATGCGCTGGAAATGTATCAGCTGTACCGGCCCTTTCGCGGACAAGTCCGCTCCCACAGGTCTAAGGCTGACGTTCTGGATGAGCCAACACCCGTGGGAGCGGACTCGTCCGCGAAAGCTGAGTGTCATGCGCTGGAAATGCATCAGCTGTACCGGCCCTTTCGCGGACAAGTCCGCTCCCACAGGTCTACGGCTGACGTTGGAGTTCTGGTTGAAACCAACATCCGTGGGAAAGGCTGCCATTGGAATTGTGATTGAAACAAATATCCGTGGGAGCGGACTCGTCCGCGAAAGCTGAGTGTCATGCGCCGGAAATGCATCAGCTGTACCGGCCCTTTCGCGGACAAGTCCGCTCCCACAGGTCTACGGCCGACATTGGAGTTCTGATTGAAACCAACATCCGTGGGAAAGGCTGCCATTGGAATTGTGATTGAAACAAACATCCGTGGGAGCGGACTCGTCCGCGAAAGCTGAGTGCCATGCGCCGGAAATGCATCAGCTGTACCGGCGCTTTCGCGGACAAGTCCGCTCCCACAGGTCTACGGCCGACATTGGAGTTCTGGTTGAAACCAACATCCGTGGGAGAGGCTGGCATTGGAATTGTGATTGAAACAAATATCCGTGGGAGAGGTAAAGAAGGTGCTCGTCGGGAATGGCTATCGACGATTCAAACCCAGACTGCATCCCATAGAGAGTAATCAGCAACGCGTTGAACCAAACCCGCTCGTACCGGGTTATTGATTGTGTAACGGGCAAATTTGACTAAGTCGTCTTCTGCTCTGAGTGCCTTATCGTGATACCCCTGCTGCCATACGGGTTCACTGCGTGCTCGGTGCCGATTGATCGCGATTGAACTACGCGCCTTTATCTGTTGAAGCAGCCTTTGGAGCGTCCCGGTCTTTAATTCAAACAACCAGTGCAGATGATCCGGCATGACTACCCATGCCAGCGATGTCACCAATCCTTGCTCTTCAGCCCGCTTCAATTCTTGAACAAGAAGTCGGCCTAATTTGAAATCCTGAAAGATGGGTGCCCGTTGGCGGGTATTGGTGGTAACCAGATAAATCTGGCCAGGACAAGAAAACCGTCCGATACGTAACTGATGCGATGCCGCCTGATCAGACATCCCTGTCCCCATGGTTCGCGTTCAGTGACGACGTTACACAATTAGGGATGTGGATGCAGTTGCGAACGGCTTCAGTAAATGTCCAACCAGTTTATTTCTGTGGTCAACCAATAACGCTTTGGCGGACAAGTCCGCTCCCACACAACGGCGGTGTGCGAAGCGCCCCCGGTACACACTCACCCCGGCTGCGCCGCCTTCACCGAATTGATAAACGCCTGCATCGCCGAGGACTGTATCCGGTGGCGGCGGGTGATCAGGCCGTAGGGCGGCAGGCGGGCCTCGAAGCTGATCGGCAGGACCGTAAGCAGGTCGCGGCCTGGATAGTCTTCGACCACCGAAACCGGGGTGACGCCGAGCATGTCGGTCTGCTGCACCAAAGACAGCAAGGTCATGATCGAGGTGGTTTCGACGATGCTGTTGGGGATGTCGACCCGGGCGTTGTGGAACACCTGATTGATGATCGCGCGCATGGGGCTGGGGTGTTGCTGCAACACCCAGGTTTCGTTTTGCAGCGTAGCCCAGCTCAGGTCGGACGACTTGGCCAGCGGGTTTTGCGCCCCTGCGATCACGCACAGCGCCTCTTCGCCCAGGCTGTCGAACAACAACTCTTCGGCCCGCGCGCCACCGGGAATACGTCCCAGCACAACGTCCAATTGATCCTGCAACAAGGCTTGCACCAGCACATCGCTGGTATCGACCTGGATGCTCATGGACAGGCGCGGATGGCTCTTTTTCAGCGTGGCGATGGTGCGCGTCAACAGTCCCGAGGCCAACGCAGGAATGGCTCCGACCGCCACCCGCCCAAGGTTGCCGGACTCCAGCGCCACCAGTTCTTCGCGCATGCCGCTCAGTTCTGCGAAGACCATGCGCGCGTAATAAATGACGGTTTCACCAAAGGGCGTAGCGCGCATGCCCCGAGGCAGACGCTCGAACAGCTCGACGCCGAGCAGGTCCTCGGCTTCGTGGAGCATTTTGGTGGCGGCCGGTTGAGTCATGCCGATGTTGTCGGCGGCGCGGCGCAACGAGCCGAACTCCTGCAGCGCCAGCATCAGGCGCAATTGGCGCAAACGCAGGCGGCTGTGAATCACGTTGGCGGCAGGGATTCGGGTCATGGGGCTCGCTCGCAGTAAAGTCTGCGGCGAGCCTGACAAGAAATCCCGGACGTTGCCAGCCCCGCGTGTGATCACAGCGTTTTAGGCTTGGACGCGTGACGACTGCGCCAGCCGAACAGGGCACCGATGCCGGAGGAAATCAGTGGCCAGAACAGCATCAACAGTGCAGCAGTGGTCAGGCTACCCACCAGCGGGTTGGACCAGAAGATGCCCAATTGCCCGTCGGAAAACAGCATCGACTGGCGAAAGGCGTCTTCGGCCTTGTCCCCCAGCACGGCGGCCAGCACCAGTGGCGCAATGGGATAACCGAGCTTCTTGAACAGATAACCCAGCGCGCCGAAGCCCAGCATCAACAGAACGTCGAACATCGAGTTGTGCACCGAGTACGCACCGATGGCACAGACCATGATGATGATCGGCGCGATGATAGAGAACGGAATGCGCAGGATCGAGGCGAACAGCGGCACGGTTGCCAGCACCACGATCAGGCTGACCACATTGCCCAGGTACATGCTGGCGATCAGGCCCCAGACAAAATCATGCTGCTCGACGAACAACGTCGGGCCAGGGTGTAAACCCCAGATCATCAGGCCGCCGAGCATCACTGCTGCGGTGGCCGATCCTGGAATTCCCAGCGTCAGCATCGGTAGCAAGGCGCTGGTGCCGGCGGCGTGGTCGGCGGTTTCCGGAGCGATCACACCTTCCAGTTCGCCTTTGCCAAAGTTGTCGCGATTCTTCGAGAAACGGCGCGCGATGCTGTAGCTCATGAATGATGCTGCCGTAGGACCGCCCGGCGTCACCCCCATCCAGCAGCCGACAATGGTGCTGCGCAGAATGGTGAACCAGTAACGGGGCAGCTTCGCCCAGGTGCGCAGAATCACCATCGGCGTAATGCGAGCGTGCTCGCCGCGGAACACCAGGCCTTCTTCAACAGTGCAAAGAATCTCGCCGATGCCGAACAGACCGATCACCGCCACTTCAAAACTGATGCCGGTCATCAACACCGGTTGGTCGAAGGTCAGGCGCAGGTTGCCGGACACCGTGTCCATGCCGACGGCGGCCATGGCGAAGCCGATCATCATCGCGACCACGGTTTTGAGCGGCGGGTTTTTGCTCATGCCGATGAAAGTGCAGAACGCCAACAGGTACACCGCGAAAAACTCGGGTGAACTGAAGGTCATGGCAAACGCGGCGATGCGCGTGGACAGGAAGGTCAGCAGCAACACACCGGCCAGCGCGCCGATCAAGGCCGAACTGAAGGCGGCGGTCAGGGCCTCGGCAGCGCGGCCTTCGCGGGCCATGGGGTAGCCGTCGAAGGTGGTCGCCACCGATGACGGTTCGCCGGGAATATTGAACAGAATCGAGGTGATCGAGCCACCAAACAGCGCACCCCAATACATGCACGACAGCAGAATGATCGCCGACACCGGCGACATGGTGAACGTCAGCGGCAGCAGCAGCGCCACACCGTTCGGCGCGCCAAGGCCGGGCAGCACGCCTACCAGAATGCCCAGCAACACGCCAATCACCATCAAGCCGATGTGACCGGGCGTGAGGATCAGGTTCATGCCTTGGAGCAGGGAATCGAACTCGCTCATCGCATCGATCTCCCGGCCATGGCGATCAAATCACCCATGGGGCCTGCGTCCAGCGGCACCTTGAACCACAGCGCGAAAATCAGGTAGCTGGCCAGCACCGCGCCGCCTGAAACGCTGCCGATCATCCATTTGCCGTAGGGCTTGGCGCGCACCTTGTCACGCCACATGAACCAGGCGATGAACACCGCTGAAGCGATGTAGATGCCAGTGAAGGGCATGGCGCAGACGAAAAGCGCAATCGGGATGAATACCGACAGCACCTGTTTGAACTGTTCGCGGCTGACAAAACTTACGCTTAACGGTTTCCAGCGCACGAGCGTCAACACGCCATTGGCCAGGCTGGCCAGGCTCAGTAGCAAGCCGATGTAGAACGGGAAATAGCCAGGCTCCGGGCCTGAATCGCCCCAGCCGATGCCTTGTTCCAGACTGCCGAACATCACCACCGCGCCGATGGCGAGGGTGAACACCGACAGGCCAAGCTCGATGCCGCGGGTGCTGACCAGCGATGTCGATTGAGAAGATTGAGACATGATTCACCTCCGAAGATGGCGGCCGCCGCCCTTGTTGCAGGCGGGCGGCGGCAAGGTCGATCAGTTACGCAGCCAGCCGGCTTCTTTGAACACCGGGGTGACCCGGGCGGTGTCCTGCTCGATGTAGGCCGTCAGCTGATCGCCTTCGAGGAAAGTGGGCACCAATGCGTTCTGCGTGACGTACGCCTTGAACTCCGGTGTCTGACTGACCTTGCGCATTAGGTCAGTGTAAAAGGCGCGTTGTTCGGCACTGACATCGCCCGGCATGAACACGGTGCGTGGGAATCGATACTGATCCACGCCCAATCCTTCTTCTTTGCACGTCGGAACATCACCCCAGGATTTGTCGCCTGCGACCTTGTCCGTGTAGCCCATGCGTTCTTTACTGAACACGCACAGCGGTTGCACCTGGTCGCCGCGCCATTGGCTGATGCTTTCGCTGGGGTTGTTGACGTTGGCGGCGATGTGTTTACCGGCCAGTTGGGTTGCCGCTTCGCTGCCGCTCTTGAACGGGATGTACACCAGCTTGCTGCCGGTGGTCTGGTTCAGCAGCAGGGTGAGGGTCTGGTCGACGTCTTTGGACTGGCTGCCACCCATGCGCATTTTCGAGGGGTCGGCTTTGACCGCATCGTAAAAGCCCTTGGCGTCTTTCCACGGCGCGTCTTTGTAGGTCCAGAGGATGAAGTCGTCTTCAGCCACGGCGGCGACGGGCGTCAGCTCCTTCCATTCATAGCCGAGCTTGGAGACCAATGGCAGGAGGTAGATGTTGTTGGTGCCGATCACCAGTTTGTCGGCGTCGCCTTTGGACATTTTCAAATCCAGGAAGGCTTCGGCGCCATTGCCGCCGCCCTTGTTGAGGACGATGGTGTTCACGTCGAGGAGTTTATGGGTGCTGATAATCGACTGGATCAACCGCCCCAATTGATCGGTGCCACCACCGGGGCCACCTGCGACGATGATTTCGACGTTTTTGTCGGGTGCCCAGGCGAGGGCGAGAGTGGGGAGAGCGCTGGCGCAGAGCAGCGTGCAACCGAGCAGCAAACGGGACGCGCGGCGAAAGGATGCGATGGGCATGGTGGTCCTCTTTCTTGTATTTGTTATGAGTGATTCGTCCGCAATCAGTGGCGGCAAACCTTGCACCGAGTGTGTGAAAGAGCGACCGCGGCGTCTAGTCAAAACATCACATACACCGATAGCCTGGGGTTATAGCAAAACGACTGCTTGTCTCTGACGACCTATGTTTCTGGCCGCAAGATTACGGGAACAGCCCTTTGATTCTGGCCGCAAGATTATGGAAACAGACCTTTGATTCTGGCCGCAGGCCGTAGGAGTCCGGCTTGCCGACGATGGGTTGCGCAGCAGCCCTAAATCGGGTGGCAGGGTGTGTCAGGCCGATTGCGTTCGACGGTCTTGCTGCCGCTGCGCGCCAGATCGTCGGCAAGCCAGACTCCTACGCCTTCGGCAGAAGCGGTGGATCGGTTCAGCTCCGCGCCTTCGGCAGAGGTGAGGGGATCGGTCAATTCCGCGCCTTCTGCCGAGGCGGGGGGATCGGCACCGTCCTGCTTTTGATTCTGGCCGAAGGCCGTAGGAGTCCGGCTTGCCGACGATGGGGTGCGCAGCAGCCCTAAATCGGGTGGCGGGGTGTGTCAGGCCAATTGCGTTCGACGGTTTTGCTGCCGCTGCGCGCCAGATCGTCGGCAAGCCAGACTCCTACGCCTTCGGCAGAGGCCGGGGATCGGTTCAATTCCGCGCCTTCGGCAGAAGCGGGGGATCGGTTCAGTTCCGCGCCTCCGGCAGAGGCGGGGGATCGGTCAGTTCCGCGCCTTCGGCAGAGGCGGGGGGATCGGCACCGTCTCGCTTTTGACTCTGGCCGAAGGCCGTAGGAGTCCGGCTTGCCGACGATGGGCTGCGCAGCGGCCCCAAAAATCAGTTCGCAGGCAAACGCGTTAACGTGCGATCACCCTTTCAATCCTGAGGTATATCCTCCGGCTATCGCCCTATTTCCAGTTTTGATTAGACGGTTATCGGTAAGGCTTCGATAGTGGGGCTACCGCGTAGCCAGGTTGTTGCGCACAAACGGCGATCCTTCGATGATCGTCGACTCATAAAAACAAGAAATTCGAGGTACGCACCATGGCTCGCAGCAGCGCCGACGTGCACCTGTCCGCAACAGGTGAGACCTTCGCTAAATCCCCCGCCGGTGTCGCCGTGGCCAAGGCCAGTACGGTTCGCTGGCGCATCTTCGCCATCATCTTTGTGCTGACAATGGTCAACCTGATCGACCGCGTTTCGTTGTCCATCGCCATGCCGACCATCGCCAAGGAATTCTCCCTCACGCCGGCCATGCAGGGCCTGATCCTCAGTAGCTTCTTCTGGGCGTACGCGCTGTTGCAGATCCCCGGCGGCTGGATGATCGACCGCTTCGGCCCGCGCCGCGTGATCACCTGGTCCACTGGCCTGTGGGGCACCTTTCAAGTGTTGGCGGGCTTCGCCACCGGCGGCGCGTCGTTGTTGTTCGCGCGGATGTTTTTAGGTGCTGCCGAAGCACCGTTATTTCCCTCGGGCGGCAAGCTGATTTCCCTGTGGCTGGCGCCCAGCGAGCGCAGCCGTGGCGCGGTGATGATGGACAGCGGCAGCCCACTCGGCGTGGCGTTGGGCGGTCTGATCATCGCCTACCTGATCGTCTCGCTGGACTCCTGGCGCATGGCCTTCGTCATCGCCGGTGTCGCCACCCTCGCACTGGGGCTGGTGTCCTGGCGCTACCTGCGTGACGACCCCTCCGTTCACCCGCAAGTCAACGCAGCGGAGCTTGAAAAGATCAACGCCGGCCGCGAAACCCCGGCCGCCGAAGCCGCGCGGGCTAAAGTCAAAGGCCTGGGCATTGCCGCTCGTTCGCTGACCGGCTTGCTGGTCGGTCGCTCCAGCTGGGCGATGGTGTATTTCGGCCTGCTGACCTGGGGCCCAAGCTACCTGGCGCAAGCCCGGGGCTTCGACATCAAGGGCATCGGTTTCGCTACGTTCGTGATCTTCATCTGCGGCTCGCTGGGCTCATTGACCGGCGGTTTCCTGTGCGACGGCCTGATCCGCAAAGGCGTGCGCCGTGGCCTGGCGGTCAAAGGGCTGCTGACCTTCTCCGGCGTGATCGCGCTCGGCGCGCTGCTGCTCTTGCCACGTTTGACCGACCCGTTTGCCGCCGTAGCAGTGTTGGCGATGACCGCATTTTTCCTGATGTGGGGCAGCTTGTATTGGAGCTTCCCGGCCTTATTGGCAGCGCCAGCGCGAGTGGGTTTGATCGGCGGCGTAATGAACCTGGCCGGCAGCGTCGGCGGCATCTTCGTACCGATTCTGGTGGGCGTGATCCTGCAGTTCTTTGGCGGATTCGGCGCGGTGCTGGCGTTCTTCGCGATCTGCGCGGCCCTGTTCGTGCTGGCCACATTGTTGATCAGCCTGGATGGCGCGCAGGAGGCCGGCAATGTTTGAGTCGAGCATTTGGAACGGCCCGATTGTCGACGCCCATCATCATTTCTGGGACCCGCAGGTGAACCATCACCCGTGGCTCTCGGAGGGCGTGAGCATCCCGTTTCGCTACGGCGATTACTCAGCGATCAAGCGTCGCTACCTGCCGCCGGAATACTTTCAGGACGCTGGCGAGCATCGAGTGGTGCAGACCGTTTACGTCGAAACCGAATGGGACCCTACCGACCCGATTGGCGAAACCCGCTTCATTGAAACCATCGCCGCCCGATATGGCGTGCCCAACGCCGTGGTGGCCCAGGCCTGGCTCGATCACCCGGACGCCATCGCGCTGCTGACCGAACAAGCTGCATTCAAGAGC
>Ga0247742_10002866_pt1 | contig 11148 bp, 12 predicted proteins | sample UWRJL208509C2_FD_180944 | JGI IMG/M metagenome (GOLD analysis project Ga0247742, IMG submission 180944) | Plant litter microbial communities from Arlington Agricultural Research Station in Wisconsin, United States - UWRJ-L208-509C-2 | ecosystem: Environmental > Terrestrial > Plant litter >... | reverse complement strand
ACAGCGCTGAACAAAACCTGTCAAGGTGTAGTCTTCCAGCGATAACTGCGCAGCCGACGGCAATAGTGACAAGGACCAACATGGGTAGTGTGCGCCTTCAGGATGTGGCCGGCCTCGCCGGGGTGTCCATGAAAACGGTCTCGAACGTTGTCCACGACTACAAGCACGTGAGTGTGAAGACGCGCGAGCGGGTTCAGAAGGCCATCGACGAACTCGGGTACCGGCCCAACATGATGGGCCGACGGCTGGCAACGGGCAAAACCGGGCTGATCGCCCTGTCGTTCGCCGATGTGACGATTCCGTATTTCGCCGAGCTCGCCCGCGTGGTCTCGGAGAAGGCCGCGGTGCACGGGTACCGCGTGCTCCTGGAGGAAACGCTGGGCACCCTCGAGGGCGAGCGAGCCGTCGTTGGCAGCTCGGAGGCGGGCCTGGTGGACGGCATCCTGTTCCAGCCGTCCGTGATGAGCTCGTCAGAAATAGCCCAGCATCGCGGCGACCTGCCGATCGTCACCCTCGGAGAGAGTCCGGCGCCCCTCAGCCTCGACCGGGTCATGATCGAAAACGTGGCGGCAGCGCGGGACGTGACCTCCCACTTGATCAAGATGGGACGCCGTCGCATCGGCTTCGTTGGACACGAAATCAACGGCCTCTCCGCAACGTCGACGCAGCGGCTCACCGGCTACCAGGAGGCCCTCGAACAGTCCAACCTGCCGGTCGACCCGTCGCTCCTGTTCGCCAGCGATGCGATCTCCGCGGCGGGCGCGGCGACGGCAGTGGGCCGCGCGCTGGACAGCGGTGTCCAGATCGACGGGCTGGTCTGCCGCGACGACCTGGCAGCGATCGGTGCGCTTCGCGCACTTCAGGAGCGCGGGCTGCGGGTTCCGGAAGACGTTGCCGTCACCGGGTGGGACAACATCCACCTCAGCGCGGTGATGTTTCCCAGCCTGACGACAATCGCCCCGAACCTGGACCTGCTGGCGGAGCGCGCCCTCGAACTGCTGATGGAACGAATTTCCGGCTACGACGGCATGGGGCGCCACGAACTGGTGCCGTACGACCTGATCGTGCGGGAGAGCGCGCCCAGCTTCTGACCAAATACGTCCAAAGTTTTGCAGCGCTGGAAATTTAGTGCATGCTAAGTGCCATGATCAGCGACGACCAGAACGGCCTTCCTCGAGCAACCGAGCAGGATGGCACCTACCCGCGCCCGCAATTGGTGCGGCGACGCTGGGCCGATCTCGCTGGCGAGTGGGGATTCGCGTTCGATGACGACGGCGTTGGCCTGGCAGAGCGGTGGTACGCCGCCCCGCAGTTCGATCGCACGATTGTGGTCCCGTTCCCCCCGGAGTCGCCGGCGTCCGGCGTGAATGACACGAGCCACCACAGCGTGTTCTGGTACCACCGGACGTTCGACCGGGCACTGGTTGAGGCAACCGGGTTCGACTCGGGGCAACGGTTGATCCTGCGTTTTGGTGCGGTCGACTACCGCGCGACGGTCTGGGTCAATGGCGAGAACGTCGGACAGCACGAGGGCGGGCAGACCCCGTTCGCTGTTGACGTGACCGACGTGCTTCGGGCGGACGGCGCGAACGACATCGTGCTGCGGGTCGAGGACGATCCCCACGACATCTCGCAGCCCCGCGGAAAGCAGGACTGGCGTGAAACTCCGCACGTCATCTGGTACCACCGCACCAGCGGTATTTGGCAGCCGGTCTGGCTGGAGTCGGTGCCGGCGGTTGCCATTGACTGGATTCACTGGACCAGCGATCTCACCAAGGGCGAGGTTCGCGCGCGGGTCGGCCTCACCGGCGCCCCCGCTGTACCGACGAACCTTGAGGTCGAGCTGACCTATGAGGGACGAACCCTCGGCTGGGCGAGTGTGCGGGCGACGGGTTCCGAAATTGACGTCCTGATCCCCGTCACCGGACAATCCAATGGACAGGCGTACGAAGAGCTTCTCTGGTCGGTCGACCACCCACGGTTGATCGATGCGCGTCTGACGCTCGCTGCCGGTTCGGGGGAGGCAGACGTTGTCGCCTCCTATCTGGGCCTCCGCAGCACGGCGGTCGAACGCGGCGTGTTTCTGCTCAACGACCGACCGCTCTACGTGCGTTCCGTCCTCGAGCAGGGCTACTGGCCGGAATCCCATCTCACGGCGCCATCGGCGAAGGCTCTGCGTGACGAGGTGGAGCTCATCAAGGAGCTAGGATTCAACGCCGCCAGGGTGCACCAGAAGTTTGAGGATCCGCGTTTTCTGTTCTGGGCGGATCGCCTGGGACTCATGCTGTGGGGAGAATCGCCCGCCAGCTTCACCTTCAACGCGACCTCGGTGTCCCGCCTCATTCGCGAGTGGCTCGAGGTGGTGCACCGGGACTACTCGCACCCATCCATCGTCACGTGGGTACCGCTCAACGAGAGCTGGGGTGTGCAGCACATTGCGCACAATGCCCAGATGCAGCACTACGCCCGGTCGCTGGTTGACCTGACTAAGGCGTTGGATCCCACCCGCCCGGTTGTGTCGAACGACGGATGGGAGCAGGTGGACACGGACATCCTCGCGATCCACGACTACGAGGGCGACGCGGAGGTGATCCGCCACCGCTACCGGGACCGGGGCGCTATTCAGGAGCTCATTGACGGGGTGGGCCCTGCGGGCCGCCGACTGGTGATTTCGGGGGACGTGTCGACTGCGCCCGTTATGTTGACCGAGTTCGGTGGCATCTCGTTTGACGCCGAACAGATCACGGATGCCTGGGGGTACACGGCAGTCAGCTCGGCTGATGAGTTCCGCGAGCGCCTGACGTCGCTGATGGACGCGGTGGGCGCCAGTCGTGTTCTCGCCGGCTACTGCTACACGCAGCTCACGGACACTCTGCAGGAGACCAATGGGCTGGTGACCCCCGACCGGGTGCCGAAACTGCCCGCTGAGGTTATTCGGGCGATCATGACCAGGCCCTCTCTGCACCTCTAGGTTGTGGGGGCCGCCGGCTGCACCGGCGGCCCGCGCTGTGTTGTCCCTCGGCGGCTAGCCGACCGGGGTGACGGACAGCGCCTCTTTGACCGGCTCTTTCGCTGACGTGCTGCGGCGGGGCAGTGCCGGAAGAAGGAACGCCAGCAGGAGAGGGATAGCACTCAGGGCAAAGACCCACCAGAAGGTGGCGTTGAAAGCACCGAGGGCCTCGGTCGAGGTGGTCGCGTTGGTCAGGTGGTTCTGCAGGACGACCGCGATCACGGTTACCCCAAACGGCGCGCCGACCTGCTTGACAACGTTGAACGCGGCGCTGCCTCGCGGGGTTTCCTGATCGGTGAGGTTCGCGAAGGCGAGTGTCATCACCGGAAGCGAGACTGCGGCCATTCCAAAGCCCTGGAGGAACTGCCCCGCCAGGAGGATAACGTCACCGCCACTGAGGCCTGCGAGGGCAAAGGGCAGCGTTCCGAGCATTGTCAGCAGGACTCCGCCAGCAATGGTGAACCGGGTGTCTACGCGACCGACCAGAAACCGGTTGACGAGGATGAAGCACATGGTGCCGACACCCTGTGGGATCAGCAGGAAGCCGGTTGCAATAACTGAGTCTCCACGGATCTGCTGGTAGAAGAGCGGCATCAGAAACATCAGGGCGTAGATCGAGAATCCACCGACAAACGTGATGACGCTGCCGATGCCGAAACTGCGTCGCGCAAAAATTCGCACGTCCACCAGTGCATGGGTCTTCGCTCGCAGGGAACGAAGCACAAACGCACCGAGGAACACGGCGCCCAGGACGAGGGGCAGCCAGACCGCGGTGGCGGCGAATCCGTCAGCGCCGGTTGCCTGGCTGATGCCAAAGGCCAACCCAACAACCCCGGGCGTAAGGAGAACGAACCCGAGGACGTCCAGGCCCCGGGAGGTGTCGCGCTCGCCGGCGGGCAAAAAGAACGGAGCGAGCACGAGGGCGGCGACGAGTATCGGGATGTTTACGAAGAACAGCCAGTGCCACCCGATGGAGGCGACAATCGTGCCACCGATGATCGGGCCGAGAATCGGGCCAAGCTGGCCGACGAGGCCGATGGTCGCGATGGCGCGTCCGATCCGCTCCCTACCAGCGGCGCGGGTCAGGATGGTGAGCGTCACCGGGAGGACCATGCCGCCACCGACCCCCTGGACCACGCGGAAAGTGATCAGTGACGGCAGGTCCCATGCGAGCCCGCAGAGGAGCGAACCGACGAGGAACACTGTGAGAGCCGTCATCCAGACGCGTCGAGTTCCGAAGCGTTCCGATGCCCACCCGGACACCGGGATTACGGCGACATAGGCCAGCAGGTATCCGGTCACCACCCACTGGGTGTCCGCCACCGACGCATCAAACGTCGTGCGCAAGTTGTCGAGCGCAATGTTGACGATCGTGGTGTCGAGGATGGTTGTGATGACGCCGAGGACGAGGACAAGGCTGATGAGGTTCAGCCTCCGCGCGGTTATGGGCGCGGGTGCAGTTGTTGAGGTCATGGCAGTGACACTACACCGTGCAGTGTAGTTTAAGTGAGACCGACTAGAATTGCCACAGACAGTCAGGAGGCCGGCGGTGGCGGTAGTCGCGAGTAAGAGCGTGCGTGAGGGATCCGCGCTCAAACGCGCGGCAATTTTGACCGCGGCTCGAAAGCTATTCCTCGCCGACGGTTTCGAGCGCACCAGCATGGACGCGATTGCGGCCGAGGCGAGCGTTTCCAAGCGAACCGTCTACGACTATTACGGGGACAAGCGAACGCTGCTCCTCGCCGTTGTCGAGCAGGCGGTCCAGGCGCTCAGCTCCGCGGTCGGCACCGCGATCGACCAGCATCTGATGTCCGTCGAGGATATCCACGCGTCCTTGGTTGGCTTTGCCCGGGCGATCACGTCATCGGCGCTGGGGTCGTCTGACTACACCGCGTTTATGCGGCTGTTGACGACGGAATCCGCCCACCTGACGGAGCTCAGAGACAAGCAGTGGGAGATTGCCGAGCCGGAGGATGCGGTCGCCGAGCGCTTTGTGGAGTTTGACAGGCTCGGGCTGCTGGACGCGCCGAAGCCCCGATTGGCGGCGGACCATTTTGTGGCGCTGACCCTGTCGCCCTCCTACTATTCGCTGGGGCAGAAGGTGGACTTCACCGACGCCGCCACGGCGCAGGTCATCGTGGACGGTGTGGACGCGTTCCTCCGTGCCTATGGTCCCGGCAGCCAGGAGCGGTCGTAGTGATCGGTTACCTCGTCGACTGGCAGCAGCTGCCCGTCAACACCTGGGTGACCCTCTACGAGACACCGTCCGGCTGGACGGATGCCGACCGGCGCGCGGGCACGGATCTCCCCGCCTTCGGTGAATACTTCGTGACAGAGGTGGGCGCGGCGCACGTGCGCACCAATTGGTATGAGGGGGAGCGGGAAGAGTCTGTGCTGCGGCTGCGGGCAGACTTTGAGATCACCGCCCGCGGCATCGCCTAGTTCGCGGCCACTATCGGGCGATCAGGAGAGGACCGGCACCGCGACGGAGAGTGGCACGCTGACGGCGATGCTGGTTCCGTGGCCCGGTTCACTGACGATGCCAACGGTGCCGGAGTGCGCCTCGACGATCTCCTTCACGATGGACAGCCCAACACCAAAGCCCTGAATGGCATCGCCCCGGGCATTGGGAGCGCGGAAGAATCGCTCGAATGCCTGGCGCGTCTCGTCGGTTGTCATTCCGCGGCCGTTGTCCGCGACGGTGAGGACGGCATCCACGGGGTCGGAGGTCAGCGTGATGTCGATTGCACCGTCGCGCTGCGTGTACTTAATGGAGTTTGAGATGAGGTTCTCGACCACCTGCCGGTAGCGGCCGGCGTCGACCCAGGCGTGGATTCCGGAGGGTAGCGACGACGAAAGGCTGACGCCCGCGGCATCCGCTGCCATTGAAAAATCGGCCACGACCGACGTCGCCAGTGAAGACAGGTCGGTGAGCGCGCGTTCGATCGGGATGCCGTCGGCCGAGAACTGCAGCAGCTGCGAGATGCGCGAGAGGAGTTCGGCGGAGTTTCGCTGGGCGACGGTGAGGTACGCGGCGATGTCGAGCGGTTCCTCGTCGAGGGAGTCCTCAATGAGTTCGAGGTAGCCGATGATTGACGTGAGCGGAGTGCGCAGTTCGTGGGACACCGTGGTGAGGAACTGCTCACGGACGCTGATGGCGTCGGCCAGCGGGGTGATGTCGTAGGCGACGATGACGGTTCCGTGGAGGTCGCCGTTTTCGCGCCAGACCTGGCGGGATGTGGCGAGGATCGCGGTCTGTGAACCGACCGGGCCGAGCCACTCCATGTGATTGGAGATCATCTCGCCGCGGAGGGCGCGGGGGATGATCTGGTCTTCGATCGGGATGCGGGTCGACCGGTCGGCCTGGAGCACTTCGAGGCCGCCGTAGGGAGGCTGGTCGAGTCGGAAGCCGAGTGAGCCGACCATTGCGTGCGCGTTGGGGTTGGCGACGATGAGTGTGCTGTCGGCGTCGTAGAAGGCGACGGCGGCGTCCACCGTGTCGAGAATGGCGCGGGAGAGGTTCTCGCTGTCGTGGGCGCGGGCAAGGGAGGACGTCAGATCGCGGTTGCTCTCCGCCACGAGGCGGCGCGCTCGGATCAGTTGCTGGGCGGCCGTGTTCACCGCGATGGCAACGCCGGACACGATGGTCGGCAGGACGATGACGTTGACCCACTCGAGGGTGGAATTCGGGTAGTCGCCCGAGAGCACGTTCGGGAGCGCCGTGATGAAGAAGGCACCGACGATTGCGACCGTGAGGAATCGGCGACGGAATCCGTACGACAGCCAGAGGATCGGGAAAACCGTCAAGAACCCCACGGACGGGATGATCGGAAGCAGCTCCGAACGCAGAAAGGCGATGCCGATGAGGTCGACCGCGGCGAGGATGGCGAGCCACTCCCCCGGGAAGCGTTCCCAGGGAAAGAGCAGGCCCGCGATGGACGCGACGGTGATCACACCGGTGCCGATGAGGAAGTTCGGATCGGTCAACGATTGCGGGTGACCGATGGCCGTCATGATGGCCACAAAAACGGTCGCGCCGAAGAGAGGGAGCTGCGCGCGAACGAACACACGCGTACGGCCTTCCTGCGAAGGTTGCAGTTCGAAAAGGGGCACGGACGTCTCACTTCTCCCGAAGGCTCGTATGAGAGTACCTTCCGCGGATGCCTGGGCCGATTTGGCGGGCCGGGCTTGCGCTGGCGTCGTGGTGCGCACCGGAATGCCGGAGCGACGACCGGTTGCAACGGTTGATGGTTCTGAAAGACTCGTTGTATGACCGCGTGGCGCTACTTCGTACAGACGCGATTCGGTCGCACCCCGACTGCGGTCTCCCGGTCGTACATGAGGCTCCGCTCCGCTGAACCGCTCCTGTGCGCGGAGATTCTTCTGGGGGACGGCACCTGGCATCGTGACGATCGGTTATTTCGTGAGCGGATGCTCGGGGATGACTACGACTTCATCGAAGTCGATCATCCGCAGTTCATCGAGGCCCTCGGCGACCGCACGATCACGAGCGACGAGTCGTTCGACCGTCCCTCCGCGGAGGAACTCGCGCGCCTGACCGGAATGGAGAGCTCGATCGCTGCGGTGTGGAAGACCGTGCCCGTACCACCCGGGGCCGAGACACTGACCGCGGACTCTCTTGCGGCGAGCAACGACGAGACGTCGCCGGACACGGCCCGATGAGCGAGGATCATCGCCGAGTCGAGAAACCGAAGCCCGGCACCAACTTCGCTCTGGATCTGTGGCTGATCGGCATTGGCATTGTGCTCATTCCGGTCGGGATCTTCCTGCAGTACCAGTTCCACCCTCCCCACCTGAACGGTTCGGAAGACACGTTGGACAGGATGCTATTCATCGCGCCGGTTGTGCTGGTGCTCGGCCTGGTGTTGCTGGTCCGCGACGCCATCCTCTGGCTGCGGCGTCGGCGTTAGTCCGACGGGAACGGCTCAGGCTCTCAGGCGCCAGCGGGCGGAAGGTGCCCGCGCCGGCGCGCCGACCGAACGCTCCAGTAGATCGCCCAGATCAGCAGTCCGACGGTCGGGAAGACCACCAGCACGATAATCCAGACGACCGTGTCGCTGATGGGAAGGGTCTCATCGCGAACGGTAACAATGATCGCGACAACCAGCAGAACAAGAAAGGCAAGCGCGCCTAGGCCGATGAACAGGTGCCAGATAGACAGGGTGGTCATTCGTGCAACTCCTTCGAGGTGGGTGGGCCGGCGGATCTCGCGCAGCTGATGCATCGCCCGGTGCTGTGGGCGGATGCCTCTGTCGACGGTAGGGCGGAACGCCACACGGCGGCGTCCTCCCCAGGTACCGTCTTAGCTTCCAACCCGACGGTCGCAGTCGTGTGACGGCGACAGACGCGACCTACAGGAAGAGGGGCAGGAAGATTTCGAGGAGGATCAGCGTCTCGAGGATGAAAAGAACGGCCGCCACGCGCATCGCGTTATCGGTCGCGACCGAGGATGCGCCGCGCGACTGCAGCCCGCGGGAGACCACACTTGCCCAGATCATCCCGATGAGTGGAACGATGAAAACAACGATCCAGGCTCCAATGGCGGCGGCCTTGAGCCCGGCAACCGATGACGTTAGTGGCGCGGTGGGAATGGTCGTTGCGGCGGTGGTGGTGCTCATGGCGTGCCTCCAATAGTCCGACTTTTCTTCAACAAGACTACGGACGCACCCCTGCCGGCGCCTCCTCCCTGGGTGCCGTTCTGCGCTCTGAGGCAACGCCGGGTGCCTGTGTCTTCCACGACGTCGGCCGGCCCTGTGTAACAATCCGAGGATGCATCGGGCCTGCGGGGAGTGTAATCAGCAATGACCGAGTGGTACCAGTCGCCGACGTGGAGCCCTGAGATCGCGGAAGCCTTTGAGGCGAAGCTGGCGCGTGCGCGGGTGTACAACCGTGCCAATTACCTGAGCCGTCAAGGCGCGACTCTGGGAAACAGCAAGGACCCAGCAATGCGTGGGATCGGCATCCAGTTACTGCGAAGAGCGATCGCAAGGTACGACGAAGCCGGTCCTTCCTTTTACGAAATCTCTACACACGAGAGCTTGGCGAAGGTCTTGGTTCTCAATGGTGAACTCGACGAGGCGGAGTCGGAGTTCCGATGGACGCTCGCGAGGATGAGGACAACTTTCGCGAGCGGGTCGATGACTACGGGAGTGACGGAACTTCTACTAGCCGAGCTCCTATTGGACAAAGGCGATGATGCAACCCTCCGCGAAGCAGACCAACTGTTGACAGCGGTAGAGCAGCAAATCGAGCGGATGAGTTTTTTCCGAAACGTGGTGCTCCGATTCCTTGTCGCGCGGGCGAGAGTGCATTTCTCACTCGGGCTCAGCTCGGCCGAACAATATGCCATCGAGGCTCTTGCGGTCGCGGATGAAACCGAGCCTTCTCTCAAAGCCCACCCAACGTTGGGCCGACCCGTAGCGTCTCCCATGCTCAGGGCAGAGCTTGCTCGCATCGTTGCTGAGAGGAGAGAAGGAGCACCTGAGCTTGGGTGGCCGTTCTCTCCCGCTGCGCCAGCGCCCGTGATTGACCCGGCTGCGGACCCAATTGCGGCCGCGCGCATGACAGAGATGAAGGACCGGCGAGAGCGGAACCGGCTGGCTTGGCGTCCCTTGTGTGACGACCTGCGGACCGTTGGGGTCGACATCGACGACCCTTATGGCCTGTCTCGATGGAAGCCCTACGATGCTGCCATCCCGTTTCTTATCCGCTTTCTCCAGGCCCGTTCGGACGACCACACCGACACCGTCCGCCATCCAGTGGCATCAGCGCTCGCGGTGGAGGAAGCACGTCCATGGTGGGCAGACATCACGCGCCTGTATCTCGGGCCGAACGAGCAGACTGCAAAAGACAAACTCGCAGGCGCCCTTTCGGTTCTGGTCAGCGAAGAGACCTGCGGAGAGTTCATCGACCTCGCAATAGACCCGGCAAACGGAAGTAGCCGGGTGGTGATGATCGGGGCTCTGCATCGCATGAGCGATCCACGTGGCCGAGCAGCGCTTGATGTGCTTCGGAGGGACCCCGATGTCGCCGATGAAGTCAAACGCATCCTGCGGTCGGCTCGTTCTGCCAGCTGATACGGAAATGATCCCGACCGAAACTCAGTAGTTGCACTGTGCGCGCGAGAGTGCAAGACTGCACTCTATGTCCATTAGTGCAACCAGCCCTGTCGAGCGCCGTATGGCCGCGACATCGGCGCGTATGGTCGATGTCTCCCGCCAACTGACCGCCGAGCGCGGACTGTCCGGCTTCACGATTGAAGATGTCTGCGAGCAGGTCGGCGTTTCGCGTCGTACCTTCTTCAACTACTTCGCATCGAAAGAAAACGCGGTGCTGGGCCTGCCGGCACGTGTCGACGGGTCCGAGCAAGAAGAAGTCTTTCTCAACGGCTCCACTACGAAGTCGGGCGAGCTGTCGCCCAACCTCATCACCGATCTGGGAGCGCTAATCATCGCTCGGTGGCACCAGCTCAACCTGCAACCCAGCGACATCCCGATGCTGAAAGCCGCGTTTGAACGCGAGCCGCGTCTCGCGACCCACCTGCTTCAGCAGGCCGCTGAGAACAGCAAGATCGACATCGCGCTGCTCGAACGCCGCGAGGGCCTCGCGCCCGGCGACATCCGCGCCAAGGCCGCCGTGCATCTGATCGGCTCCGTGCTGCAGATGACGACGGAGCAGTTCTTCCAATCCCCCAAAACCACCTCATTTGAAGTCATCTTCGAGCAGCATCTGTCTGCCGTCCGTGACGTGTTCGCAGCCTAGGAGCCTAAGTGTCTACCGCAACAACAAAAACCACGAGCGGTCCGCTGCTCCTGACGCAGAGGCGCATCTGGATCATCTTCAGCGCCCTGATCGCCGGGATGCTGCTTTCCAGCCTCGATCAGACGATCGTGTCGACCGCAATGCCCACAATCGTCGGCGACCTCGGTGGTGTGGAGCACCAGGTGTGGATCACCACCGCCTACCTGCTGGCGACGACCATTGTGATGCCGATCTACGGCAAGTTCGGTGACGTCCTCGGACGCCGCCGGCTCTTCCTCATCGCGATCGCGATTTTCACGCTGGCGTCCGTCGGTTGCGCGTTCGCCGGTGACTTCTGGATGTTCGTTGTGTTCCGT
>Ga0247742_10002865_pt1 | contig 11149 bp, 13 predicted proteins | sample UWRJL208509C2_FD_180944 | JGI IMG/M metagenome (GOLD analysis project Ga0247742, IMG submission 180944) | Plant litter microbial communities from Arlington Agricultural Research Station in Wisconsin, United States - UWRJ-L208-509C-2 | ecosystem: Environmental > Terrestrial > Plant litter >... | reverse complement strand
TTGTCGATGACATTCTCGACGTGGCGAAGATGGAGACCGGCAACCTCTCGGTCGAACAGGCGCCGTTCGATCTCAAGGAGATGCTGCGCGATGTTTGCCGGCTGTGGGAGGAGCAGGCGCGCGACACGGGTCTGGGTTTCGCGCTGGAACTCGACGAAGCACCGCGCGGCATCGAGAGCGATGCGGCGCGGTTGCGGCAGATCGTGTTCAACCTGCTGTCCAATGCGATCAAGTTCACCGATGCCGGCACGATCCGCCTCGCCGTTACCACCGTTGCCGAGCGCGCCGGCGAGCGGATGCGGATCGCGGTGAGCGACAACGGCATCGGCATTCCGGCCGATAAATTAGGCCTGATCTTCGAGTCGTTCCGCCAGGTCGATGCCGGTACGACCCGACGGTTCGGCGGCACCGGGCTCGGCCTGTCGATCTGCCGCAACCTCGCGCGCGCGATGGGCGGCGACGTCACGGTCGAGAGCGTGGAGGGGGAAGGTTCGACCTTTACGATCGATCTGCCGCTGGTTCGTGTCGCGGCGGCAGACCATGTCGCGGAGTCCGGCTCGAATGGTTTGCTGATCGTCGATCGCAATCCGATCACGCGCGCCATGTTGCGCACCGTGCTGGCACCACATGCGGGTGCCGTGTCGTTCGCGGCGAGCGCAGGAGAGGCTGCCGCGCGGCTCGCGGAAGGTGGCATCGCGCAGGTGCTGATCGACGACGCGACGATCATGGCTGCCGACGATCGCGCCGCTGCGTTGGAAGAAATTGGACAGGCCGCTGTTTTGGCGCAAGCGCGTACCACTTTGCTATGGTCGGCGCCCGATCTAGACGCCTATAGGCGAGCCAATGATGCAATGATCGATCAAGTGGCGGTCAAGCCAATTTCCGGGGTGCGACTGACCGAACTGATTTACGGCCAAAACGAGCGTAATGATCCCGAAAGTGGGCTTGTAACGCATGCGGCATGATCGGTAGTGAGCCTGTTATGAAGTGTGAATGGTCCTGTTCGTATCCTATCGCCGGCCCCCGGCCATGAGGATTTTGTTTGTCGAAGATGATCCGATGAATCGGCGGGTCGTCAACGACATGCTCGACGTCGCCGGCGCCACGATGACCGGCGCCGAATCCGCCGAGATCGGCCTGGCTCTGATCGAGGAGAACGACTTCAACATCATTCTGCTCGACTTGCGCATGCCCGGCATGGACGGACTGACCGCGCTCAAGCACATTCGCGGCCGAAAGGACGCAAAGGCTGACCTACCCGTCATCGTGATTACCGCCGACACCGCGATCGATTTGCGCGAGCGCTGCCTCGCGGCGGGGGCGGACGAGGTGTTGTTCAAGCCGGTCGCGATGGATTCGCTGTTCGACGCGATCGGCCGGATGCTCGCGAAGGGTGCTGGCGACGGTATGATCGGCTGAGCGCCACGGCAGACGGCGAGTCGAACTCGACCGTCTGCCGGTATTTTTCAATAAGATTACGTCTGGTCGTTCGTCGACTCGCCCAGACCGACCGCGTCCTCGACCTTTTCGATCGCGTCCTCGATCACCTTGGGCTTGCGCAGCGCGAACACCGCTGCGCCGGCAGCCGCCACGGCAGCGACCGCGCTTCCGGCGATGGCGGCGGTGGACCAGCCGGCTTTCGCATCGGCTTTCTTCGGCGAGGTCGTCTTGGGCTTGGCGGGAGCCTTGGCGCGCGCTGGCTTTGATGCGGCTTTCTTCGCCGGCGCAGGCTTGGTCGAGGCTGCCTTCGGCGATGCCGCCTTGGCCGCTGCCGGCTTGCGCGCCGTCGTCTTGGTGGTGGTGGCTGGCTTGGTGTCGTCGTCGGCCATCGCTTCGTCCTATGATCGTTGAGCCACCGTAACGCACGGATGGCCGCGAGTTTCCCTCGGCTTAGCGGAACGGCGGCTCGTTGAACGCGCGCAGCTTGCGCGAGTGGAGTTTCGCGCCCTCGCGGCGGAGTTCCTCGCAGGCTTCGATGCCGATCTTGAGGTGCTCGGCGATCGCGCGTTCGTAGAAGCGGTTGGCCTGACCGGGCAGCTTCAGCTCGCCGTGGAGCGGCTTGTCGGAGACGCACAGCAACGTGCCGTAGGGCACACGGAAGCGGTAGCCTTGCGCAGCGATCGTCGCGCTTTCCATGTCGATGCCGACCGCGCGGCTGAGCGAGAAGCGCAGCGCCGACTTCGAATAGCGCAGCTCCCAATTGCGATCGTCGGTGGTGACGATCGTGCCGGTGCGCAGCCGGCGCTTGAGTTCCTCGCCCGACTGGCCCGAGATCGTCTCGGCGGCGCGCGCCATTGCGAGTTGCACTTCGGCGATGGCGGGGACCGGAATTTCGGGTGGCAGCACATCGTCGAGGACATGGTCGTCACGCAGATAGGCGTGGGCGAGCACATAGTCGCCGATCCGCTGGCTCGGCCTGAGGCCGCCGCAATGGCCGATCATCAGCCACGCCTCGGGACGCAGCACCGCGAGATGATCGCAGATCGTCTTGGCGTTGGCTGGCCCGACGCCGATGTTGACGAGCGTGATGCCGGTGCCGTCCGCCGCCATCAGGTGATAGGCCGGCATCTGGTGTCGCCGCCATGCGCTGGTATCGGCCATGAAGGCTTCGACATCGTCGCCCGCGCGCAGCATCACTCCGCCCGCGCCGGAGACCGCGATGAAACGCGACCCTTCGCCGAGCTGCCCGAAAGCCCAGCGAATGAATTCATCGACATAGCGGTGATAGTTGGTGAACAGTACGAAGCGCTGGACATGCTCGGGCGGCGTCCCGGTGTAATGCCGCAGCCGCGCCAGCGAGAAATCGGTGCGCAGGCCATCGAACAAGGCGAGTGGACGAATACCGTCGGGGATGGCGTACAGCCCGTCGGCGATCTCGTCGCCGATATGCGCGAGTTCGGTCGCCGGGAAGTAGCGCGCCAGCTCGGCGGTCGAAACCGTGTCGAGCCGCAGCGCGTAGCCGGCGTCGAGCACATAGGGGAACGGGATTTCCTGACGCCCCTCGACGGCCTCGACCGAAACGTCGTAATCCTCGATCAGCAACGTGAGCTGCTCGGTCAGATAGGCGGCGAACATCGCCGGCTTGGTGACGCTGATGCGGTATTCGCCAGCCGATACCAGCCGCCCGAACGAACGTGGCGGCACCGTAGTCGCACCGCCGTCATAGCGGACGTGGATTTCAGGATAGGCGAAGCTGCCGTCGCGGCGGCTGGCCGGATCGGGCAATGCGCCGGTATCGAGATAGGCGTTCAAGGCCGCCTGAAGTCGCGCGACCGAAGCGGCATAAAGCCGCTCCAGTTCGGCGACGATTTTCACGGCCGGAGTGGATGCTGTCGTCATCCACCGGGGCTAGAACAGCGCCGTTACGCTGGCAAGACAGCGCAAGCGACGCTGCTCTGGTGGATCAGGCTTTCGCCCTGCCCTTGGTGCCCTTGGCCGGTGTCTCGTCTTCTTCGAGCAACTTCGACACGCCATAGGCTGCGCCCGCGACGGTCGCCGCAACGCCGGCGCCGATCGCAGCCGCCGCGACGGGATGCTCTTTGACGGCTTCGATCGTCGTCTCGACCGCCTGGCCGATCGCGTCCTTGGCCTGGCCGAGCAGCGATGCCGAGGTATCGGCGACGGTCTTGGCGGCTTCCTGCGCGGTGGCGGTCGCCTGGTCGATGATCGATTCGGTGGTCGGCGTATCAGTGTTGCCGGTCGCTTCGGTCTTGGTGGTGTCGGTCATGGAACAACCCTCCTTGTTTCGCCCCGATCAACGGACCGGGCGCGCGAGCGTTCCATGACCGCAATGACCGATCAGATTTCTTCGAGCAGATATTCGGCGGCAGAGACCTTGAACTCGCCCGGTGCCTCGACGTTGAGCTGCTCGACCACGCCATCGTTGACGAGCATCGAGAATCGCTGACCGCGCGTGCCCATGCCGAACTTGGATGCGTCCATCGTCAGGCCGAGCGCGGTGACGAAATCGGCACTGCCGTCGGCGAGCATGGTGATGGCGTCCGCGCCGGAATCCTTGCTCCATGCCTTCAGCACGAACGGATCGTTTACGGCGGTGCAGGCGATCTCATCGACGCCCTTGGCCTTCAGCGCGTCGATCTTCTCGACATAGCCGGGCAGGTGGCGCGCCGAGCAGGTCGGCGTGTAGGCGCCCGGCACCGAGAACACAGCGACCTTGCGGCCGGCGAAATAGTCTTCGGAGCTGATCTGGTCCGGCCCATCGGCGGTGACTTTGGTGAGTGTTACGCTGGGAATGCGGTCGCCGATGGTGATCGTCATGGAAATCTCCTTGGAAGGTCGTCGCGCCTAAGTCGCCGCTTCGCGGTGTCATTTCAAGCGTGACGCCCGCGCCGGCCCGGCTATGATCGCGGCGATGGAGACAGAAGTTTACCTTACCGGGCAAATGCTGCTCGCGCTGCCGGGCATCGGCGATCCACGTTTCGAACGCGCGGCGATCGCGATGTGCGCGCATGACGAGCATGGTGCGCTGGGTGTCGGCACCGGCGCGGTGATCGCCGATCTCGGGCTTCACGCGCTGCTGGCGCAGTTCGAGATCGCGCCGGGCGACGTCCCCGATGCGCCGGTGCATTTCGGGGGCCCGGTCGAGCCGCAGCGCGGCTTCGTGCTGCATACGAGCGATTGGGGCGGGCAGGACACGATCGACGTCGCCGGGCGGTGGTCATTGTCGGGTACGATCGACGTGTTGCGCGCGATTGCCGAGGGCAAGGGGCCGAGCCGTTGGCTGGTCGCGCTCGGCTATGCTGGCTGGGGCGCGGGGCAGTTGGAGGGCGAACTCACCCGCCACGGCTGGTTCAACGCGCCCGCCGACGCCGATCTGCTGTTCGACAACCCGGCCGAGGCGCGCTGGGAGAGCGGCTTCAAACGGATCGGCATCGACCCGCGGTTGCTCGGCAGCGAGACCGGGCGGGCGTGAGTTCGATCAGACGCGCACCAACGCGTCGATCGCACCTTGCAGAATGTAGCTGGCGGCGAGCTTGTCGACTCGCTCGGCGCGTTTGGCGCGGCTGATATCCTCGGCGATCATCTGCCGCTCGACCGCCTGTGTGGACCAGCGTTCATCCCACAACAGGATCGGCAGGCCGAGATCGGCGAGGTTGCGCGCGAAAGCGCGGGTGCTCTGCGAGCGCGGGCTTTCGCTGCCGTCGAGGTTGATCGGCAGGCCGATGACAAGGCCCGTGACGCGCTGTTCGGCGATCATCGCGACGAGCGCCACCTTGTCGGCGGTGAACTTGGTGCGCCGGATCAGCAAGGCGGGTGAGGCGAACGACCATTCCGAGTCGCACAAGGCGGTGCCGATCGTCTTGGTGCCGACATCGAGCCCGAGCAGGCGACCGCCGGTGGGAAGTGCCTCGCGGAAGGCGGCTGGGTCGGTGGTGATCATCGACGTAAAATCCGTTCGTGCTGAGCGTGTCGAAGCACGTGCCCCGGAACACGCCCTTCGACAAGCTCAGGGCGAACGGTTGGTTAGTGCGCCTCGAACGCCGCCAGCCGCCGCGCGGCGTCGGCGCGGACGTTCGCCCAGAACAGGCTGTAATCGTAGACGTGGTAGTTGTTGCCCGGCAACACGAACCCGCCCATCGCGGGTGGCGCGCCGATCAGCAGCAAGCCGCGCCCGGCGCAGCGTGCGCCGACCTTGCCGGTGGCGATGTCCGCGGTGCTGAGGTCGCTCGACGGGTAGAGTGTGCCGAGATTGGCGGTGGCCGGCGCGGCGGCATCAGGTGTGCCGGTCAGCGGATTGGTGCAGATCATCGCGCTGCCCTTGCGGCTCGCGACCGTGTAGCCGGTCGAGGCATCGAACGCGTCGAGGACCAGCGACGGATCGGCCGGTTCGGCGAAGCTCTGCCAGGACAGGATGCAGCCGGCCTGATCGGCGCGGGTACATTCGGGTAGCCCCATCTTCGGCAGATCGGCGGTGCGCGACACCGGCCAGCCCACCACATAGGCCGCGACGATCCGCTTCGCGAGCGGCGTGCCCGCGATCTTCTCGTGCAGCAGCCGCGACAGGTGCAGCGCGCCCTGGCTGTGGCCGGCGAGGATGATCGGCCGGTCGCCGGCTTGCCGCACGAAGGTGTCGAATGCGGCGGCGACATCGCGATAGGCGAAATCGAGCGCCTTTTGCGCATTGGCCTGGGACGTCAGAAACGCGCCGAACGCCGCCTGCCGGTAGCGCGGCGCCCAGACCGCGCCGACGCCGTTGAACGCGCTCGCCTGGCCTTTGAGGAAGATCGCCGCGCGCGCATTAGCCTCGGGATCGTCGAGCGGGGCGTTCCAATGGGTGCGGACCAGATACGAGGTCGGGTGGATGAAGAACACCGCCGCTTTTGGTTGCGCGGCGGACGTGTAGCCGGCTGGCGTCCACAGCGCCGGGTTGCCGGGCTTGTCGGGCCGCGCCAGCCACATCCTCGCATCGTCATAGGACGCCGGCGGCGGCAACGCATCGACATTGCCGCCCGGCACCATCGTCATCCGCATGAACAACGTCGGAAAGGCGTTGAGGGCGAAACCGCCGGCGACCGTCAGCATGATGAGGACGGCGAACGCATACAGAAACTTTCGTGCCATAGGGCGTGCTGTTCCATCGCGGCGGGCAAGAGTCGAGGGGGTCGCGCAAGGATGCGCGTTGCGCAATCGCCCGCGTAGAGGTTGATGGGTGCCGCTGGCGATGCTAGCCGCACGCCATGTCAGTCGATATCGCCACCGTGAAGAAGATCGCGAGCCTCGCCCGCATCGCCATCACCGAAGAAGACGCCGCCCGGCTCGCGCCGGAGCTGGACAACATCATGGGCTGGATCGAGCAACTCGGCGAGGTCGATACCGCCGATGTCGCGCCGATGACGGCGGTGATCCCCAACCATCTGCGCCTGCGCGACGATGTCGTGACCGATGGCGACGTGCGCGATGCGGTGCTGGCGAATGCCCCGCAGGCGGAGCATGGGTTCTTCACCGTACCGAAGGTGATCGAGTGATGGCGGTACGACATCACTCGATCATCCCCGCGCAAGCGGGGATCCAGAAAACGAAGACTCTATGCGCGTGGCTCTGGACCCCCGCTTTCGCGGGGGAACGGGAAGGACTGAACCGATGACCGACCTCACCGATCTCGGCGTAGCCGCCATCCGCGACGGGGTGCGCGCGGGCAGTTTCTCCGCGCGCGACGTTGCCGAGGCGTTTGTCGCCAAGGTCAGCGCCGCCAAGGCGCTCAACGCCTTCCTCGTCGAGACGCCCGACCATGCCTTCGCCGCCGCCGACGCGGCCGATGCCGCCAAAGCGGCTGGCGAGACGCTCAAGCCGCTCGCCGGCGTGCCGATCGGCATGAAGGATCTGTTCTGCACCAAGGGCGTGCCCGCCACCGCCGCCAGCCTGATCCTCGACGGCTTCACGCCGACCTATGAATCGACCGTCTCGGGCAAATTGTTCGCGGCGGGTGCGGGGATGCTCGGCAAGCTCAACATGGACCAGTTCGCGATGGGATCGTCCAACGAGACCAGCGCGTTCGGCAACGTCATCTCGCCGTGGAAGCGCAAGGATGGTGGCAACGCCGCGCTGACGCCGGGTGGCTCGTCGGGCGGTTCGGCGGCGGCGATCGCGGCGCGGCTGTGCCCGGCGGCGACCGGCACCGATACCGGTGGATCGATCCGCCAGCCCGCCGCCTTCACCGGCATCGCCGGCATCAAGCCGACCTATGGCCGCTGCTCGCGCTGGGGCGTGGTGGCGTTCGCCTCGTCGCTCGATCAGGCCGGGCCGATGGCGCAGGATGTGCGCGATTGCGCGATCCTGCTGGAGGCGATGAGCGGGTTCGACGCCAAGGACGCGACCTCGCTCGATCTGGCCGTCCCGGCGTGGGAAGCGGGTTTGTCGGCCGATCTTCGCGGCAAGACGATCGGCATTCCCAGGGAATATCGCGTCGAGGGCATGCCGCCCGAGATCGACGCGCTGTGGCAGCAGGGCATCGCGTGGATGAAGGATGCCGGCGCCGAGGTGATCGAGGTCTCCCTGCCGCATACCAAATACGCGCTGCCGGCCTATTACATCATCGCGCCCGCCGAAGCCTCGTCCAACCTCGCGCGCTATGACGGCGTGCGCTACGGCCTGCGCGATCTGCCCGAGGGTGCGAACCTGCAGGACATGTACGCCGCCACCCGCGCCGCCGGCTTCGGCGACGAGGTGAAGCGCCGCATCATGATCGGCACCTATGTGCTGTCGGCCGGCTTCTACGATGCCTATTTCACCCAGGCCTCGAAGGTCCGCACGCTGATCGCGCGCGATTTCGAACACGCCTTCGAAAAGTGCGATTACCTGCTGACCCCGACCGCACCGTCGGCGGCGTTCGCGCTCGGCGAGAAGCAGGCCGATCCGATCGCGATGTACCTCAACGACGTGTTCACCGTGCCGGCGTCGCTGGCGGGCTTGCCGGCGATGAGCGTGCCGGGCGGGCTGGACGGGCAGGGGCTGCCGCTGGGCTTGCAGATCATCGGCCGTCCGCTCGACGAGCAGGGCGTGCTGAACGCGGGGCTGGCGATCGAACAGCGCGCGGGCTTCGTGGCGCGGCCCGAGGCGTGGTGGTAGCGTTTCGCGCGCCTCGGTGTTACTTTTGGTAGCATTGGAGGCCGATATGAACGCCCATGCGCCGATCGATCCGATCGAAACCAAGATGACGATTGAGGGACAGGTTCTCATTCCAGAGGCGTTGCGCGACCGTGCCGGACTGGTGCCCGATGGACCGGTACGCATCGGTTTGAACGATCGGGGTGAACTGGTCCTTTCCTCGGTCATGCCTGAGGAGGCTCTCGAAGCGCGACGCGCGCGGATCAAGGCTTCCATCAGGTCGGTCGTCGGAACCGTCGATTTCGGTTTTGCCTCCACGGATGAATATATGGACTTCATTCGGCCGCATCGTCTTGATGAAGAATGATCTTCATCGATTCAAATATCCTGATCGATGTTTTGTCGAACGATCCGGCATGGAAGCCGTGGTCCGAGGCGCAATTGGATGCGGCGGTCGATCGTGGTCGCCTGCTGATCGATGTGATCGTCGTCAGTGAATTGAGCCGTGGGTTTGCATCGCTGGCCGAATTGATCGACACGGTGGACCAGATGTTTCTTGAAATCGAGCCACCGGATGTTGGCGTAAGTTTCGAGGCTGGCCATCGGTTCCTGCAATATCGGCGGGACCGCACCGCGCAGGACCGCCGGCGCGTCTTGCCCGATTTCTTCATCGGCGCGCATGCGCTTACGCTCGGGATACCCTTGCTCACGCGCGACCCACACCTGTATCGCCGCTACTTTCCCGAACTCACTCTCATTACCCCCGAGACAGACCATGACTGAAGCCTCCACCTACACCATCACAGGCGAAACCGGCGACTGGGAGGTCGTGGTCGGCCTCGAAGTGCATGCGCAGGTCACCTCCAACGCCAAGCTCTTCTCGGGTGCCGCCACCGCGTTCGGGGCGGAGCCGAATACGCAGGTCAGCCTCGTCGATGCGGCGATGCCGGGGATGCTGCCGGTGCCCAACCGCGAGTGCATCCGCCAGGCGGTGCGCACCGGCATGGCGATCGACGCGCAGATCAACCGCTGGTCGCGGTTCGATCGCAAGAATTACTTCTATGCCGATCTGCCGCAGGGCTATCAGATCAGCCAGCTTTACCACCCGATCGTGGGCGAGGGCGCGATCGACATCAGCCTCGACGACAAGAACCCCGATGCCTCGGGCAAGACGATCGGCGTCGAGCGAATCCATGTCGAGCAGGATGCCGGCAAGCTGATGCACGATCAGCACCCGACGCGCTCCTATGTCGATCTCAACCGCTCGGGCGTAGCGCTGATGGAGATCGTCTCCAAGCCCGACATGCGCTCGCCGCAGGAGGCCGGCGCGTATCTCGCCAAGCTGCGCTCGATCCTGCGCTATGTCGGATCGTGCGACGGCAATATGGATCAGGGGTCGATGCGCGCCGACGTCAACGTGTCGGTGCGCAAGCCCGGCGAGCCGTTCGGCACGCGCACCGAGACCAAGAACGTCAATTCGGTGCGCTTCGTGATGGCGGTGGTCGAGCAGGAGGCCAAGCGTCAGGTCGAAGTGCTCGAAAGCGGTGGCCGGATCGTGCAGGAAACCCGGCTCTACGATCCCGACCGCAACGAGACGCGGTCGATGCGATCGAAGGAAGACGCGCACGATTACCGCTACTTCCCCGATCCCGATCTGCTGCCGCTCGAACTCGACGAGGCGTTTCTGGAGGAATGCCGCGCGAGCTTGCCCGAACTGCCCGACGCCAAGCGCAAGCGCTACGAGGCGGGCGGCATCACGCCGTATCAGGCGGCGGTGCTGACCGCCGAGGTCGAGGCGGCGCGCTGGTTCGATTCGCTGCTCGAGACGGGCGCGAAGCCGGTCGCGGCAGCGAACTGGACGACCTCGGAACTGTTCGGCGCGCTCAATCGCCTTGGCAAGAGCATCGAGACCTCGCCGGTCAGCCCGGCGCAGGCGGCGGAATTGCTCGCGCTGGTGGCGGACGGCACGCTGTCGGGCACGCTCGCCAAGCAGGTGTTCGAGATCATGCTCGAGACCGGGCGCGGCGCGGCCGCGATCGTCGAAGAGCGCGGACTCAAGCAGACCAGCGATACCGGCGCGATCGAGGCGGTGATCGCCGACGTGCTCGCCAAGAATGCCGACAAGGTCGCGCAGTACAAGGGCGGCAAGGAGGCGCTGTTCGGCTTCTTCGTTGGGCAGACGATGAAGGCGATGGGCGGCAAGGCCAATCCGCAGGTCGTCAACGAACTGCTCAAGACGGCGCTGGCGTGATGCGGCGGCGGTTGGTGTTGGCGGGGATGCTCGCGGTGGTCGCGCTGCCGGCCGCTGCGCAAGTCCCTGCTCCGGTCGCGACCGCCACGCCAACGCCGGCGCTGCCGCGCGTCGCGCTGGAGACGAGCGCGGGCCGGATCGTTATCGAACTGGAGACGGTCAAGGCGCCGGTCACCGCCGCCAATTTCCTGCGTTATGTCGATCAGAAGAAGCTCGACGGCATCGTCTTCTATCGCACTGTGAAAGTCGCCGATCGCTTCGGGTTCGTCCAGTTCGGCACCGATGGCGACGCCAAGCGCACGCTGCCGCCGATCAAGCACGAGCCGACCAGCG
>Ga0247742_10002864_pt1 | contig 11152 bp, 14 predicted proteins | sample UWRJL208509C2_FD_180944 | JGI IMG/M metagenome (GOLD analysis project Ga0247742, IMG submission 180944) | Plant litter microbial communities from Arlington Agricultural Research Station in Wisconsin, United States - UWRJ-L208-509C-2 | ecosystem: Environmental > Terrestrial > Plant litter >... | reverse complement strand
AATGGATAGTGCACTGTCTCTTGAAGCGTCATCGCCACGAATTCAGGTGGCGAACTAAGTGGCAGTTCTATGGGATAGTCGTCCCCTTTGAAAGCTTTGGAGATACTCATGAATTTATGATATGTTGATGATAAATTTCACTTACAATACCCCCCTCGTTGGAGGATTTCACGATAGATAACAATGGAAGTAGCGAGAAAGTTTAAGATGAGAATGACCCCAAGTGCTACCAAACGATGAGCTTGAATCTTTGGCATTGGGGGCGTCGTAAGAGTGAGCAAGATTTAATGTCTCAGAGTAAAGCTTTTGCCACTTATTTTATAACTCTTAGGAAATTTGCTGTTTGACGCCGACTGAAGGTCGAGTGTTTGTGATCTGATGACTCAAATACATCATTTTTGGGCCGCGCACAGATATGCTACGTGAGCTGGGCAGATCGCGCAAGATTGAAGGAATCAAAGAAAATTCCTTTCCAAGTACTTGTAACGTTTGAGCATAGGCCCAGCAAGGTTTTTATTAGGACACATATGTGGCCCCTTCCCGATGCCGTTTGGTTCTCCCGAATAATGATCCCCTGTGTGATGTGAGATTCTGACGTTTTCAATAGCGTAGCATCAAAGAAGCAATTGGGCGCTCAGACCGTACGCTTCTTCCTAGTTGACTACCACATTCCGACTGAGCCGTGAAGGTGTCATCACGCCTCATCCTTTGATTCAATATTTCTCGGCAATTGTGGGGTCACCTTTTCCCGTAAATACCGAACTTTACTGGGAAATCCGGGATGTCCCTTAACCTGTATAATTGCCTGTGCTCACGCCACATTGCCTACCTCTTGTCCCATAAAGAGAGCTAGCTGGCATTTGGACACCGGAAACACATAATGAAGCAAATGCATCCTGCCTTCCGGAAGTTTTTCTACGCGACTTCTGTCCTTGGGGCCTACCTGGCCCTGGTGAATCTCGCATCTTGGAAAGCTGACCCATCACCAGAAAACAAACACAATATAATTGGTACGCCTTTTTCCACCTTTGTCTGTCCAGTTGAGATGAAAATTTTCAGATATTCACGATTGGTACAGCGCGCTTAGTGCTGAAACCGAACTCGTGTCCATGCAAATATTCGATACTTCGCACTATGGACTCGATCCTCAGGGTGACGACGATTGGGCTCACCTCTTGCCCCTCGGCAAACATCTTGTCTATCTAAAACCCGACAAATTCAGCCTCAACTCGTCAAAATATCCGTATACCGTGACACTTTTCCATGAACTAAAATGTCTGGAATTGTTCCGCAAGGCGTACCAAGCCGTCTCTGCGTCTTCCTCACACCGACAGGACCCTGGACCACTCATTCACCACTGCTTAAACTACCTACGCCAGCAGGTCTTATGTCATGCCAATACCAAGTTGGAGTCTGTGAAAAACTTCCAAGCCCAGTCTGCGCGGCAATATACTACGGTCTGCCGGGATTGGACGGCCGTATATCACGAATCAGAAAATAGCTATAGAGAGCTCTGAAGGGAAACATAATATTTTTGGAGTTGAGATAAGGGAGGGTCCAAATACTCTTATTTAATTTCTATGATCTTCGCAATAAGTCTCAAATTTTTTATGTTAGAGAGATTACGCAGTTAATATCCACCTCTCAGCTAGCCCTCTCCCACCTGTTCTTTGACGTTCAATACTCTGTGACTAAACAACTGACACCTTGCGGCAAGAGGGGATGATGTCAAACGTATTTCATAGCTCACTTGGTGTCTCTGAAATCCAAGAGGGAAAACCTTACCTTGGAGATGAGATGTATATTCCAAATACCACCCAAGCGATCACAGGAGAAGGTTTGTGATAGATTGCAACAGAACCCACTGGGGTGGTTGCAATACACGCTGATGGACCTAAGACCCATTGGGGGCGACGCCGATAAAGAACAGGATCTGACCTCGCGAACGGCATAGCGAGTACCCGTATAACTACGATGTGATCCATTTCACAGCGTGATAAGGTGGACAATCTTACATTTTTCTTCATTATAATTTATGATGGAGGGCGCTGTTTCTCAGGCTGCGAGGTTCTCCAAATATACGGATATCAGTCCTTCCACAGATATTTGTATTCTATAAGAGATTATTATCAAGATTTGATATGGGCAATGTGGTCCATTCAATGCAACTTCCTTCGAGGAACTTACAGTATTGATATGTCAGTGTTAAGCTTACGATACATTTACAACGTTCGGTGTTTTCAACTTGTAATTGCAGGATTAAAGAGTTCATACACTATAAAAGGGCAGCACACTTCGTGTGGTACTCTAAACAACACAAGATATACCAAGAGCCACCAGCCATTAGAACACCACCATGCTTTCTATATTTCGCATGACCTTCGTCTTCGCCATTTGCGCTCTTATTACAATCGCAAATGCAGCTCCTCTCTCTGATGAGGGGATTGCGTGCGGGCTCATAGGTAATGGGTTTATTCCTCTTGGAGTACAATACTCAATTGCGTCTCGAATAGAACTTGAAGGGGCACCAGTGCACAGTCATGACTGCATTGCATAAACTAATAATCCCCGTGGGCTCCGCTGTCGAGAAGTGAGCATACCCACATTTCAGACTGATATATCTTAAATGATGTTTATTCCACAGTTGCTCACATAATTTATCGATTCGCAGAGAGAGAAGCTGTTGATAGAAATATCTTCCCTTGTAAAAAGGCCGTCTCCAAAGACATGTTGTAGTATCTTGTGGTGGTGTAGAATTCAAAAATTGAATTACACGAAATGCGAAGGGCGGGTAAATTACTGCAGCAGGCGTCTATAGAGAAATCCGGATAAGTTTTCGATCGAAAACTGGAGCGGGGCGGATGTGAACTGAACTGGCGTCTTGTACGGTAGGCCGCCGGATCGTCGTGGTTCAACTTTACCCAACACTGCCTGATTGACCCACACCCCCACAGAATGCATATATGCATATCTTAAATATATCAGGCTATTTATTACCCTCAGTAGAGCGTATTTATGTATTTTAAATTGTTGTACATCTTGTAGACATCTGAAACGAAGCATGCCAAGGCAATTCCCACGCCCCTGCGCACGGTGCTCCTTGAGCAAACTACGCGACAGACGAGCATGGGCACCCTCGACTATGATTCTGGGTAGTTGAGCGCAATTTTCTAGTCAATCCAGTTCTTGCTCATCCCCAGTGAAAACCGACTCTGATTAGGTCCGGTCAGAGCTGAGCGCTGATCGATCATCCACTGCCTCCTACACCCACTACTGAAGCAGACGTACTACACATGCCGATGCCTCCCCTCAGCTGCCCCTGCTCTTCTCCCCTTTCCACTTCCCACCTCCGCACTACCGAACATGGAACACATGTACTACCTCCGTTTCTCGAATCCGTATCCCATAGCCCCAAGAATCCAGGAACGACACCGGTTTCTCAGTCACTGTAATAGTGACAGGATTGGCGACCCGACGGGGAAGATGGCAGAACTTCAGGTTTCTGGTGTGGATATGCGCTGGTGCGGCAGCGTATCGATGAGGTCTTAGATCTGAAAGCCTCATTGTAACGCGCTCCAGGCTTTTTGCAATCCTATCGCCCATGCCACGGTATCCTCTCCCATTATCCGCTCGTTCATCCTCTCCTCTCTGTGACCAACTGCTCGTGTTGGAGACGTCTTTGGGAGGCTGGGCCTAGATTCAAAGTGCGTATGTTGATCTTCCATTTTTTTGTCCTTATCTGATCTTGTCCTTACAGCGGTGGACCTGCGAGGCTCTGTGTTCCTACACGAACAACGCAAGCGGACTTACGAGCAAGTGTAATGGCCGAGAACCCGGAATTAGTGATCGAAAGCAAAGGCGATGTGCTCGGGATATTAGGCTCTCTCATTTGGTGGAATACACCTGGGATTGAAAAGGATGTTGAGTCAGAGTATCTATACGCCCATTTATCCGTTCTGTTCCTCTGCATGCCCTCCTCCGACTTTTTATAGCACGCAGCGTCCATCGTTTTCTTATACATCATCGCTGTTGCTAATCCCTCCGTCTATTTCTCGTCGAGAGCTCATCTTCCAAAACTCAGAGCTCAATTATTAAATCTCGAACGTCGAACCGAGGTCAGAGGGGTAAGTCAAGCTTCCACATTACTCATTCCTCAACAATACTCCTCCAATCTACGTTGTGTAGGCTCCTTATTTCTAGTCCATCTACCCTCAACATCGTCTCCTAGACTCGTCTTCGACATGCTCTTGATATCATCAATGTTCGTCCATGCTTGCCTACTATCGTCTGGACCCCAGCAACTCGAAGCTCGCAGGTACGTTAAATTTAATATTCCATACTATGCATCCCTCATTCATGCTTTGTAGACTTGGTTGTCGTAGCTTCAAGCTGCCTGAGATTCGAATAAATTTCGATTATGGAAGCTCTTCCATGGGTCAATTCGTCGCATACCCATCGTTTTGGAAGGAATGCGCGTTCTTCACAGTCCCTCGCGGTGGAAAAGAACCGTAGTCCGAACTCTGGAGTTGGAACTCCAGATAGTAGAATTTGGTGTTTGCAGTCATCGAGGCATAATTTTACGCCTCTTCTGCGGACGCCGTCGCTAGGACGGGGATGCTGATGCAGGAGAGTCGCGTATGAGTTTGTGTTTGAGTAGGTTCACCCATCAGATCTCCTTCAGACTTTTTCTAATGTTCGAGGATAGATCGTGTTGGTCGTCCAGGTCACAGTGAATCCACTCATCGAACGTGCGCAATTCAAAGTGCAAACTTTTCCGACCTAGTAGGTGTCATAAACCTTCGGCAGTGAGATTGAGGCAGACGAGAGGGCTTTGGTGACGACGAGCAAGCTTGGTCTTGGTCTCCTAGACCCTTCCTTCTCGGCCTGGCCATACTGGCATCGACACATAACTATGCAACATTGTTTGAATTTCGGAAACTCGAGAGGAACAGGTACGTAAATTGACTCTCCACACCGTGCCCTCAGGCATACCCCTTCAGATTCTTGCTTTGTAGACTTAGTCATCGTATTTTCAAGCTGCCCAAGATTTGGATATGGCCGAACGTAGTTGATAATAAATGGTTATATTGATGTGGTAGCCGTAATGAGAGAAGGCTGACGAAGGAGAAAGAGGCGTCGACATCAAGCCTGCGAAGCGGCTACTTCTGCTGCCTGAAGCGCGTTCTCAAAACAAGTGATGAGGGAATTCTTATCTTCCATGCCCACACTAACTCTGACTAGTCCCTCTTCAACGCCATACTGGGCCGCCCAATCCAGTTCTGCGAAGTGGGCCAAGAGGGTAAAGGGGCAAGCGAGAGTAAAGTTCGTCCCGAGACTTGGTCCCTTGTAACAGGAGAGCGCATCGTAGAAGGCCTGCGATGCTCCCAGGGATGTAAAAGTCAACGAGAACAAGCCGCCAAACCCACCAACCCTCCCATCTTCTGAATCAACCTCCTTAATCCTGCAGATTTCGTAGTTCTCCGGGGTTATATACTTCGGGTAGAAAACCTCTTTGATAGGTGAAGATGGTGCACCACCGGAGCGAGAGCGAGAGCGAAGAAAATCGCAAACCGTCTCTGCATTAGTGTCAATGAGGCGGATACGACGTTTGAAATCCCGAGAATTGCGCTCCATGCAGATGGCATCTTCATTGAAGTAGAGGTCCTCAAAATTATCGTTCAAGTGAGCCTTAAGCTCCTGGTAATGTCGTCCTCTTGGATTCAGGGTAAGGCTGCAATAACCGAATCAGATGAGGAGTTCATTGTGATGGAAGGATCAGCTTACCTTCCCCCCATAACGTTCGCGGCCCCACTGAATATTTTCGAGAGACTGCTGACGACTATGTCTGCATAGGGGAGGACGTCAACGTTGACGAAATTGCCGATTGTTTTGTCGATGACGATTAGGAAATCGTATTTATCGGCTAGCGCACGAAGACGAGGTAGGTTCGCAGATCGCAACAGAGGGTTGGAAGGAAACTCTGTGAACAAAGCTAGAATGGGAGGCGTCGAGGGGTTGAGTTTTGACTCGGTTTCTAGCATGATCGCCAATTCATCGATGTCGCTATCCAAGTTATGCCCAAAAAAGTGGCAGCCAGGACCCCAGTTCTTCAGAATTTTGAGAGTATCGGTGTACGGGAAACTGGAAGGGGTTTTCATTTCAAGAATCCGCTGAAAATAAATATAACGCACCCGAAGCACACGCTCTTTGCTGCAGGGAAAATGGAAAGAGAGATGTTGTGAGCATTCCAGATAGCGGCCATGCCCGTTGGAAAGATATAAACGTCATCAGCATCCACCCCCGAGGTACCGCGTGTGCTGAGTTCGACAACCAAAGCCTGCTGGCCAATACAAGGTGTTGAGCAAGTTGCGTCTTGTCCAACCACAACTCCCGCAACTCGTGAGCGCAAAGCACACTTCGCAGAAGTCGCAGCTAAATTTAATGCTTTGGGGGACAAGCTGACTTCAGGAGATGTGGGTTCGGCCAATAACGAGAGGCATTTCTCTGCAAGACGACTGGAAATACCCAATCCTGTATATTGCCAGAATCCCTTCGCAATTGCAAGCCCTTCTGGTGGAAATAGCACAATATGGAGGTCAACAGATGATCCTCCAATGCTCGAAGTATCGGTCTTGGGAATGCATTGAGCATCGTCGGGAGAGAGCAGGTGCCAGTGTACAAGTCTAGCGTTCATGCTTGCGCCAAGAATGGATGAACGGCGTTCGATGAAGGAGCGACAGTGGGCTGCAATCCTATGAGTCGGGAATAGCATACATTCTTCATTCCCAACGGCGTATTTTTGGGCGAGAATAGACGAAAGCTATGAGCGTTTAGTTAGTCTCTGAACTAGAGACCTTCATGCACAACAACGCACCTTTCTAACACTCAGATGGATGAAGATCCTAGGATATCCGGACACCATACAGTCCATCACACGTTTTTCGCCTTCTCTATATCCAACAATATCGCGCCATTCGGGTAAGGAAACGGAGATTGCATGTGCTGTGTGCGGTGGTACTGGGGTCCCCAATGCAACCTGCAGCTCTCCCATTTTGCTTTGAGGTGATGTCCTTGGGTCCATGTGTCGTCACAGAGAGCAAGAGGTTGACTCGGCCAAGAGATGTGTAAATCGTAGTCATTTTGTTAGAAGGGAAAGCGAATTTAACCCACTGAGTTCTGCCGCTAGTCGGTCGAGATTTTCATGGTCGCGTCCGATTGATCCTCAAACTCCAATATTTGGTCTGTCAACAGCAACTTGCGAGCAATTTATTGAATGGCCAGTCGTCATCGTCTGATGTGGGCTACTCGTCTGGCGAAAAGAATGCGAATAGAAGACAAGCCCGTGGGTGGCGAAAAGCGCTACGTGTAATAATGACGGCACTATCGTACTAGTTCACAGGGGTCTGTTCGGATGTCAGAATACGGGTTTCATTCTGACGACGAATGCCTGGGCTTTAAAATTAAAATTACAATCTATGCGGTTCGAAAGAGTTTTATCGGAGGCCTGTTACATGGCGATGAAATGTTAAGCTCCTTCACCGACATCCAACTCCGACATTAGCCTACCCCCGAGCCATTGACTACCTTCGGGATCCACAATCGTGGGCACTTTGATTTGCCCAACCGGTAATTTTAATCCGGTTTGCTCGATAAGCCTGAAATGTCCCTGAGGGAACTACTCTACAGGCGTTTGCTTAATTCCTTTCATGTCGAGAATGTCAGAAATATTCGGTGATGAAGGGTCGAAGGCACAGGCCGCACCCGTCAGCGGTTGCTTGCATATACAGCAGATATTCCCACCTGCTTGCTGTCCTGACGACCAGTGCACACACAGTGAGCTCGCTTATTTCACCATTCCCGCCGTTTCCTCGAAATTTTTTCTGTAGTACTGTACAATGTACTCAGGAAATGCTATATGTGAGGCTCTTACCTCCATAAATCTCCCTAAACGGGTACGAATGTGAGTATGAGTTCCCTCGTTTTGAACGAACCAGTTGTTTGAGTAAGTACTCAAATCTGCGTATTATATGGGTGACACATAAATGGCTTGTTCGAGGATAAAACTACTGTCGCGAGCTGAACATCAAATCAAAGAGGGAAGACTAGCTCCCGAGTAACACTATTCGAAAAGAAGTCTTTAGACCCAGCGTCCGCAATGGAAACTGGCACCTTGATCTGAGCCCCCGATGTACCAGAAACCTGAGCCTTCCACTCTCGATACCTGGCGAACGTCCCCGCAGACACTATGCGGACTGTTGCTACACCAATCCGACCAACGTTGGACCATTTCGCGTAGCCTGAGTTTTTCATCAAAGTCTCTTGCAATGCCATAGGCGCCCTGTCGACGTCTGGACCTATAGAGATAAATAAATGGCATATTACATTGAGAATACCATCGAAATTGAAAGAAGAAAAAAAACCGTACCGATTTCTTCTTCAAGCTCCACAAAGAAGCCGTACGCTCCTATTCGCTTACGAGTGTCCGCTTCGACAGTGAATTGTACGACGTGTTTCAAGAATACCTCCATCGCCTTTACCGCTTCGCCAAGCAGTGATTCATTGACGAACTCACCCGATATCCGAACCTTGCATCTTCACGAAGGGTAAAAATCAACAGAAATGATCCCAAGAATAAATAGAACTTACCCTCGACGCTCAATAAACCGAACGAGGGGCATGCTGTCCTCTGGATCAAATCCAGCAACCTCCACAATGTCTCCAATACGGTAGCGCCAGAGCCCATCTTGAGTAGTAACAATGATTTCATATTGCTTTCCAGTTTTGATGTCCCACTGACAGAGATAGAATCGTCAGCATCGTTGGAAAAAGGTAGGTGGGATGAGTAACTTACGGTTGGAACGAGGTGCTCGTACGAATCCTCTTCGCTAGGGAGGAACTCCATATATTCGTATGGACGAATTTTGTAGAGATTGAGGTCATTGGCGTCGTAGGGCACGCCCATCGAGCATTCTGATGAGCCGAGAACCCTTGTTCGAAAGCTCACATTTTCGCCAAAGGCATGACGAAGCTTAAAGTACGAGTAAATATGGACTCAAAGCGACAGAGAGCGAAATATACATACTTTGGGAACGGGAGCGGAGAACTGAACACCACTTGCGCTCGCTCTGACTAACTGCAAATTCGGCCAAACTTCGTTTAACCAACCCTGCTTTCCGACTGAGATTTGTCTCAGCTCGGCAGCACGAGTGGGATCGGCTTTGAGGTGCATCTTGAAGGACGATTAGTGCTATAAAAACTGCGATTTCTGAAAGGACGTACCTCCAGACACGGACGATATTCTCCATAGTCGAGTATATCTGGAAGTATCCCCTTCTCAATGGCAGTGATGATATCTTCCCAATGCTCCTCGAGGAAAGACAAACTGTCACTCAAAACGGTAGTAAATGAGGTGGTGATCGTCCCAAGAGACCGTTCGGCGACGGCGAAGAGTAGATGGCCTAATAAACCCGCTCTGGATGTGATCAACCCGACCGCAAGAGGGGCCACTCCAGAGGGGCCTGCATATCGACAACGGTCAGCGAGCATTTGGGAAGAGAGACAATCGTCTTACGTTTAATGCTCGCCATTTCCGACTCATTATCAGGGGTTATCCCGTAGATAACTCTCATGTATCCACTGGTGATAATCGTGACAGGAATCTTGTCCACCCCATCATCTTCAAACACGATCGTCTTCATACAATGTAAACCATAAAGAGCCGCGGTTTTCAACTGTGCGACATCAGGAGGAGAGCTGGGTGGTCCTTGGGTGAAAAGAGGGTGGGGATACTTGGGGAAGTACTTGAATTCCGAACCTGAGGTTCCCGAGGACTGGGCAATGAAGAGAGGGAGTCCTGGTGAAAGGAGATCGCGTACTTCATGACTCGGATATGGAGTTGGGCGAAGAAATCGAATGACAAATGGTCGGTAGTCCTCGTAGGTTGAGAGAGGAACACATTTAGAAAAGGCACTTAGGATCAACGTGTCCTCAGCACTAGTGAGAGTGAGTTGGCCACGTAGTTTTGACAAGAGCGGCGCCTCGCGAAAATATGTGGTATTGCAATTCTTTTTGACAGTTTCGACAAGGAGCGACTCTAGGTGGCTTTGAAGAGATTGTTGTTGTTGGGTGCTCAGACTGGACAGAGGCTGTGGTGGATTCATGGCGAAGGATGTTGATCGTTCTCCTATGGGTAGGGATGTTGAAGTAGGGATTATCGTCCAAGATGCGTTGACAGCCAGGAGGAAACAATGAGATGGACCATATTGCTAATAGAAATAGAAGCAGGGTCATTTCGCGTTCGTCTTCGCTTCGCATTCTCTTCGCCAGATCAGTAGCCAACATCAAACGATGTCGACCTTGAATTAATCAAATGCTTGCGTGTTGCCGCTGACAGACCGAATATTGCGGAATCGATCAAGGAGATCTAACCCAATGAATGGTACGATGGACAAAACTTAGTGAGTGGCCCTGGAGGTGAGGACGAGACGAGTGCTGCTATGTTATATGTATTAATGACAGTCTCCGAAATCCAACTGATTGTCAGGAGTGCGAATGGGCGAGAGACTCACTGGCCTGATCAGCACAAAGCACGCGGCCAAGGAGGAAAGGGGCAAGCGAGTCAAAACATAGGTATTCATTAAACGAGTTTGAGGCCAGTTGAGGTCGTGACTTGATAGGCACTGCACACAGCTGAAGTGGAGTTGACGAAGGTCTACGTTCATTTTCGCTTGCCTCATGAGTCATGACATACACAAGTAGGTGTCGGAAACACCTGAGGCGCGGTGGTGCCCGCGTACGGATCTTATCTTATTATGTAATTATTTGAATGTATTATCCATGGACCAGTTATCGCCTCTTCTTACCTGACGCCCACGACCTACCTTACAGCCTACTAGTCTGTTCCTCGAAAATACAGCGTGGTCATTTCAGCTGTGTGATCCCCTCAGTGAGCCCTATCGACGACGGGCTTCCACGCTGAGTAGTGCACTCGATTATGCGCTCGAGTCGTGAGGTTGTGGGGACATGGTCGATGCCAAAGTTGACGCTGATTTCTAAGTGCCCTGCAGAATCCTCACAGTCGCAACTATGGATTTGACTCCTCGCTTCGTCGACCAGGCATCCTTGTCCTTCGGGCTTATCTGGAGGTGACGTC
>Ga0247742_10002862_pt1 | contig 11155 bp, 4 predicted proteins | sample UWRJL208509C2_FD_180944 | JGI IMG/M metagenome (GOLD analysis project Ga0247742, IMG submission 180944) | Plant litter microbial communities from Arlington Agricultural Research Station in Wisconsin, United States - UWRJ-L208-509C-2 | ecosystem: Environmental > Terrestrial > Plant litter >... | reverse complement strand
GGCAGCGTCAACTCCATCAGCATGAAGGAAGGTGTCGAGCAGTTCATTCACCACGCCAAGCTGTGCAAGCGCTATGGCGCCGCGGTGGTGGTGATGGCGTTCGACGAAGCCGGCCAGGCCGACACTGAGGCGCGCAAGAAAGAAATCTGCAAACGCTCCTACGACATCCTGGTGAATGAAGTCGGGTTTCCTCCAGAAGACATCATCTTCGACCCGAACATCTTCGCGGTCGCCACCGGTATCGAGGAGCACAACAACTACGCGGTCGACTTCATCAACGCCTGCGCCTATATCCGCGATGAACTGCCGTATGCGCTGACCTCCGGCGGCGTGTCCAACGTGTCGTTCTCGTTCCGTGGCAACAACCCGGTGCGCGAGGCGATCCACTCGGTGTTCCTGCTGTATGCGATTCGCAACGGCCTGAGCATGGGTATCGTCAACGCCGGTCAACTGGAGATCTACGACCAGATCCCGGCCGAGCTGCGCGATGCCGTGGAAGACGTGGTGCTCAACCGCACGCCCGAAGGCACCGACGCCCTGCTGGCCATTGCCGACAAATACAAGGGCGACGGCAGCGTCAAGGAAGCCGAGACCGAGGAGTGGCGCGGCTGGGACGTCAATAAGCGCCTGGAGCACGCGCTGGTCAAGGGCATCACCACCCACATTGTCGAAGACACCGAGGAATCGCGGTTGTCATTCGCGCGCCCGATCGAAGTGATCGAGGGCCCGCTGATGTCCGGCATGAACATCGTCGGAGACCTGTTCGGCGCCGGCAAAATGTTCCTGCCCCAGGTGGTCAAGTCCGCCCGCGTGATGAAACAGGCCGTGGCCCATTTGATCCCATTCATCGAACTGGAAAAGGGCGATAAGCCGGAAGCCAAGGGCAAGATCCTGATGGCCACGGTGAAGGGCGACGTGCACGACATCGGCAAGAACATCGTCGGCGTGGTATTGGGTTGCAACGGCTATGACATCGTCGACCTGGGCGTGATGGTGCCGGCCGAGAAGATCCTGCAGGTGGCCAAGGAACAAAAGTGCGACATCATCGGCCTGTCCGGCCTGATCACGCCGTCCCTGGACGAGATGGTGCACGTCGCCCGCGAGATGCAACGCCAGGACTTTCACCTGCCGCTGATGATCGGTGGCGCCACCACGTCCAAGGCGCACACTGCGGTGAAGATCGAGCCCAAGTACAGCAACGATGCGGTGATCTACGTCACCGACGCCTCCCGCGCCGTGGGCGTGGCCACGCAGTTGCTGTCCAAGGAGCTCAAGGCCGGCTTCGTCGAGAAGACCCGCCTGGAATACATCGACGTGCGTGAACGCACCTCCAACCGCAGCGCCCGCACCGAACGCCTGAGCTACCCGGCCGCCATCGCCAAGAAGCCGCAGTTCGACTGGAGCACCTACACCCCGGTGGTCCCGACCTTTACCGGTGCCAAGGTGCTGGACAATATCGACCTCAAGGTGCTGGCCGAGTACATCGACTGGACGCCGTTCTTTATCTCCTGGGACCTGGCCGGCAAGTTCCCGCGCATCCTCGAAGACGAAGTGGTCGGTGAAGCCGCCACCGCGCTCTACGCCGATGCCCAGGAAATGCTCAAGAAGCTGATCGATGAAAAACTCATCAGCGCCCGTGCCGTATTCGGTTTCTGGCCGACCAACCAGGTGCAGGACGATGACCTGGAAGTCTACGGCGACGATGGCCGGCCGATTGCCCGGCTGCACCACCTGCGCCAGCAGATCATCAAGACCGACGGCAAGCCGAACTTCTCCCTGGCCGACTTCGTCGCGCCCAAGGACAGCGGCGTGACCGACTACATCGGTGGCTTTATCACCACCGCCGGCATCGGTGCCGAAGAAGTCGCCAAGGCCTACCAGGACGCGGGCGACGACTACAACTCGATCATGGTCAAGGCCCTGGCCGACCGCTTGGCCGAGGCCTGCGCCGAGTGGCTGCACCAACAAGTGCGCAAGGAACACTGGGGTTATGCCAAGGACGAGCAACTGGATAACGAAGCGCTGATCAAGGAGCAATACAGCGGCATCCGCCCTGCCCCCGGTTACCCGGCCTGCCCGGATCACACCGAAAAAGCCCAGCTGTTCCAACTGCTCGACCCTGAAGCCCGCGAAATGCATGCGGGCCGCAGCGGCGTGTTCCTCACCGAACATTACGCGATGTTCCCGGCAGCGGCCGTCAGTGGCTGGTACTTCGCCCACCCGCAGGCGCAGTACTTTGCCGTGGGCAAGGTCGACAAGGACCAGGTCACTAGCTACACCGCGCGCAAAGGCCAGGACCTGAGCGTGACCGAGCGCTGGCTGGCGCCGAACCTGGGGTACGACAACTGACCGCCTAGCTGCCCAGCGCGGCAATTTCCCGCGCTGACAGCTCGCTGATCAACGCTTGCCGCTCAGTAGCGTGGGCCTTCTGCAACGCCTCCATGCGCTGGAGATACTCCGAACTCATGTCGGGGTACTGATCCTCCAGCGCCGAGGCCTTGTCCGCCAGCCCTTGCTGAAGCTTCGCGAACGCGTCCGGGTATTGCTCTTGCAGATAATCCACCCAGTAAGCGCGCCCCGCCAGTTGCTCAATGAATAGCGGCGTCTGCTCGCGCGCCATGATCGTCGTATAGGCCGCCTCGAGATCCGCTGGCTCCACCCCTGAAACGCTGGCGTAGAGCATGCTTCTGGGCTGCCTGGGCAATGCCAGGCGCCGGGCCAGGCCGAGGCGATACGCCAGCCGGATTTCCGCCGGATCCGTGCGGGGGTTATCACGGATACGTACCCTGGCGACCTCCTCCAATTGGCCCAGGCGGAACAATCCCCTGGACAGGTTCAGCAGGGCGCGGCCCTTGTCGGTAGGGTCGATGGCGCGCAGTGCATTGAACTCATAGACCTCGATCTCCAGGGCGTTGAACAACAGGCTCCGGCCATCGCCACAGGTCACCGAGTGCCTCGAGGCACGCGCGATAGCCATCAACCGCTCGCTCAGGGCTTCATCGCCATAGGCCGCCGACAGCACCTCCCAGACTCGCCCGGCCAGGTCGGCGCGATCCAGTTCGAAGTCTCGGGTGTTGCGCAGTTGCGCCAGTATGTTCGCGAAGTCACCGGTGCTGTCGCGGGCGATCACCGTGTCCCATATCGCATGTTTTTCCGAGTCGAGGGGTACGCCTTCGAACCAGCGGGCCTTTTGCACCTGCGCCGGCTCCAGTTCAGGGTGAACGTCGGGACGATCATCGTCGGACTCGGTCCCGTAGCCTGCGAGGTCATTGTCAATCTCTTCGGCGGTAAAGCCCAGCCCACGCCCGGTTTCGCGCTGATACTCGCGCAACCGGATGAGTTCATCCTCCCGCAGCAGGTTCCCCGACAGGTTGGTGCCCGCCATCAACGCGGCATGCCGCGGCTCAAAGGCAGTTGGCGGAATATCGGCGATCGGGTAGTTGCTCCTCAGGTCGAGGCTTGTCAGCGCGGGCGCCTCCAGGGCACCGACCGGCCATAAGAGCAACTGGTTATGGCTCAAGTCCAGGCTTTGCAGGTGGTCAAGACCGGCGAGGTCAAACGTCTCCAGCTCATTCGCGCCCAGGTCCAGCACTTGCAGGCGCGTCAAAGCCTGCAGTTGGCGCTGCAACGGTTCGTTGGCCGCCAGCGCGTTGCCATTGAGGCCCAGCTGAGTCAGGTCGGCCATTTGGGTGACGGCCTCGGGTAATGTGCCCAAGCGATTACCATTGAGTATCAGGCGGTTGAGCCGGGGAAAGGCGCGCAGGAACCCCTCCGAAGCCGTCGTGAGCCGAACACCGCCAAGGTCCAGCGCCCGGACATGGTTGAAGGTAACCGGCAGCGCAGGCAGGTCGCCGAGGACCAGGCCGCTCAAATCAATGGCATAGTCATTTGCCGCGCTGTCGCCCCCTCGCACATCACGCAGCGTCTCTCGCCAGCAGCTCAGCAGCCGGTCAGAAGCGCGTCGGCGATCGGTCGCATTCACCCACTCGTTACGATGACGCACGGCGGGCACATCGATCCAGGCATTCAAGCGCTCGATCATCTGGGTGTGCTGTACCTGCCACTGGCGCAGCGCAGTTTCGATCTGCGTGGCACTGATGCCCTGTGCCAGCCAGGCGTCGATTCGCTTGCCGGCCTGCGCCAGGTCAAGCTGCGGATCAAGCCGTTGCAGGCGCGCGGCGCTGGTCAGTGGCGCCTCGTCGCCTCCCGGCTCCAGCGGTAGTGGCACCAGCAAGTCCGGTTGCTGCGACGCCTCTACCGGGAAGAACGCCGGATCGCCGCCTGTCCTGCCCGCCGCCAGCACCGCCCTGTCGATCCCGAACGGCCTGGCGAACATGCTCGCCAAGGGATGCCCGGGGCCGGTGCGCTCAGCAAATGCCTGCGCCGTGGCCAGCGCCGATGAACTCAAGCGGCAACCGCGCAACGTGGTCCCCGCCAGCAGCACGTCGTGCCCCACCAGCGCCGCCTCGGGAATGCCGGTTATCGCGCTATGGCTGAGGTCGAGAAAGCCCAGCCGTGGCAGGCCCAGTATGCCTTCGGGCCAGGTCGCGACCTGGGTCTGCGCCAGGTTCAGGTACACCAGGTTGGTCATCGACGTGACGTCCAGGTGACCGACGCGGTTCCTCGACAGGTCCAGGCGTTGCAGCGTGCTCAAGCGGTTCAACCGCGCCTGGGTCGGTGCGGTGATCTTGAGTTCATTGCCGGCAAGATTCAGGTCGGTCAGCGCCCCGAAGCTTTCCAGCACCGCGGGCAGTTCGGTCAAGCGGTTACCACTCAGGTCGAGTTCGCGCACCTGAGGGAACCGCCCCAGGAAGTCATTCACCTGCATTGTCGTGAGTTTTGCCTCTCGCAGAATCACGCGGCGTATCTGGGGAAACGCTGTATCGCCCAGCGCCGGCAAATCACCCAGCGCGCCGTACTCGCTCAGGTCCAGCGTCTCTCTTACCGGTTCGCCACGGCCACGGGACGGACCTGCCACCGGCTCACGGGGCGCATACCGGGCCGCCAGTGCATCGCGCCAGCAAGCACGGAGCCGGTTCGCCAAAGCCTGACGATCAAGCAGGGGCATTTGCTCGCCTTCGACGCGCCTCCCCTCCACACGCAACCACTCCACCAGCGATGCATTCCAGGTGCGATAGTCGTCATGCAGCGCCTCGACTTTATCCAGCAACGCCTGGCCTGAGAGGCCATCGCGCCTGAATGCGGCCAGGGCGTTGCCGACGAATGCCGGGTCGTGCGCAACCAGTTCCTCCAGCCGACGCTCACTGTATTGGGCGACCCTATACGGCTCATCCATGAGATGGTCCACGTTGCCACGCACGTACTCAAAGGCCTGACGGAACGCCGCCGGCTCCAGCGCCTTCCAGTTCAATCGCAGGTGACGCCACAAGCGCTCGTGCCCCGTGAACAGCGCGCTGGGCAGCGAAGAGATCTGCACATCGCTCAGGTCCACCAGTTCAAGACCATCGATGGCCTGCAGCCCTGCCGGCCATTCGTGCAGGCTGCCTGCCAGCCTCAAGGTGCGCAAATGTGGCAGCGCGCCATAATCGAGCGCCGGGAGGTGACCACTCAAGTGCAAGTGCGTCAGTTGAGTCATTTGCTGGATCGCTTGGGTCAATGCGGGTGAATACTCACCCGACATCAACGGCAGTTCGAGTTTGATGTCGACGATGCCATGCCACGCGGGCAATCTGCTTGCCAGGGCCGGCATGTCTGCCGCCTCGAGGGCGATGTCCAGCGACTCAAGCGCAGAGAAGCGCTGTACCAGCGTGCCATCGACCAGTTGGGCACTGCCTGCCCTGACCCGGCGCACATGGGAAAAGTCCGCACCCCACGGCGGCAACGAATCAGCGCCCAACAGATCAAGGTCGAATGCCGGCGCCAGCCCTCGAACCAGACCGTTTCGCCAGCAGCCGATGATGCGGTCGGCGAAGACACGTCGGGTCGGCCAGTTCGGCCCCTGTGGAAACCGCACCGTGCCTTCATCGACCCAGGTTTGCAGCACCGTACGCAGGCCTTCGAACTCCCGGCTCCGGTTTTCCAGCAGATGGAACACCTGCTGATCGGTATCACCCGCCAACTGGCGGCTCCGGATGAACTGCGCCGCCTGTCGATCATCAAGATTGGGATAGACATCCCGCACCCTGGCGACCAACGGCTCATCGGCAAACCCGACGGTGTCACCGCTGGCGGCGTACCCCAGCAGCCCGGAGGGGCGCCGTACCCTGCGTGCGCCTGCGCCCTTGAGCGGATCACGCTTGAGGATGCGCGACATCTCATCACGATGGCGGCACGCATAGTCCGCCACCTGCTTGCGCAATGCCGCGCCTTGCTCGCCCTGCAACGCCCAACGCACCGTCTCGGGCACCACGTGCAGCAGCGACTCGAACAGATTGCGGCCATGCTTGGGTACGCTGTTCAGCGCCCTGCCGCCAGCCTCGAACGTACGAAACTGATCGTCACCCTTGATCAGGTAAAAACGCGTCGCGGCCTGTTCGCTGCCGATGCTGTCCATCAGCGGCCCCCTGATCCCGCGGGCACGCAGTTCCACGCGGATGTCCGTCGACCAGCCGGGCAGTTGCTCCAGGCAGTGCAGCGCCAGGCGGTCGCTGGCCGTGCTGGCCAGGCTTTCCAAATATAGGCCTGCCAGTGCCCGGCTTAAAAAACTCTGGTGCAGGTGCACACGAATGTCCTTGGCCAAGCGCAACGGAACGCGCCCGGTGCTGCGCAACTGGTTCAGTTCTGCGGCACTGGCATCGCCCAGTACCTGCTGCGCGGCTTCTGGCGACAGCGACGCAAAGCTGCGTTGCAGCACCTGGGTATCGGCGTCCGTGACCGCTTGAGCGCTCAACAGGCTTTCGAACAAGGCCTTTTTTCGGCCTTGCGCCTGATCGGCCAGACGTTCCCTCAATATCTGTACAGGCTGCACACCTGGCCGGGCGCCTTCACTGCCCAACACGCGGGTGATCTGCGCTTGATCGAGACCTGCGAGTATTTTTTCAGGCAGTTTCCCCGCATTGACCTCTGCCTGCGTGATTGTGATCGATGGCCGGGTGCTGCCTGTCCCGAAGCGCTGTGAAGCGCCCCAGGGTTCCGGGCCGCTGAACACTTCGACCACTTCCCCCGCCGGCCATTCGGGCATCTCCACGGCCAGCGGCGCCATGAACTGGCAATGCTTTCCAAGGCAGGCGCCCGCGCGGATGTTGCCGATCACCTCGTCCGTTTGCCGGTCGACCTCGAACAACCGGGCCATCTCCAAAAACTCTGGCGGTGGTACCTGATGATCCACGTGCATCGCCCGCAGGCCATCGTCGTTGAACCCGCTGACATCGGCGATTTGCTCCACCTGTGCATCGCTCAGGTGCTCCATGTGCGGCCCGGTTCGACGCAGCAGCTTCAGGCGCGACCATTCCAATGGCCGCTCCAGCGTATGGCGCCAGGCACCACGTCCGTTGTGCCGCACAATCGGCTGGTAGGCATCCTGGTTGACGGGGTGCTTGATCCGCCACTCCTTGAGCGCTGGATCGAAGCGCTTTTCGAAGGCGCTGCCCTCCAGCGAGATGTAGGTCTTACCGGCCACTGTGTACTGCCCCAAGGCATTGGGCGTGAGGCCCTTGAGCGAGACGCTGCTTTTATAGGTCGAAAGGTCCGGATGCCACAGGCGCAGTTTGCCGAACGGCGTCACCACGCGGCGCATGCCGTTGACGAATGGCGACGGCACCAGCGTCCGCGCCCTGCCCGCCACCGCGCCCAGCGCCGCCATGGAAGCGACGTTCTGCATGACCGAGGTGAGATGCGCCCAGGCTTGCGCGCTGTCTCCGACGCTCCACGCTTCAGCGCCTTGGTACACCTCATAGCCGATCTGCACGGCAGTGATGGCCATCATCACTTCGCCCAGCCCGGGCACAAAGAACGCCGCGACGTTGAGTACGTTCAACCCCCATTCGGCCCAATGCTTGAGGCGATTGCGCCAGGCGTCGTGATCCACCTGCGCGGTGGGTACGGCCAGCAGCTTGGCGTTGGACGTGACCCGTTCAAGGTGCTTGTCGTAGAGATGAGCGAACACGTCGGTCTCTATGAACGCCTCTTTGGCATGCAGATCGACATCGTCGCTCCAGACTTCTTCGTACATACCCGAGGCGAAGGCAGCGGGGTTGTAGTTCGGCCCAGGCGGCACAGGGTTCGGATTCCAGCGGTTGGTCTTCAACTGGCTTTTGAGGCGTCGCAAGAAGGTTTGGGCTTCATCCAGGGGCAGCCGGCCGGCAAAAAAGCGCTGATAACCTGGTGAGCGCAGCTTGATTGCCAACTGCGTGGCGAAGGCCTTGAGCGAGGCATACTCCCTGATCGGGTCGAGCGGATCGCCGGGGATGCACACAATGATGCGACTATCGCCGATCAGCGGTTTGATCAGCTTGGCTTGCGGCAAAAACAGGTCAATCAGCGTGTCCAACCCCGGTAGCGGTTTGCGCGAGACGCTACCGATGATCACCAGGTCGCTCACGTCAGAGCCCAGCAGGTTCAACTGGCTGTAAGTGACCTGCGCACCGTCGAGCCTGGGGGTGGGCATGCCATCGATTATCGCCAGCAACGCCGCGTAGGCGCTGGCACTGATCACCGAACGCATTCGGGCGGTGTGAGCGTGCACCCGCCATGCATCCTTGTTGGCCTCTATCGTCTGCCGGCGCACCTGTGCAGTGCTGGCTGGCGCGCCAAACACAGTGCTCAGGTGTTGCTGATATTGCCGGCCCAGATCCAGTTGACGGCACAGGTCGGCGAATTCCGCAGGTTTGATCGCCAGCTTGTCGCGCACGTGGTAGCGCACTTTCGCAAACGGATAACGCTGGCTTTCATCGTAAAGGATTTGTTCCAGCGACCCCGCCGGCGCGAGCGCACTGGTCTCCTGCAGCGCGACCTCATCGAACGGCTCATCGGCCTCGAAATTGCGCAGCGCCGCTTGCAACAGCGACTGCTGTTCCAGGCGATTGGGCGCGCGCATATGAAAAAGCGCGGTGCCGTTGACATCCGGCGCCACGCCGAACCGCTTGCGTAACGCCTCGACCAACAGCGGCTCGGCAAATTCGGTGATGCCTTTCAAGTCTTTCAGCACCGTGGCCAGTGCCTGGCTTGACGCCTGGCGCCGCACGCCGCTGTCGATCAGGGCCTGGCGCAAGAGCGGGCTGGCGGCGGCGAACGCCTCGGGGTATCGCGCCTGGAAGCGCTGCACCGGGTCGCGGGCGCGGTTCAACGCCTCGATGTCGGGCGCGGCCAGGTGTTTGATCCACCCAGGCAGGCGGGACTGGATGAACGAAGCGTGAAGTGAGGGTGTGGGCATGTTGCGGTTTCCTGATGCGTCATGAATATGCATCAGAAAATCACGCCCCAGGCGCCTCGAAGCGGTGCACTGTTGTGGCCTGCCCACGGGAATTGACTATGCTTGCTCAGGATCGACTTGATCCGCATGGCGAGGGTTTTATGGACGACTCACCCAACAAGCCACCAACGTTCTGGCAGATGTTGCATAGCGTGATGGCCGCAGCATTCGGCGTACAGAGCGGAAAGAATCGCGCCCGTGACTTTTCCCACGGCAAGCCCAGTCACTTCGTGATCCTGGGCATCCTGTTCACGGCGGTGTTTGCACTGGCCCTGTTTGCGATCGTCAAACTGGTGCTGCACCTGGCCGGGGTCTAGCGCAGTAACAACTGCAGGCTGAAAGGGTAACGGTAGGACGTCGGCTTGCCTTGCGCAGACAGCGCACGAAAATTCACCGACGGTGTTGGGCCCAGCAAGCGTCGCGCCTGGCCGGCATCAATCAGCTGGAACAACGCCAGCTGACGGTCACGCCCGCCATAGGCGCCAATGTCTACGCCCTTGGCATCGTCATTGATCAATACCATGGCCCACCCGCCCACGGTGAAGTGCCCGGCGACCAAGCTCGACACCTGCCCCTCCAGGCGCGCCTGCAAGATCTCGGGTGAGCTGTTGACTGCACTGAACAACGCGTCCTTGCCGGGCATTCCACCACTGGCCTGCAGCGCCTGCATGGCCCCCAGCGCCATCTGGTCGTTGGCCGACCACACCAGCGCCGTCTGCGGGTAGCGCTTGAACAGCAGCGTGGCTTGCTCGAAGGCGCGCTGGCGACTCCATTCACCGTAGACCAACTGGCGCAGGCGCACCTCGGGATGCTCGGCCAGTGCCCGGCGCATGCCGCGCTCGCGCAACTGAGCCACCGGGGTGGTCTTGGACCCGGAAAATGCCAGCAGGTCGAGGGATTGGCCGGGGGCAACCGGACCATGCTGGCGCAACAGATCGCTGAGCATCAGGTAGCCCGCCTGTTCGTCGTCGGCGACCAGGCTACCGATCAACTGAATGCCGCTGCGCGAGCCCAGCAATTGCATTTGGTCGGCGGTCAGCGCGCTGTTGACCACCAGCAGCTTGACCCCGCTGCCCTCGGCCATGCGCAGGATTTGCGGTGCGACGTATTGCTCGTTCACCAGCACAAGGTAATCGGGCCGCTCGCTGCCTTGCAGGGCTTCACGCGCCTGGACCAGCGTGTTGTTGGTATCGCGCTCGGAATAACGCACGCGCAAATCCAGGCCGAGGTCCTTGGCTGCGGCCTGCATGAATTGCGCGTAGCTGACCCAGAAGGTTTCCGTCGATGTGCCTGGGTTGAGAAACACCACCGACGTGGCATGGGCCATGGCCCCTACCGTCGATACCAGCAACCACACACACGCAATAAAAACCTTGAACATGGTTATTTGAGCCTTGAACAGTGGACGCCATGATAGTGGCAATCCGACAGTCAATCGAGACTCAATCGACCGTCTTTATTGGTGGCTGACCCAGAACACCGCGGTCCCTACCACCAGGATAATCAGGAACAGAATGGCCCAGGCGTCCACGGTACTGTCGGGTTTACGGGCTTTTGTCGGATTGCTCATCGCATCGCCTCTTGTCGGTTTTATAGGTGATTGAACGAAGACACGAGCACAGTAAAGTTGATGATTGCCCGCATGACAAATGTGGGTATGGCAATAACGGTTCTCATTAGTCAATTTGGTTATTTGCATATACTCAAACATCACTTTTGCGCATAAACGCAAACTGGTATCGTGCGCCGGCTCCGTTGGGAGTGCGCGGCCGTGCGCGCAGATTT
>Ga0247742_10002861_pt1 | contig 11158 bp, 16 predicted proteins | sample UWRJL208509C2_FD_180944 | JGI IMG/M metagenome (GOLD analysis project Ga0247742, IMG submission 180944) | Plant litter microbial communities from Arlington Agricultural Research Station in Wisconsin, United States - UWRJ-L208-509C-2 | ecosystem: Environmental > Terrestrial > Plant litter >... | reverse complement strand
GGTCGCCGTTGTTGCTGGTCACTGTTGTCACTGGCTGCTTGCCGTTGGTGTCTCTCCTCGCTCAGTAGTGCCACTTGTTGTTGTCGCCGCTTGTTGGTACTGCCTGCTTGTCGTTGCCAATGGCTGCTCGTTGTCGACACTTGTCTTTGTCGTCGTCGTCAATGCTGCTGCTGCTGCTGCTTGTTGGCACCGGCTGCTTGTCGCTCCCGCATGTCGTTGTTGCTCTTCTCATGGTCGCTGCTGTTTCTCGTTGTTGTTGTTGCTGCTCATCGTTGTCGCCATTGTCTCCGCCACCACCAGTAGCCACTGGTCATCGTTGATGTTGCCCCTCCCAGCCCTCAGATGTCATCGTCCTCACTGTTGTCGTCCTCACCATCGCCCTCAGACCACTCCTCTTCGCTGCCTCCTGCGTTGGCTTCTGCACCACCATCACCCTCCTCCTCCTCATCTTCATCATACACTTCATCGACTATGGTTTCCATCTCCTCCAACGGTGTCTTGAATAATGCCTGAGATGCGCTGCAGATGTCCCGTTGTATCTGTGCCTGCTCAACTGCATAGGAGGCCAGGCCTTCCTGGAGAGCGCAGTCCTTGGGCTTTCGCAATGCCTGCCTTTCTGTCCACCATCGGGCCTTCGAGTTGAGAAATTCGACAAAGCGTCGCATCTCCTCCCGGAGGAGGCGGACCTCCTCAGTCGCTCGGTTTGTACGTGCTCGACTCTTCGCCCATTCCGCCCGTAGAATCTCGTCGCTGCCACCATCCCCCCCATCCTCATATTCTCCATCCCTCCTCTCCACCAGCCAGATCCAAGATAATGTTCGACGGGTCTCCCCAGTTCCGTCTCGCCTCCCTCGACTCTCAGGCATCAAATCGATCCCTCCAGTTTCCTCTGCATATGTTTCCATATTGGCCTCCAACTGTTCGTCTTCCAGTGTTCCTTTTCTACCGTTGCGCTTAGTCAACCGATTCGGATCTTGGTATGAACGAACGTCGCCGTCCTTCAAGTCGCGAAGGTGGTGCTCCCAATCTCCAGGCCCAGAGAGCCTAAGTTTTGCCGCACGAGCAACGCGGTAGTGCTGAGAGAGGAATCTGGCACGGTCTTGAACACGATTTATCACGGTGCGAGAGCGGGTACCAGCGGCTTGGCCCCGAATGTTCTTGTTCTTGAATAGGACCATACGACTCTTTACACGGAGTACATGTCGAATCTTCTCCAGTAAGTCGTAACACTGAGCGGTGCGTAGTTTCTCTTCGTGGCTGGCAACCTTCCCCATACACGCAGCTCGCCTATCCTCGGGGCTTAGGCTTGAGGGGAGCCGCAAGGGGATGTGTTCCGCGTGATTACTGTCCTTGCTTGCGACGGAGGGGGCACCGAGGGAATCCTCTTGCAGAACCAAAAGTCCGGGCATATACACAGGCTGAATCCTCTGCCAATTGCGAATTTTCGTACGCAAGGTGTTCCGCTGCTCCGTGATGGATGTTTCCTGTCGAGCAGTGCCTGTCTTCTCCCCCCCTACAAGGCGGCGGAGACGAATCCTGAGATGGAATGAGAATTATGAGATTAACCAACACGATGCGCTACTCACTGTGCCTCCTCAAGCTCGAGCCCAACAGCAATAAATGCTGAGGCAGATATTTCATGTAAGGCAACACCTCCACCGCCGAGGCGCTCTTCCTCTTCCTTCGCGAGCTCCTTACGAACTTCAGCCTCAGTTAATACTGTAAACGGAGGTTACGATACAGCTCCTGATCCAAGATATAGCTACTTACCAAGACCTTCGGTGTGATAGGGATTTGTGGCCTTCTTTGGAATGCTGTCTGCCTCCCACTTCTCGCACATAGCCGTCCACTCATCGACCAACTGTGGATCGAGGGTTTCCGTGAAGCTCCGTTGACCCTCGATCTGCTGGTTTCGTAGAGGGATCGCAGCTTTGTAGCGCCTAACCAAGGTTTTGCCTAATGAGGATTAGTTATCGCAAGCCTCATGAAGGTTTTGCTTAGCTTACCCATTGACTTGTACTTCTCCCAGTTCCAAAACCCGAAGTGATCATCCAAGACATCATGACGGGAGCCTGGGCCTTGGGTCTTGGTCGAGTTACCGAGTGCATTATGCCCAGACCATATCCGTTCTGGGCACTCGCCATCCGTGTTCCCAACGCCAACGCCGTAGTTGAAGGAAAATTGCTCATGACCAGCTCTTTCATGTGCTGGCTCATGAAGCTTAGGGATGAGAGGTCGAATATGCAACTGCGACTTGGGTTTGATTTCGTCAGGCCAATCGGAGTCTATGCGCAACTGGAGATTGGTGAACCATTGACAGGCCACGTCATAGCTTATGATAACGAAGAGGAGCTCGAGCGCCGAGATCACAGAGCCAAAGATGTAATCCATATTACTATATCTATCGGTTGTTCAGCATACGCAACCTTGATTAACAAAACTTCGTACCTTTCACCCTTATGCAAGTTACCCACACCACAGGGCAAAATCATTTCTCCCCTACCACACGAAATCATGTTGGAGCCCGTATATCTCAGCCCAGTCGACGACCGCGTATTTGCCAGAGCCAATGCCTGAAGACCAACACAGTTCTTAACCTGCTCAAAGCCTCAGACCATCATTCAACAAGCTGAAGGAGACACCTACATCGTCTTCATTGGCTCGACTTAGGACATAGCTCTCGTAAGGCTTTCGTTCCACCATGTAAGCCCAACCAGTCCCAAGTCCTGGATCTACCGAATAGTTCGACACCAGTTGGTTCTTGAGGCGGAAGTTCGCGTCCATGCATACCACAAAGGTATAAAGGAATCTGAGAATGAATAAGCTAACGAATGAAGAGTCGAGGGGCAAACGCACTGCTCAGCCGCTGGCCTTGTTTTCCAATCGTCCGGCAGATTTTTTCCCGGGTGTGGACACGTTGGGCAGAGGATTGCTAACTCGCCAGGTTTTGTTCCGAAGACCCCGGAAGGATCGTGTCCTCTACCTGCACGCTTCAATAGCTTTAGATGCCTCCATTGAAGGCCCATACGCATCAGTCCACGATACCGAGACCTAGGAAGACTGGTGCCGGTGTTATCGGTTAGACGTTCGAGGGCTCGATAGTAGTCGTATGCAGATACCTTGGAGGTAAGGTTGAGCAAGTGGAACTGCTTCAGAAGCCCAAATGTCGCACAAGTGCGAGGGTTGGCTTGAGTGGCTGGGAACAGTTGACGACGGAGGAGTTGAATGTGTCGAGGGAGTTGACGCTCACAGCCACAGAAGTCGAGATTGATTTCGTGGATGCCATTGCTGTCCAATACGCGGAAGTCGCGATGGCATGGGAGGGGGTTCGAACAACGGTTGCCGAGGTGGTCGAGCTGGATTCGAAGGCCCATGGCCTTGAGCGATGTTGGTTGAAAGGAAGTACCGGTCCATAGCTAAGGTATTGAGATAAGTCAAGGGCGAGGCAGGATTAAGAAGTAAACACACTTGAATCCTGTGAAACGGCTCCATGCGATGCCGGCGAAGGCAGCAGTCTTTGCAGGTGAGGATGGGGATAAAGCACTCCGAACAGCGATGATCTGCCGGTCCTGGGGTCTCGGACTTGTACGAGACACAATCTGGGCATTTGGCGAGACCATCCGAGTAGAGGTCACCCCGGCCGTCCCAGCGAATAAGTTCGTCCAGGTACACATCCCGGTACTTTTGCATCCACACGACGTGGGGCCGACTCTATCGAAGATTGAGAAATAAACCTCTGACAGCAAACAAGACACTTACCGAAACCACGCTCCGTCTCTTCTGCTTACTATGGCCAGGGAGTGGAGGCTCAATCACAATGCCTACGATTTCCTCCTCATTGTCATCAAACCAAGCAGATTCCTCGTCCAATCCATAAGTTGCGTTATCTTCTGGTAACCAGGACTCGCAGGTAAACCAGGAAGCATCGTCACGGAGTGACTCTCGAGTTGTACTCTCTGTAACTCGCCCGCGAGAGTCGACGGCCTCTTCTCGCCATCGAACGGTGCCAAAGGTGTCGTCAGGTACCCGGTAGTGAGAGCTCTGACCAGTCTTGCGACGCTTCTGGCCAGTAGATGCCTGTGTCCGTTGGGTTCGAGCTGCAACGGAGCGGTTGTAAATGCGGGTATTCATGTTGTCGACGGTCGTGGTGTGTGGACTTATAATCTTCCACATACAAACAACACGTCAACAACCAATCACATGACTTGGTTGGTGGTCTATCGCGTACGTCCTCTGAACCACGGTATACTAATCTCCAAGCTGGTAAGCAACATTCGAGTATCATGTATCTATTCATCTGTCTCCTCTTTCAATTCTTGTGAATCAAGACGACTCGGAGACCCACGCCCTGGGACTTCAAACACGCATCGCACATTTACACCATCTTCACCTCTCTACACCCATTGACTGCGTGTGCTTACCCCTCTCGAAGATTTAAATAGATTTCATTCCATCCTACAATCGAGACTTCGATTTCGTAGCAAATATACGGCAGACTAGCCATCAACAAGACGACGACTTCCTACTAATTTTTGGATGGCGCACCAATGGCTCTAAGCGAACGTATCGATCGGAAGACCTGGTTGAGCCCAACTCACACCTTCGATCCTGACTTATCAAGTGGGATGGACGGTAGGCCTTAATCAAGTCCCTCCGCCGTCAGTCTGATTATACCTATTGTAGACCCCGTTGGACGCATAGTGGTCCTTTGCCCGAAAACGCCGCAGCCCTTCAATCACTCAGCGAAGCGGACTCGCTGATAAGGTCAAGCTTTTTCAACGGTGCGTCGCGGCGTAGGCTTTTGTTAAGGGCCTAATCGATAACCTTCAGATGTCTTTAAGATGCAGCAGCCGAGAGTGAGGATTGTTGGCCACCGTCACAATCACAGCACTTGGTACCTTCCGCCCTACTGTGGGTGGTCATGCAAAGTTTGGCTGGTCGTTGAGTTTTCACCAGGCTCCACCATCTCTGTTACCTCGTGTTTCGATGAGTGCCGACTACTTTGATGCGATGAACGAAGAGGAGGAGGCAGCCAAGCGAGAGGAGTTATGGCCTAAGGCGAACCGTCGCATGTTGATACCTCCCGTATTAGAACGAAAAATAAAATTGGTTGTAAATGAAATATCAAAATTGAGCACCTATATAATGGGAATAAAGCTTCGAGCGAGATATCTTTCTGGCTCTTTGGCATGGATAGCTTTTGAACGCGAGTTGATTGTGATTGAATGACGTCCCGTACGTTCTGAAACAGATCGACGCCCAATACCACATTGTGCACTACTTTCTTTCGGTATTTAATTGGATAAAGGCGTAATTCTTATTTATACACTCAATATAGCCTCGAGCAACCCATTACTTTTGGCCCTTTTAGCACGGATAGCTTTTGAACGCGAGTTGATTGTGATTAAATGACATCCCGTAAGTTCTGAAACCCATCGACGCCCAATACCACATTGTGCACTACTTTCTTTCGGTATTTAATTGGATAAAGGCGTGATACTTATTTATACACTCAATATAGCCTCGAGCAACCCATTACTTTTGGCCCTTTTAGCACGGATAGCTTTTGAACGCGAGTTGATTGTGATTGAATGACGTCCCGTACATTCTGAAACCCATCGACGCCCAATACCACAATCGTGCGCTACTTTCCTTTGGGATTTAATTGGATACAAACGAATGAATCGAGCTTGCTACCACAAAAGAGTCGTAAAATCACCATGCCTTTTGTTTGCTCGTATTATGTATGAACAAATTAAGAAATGTGTGAGCTGAATATAGTAGCGTAGTGTCTTCGGTGGTTGTTCGAACACTCACCCAAAGCCACCTCTTCCAGAAAAAATGTGGCGGTCAAGTCTAATTTATTCTGCCAGCTAGTACACATAAGTATTATCAAAAATAAGTATCATTAACTCTCCACTCGCACAATCTTCCGGACTGAACGTACTCTGCAGAAACATTTTGGGGCAAGAAAAGAGCAGACTCCAAGCGCAAGTGTATGTATTCGGCTTTCGACCCATTCACAAGACTAATGCGTCGCCCAGTGCCGAAAATCGTCGCTTAGAAGGTCAAACGCCGGAAGCACCAGCTGATCGGATTTCTGCGGCCAAATATTGACAGAAAAACTGAATACCCTTTAAACGTAAGGAACAGATACTCCGCCCAGGGTAAGCTACCTGCACCTTTGTAGAACCATACGCAATTTACCACCTGTGGCAACAGCTATGCAAGGTGGCTACGGGACCATAAAAAGCCAGCAGAAGGCATCAGTCAGTGGGTTGTCTGCAGTAGGAGGCTTTGGATGCACGCAATCTAGATTAGCACTGCATACAATAATTCACACCTGACAGGAGGCACGCCGTAATCCATTAAGCGAACGGAATTGAAGGACTTATGTTATGCAGAGTTAATGTTGAAATTCAATTCAGTTGTCTGTGCGATACCCAAGCATTTGGCTCAGACAAGACGGTAAACGTCTAGGGTGGTAATGGTCAAGAACGGTAGGGTCTAGATGGGATTCTAAAGTCTACTTGATTTTAGAGCGCCAGAGCGTCTAGCTTGAACCTGGAAATATCAGACATATATTCGAATTAGAATGGGAAGCATCTACAGATTTTATGTAGCTACTATGGGAACCTGATGTTTTCAATGGTGGCATGCTGACCTACTTGAATTTTTCCTACGGCTATGAGTCTACGTTCTTGAAATGCCTTGGTATAACAGTCGACTGCTTCTTCCCATGTGGCACAGGTTAGCAGATTGGCAATGCCTGCCATATGGTAAGTGCGTGTTTTGGCTTCATGCCTAACATATTTGGTATGAGCGAATGGAACAAGAGAAGGTGGTACATGGGGTACATAAAATGACTTACCACGTCCCATAAATACCTGGTTCCTCTCCACGGAGGACGACATAGAACGTTCCAGAGAGGACCTGTGGGTGGAGAAGCTGTCCAGGCCGCAGAATCACGTTGCTGCGGGGGCCAGGTTGGGGTATATTGAACAGACCCGTGCCCCAGCGTCCAGTTATACTTGGTATGGTGAAGTAAGGGCGGTCGTAGGGACCGTCAGCAATTGGGATTGCCTCGATTGTCCCATCCTGATAGGCCACTGTATAGATGGCAATCGCAACTGCCCAGGAGTCGACTTTCTGATAGATCGAGGCGGCTTTGACCCTAACGATTCTTGCGTTGCATTCTTGCCTATGGAGCTGTTGTTAGATACGTAGGGATCGAATTCAAGAAGCACAAACCAATCGTCATAAATGCCAACGTCTTCTCCTTTGGTGATAACATAGAAACCTTTCACGCTGCTGAAAACAGCAAGGTCGGAAGGGCTGGGGATGCGGTAGACTTTGATAGTGGGAGCCAATGAGAGCGTCGCGACGGAGTTCTGAATGCCAGAAATATTGGTGCTGTTGCTGGAACGCGCTGGGTCAGGTTGGCCGAAAACCTCAGTCGTAACAGTCGTCCTTAAGAACGACGGTCTGTGTGGTGTAGTGTTCGGTACCTGGCTGCGCCCAGTCTGCCCACGACCTACCAAAATGTCAGCAAGACGTTCTTGAATACAAGGAACTTAAGAACATACGGCCTCGGGTCGGGGTTGTTGGCTCTGCAGATTCCCTTCTCGCGGACGCTGGGGTGCGAGGGGGTACTGAGCACTCTAGTCAGCGTACGCCCATATAAACGGCCTATTGGACACTCACCGTCTCCATAATTGTTGCTGGTATAGGACATGGTATCCGACGCTAAAGAGCTCACAGTAGAGAAGGTGGGGGAGCTCGAAGGCGTAAGGGTGCGAGCAAGAGGTGGCGTGTTGCGCATGGTGGTGGGCGAAATGTAAGCGTTGGGGTTGTTCGCATAAAATCGAACCATCGCAAAGCAAGAGCGAGCTCGGAATAATCCGTCGGCAATCGATTGAATTGGATGAGGGAAACGATAGAATAGGGCAAGGGAAGCGATTTGAATGGGATGAGATCTGCGGCCAGGTTACCTCATGTGAATTGCAGGAGCCTTACTCTTTTCAGAGCGGAGGAACGGTCGTTACGAAAAGGGTTTGAGACCCTGAAAACCTCCCTTCCCTCGATAGACTGGTATAAGAACCCGCACAACTTGGCCGTCGAATTTCGCTGGATGGTCCCCAACTGTTCTCCAGTACACCGAACTCTCCTTGATCACTCAGCGTTCCACTTGCCGTCGTAATTAAACTAAACTCCTAAGGTGAGTCAGGAATCTTTGACTCATGTTCCAAAGCTCACCTTTCTCTTGGTCCAGATGCCTAACCCTGGTTCCTTTCTGGGAGCTCGATTCGATTTCCTTCATGCTCAGAAACGACAGTATGCCGCCGCTGTCGTAGCAAACTCAAAGTCAGAGTTTGTCTCGGACGTCCATCGTCGCTATTTCAAGCGGTTTCCGATTGAGCTCGACCACGGCGTTGACCCGACTCAGGAATTCCTCGACACTGTAAACGACGAAGAAGCTGACCCAGAGGTCGTTGCTCCTGACCCCAGCTTGATGTCGCCAGAGGAGTACGAGAAAGCAGAGGCGATCTTTAAGAAGCGGCAGGATATGGTGGTTTTTAGAAAGCAGGTTAGTCTTGGTACTTGTTGTCTCATTCCAGTCTCGGGTGACGCGTTCATGCGACGCGTTTAGTCACGTGCATCCAACCCTTTCTTGTTGCGTCGGAGTGACTCGCAGTTTGATGGGAGCGCTAATATCTTCCTTCTTGCCAGCAAATTGCAAGATGGCTCGAATACCACCATGGCAGGGCGCGCAGCACCAAAGTCAGAGAGGCAGATCCCGAAGATCCTATCACCATCCTTATGGCTCGTCTCACCGGCACTAAACTGGCAAAACCTCGAGCGCCGGCCGCCTACAACGTCTGGGCAAGGGAGCCAGCAAACAAAGCGATTGTCGAGGCTGACTACAGGCTTGAACGTCCGGGTCCAGGTCGATTTGACCCCAATCATCTCCGCATTATTAAATCAAGGCACTACAACAAGATTCCCGCAACGGAGAAGAAAGTTTGGCTGAAGAAGGCGCTGGAAGAGGGGAAAACCGCAGTTGCTGAGTGGGAGGAGAACCTTGCAAAGCCTCCAGCTGGTGATCCTGAATCTCGCCAGCGGTGAGTCAAACATTTCTGCGACGATTGAAACCCATTCTTATCCAACCCTTTCCAGCTGTATCGATGGAATCACGGCCTTCGTCGAGCCGCTCCTCGATCTTGTTTGCGCACATACTGGAATGGTCGCCTACGCAGAATTTGGGGGGCCCGAACCTGCAGATGAAGGACGACTCAATATTGTTAGGTCAGTTTTATTTTGACGATACTCTCAATTTTAAACTGATGTTGTGATTAGCGTCTATTCTGGAACTACGACTGGCCACGTTAAGCAGGACTTTGGTCAGGCGGAGCGAGATGCACACTCCAACTATATTGTGCCCAGCTTCGTTCGCTTCCTGAAGAAATGCTTTAGTGAGTGATATCGATTACTCTAATGACCTTATCTGATCCTTATCTTTGTAGCCCCAGCGGAGTGCCACTCCCGAGCGATACCGGGAGCGACCTCACATATCAGGGCGAATATCAATGGGTCTAGCTCTGGAGAAGGAGGTTTGGCAGTTGATGCGCTTACCAGTGTTGGTAGCAACCTGGAGGGTTGGGCGTCATCGCCTCTATTTACCACGGCACCTGGGGCTTCTTCAGTGCCCTTTGCCATACCTTTGTCTTCATCACGTAACCCATCTGTTACTCCAACCCCTGCGCGTCAGCCATCAGTCCCTCCAACCCCTCCGCGTCAGCTATCAGTCCCTCCAACCCCTCCGCGTCAGCTATCTGTCCCTCCAACCCCTCCGCGTCAGCCATCTGTCCCTCCAACCCCTTCACGTCAGCCATCGGTCCCTCCAATCCCTCTGCGTCAGCCATCTATCCCTCTAACCCCTCCGCGTCACCTATCTGTCCCTCCAACCCCTCCACGACACCTGTCCGTCCCTCTATCACCCCCACGGCATGCATCTGACCATTCATCGCCCCCACGGCACACACCTGCTCCTCTGCATCATGTGTCTGCCCATCAATCGCCTCTCCCGAACGTCGTCGCCCCCAGTTTATCGTCTATCCTATCAAAGGCGGCAGTCCAAACCCCTGACCAGGAGCTACCCCTCTCAGTGGCCCTTGCAAACACGTCGAGTTCTACAAAGGCGACAAAGCGAAAATCTCCAGTGTTGGATGATGGGATGGGCGAAGAGAATAGGCAGCCCAAACGGCAACGTGCTCCCGCCGTTGCACCCTTGCCGTCTGGGGCTCAGGTCACCCCCCGCAATACCCACAGGCCCAAAACAAGCCCGAGTACTTCCTCCGCCAAACCACGCCCTCAAGACCCAGTCTTGGCCACTGTGCGCAGCGAGGCATCTTCATCGTCGTCACGACCTCCAGCAACACTCACTCTCCCTCACGATGCACCCAGTTGGATTCGTCAGGGTTTGTCAACGATGCAGTCAGTTGACTTCGGACGTAGCTGGAGTCTCATGGTCATTGCGTGGTTCAAGTATGAGGAGAAACATGCATTTGATCAGAAGGGATCAAGGTTGGACTCGAAACACCGCCCCCCTGTAATTTCACGGTGGATCCAGCACGCACGCAAGAGCTATCAGCCTACCTCGCATGAATTGGCAGGGTTCGAAGGTGATTTCTGGCGTTGGTGGAACCACATACAGCCGTCTTGGAGGTCTGTTGATCGCAAATCGACGCCAAGGGTTATTGAGGGGAGTTGGGGGAACCTGGATAGGCACGGGGTGAATGGATTGTACAGTGTCATCGGCGCCCTTTACCTTTGGCGTTCAGCCGGGGAGGAGTCAATCGCGTCGTGGACTTATGCTGTGGAGGATGTCTGCTGGGTTCTATCTCAGCTGCTCGAGATTGGTTGAACAACCCGTCCCTTCTTTCCACCGCCCTTCTTCCTCACTGTCCAATTTCTCTTTTCCCGACCTCCATCTCCTCTTGAACCATTCGCGACACCTCTACTTCACCCCTTTCTATTCCTGTCTCCCATATTCTTCATCCTCTTCAACTTCCATTTGTTCTCTTTCCATGGTTACGCGACAAGCAGCAGCGACGACAACGAGCAGCAGCGACGGCAATGGGCAGCAGCGACGGCAACG